>Ga0066652_100002193_pt1 | contig 10580 bp, 9 predicted proteins | sample GraSoiAngelo_101_FD_71413 | JGI IMG/M metagenome (GOLD analysis project Ga0066652, IMG submission 71413) | Grasslands soil microbial communities from the Angelo Coastal Reserve, California, USA - 14_0903_02_30cm | ecosystem: Environmental > Terrestrial > Soil > Grasslands | place: USA... | reverse complement strand
GAGCTGCACGCGCAGGCGGGCCGCCCGAATCTCTTCATCAAAATTCCGGGCACTCCCGAGGGCCTTCCGGCAATCGAAGAGGCGATCTTTGCGGGGGTGCCGATCAACGTCACGCTCTTGTTCTCCGAGGATCAGTACCTGGCGGCCGCCAATGCATTCATGCGCGGCATCGAACGGCGGATCAAAGCGGGATTGAGGCCTGATGTCGCATCGGTGGCGTCGATCTTCATCAGCCGCTGGGACGTCGCGGTGACCGGGAAGGTACCGAAGGCGCTCAACGATCAGCTGGGTATCGCCGTCGCCAAGCGGACCTATAAGGCGTATCTCGGCTTATTGAGCTCGCCGCGCTGGATGCGCGCCTATAATGCCGGCGCGCGGCCGCAGCGCCTGCTCTGGGCCAGCACCGGCACCAAGGATCCCGAGGCTTCGGATGTCCTCTACGTCAAGAGCCTCGCCGCGCCGTTCACCGTGAACACCATGCCCGAGGGCACGCTGAAAGCGCTCGCCGACCACGGCGAGCTCGGCGCAACCCTGCCTGCCGACGGCGGTGACGCCGATGAGGAGCTCGCGCGGTTCGCGGATGCGAAGATCGACGTCGGGGCATTGTCGAGGCAGCTTCAAGACGAAGGTGCGAAGTCCTTCGTCAAATCCTGGAATGAACTGATGGGCGTGATTGGCTCGAAATCCGAAGCGCTCAAGCGAGCGAGCTAGCGCGGTGAACGCGAAGACGCAGCGTTCCGCCCGCCGCACGGGGCGGCCGCCTCGAACCGACGGCGCGAAAAGCTCCTCGGGGAGAAAGGTATTGGTGGTCGACGTGGGCGGGACCTCGATCAAGATCTTGGCCACGGGACATAGCGAGCGGCGCTCGTTTCCATCCGGGCCGAAGATGACCCCAAGGCGAATGGTCGCCGGCGTGAAGAAGCTGGCGCGGGATTGGAGCTACGACGCGGTGTCGATCGGTTATCCAGGCCCGGTTCTGCACGGCTGTCCGATCGCTGAACCGCACAATCTCGCCCGCGGATGGGTCGGGTTTGATTTCGCAGCAGCCTTCCGCCGTCCGGTAAAGGTCGTCAATGACGCAGCCATGCAGGCCTTGGGCAGCTACAACGGCGGCAAGATGCTCTTTATCGGCCTCGGAACCGGCTTTGGATCGGCGATGGTCGTAAACGGCATCGTCGAGCCCATGGAGCTCGGGCACCTGCCGTACAAGAAAGGCGTCTATGAGGACTATGTGGGTCGGCATGGGCTCGAGCGTTACGGCCAGAGGAAATGGCGCCATCACGTTTTCGATGTCGTCGGCCGCTTCATCGCCGCGCTCGAGCCGGACGACACCGTGATCGGCGGCGGCAACGTCAAGCTGTTGGATGCGCTCCCGCCCCATTCCCGCGCCGGCGACAACGAGAATGCCTTCTGCGGCGGATTTCGGCTGTGGCAGCCCCCTCGTCGGGACGCAGGCACCCGCTCGAAACCACGGTCTTGACGATCAGCGAAGGGTTCCGGAGATGGTTACAACATCGGAGACGTCTCGCACGCGACCGGCCGACAGGCTCGGCGCATGGCAAGCTCTCGAAAAGCACTATGAGGGAATACGCAACCACCCGCTGCGGGATCTGTTCGCGCGTGATCCGGGGCGGGGCGAGCGGATGACAGGGGAGGCTGCCGGCATATTCCTCGATTATTCGAAGAACCGCGTCGACGAGGAGACGCTCGCCCTCCTCCTCGCACTTGCGGAGCAATCGGGCCTGCGCGAGAGGATCGACGCGATGTTTCGCGGCGACAAGATCAACGTCACGGAAAAGCGCGCCGTTCTGCACGTGGCGTTGCGGGCGCCGAGAGGCGCCTCGATCATCGTCGACGGAAAGAATGTCGTACCGGAAGTTCACGCCGTGCTCGACAAGATGGCCGACTTCGCCAATCGCGTCCGCAGCGGCGAATGGAAAGGACACACCGGAAAACGTATTCGCAACGTGATCAATATTGGCATCGGCGGCTCCGACCTCGGGCCGGTGATGGCCTACGAAGCGCTCCGATACTACAGCGACCGCGCCATGACGTTCCGCTTCGTGTCCAACGTCGACGGGACCGATTTCGTGGAGGCGACTCGCGACCTCGATGCGGCGGAGACGCTATTCATCATCTCCTCGAAGACTTTCACCACGCTGGAGACCATGACCAACGCACACAGCGCGCGGGATTGGTCGCTGCGCGGCCTCGGCGGCGATGCCAAGGCGGTCGCCAAGCATTTCGTCGCCGTCTCGACGAATGCTGAGAAGGTCGCGGAATTCGGCATCGACACCGCCAACATGTTCGAGTTCTGGGATTGGGTCGGCGGACGCTACTCGATGGACTCGGCGATCGGCCTTTCCACCATGCTTGCGATCGGCCCGGAGCACTTCCACGCCATGCTCGAGGGCTTCCACGCTATCGACGAACATTTCCGGACTGCGCCGTTCGCACGCAACCTGCCGGTGCTCATGGGCCTGCTCGGCATCTGGTACAACGACTTCTTCGGGGCGCAGACCGTCGCGGTGCTGCCTTACGACCAATATTTGAAGCGATTCCCGGCCTATCTCCAGCAATTGACGATGGAGAGCAACGGCAAGCACGTAACGCTTGCCGGAACGCCGGTCGACCATCAGACCGGTCCGATCTACTGGGGCGAACCGGGGACCAACGGCCAACACTCATTCTATCAATTGATCCACCAGGGCACCCGGCTCGTGCCTTGCGATTTCATCGCATTCATCCACCCGCTCAACCGGCTGGGCCGTCATCACGACATGCTGCTAGCGAACGTCTTTGCGCAGACCGAGGCGCTCGCTTTCGGCAAGACGCGCGAACAGGTGAAGGCCGAAGGGACACCGGATTGGCTCGTCCCGCACCGGATATTCGAAGGCAATCGGCCGTCCAACACGATCCTGTTGGACCGGTTGACGCCGGCGGCGCTCGGCAAGCTTGTCGCCTTGTACGAGCACAGCGTCTTCACCCAGGGAACGATCTGGGACATCGATTCGTTCGATCAGTGGGGCGTCGAACTCGGCAAGGTCTTGGCCCAGCACATCATCCCGGAGCTGGAAGGCGCGAGCGAGGCCAAGCTCGGCCATGACAGCTCGACCAACAACCTGATCCGCCGATACCGCAAGCTCAAGGGCGCAAGGTGACGACCGGCCCAATCAAGCTCGCTCCCTCGATCCTCGCGGCCGATTTCGCCCGCTTGGGCGATCAGGTAGCCGAGGCCGAGCGGGCCGGCGCCGACCGAATCCATGTCGACGTGATGGACGGACATTTCGTGCCGAATCTTTCGATGGGCGCGGAGATCGTGCAATCGCTGCGCAGAGTGACGCGCCTGCCACTGGAGACGCACCTGATGATTTTCAATCCCGATTTGTTCCTGGACGAATTCGCCCAGGCGGGGAGCGACTCGTTTCTGGTGCACTGGGAAGGAAATACCGATGTCTCGCGCACCGTGCAGCGAATCAAGGCCTTGGGAAAATCGGCCGGCGTTGCGATCAACCCGGCGACCTCCGCCGCCGTGCTCGAGGAGATCCTGCCCGATCTCGACCAGGTCCTGATCATGACCGTGAACCCGGGATTCGGCCACCAGCATTTCCTGCACACGACGCTGCCGAAGATTGCTCGCGCGCGCGAGTTGATCGACCGGACTAAGCCGGGGTGCGGCCTCGAGGTGGACGGGGGAATCGACGCGACGACCGCTCCGCTGGCGGTCGACGCAGGCGCCGATGTGCTGGTCGCAGGGTCGGCGGTTTTCAACGATCGCGAAAGCGTCGCCGCCGCCATGCAACGGCTGCGGGCCGCGCTCGAGCATTAACGGAGAAAATGTCATGCAGCTTGCGATGATCGGATTGGGCCGGATGGGCGCAAACATGGTGCGGCGCCTCATCAAGGGCGGCCATCAGTGCGTGGTGTTCGACATGTCGCCGCAGGCGGTCGCGGATTTGGCGCGGGAGAAGGCGCTGCCCGCGACCTCGCTTGCCGACCTCGTGCGCAAGCTGGAGAAGCCGCGCGCGGTATGGCTGATGGTGCCGGCGGCGGTCGTGGACAAGAGCATTGCCGACCTCGTGCCGCACCTCGAGCGCGGCGATATCCTCATCGACGGCGGCAATTCGTACTATGTCGACGACATCCGCCGCGCCCAGGAGCTCGCGTCGAAGGGGATCAACTACGTGGACGTCGGGACCAGCGGCGGCGTATGGGGTCTGGAGCGCGGCTACTGCATGATGATCGGCGGACCGGAGGCGGCCGTGCGGCATCTCGATCCGATCTTCAAGACGCTCGCCCCTGGCGCGGGGGACATCCCGCGCACGCCGGGCCGCGAAAGTATCGGCGGCACCGCCGAGCTCGGTTACCTGCATTGCGGCGCGAGCGGGGCCGGTCACTTCGTCAAGATGGTCCACAATGGAATCGAGTACGGGATCATGGCCGCCTATGCCGAAGGAATGAGCATTCTGCGCCATGCCAACGTCGGCGAGCAGCAGCACGCGGCCGACGCGGAAACGACGCCACTGCGCAACCCGGAGCTCTATCGATACGATCTCAACCTGCGCGACATCGCGGAAGTATGGCGGCGCGGCAGCGTCATTGCGTCGTGGCTGCTCGATCTCACCGCCGCGGCGCTGACCCAGGATCCCGCGCTCGCGAATTTTGCCGGCAAGGTCTCCGACTCCGGGGAAGGACGTTGGACGATCAAAGCCGCCATCGACGCCGCCGTGCCGGTGCCCGTGCTTTCGACCGCGCTCTACGAACGTTTCAGCTCGCGCGGCGAGGCGCAGTTCGCCGACAAGCTCCTTTCCGCCATGCGCTACGAATTCGGCGGTCACCTGGAGAAAAAGTCGGGCTGAACGCGACATATATGTTGAGATTGGCCGGCGTAACGGAGGCCATCGCGTGAAAATCGAAATCTATCCCGATGACAATGTCGTCGCCCGCAAGGCGGCGGCGATCGTCGCGGATGCCGCGCGCGCGGCGGTCGCGGCGCGCGGACGCTTCGTCATGGCGGTCAGCGGCGGCCATACGCCGTGGGTGATGCTGCGCGCATTGGCCGATGAGGACCTTCCCTGGAAGGGGGTGTACGTGGTTCAGACGGACGAGCGCCTCGCGCCGGCGGGCGACCCCGACCGAAACCTGGTCCATCTGCGCGAAAGCCTGCTCGATCATGCGCCGCTCTCTCCCGATCACGTTTATCCGATGCCGGTCGAAGCAGCGGATGTCGATCGCGCGGCCGAGCAATACGCCGCGACGCTGCGCGACGTGGCAGGCTCCCCGCCGGTGCTCGACCTCATTCATCTCGGACTCGGCGCGGATGGCCACACCGCTTCGCTGGTGCCTGGAGACGCGGTCCTCGACGTCGCCGACGCCGACGTGGCCGTGACCAGGCCTTATCAGGGCCGGCGCCGCATGACGCTGACCTTTCCGATGATCAACCGGTCGCGGCTCATCCTGTGGCTGGTGACCGGCGGCGAGAAAGCCGCGGCGCTCGCGCACCTGCGCCAGGGCGATCGATCCATTCCGGGCTCGCGCGTGCGTTCCGACCGCGCGCTGGTGCTCGCCGACCGTGCGGCAGCCGATCGGCTCGGCAATAACGAACAATTGGAGGCCTAAGAATGAGCGCTATCGCCACCCCCGCGATGACACCACCCCGGCAGATGAGCGACGCACAGCTGGACCAATTGTCGATCAATTGCATTCGCACGCTCTCGATCGACGCTGTGCAACAGGCAAAATCCGGCCATCCCGGTACGCCGATGGCGCTGGCGCCGCTCGTCTACACGCTGTGGAACCGGGTCATGCGCTTCGATCCGCAGGATCCGATTTGGCCCAATCGCGACCGCTTCGTGCTCTCTAACGGCCATGCTTCGATGCTGCTGTGGTCGGTGCTCCATCTCACCGGCACGCGCGCCGTCAACGCCGACTATGAACGGCTGGGGCAACCCGCGGTTACGCTCGACGATATCCGTCACTTCCGCCAACTCGGCAGCAAGGCGCCTGGCCATCCCGAGTACCACTTGGTTTCCGGAGTCGAGGCCACGACCGGACCGCTCGGCCAAGGAGTCGCCACCAGCGTAGGCATGGCCATCGCCGAGGCGTGGCTCGCCAACCGCTACAATCGTCCCGGCTTCGAAATCTTCGACTACAACATCTACGCGATTTGCGGCGACGGCTGCATGATGGAGGGCGTGAGTTCGGAAGCGGCCTCGCTGGCCGGCCATCTCGCCCTCGATAACCTCTGCTGGATCTACGACAACAACCACATCACCATCGAAGGCAATACGCGCATCACCTTCACTGAGGACATCGCCGCCCGCTTCCTCGGCTACGGGTGGAACGTTCTGCGCGTCGGCGATGCCAATGACATCGACCGCATCGAGCAGGCGCTGGATATCTTTCACAAGACCAAGGGTCGCCCGACCTTCATAATTCTCGACAGCCATATCGGTTACGGCTCGCCGCACAAGCAGGACACCGCCGCCGCGCACGGCGAACCGCTGGGCGAGGAGGAGGTGCGTCTCACCAAGCGCGATTACGGATGGCCGGAGGACGCCAAGTTCCTCGTGCCCGACGCCGTGCGCGCCCATTTCGCCGCCGGCATCGGCGCCCACGGCGCGCAGGCGCACGCCCGTTGGAACGAACTGTTTGCCGCCTATCGCGCGAAATATCCTGAGCTTGCGACCGAGATCGACCTGATGCAGCGGCGTGAGCTGCCGCAGGGGTGGGACCGCGGACTTCCGGTGTTTGCAGCCGATGCCAAGGGCATCGCCGGACGCGACGCGTCGGGCAAGGTGCTCAACGTGCTCGCCCAGAACATCCCTTGGCTCCTGGGCGGCTCGGCTGACCTCGGCACCTCGAATAAGACGCTGCTAACGTTCGAAGGCGCGGGCGACTTCGAGCCCGGCAATCGCGGCGGCAAGAACCTGCATTTCGGCATCCGCGAGCACGCCATGGCCGCCGCCGTCAATGGGCTTGCATTGTCCAAGCTGCGCGCCTTCGGCGCCACTTTCTTCATCTTCAGCGACTATGCGCGGCCCGCCATTCGACTCTCGTCGCTGATGGAACTGCCCACCATCTTCGTATTCACCCATGACGCCATGGGCGACGGCGAAGACGGTCCAACGCACCAGCCGGTCGAGCAACTGGCATCCTTCCGCGCCGAACCCGGGTTGGTGGTGCTGCGGCCGGCCGACGCCAACGAGGTCGTCGAAGCCTATCGCTACATCATGCAGCTGCGGCACCAGCCGGCGATGCTGGCGCTATCGCGGCAAGCTCTGCCGACGCTGGATCGCAGCAAGTACGCGCCCGCGTCCGGCGTCGCCCGCGGCGCCTATGTGCTTGCCGATCCGCCGGGCGGAAAACCCGAGCTGATCATCATCGCCTCGGGCAGCGAGGTCAGTTTGTGCGTGCAGGCACATGAGGAGCTACTCGCCGAGGGCATCCGCTCGCGCGTGGTCTCGATGCCCTCCTGGGACATTTTCGAACATCAGACACAGGCGTATCAGGACAGCGTGCTACCGCCTGAGGTAACCGCGCGCATCGCGGTGGAGCAGGCCTCGACCTTCGGCTGGGAACGCTACGTCGGCCGCACAGGCCGCATCCTCGGCATGAAGACCTTCGGCGCCTCGGCCCCGCTCAAGGAACTCTTGCGAAAATACGAGTTCGAACCGCAGCGTGTGACCGCGGTCGCCAAGGAACTGCTGGGCAAGGACAGGAAGAAGTGAAACGTCGCGTCAAATCGGCAGAAACGAAATGAGCAAGAGGCCCGACATCGTCTTTCTGTTCGACGTAGATAACACGCTGATAGACAACGATCGCGTGCAAGCTCATCTGAGCGAGCACCTCGAACAGAGCTACGGCGCGGCGACGCGCGACCGATACTGGGAAATCTATGAACACCTCAGAAGCGAGCTCGGCTATGCCGATTACCTCGGCGCGTTGGAGCGCTACCGGACCGAGGACTTGCATCGCCCGGAGGTGCTGCAAATGTCGAACTGGCTGGTCGACTATCCATTCGTTGAACGCCTCTATCCCGGCGCTCTGGACGCGATCAAACACGTGCAGCAGTGGGGAACCCCGGTCATCTTGTCCGACGGCGATGCCGTGTTCCAGCCGCGCAAAGTGGAACGATCTGGCCTGTGGGCGGCCTTCGATAGCCGCGTCCTCATCTATATCCACAAGGAGGAGGAACTCGACGACGTGCAGCGTCTCTACCCTGCCGACCATTACGTCCTGATCGACGACAAATTGCGCATCCTGACCGCGGTGAAGAAAATCTGGGACGAACGCGTGACGACGGTGTTTCCTAAACAAGGGCACTATGCGCTCGATTCCAAGGCTCTGGCCGAGTATCCGCCCGCGGATATCGAGCTTGGCAAGATCGGCGATATCGTGAAGTGCGATCTCGCCGCCTTCCTCAAGAAGAAGTAAAGCGAAACGACCTTAGATAAAGCTATCCGCTTCGACGCACGCTTCTACGCGCGCTGCAGAAAAACCGGCAGCCCGCGCTTGCTGGCGTACATGGGGCGGTATCGTTCGATGTTGTACATCGTCGCGATATCCAACTTGCGCGGCCCGAGATTGTGATCAGGGATCGGCACTAGCTCGTAGCAGCCGTTCACCAGCGCCGACATCAGGCCACTCTTGCCATCGAGGACGGCATCGTAGGCCATGTTGCCGAAAGTCAAGGCCACGAGTTTGTCGACAAAGTCCGGATCACCTGAACGCAGATCGTAGGTGAGGTCGGACGTCATCGTGTCCTCGCCGGTGCGCCGCTTGATTTCCTCTGCAAGCGCCTCGGCGACGCTCGCCTTCTTGCGGTGGCCGTAGGCATCGGTCTCGCCATATTCCTGCACCCGGTAACCCTCCCACTCGGCGCCCTCGCTGAGGACGAGCAGCGCATAGTTGCTCGGGTTTGCGCGCTTCTCCTCGAGCAGCAGCCGGATCAGCTTGTCGAGATTGACCTTGTATTCGGGGACCACGCAGCGGACCGAGGTGGTGTATGCCGTATAGAGCGCGGTGAAGCCGGCATCGCGTCCGAACACGCGGAAAATACCGATGCGCTCGTGCGAGGCGACAGTGGTGCGCTGGCGCTGGATCGCATCGCTGGCGCGGGTGATCGCGGTCGAGAAACCAATGCAGTACTCGGTGTTGTGAACATCGTTGTCCATCGTCTTCGGGACGGCAATGATCTTGATCCCGAGCTCGTTGAGCTTGGCGGCGTAGCTGAGCGTGTCGTCGCCGCCGATGGCAATGAGATGTTCGATGTCGAGCGCCGACAGGTTGGCCACCACTTGTTTGGAAAGATCCCAGGTGTTGGTCGCTCCCCCTTTACCTTGCGAAAGCGGGAAGTCCTTGCCGGCGAGGTGTTCGGGCAGCTTCGTCATCTTCGCCGGATTGGTGCGGCTCGAGTGCAGCACGGTGCCGCCGCGCCGGTCGATGATGCGCGTATTCTCGCGGTCGAGCGGCATAATGTAGCGCCGCCGGCTCCCGGGATCGTCCATATTCAAGTGGGTCAGCGCCTCCCAACCGCGACGCAGACCGATGACGTCGATATCGTTCTCGCTGCTACGGTAGGTGACGGTCTTTATCACCGAGTTGAGGCCCGGGACGTCGCCGCCGCCGGTGAGAATGCCGATTCGTTTTCTTGCCATGACGACACCTCTACGGCACGTTCCCGGACTCCTCGGGAAACGAGCGCCGGGCAGTGGCGGCAATCTGCAGCGCAGACGCAGCTGCAGCCTTGCCCAGCTGCTTGACGACCTCCTCGACGATCTCGCGCGGATGCGGAACGATCGAGACCACGATCGCATGTTCGTCCGGTTGCGGCTCCTCGAGGCTCGCAAACTGGCTGTCGAGCAGCGAGGGGGGCATGAAGTGCGCGTCGCGTGCCGCCAGCCGCCGCGCGATCAGATCCCGATCGCCCTTGAGATAGACGAGGCGGACATCCGGGCGGTCGCCGACCAGGATATCGCGGTAAACGCGCTTGAGCGCCGAGCATGCGATGATGCCATGATTGCCGGCGCGCCGCGTCGCATCGATCCAGGCGGCGATGCCGTGCAGCCAGGGCCAGCGATCCTCGTCGGTCAGCGGCACGCCGCTGTGCATCTTCTCGATGTTCGATGGGGGGTGGAACCAGTCGCCCTCCTCGAAGATCCAATTCAGCCGGTGTGCGAGCATCAATGCGACCGTGCTCTTGCCGCTGCCGGAGACCCCCATCAGCACGAGGACGGAAGGATCCGGCAACGGCGCAGCGCTTTTGGTTTGCAGGTTCGGGGCCTCCTTCTCTGGCACAAGCGGCGCGACGGAAAAACGCCCACGCCGCGACATCGTACGTTCACGTTTTACAGGCGCTTGATCACGAGCGCGCGACTTGCCGTTGACCGCCCCCGCAATGAAACGATCAACTCCCGCCGCCGCAGCCAGCATAGCGCAAATGCGGTGCTCACGCTCGAAACAATAGGGCGGCACGGGAGGCGCGAATGTCAATCAGGGCGACGACCGCCCTCGCCGCTGCCATTCTCCTGTGCACCGGGGCGGCGGCATCGGCCGCCACCAAGCGGCAAAAAACCACG
>Ga0066652_100002191_pt1 | contig 10591 bp, 10 predicted proteins | sample GraSoiAngelo_101_FD_71413 | JGI IMG/M metagenome (GOLD analysis project Ga0066652, IMG submission 71413) | Grasslands soil microbial communities from the Angelo Coastal Reserve, California, USA - 14_0903_02_30cm | ecosystem: Environmental > Terrestrial > Soil > Grasslands | place: USA... | reverse complement strand
GGTCCTCGGTCCGTCCCTGGTCCTCGGTCCGTCCCTGGTCCTCGGTCCGTCCCTGGTCCTCGGTCCGTCCCTGGCCCTCGGTCCGCCCCTGGTCCTTGATCCGTCCCCGGTCCTCGGTCCGTCCCTGATCCTTGGTCCGTCCCTGATCCTTGGTCCGTCCCTGGTCCTCGATCGATTCCTGGCCCGCAGTCTGTTCCGGTTCTCCGTCCGTCCCCAGACCCCAGTCCCCTGTTCGGCACCGGGAACCGGTGACCTTGGACGGACGAAGCACGAAGGGCCAAGAACCAGGGACGCTAATGCTATCCTCGCCGCGTGAGCCGTGTCATCGCGATCACTGGCGCCTCCGCCGGCATCGGGCGCGCGACGGCGCTGCGGCTGGCGCGCGACGGCGCTGCGCTCGTGATCTGCGCGCGACGCGCAGATCGTCTGGACGCCGTGGCGGCGGAGATCACGGCGGCTGGTGGTCAGGCGCTGCCGATCATCGCCGACGTGACGCGCGCGGAGGACATGAACACGCTCGTCGCACGCTCCGTGGAGCGCTTCGGCCGTCTCGACGTGATGATGTGCAACGCCGGCTTCGGCATCGCGGGCGCGATCGACGACATCGCGCCGGATCAGATGCAGAAGCTGATGGACATCAACTACACCGGCACCTACCACGCCGCGCGCGCGGCGCTGCCGCTGTTCCGCCGTCAAGGCTCCGGCCACGTCATCATCGTCTCGTCCATCGTCGGCAAGCGGGGCGTGCCGTTCATGGGCGCATATTCGGCGACCAAGTTCGCTCAGGTCGGGCTGGCAGAATGCCTTCGGTCGGAGCTCGTGGGCTCGAACATTCATGTCAGCATCGTGTTTCCGGTGTCCACCGACACGGAGTTCTTCGAGGTGATGCTGCGCGAGACTGGCACGCCGATCACGCGTGCGATCGGGCCGCTGCAGAGTGTCACGACGGTCGCCACCGCCATCGCCCGCGCGATCGAGCGGCCCGTCCCTGAAATCTTTCCCCACGCCAGGTCGCGCGCGCTGGTGATCCTCAACGCGTTGGCGCCGGGCGTGTGCGATCGCGTCGTCAAGCGATTCGGCCGCAAGCCTGTGCGGAGGTAACGGAGGTGACGGTCTGTTGTCTGACATCGCGGTCGTCCGTGACATCGCGACCGCGGTCCGCGACGCCGGCGGCCGGACGCTGATCGTCGGCGGATGGGTGCGCGACCGGCTGCTCTACGGCCCGGGACACGAGCCGGCGAACGTGGACCTCGAAGTGTTCGGCCTCCCTGGCGATCGCCTGCGAACGGTGCTCGAGACCTTCGGCGACGTGGACGCGGTCGGCGAGAGTTTTCAGGTCTACAAGATCGGCGCGATTGACGTATCGCTGCCGCGTCGCGATTCGAAGGCGGGCCGGGGACACCGCGGCTTTGTCGTCACCGGCGATCCCGACCTGACGATCGCCGAGGCCGCCCGCCGCCGCGACTTCACGATCAACGCCGTCTCGTGGGATCCGCTGACCGGCGAGTATTTCGATCCGTACGACGGCCGCGGCGATCTCGAGCGGCGGCTCCTCCGCGTCGTCGATCCGCAGACGTTTGCCGACGACAGCCTGCGAGTCCTGCGCGCCGTGCAGCTCGCCGCCCGGTTCGATCTGACGCTCGACGGGGCGTCGCGGGAGATGTGCCGGCAGATTCCGCTCGACGACCTGCCGCCGGAGCGCGTCTGGGGCGAATTCGAGAAGCTCCTGTTCGCGCGGCGGCCGTCCATCGGGTTCGCGCTCGCGATGGAGCTGGGGGTCGTCGCGAGACTGCTTCCGGAGCTGCAGGCGCTGGCCGGCTGCCCCCAGGAGCCCGGGTGGCACCCCGAGGGCGACGTCTGGGTCCACACGCTGCAGGTGATCGATCAGGCACGCACGCGCATCGACGATCTGCCGCGGCCGCAGCAGATTGCGGTGATGCTGGGCGCCGTCTGCCACGATCTCGGCAAGCCGGCAACGACCGCCGTGATCGACGGCCGCATTCGATCGATGGATCACGAGGAACAGGGTGTGCCGCCGGCGTCCGCTCTGCTCGAACGGCTGAACGTGCGCTCGATCGACGCGTATGACGTCAGGAAGCAGGTGCTCGGCCTCACGGCGCAGCATCTCAAGCCCGGATCCTGGTTCAAGGTGCGCGACGAGGTGGGCGACGGCGCATTCCGCCGCCTCGCGCACAAAGTGGATCTCGAGCTGCTGGCGCGCCTCGCGAAGTCCGACTGCGAAGGACGCAGCCCCGGGCGGTTCGACTGCTCCGCGATGGACTGGTTTCTCGATCGAGCGCGCGCGCTCGGCGTCGAGCACCGTCCGCCCGTGCCGATCCTGCTCGGGCGTCACGTACTGGCGCTGGGCCTGACACCGGGTCCGCGCGTCGGGGAGATTCTGAAGGTCGTTTACGAGCAGCAGATGGATGGAACGGTCACGACCCTGGACGAGGCGATCGCGGCCGCCGAGCGGTTACTCTGACTTGCCGTTGCGCTGTCGCGCTTCACGGCGAGCGAGCGCGTTGAAGATGAATCCAGCCACCGCAAGCAGCGCGGCGCAACTGAACGTAAAAATCAAGCCATCCATCGGTCACCTCGTCTCGAGGTAGACGCCAGCCGCAAACAGGGTCGCCACGCCGACGATGATAGCGAGCCACAGGCGAGCGGTCAACGCGGCGCCTTGCGCGAGCGCATCGAGCGGCGCAAACACGACCACGAGCACCGCGATCTCGCGAAGCGATTCGCCGAGCAACGTCGCGACAAGTTGTCGCCTCGACGGCCGAGCGTCCATGATTTCCTCGATGAGCAGAACGCGTGCCGGGATTGTTGTCGTGATTCTCGAATGTTTTCGACTTTTGCGTATCGCGACGTCGCCGTTTCTGCAGCGCTCAAGCGCAGGTCGATCGCCGTTTCTTTCAACGCCGGTGTCCAGTCGAAGATGACGGTGATCGGAACGGAGATGGCCTCGCCCGCCTGCCTAACCGCCATACCCGCGCCCTGCCCGCCCTACGCGCCCTGTACAATTGCGGTCATGGCGCGATATACGCTCGTCTACGGTGTTCGCCTCATCCCTGAAGGGTCGTTGAAGGGCGTCGAGGAAGGATCGCTGAAGCTCGCCGACGGCTCGACCGCCGGGCTGACGCTCCACACGTTCGACGGCACGATCCCGCAGCTTCGCCGCTCTCTCGATCGCAGTCTCGAGGCATTCTTCGACCTGCTGCCCGGAGCCGAAGACGAGGACGTGGAGAAGTTCGGCGACTGATGTTGCGCGCCATCCTCTCGTCGCCCCTCAACATCCTGCTGGCCGTCGCGCCCGTTTGCTGGTTCCTGGCGGCGACGTCGCCTGGCTCGCCGTGGGTCTTCATGACGGCGGCCATTTCGCTCATTCCCCTCGCCGGGCTGATCGGTCTCGGCACCGAGCAGCTCGCGCGGCGAGCCGGCCCGGCCTGGGGCGGCTTTCTCAACGCGACCTTCGGTAACGCCGCCGAGCTGATCATCGCGGTTGTCGCGCTGCGCAACCGGCACATCGAGCTCGTCAAGGCGTCAATCACCGGCAGCATCATCGGCAATCTGCTCCTGGTGCTCGGCCTCTCGTTCTTCGTCGGCGGACTGGGGCGCCGCGCGCAGACGTTTCATCGCACCGCCGCCACCAACACCTCGGCGATGCTGTTTCTCGGCGTCGTCGCGCTCGTGATGCCCGCGGTGTTCGACCTCTCGCTCTACGGCACGCTCAGCGCGAAGCCGCCGGCCATCGACCGTCTCAGTTTCTGGAGTGCGCTGATTCTGATCGGGGCGTATGCCGGCAGTCTGATCTATGCGTTCACCGCGCAACGCGACTTGTTCCGCCCGATGCTGGAAGGCGAGCGCGACGGCCCGCGGCTGCCGAGCGGGGCAGCCGTCGTGGTGCTCGCCACGGGAACGCTGTTGACGACGGCCCAGGCCGAGATCCTCGTGCGGGCCATGGAGCCGGCCCTGGCGCGCTTCGGCTTCACCGAGCTGTTCGTCGGCGTCATTGTGATCGCCGTCATCGGGAACGCCGCCGAGCATTACTCGGCCGTCACCGCGGCGCGGCGCGACGAGATGACGCTCGCGGTCGAGATCGCCGTCGGCAGCAGCACGCAAATCGCCCTGCTCGTCGCGCCCGCGCTGGTGCTGTACTCGTTCGCGATGGGGCGCCCGATGTCGCTGCTGTTCAACGCCTTCGAAATCACGGCGATCGCGCTCTCGGTGCTGGCGACCTCGATTGTGGTCACCGACGGAGAAAGCAACTGGGTGGAGGGGCTGCAGCTCCTGTCGGTCTATCTCATCCTTGCGCTGGCGTTCTATTTCGTGCCCGCAGCAGCAGGTTGAAGCCGCCACATCCGACGTACTGACTCACGCGGCCTGCCTGACCCACGCGACCTGCCTGACCCACCCGACCTGCCTGACCCACCCGACCTACTTGACCCACTCGACTGCTAGTTGCGTGACGCGCGCCATTCCTCGAGCAGGCGCGCCGCGTTGCCGGCGACCGAGTGCAGCGTGGGCGTCCACCCGAGCGCCCGGGCGCGCGGGCTGCGCACGAGCTGGTCCAGCGCCAGCGCGTCGGCGAACGCTCCCATCTTGTGGCGCGCCTCTTCGATCGGCACGTAACGGACGTCGGGCTTCACAGGCAAGTACGGTTTGATCGCGCCGACGATGTCGTTCACGCGCTCGTCGCCTTCATCGTTGGCGTGGTAGATGCCGCCCGCGTCGGCGCTGGCGGCCAGCCGCGCGTACAGGTCCGCCAGATCGCGGTCGTACACGAGCGGCCAGTGGTTGTTCCCATCGCCGACAACGCGAACAAGACCGTTGCTCGCGGCCTTGAAAATGTCGCCCACCATGCCGTTGCCGCCGCCGTACACGACGCCGGGGCGTACCACGATGGTACGCAGCTGATCCTGGGCGGCCTCGAGCACGAGCTCTTCGTGGGCCGGTCTGAAGGCCGACAACGTGATCGGGTTGACCGGCGCATCCTCGGCCGCCGGCTCTGGTGTCTTTCCAAGGACCCAGGTGCACGACGTGTAGATCACGAAGCGGCTCGCCGGCGCGGTGGCGCCGCCGGTGCGAGGACGCGTGGCCGAGGCGATGATCGTTTCGAGCGCCGCCTGATCGACTGCCGGCCCGCGGCCCGACGAGGTGTCGAGCGCCGCGTGGACGTAGCCGTCCTGCGCGTCGGCGCTGTCACGGTATGAGTCGGGCTCCGCGAGGTTGCCGATAACCGGACGCCCTCCGCGCTTGGCGACGCGCCGGGCCTTCTCGTTGTCGCGCACGAGCGCGGTGACGTCGTGGCCGCCGCGCACGAGCGCGTCGAGCACGGCGCCGCCGATGTATCCGGTCGCCCCCGTCAGAAAGATTCGCATCGCGGCCGTATATCATAGTTCACTCGTGGTCCGCGACACGCTCATTGATTTTTTCGGCGATCTCTCGCACGCGCGCGGCGAGTTCCTCGTTTACGACAACGGTTTCCGCAGCCGCGGGTATTCGTATGCCGAGGTCGCGCGCGCGGCGCGAGGGTTCGCCTCGCGCCTGCATGAGCACGGACTCCGGAAGGGCGACAAAATTGTCGTCTGGAGCGAGAACCGGCCGGAGTGGATCGTCGCGTTCTGGGGCTGTTTGCTCCGCGGCATTGTCGTCGTCCCGATCGATTACCGCGCGTCTCCCGATTTTCTCGCGCGCGTGAGCCGTATCGTCGCCGCCAGGCTGATTCTCATCGGCCAGGACCTGCCTCCGCTGACCGCGCCGATCGACGCGCCTGTCTGGAAGCTCTACGAGCTCGAATGGCGGGACGGCACCGCCCCGGACGTGCCGATGACGCGCGATGATGTCGCCGAGATCATCTTCACGTCCGGCGCGACGGCCGAACCGAAAGGCGTGGTCATCACGCACCGGAACGTGCTCGCGAACATCGTGCCTGTCGAGCGCGAGATCCTCAAACACCGGAAGTGGGGCAGACCGTTCTTTCCATTGAGATTCCTGAACCTCCTGCCCCTCAGCCACATGTTCGGCCAGGCCATGGCGACCTTCATCCCGCCGATGCTGCCGGGCACCGTGATCTTCATGCGCGGCTACAACCCGACGGACATCGTCGCTCAGATCAAGAGCCGAAGGATTTCGGTGCTCGTCTCGGTGCCGAAGATTCTCGACGTGCTGAAAGAGCATGTGACGCGCACGTTCGGCGGTCCTGAGACGATCGGCGGCCATCAAACCGGGCGCGTCGCGTGGCGCTGGTGGCGGTATCGCCGGATCCACCGCGCCTTCGGGCTCAAGTTCTGGGCCTTCGTCGTCGGCGCGGCGCCGCTCGATCCCGCACTCGAAGCCTTCTGGTCGGAGCTCGGGTTCGTCGTCATTCAAGGGTACGGGCTGACGGAAACGGCGCCGATCGTGACCTTGAATCACCCGTTCGGCACGAAAAGAGGATCGGTCGGGAAGGCGATCGCCGGCGTCGAGGTGAAGATCGCGCCGGACGGCGAAATCCTGGTGCGAGGCGAGAACGTCACGCGCGGGTATTTCAACGCCGACGCGGAGACGGCGCAGGCGTTCGAGGCCGGCTGGTTCCACACCGGCGACATCGGCGAATTCAGCGCGGACGGTCAGCTCTACATCCGCGGCCGCAAAAAGGAAATGATCGTGACGCCCCAGGGGCTGAACGTCTTTCCCGAAGACGTGGAGCGTGTGCTCACGCGGATTGCCGGTGTCCGCGACGCGGCCGTGGTCGGCTTGCCGATCGGTTCGGAAGAACGCGTCCATGCCGTTGTCGTGCTCGAGACGGGGAGCGATCCGAGCGTGGACGCGGTGGTCCGTCAGGCGAACGCAAAGCTCGACGATCATCAGAAGATCCGGCGCGCGCTCGTCTGGCCCGAGCCCGAGCTTCCGCGCACCGAGGGCACGGGCAAGCTCAAACGCGCGGCCATCCGCGACTGGGTGATGGCCGGCGGCACCGACGCGCGGCCCGCGCCATCGGGCGGCGACGCGCTGGCGGCCCTCGTCGCCAGGTACGCCGGCCGCGCGGATCTCTCGCCGCAGACGACGCTGGAGGAGTTGGGGCTCAGCTCGCTCGATCGGGTGGAGCTGATGGTTGCGCTCGAGGACACGTTTGAGACCCGCATCGACGAGGCGTCATTCGCGGACGCGCGGGATCTCGGGCAACTGCGCGCGCTGGTCGAGCGGGCGGCCACGAGCGATGCCCCGCCCGCGGAGCCAGTCGATTTTCCGGTGTGGAACCGGTCGTGGTTGGCCCGCGCGATTCGCCGCGTGAATCTGCCGGTGTGGATCCTGCCGTTGACGCGCGCCTTTGCCTGGATGCGCGTCGAAGGCCGCGAGCAGCTGGGCGATCTCGACGGTCCCGTGATCTTCGCGTCGAACCACCAGAGCTTCATGGACGGCCCGGTGATCATGGCCGCGCTGCCGTCAAGGTGGCGCTACACGCTCGCGCCCGCGATGGCAAAAGAAATGTTCGCGGCGCACTTTTTTCCCGACCGGCACGGGCGCCTCGCGTGGCTCACCAACAGCCTCAACTACTACCTCGCGGCGCTGTTTTTCGATGCGTTCCCGTTGCCGCAGCGGGAGGCGGGGGCCCGGCAGACGCTGCGGTACATCGGGGAACTGCTCGCTGAAGGCACCTCGGTGCTCATCTTTCCGGAGGGCCGCCGGGCGGAAGCCGGTGTCATCGACGCCTTCCGTCCCGGCATCGGCATGATCGCCTCCCGGCTCGGCGTGCCGGTCGTGCCCGTGCGAATCGACGGGCTCCAGCACGTGCTGGGCGTCGGCCGGCGCCTGGCGCGCCCGGGACGCGCGCGCGTGGCCTTCGGCGCGCCTCTCCGGCTGGTGGGCGAGGACTACGAGGCCCTGGCGCGGCAAGTCGAAACCGCGGTCAAGGCACTTTAGTGTCATAATCATTCTTTGATGAAAGGACGTGCTAGCAGTTGAGCAAGGATGACTTGATTGATATGCAGGGCACTGTGATTGCAGTGCACAGCGGCGGTCTTTACCGCGTACAGTGCGATGCCGGCCACGAAGTGCTCGCCCAGCTCAGCGGCCGTATGCGCCGCTTTCGCATCAAGGTGGTTCCGGGTGATCGAGTGACCGTCGGGGTCTCGCCGTACGATCCGGTCCGGGGCATCATCACTTTCCGCGCACGCTAGCCAGAACACGGATTGAACTCGAACACAACCCATCGCCACGCCCGAAAACACCGGGAGGGTCCGTCGCGCGTCCGCTCACGCCGGCCGCCGCAGGCTCATTTGCACCAGCCCGCCCCATCGCAGACGCCGGCACTCGAGCCGACGCCGTGCGACACCACGCCCGTGGCGTTCGCCTCGCTCAACCTCGACGCGCGGCTCCTGGAAGGCATCCGGGATCTCGGGTTCACCCATACGCGCCCGGTGCAGACCGCGGTGATCCCGCTGGCGCTCTCCGGCGGCGACATCATCGCGTGCGCCGAAACGGGAACGGGCAAGACCGCCGCGTTCGTCGTGCCGACCCTGCAATGGCTGCTCACGACGCCGCGGCCCGACGTCGACGGCGCCGCCGCCGCGACGCGCAGCCGCGTGCTGGTGCTCGCGCCGACGCGCGAGCTCGCCGTACAGATCGAGGACGAGATTCACGGACTCGCGTACCACACCAGCGTGACGAGCGCGGCCGTGTACGGCGGCGTCGAGATGGGCATGCAGGAGCGCGCGCTGCGCGCCGGCGTCGACATCATCGTCGCCACGCCGGGCCGGCTCATGGATCACATGCGGCAGCAGAACGCGGACCTGAGCGGTATTCAGCTGCTCGTGCTCGACGAAGCCGATCGCATGATGGACATGGGCTTCTGGCCCGATGTGAAGCGCATCATCGGCGGCATGCCGGCCGTCCGCCAGACGCTGCTCTTCTCGGCGACGATGCCCGAGGAGGTCGTGCGGTTCGCGCTGGAGATCGTGCACGACGCCAAATACGTACAGGTCGGCCAGCGCAGCGCGCCGCCGAGGAGCATCACGCACCGGATCGAGCCGGTGCCCGCGCACGACAAGGTGAACTGGCTGATCGAGCACCTGCGCAGGCCCAAAGGCCCCGTGCTCATCTTCATGAGGACCAAAGTGGGTGCCGACCGTCTCGCCCGCAAGCTCGCGGCGGCCGGTGTGAAGTGCACCGCGCTGCACGCGGACCGCAGCCAGGATCAGCGCCGCATCGCGGTCGAGGGGTTCAAGAGCAGAAAGTACAAGGTGCTCGTCGCGACGGACATTGCGGCCCGCGGCCTCGACATCGACGCGATTCATACCGTGATCAACTATGAAGTGCCCGATTCACCCGACGCGTACGTGCATCGCGTCGGCCGCACCGGACGTGCCGACGAGGTGGGCCAGGCGATTACGCTGGTTGCTCCCGAAGAACGGCGCGCGCTGGCGTTTCTGGCCAAGGCCGTCGGCATTCGCTTAGAATGAGTTCAATGTCCGATCCGTTTATCGCGCCGCCGCCGTCGGCACCGGCGTCGCCCGGGGCTCAGCCGGAAGTCGAAGCCCCGGCCCCTTCTGCGGCGGTTACCCGATTCAAGTCCTGCCGGTGGCGCCGTCCGCCTGAAGACGGCCCCGAGTGCTGCGGCCACCGCGACGTGCTTCCGATGGCCGGCACGACCGGTTTCGACCCCGAGGCGTGGTGCCCCGACTGCAGCTTTTACAAGCTCCGCAGGACCCCGAAAAAGCGGTCGCCGGACGAGTACCGGTACTGAACAACGTCATGGCTGATGGCTGATGGCTAGGGCCCGAGCCATTAACCATAGCCATTAGCCATTAGCCCTCAGCCATTACTCAGAAAACTCCCTGGCCAGCTCGATCCATTCCCCCTGCGGCGCGAGCTGCCGATAGCTGCGCCAATGCGGGCGCGCTTCCTGCGACAGCCCCATCTTCTCGAATGTGACCGCGAGGTAGAAGTGGGCGTCGGCGTAGAACGGGTTCAGCCGCAACGCTTCGCGGTAGCAGGTCTGCGCGTCGGCGAACCGGCCGAGATCGTGGTAGATGTTGCCGAGGTTGAAATGCGCCTCGAAGAAATCCGGCTGCAGACCGATCGCGCGTTCGTAGAGCGCCTGCGCCTCGGCGAATGCGTCGAGGCGGTAGTGAATGTTCGCGAGGTTGATGAGCGCCGGAACGAGATACGGATCGAGCTCCAGCGCCTCACGGTACGCGGCCGCCGCCTCGTCCTGCGTCGAGTCGTCGCCTTCGTCCAGCGCTGACGCCGCGCGGAAGTACTCCTCGGCCAGCGCGGTGTCGCGCTCGCCGATTCGTCGGTCGATCTTCGTCGGTCGGGCCGCCTGGTTGGCGCCTTCGGGCCGTCGCAGCGTGATGATCTTCGCCGGCGCGGCATCGAGGCGAAAATCGAGCTCCAGCTGACCTTGACGCGCGGCAATCAGCGCGCGGACGACGCGGCGGAATGCTACACCCTGGGCCAGACCGTCGTTCGCCTGTTTGATCACCGCCAGGTCCGGAAACGCGAAGAATGTGTCCGCGTTGGTGCGCACCACCGGCCTGAGAACGCCGCACTTCATGAGATAGCGCACGCGGTCCTCGCGGAGCGCGCGGTACCGCGCCACCACGTC
>Ga0066652_100002190_pt1 | contig 10593 bp, 10 predicted proteins | sample GraSoiAngelo_101_FD_71413 | JGI IMG/M metagenome (GOLD analysis project Ga0066652, IMG submission 71413) | Grasslands soil microbial communities from the Angelo Coastal Reserve, California, USA - 14_0903_02_30cm | ecosystem: Environmental > Terrestrial > Soil > Grasslands | place: USA... | reverse complement strand
CCTCTAAGGACGCCCATGACGCGCCGCTATCAGATGACCACGTAATCCGAAGAGCGGTGGCTCCGCCTGCCACTTCTTGCGTCCACAGCAGATGAAGTCTGGACTCAACAATCACAGCTCTTAGCTGGTAAGCTGCGTGTGAACCTGACCTGCTAATGAGTTGCGGTAGTGTCCAGCTTCTCCCGTTATCGAATGATCGGATGAGGAACACGCTATTGACGTCAGTGCCCGCCCCGTCCCACGCAGCCAAGTACGCGAGGTAAATCGTCGAACCATCCGATGCCACGCTCGCTGAGGCTGCACCGTTTGGCACTGGTGCGGTTGTACGTCGCCACACGCCGTCTTCGTTGGCAATCACTGCGATGCCACTGCCGGGGCCGACCGTCAAAGGTGCAGCGAATCCGAAGGCTGCTCTCGTCTCGAACCAGCCGTCTGATGTTGATGGACGCCAGCGCAGCCGTGCGCCTGAAATCAACATCGTTGGTTCGCTCCATCCCGCGGCCGTGCTGTAGCGCGATGCCCACAATTCAGCGACTGGTTCCGATGCTCGGCGAAACGCAGGAGCGTCGCTATTGACGCCAGCACGATCCCCCCACACAAGGTGAAGCGCGCCATTCCTCATGAACGCCTTGGGTGCCACATAATCATGCCTGCCGTTGGGCACGCCGATCTTTGTCTGTAGATGTCTTAGGTCGATTGCCGTTAATGGGTTTTCTGGTATCGGCTCATTGAAGGATCGGATGTCAGTGCCGACGACATATAGCGACTGCGCATCGCCTGCGATCGCTGCATCACGCGCCGTCGCACTCAGACTGTCGAGTAGAACGATTGTTCCGTTACGGGTAGGCATCGAGACGCACTGCGCCTCTACGCCTACATCACCGTTACGCGTGTCGACGGCAGCCTGAGCAGCATGGGTCACCGCCACGGCACCGACGAGCAAAACAGAAGGCCGTCTCACAGTCCCCACTTCTTATGATTCTTTATGACCGATGGCGCAGCCCGACGCGGCAAGTTGTACGCCACACCGCGAATGGCGCACGAAGTTCAGCCAAGGGCCGCGTCACAGCGCCGCAGCCGGGGGCTCGAATGGATTCTCCCGGTTATCGAGCACCGTTCCGATATACTAAGGGATCCGCGTTGGTCGGCCTGCGCTCTGCGCGAAAATTCCTCGGACGCACTAGGGCAGTTGGCATCGGCGTGCTCACGATGCTCAAAGGCAACATCAGAGTGCCGCGCTCATCACGGCCGCGGCAGTAATGGCGCGCAACGCCGAGAACTACGGCCCACTCATCGAGAACGGCCTCCCAACCAATTTCGTCCGCCAGCTGCACGACGCGGTCGGCAAGCTTCGCGCGCGGCTCGATTCCCGCGGACGCGCGAGGGCGGGCCGAGTGGGCGCAGCATCCAGAGCGAGCTCGCGCTCGGACGCCGCGTCATCGAGATCATGGACGCCACCGTCTCGAGGCTTCTCCGCGCAGTCGGCCAAGTTCGTCGAATGGAAGCACGTACGTGGCGTGACCGTGAAGGATGCGAGCGTGCGGGCATCAGTGGGAGGCGTCGAGAGTCTGCCGATTGCTTTTGAGAGCTCGCCGACGTACGGGCAGCCGTCGCCGATTGTTGTGCAAACCTCGTCGATCGCCGCGCACGGATCACCGACTGCTCAGCAGCCGCAGCTGACGTTCGTGGAGACGACGCCGACCGCGCAGCAAAAGGCAGCGTAGCGGCCGAGGCGTCGGCCGATTAGAAGTAACGCTGCTCCGATGGACGAACGGGCTCGGCGCTATGCGCCGCGCCCGTTCTACTTTCGACACATACGTCGCCGACCCGCGCCGACTGCTGATGGACATGCACCGACGCTTCTGGTCAGGGCGCGAGATATTCAGCGAGCATTCGCCGACGTCCGTAGACAGTTCAACAACGTTACATCGCGAAGCGACTCAGGATCTTCCCCGTGGCGTCGATCACCATCGCCAATCCCCACTCGCCATCCTGTATCGCCGGATCGCGCACGATGTACACGTCGCCGACCTTGACCACGTAGACGCGACCCGAGGGCACGGCGTTGTTCGGCCGAGGCACCAACACCTGCCTGGCGTATGACTTCGCCATCAATGCGCAGACGGATTCGTTCGTGACCAACTGGATGGAGTCGGGATGCACGAGAGGTATGCCTCGTATCTGCGCGCATTCGCGACCGCCGTGTCCGTCGACGTCACCGCGTGTCGCATGGCGAGCACGATGAACCGGCTGTGCCAATCCTCGGCGCGACAAGCGCCGTCACCCTTCGACCATATGCGGCGGAACACCACGCCGTGGCCCGGGCGTGGGATCGTCGAAGACGCACAGCATCCGTTCCGATCCCTGCATCCGGCAGCGATAGTGGTATGCCGCATCGCCACCGTAATCCTGCGCAAGCAGCAACGCCCCCGGCAACAGCTGCAGCGCGACACCGTCGGGAAGGGCGGTCGACGCGGTGTGTCCCTCAGGTGTCCAGTCGACTCCGTGATCGTGAGCTTCCAATACAGCGTGGAATCACTGCCTCCTGATCGAACGCCCGCCTCGTCATGCACGTTGCGATCGGGACCGTCCACGCCTCGAATGAACCGCTCAGTCGTGACATCCCTACGAGAACCCATGTTCCCGGAAGCGCTGCCGGACGAAAAGGCGGCATGCCAAGCGCAAACAACCGCGCCAGGCTGTCCATCGGACTTGCGGGTCCTTCGAAACGAAGCGATCGCGCGTAGTCCTCATGCTCGATCGTGAACGCATCGCGCGGCAATCCGCGTTCCGTGATCATGGCTTCGATACGCCGACGGGTGCTGTCTGCGGTGACGCCGATGTAGACGGTGTTGTCTTTCTCCTGGACGCCGGTATCCGATATACCCCCAATGCCGGCGTTGCTGACACAGCGCTGCCACGAACGCAGCTGCCGGTACGAATACCTCCCTGGCGCGAAGCGAATCCTCGCCCGTTCGATCCCTGGTCTGCGCGCCAGGGCGCCGCCTCACGATCACCTCGGCGCGGGCCGCGACTGACGTATCCGTGACCAGTACGCGAATAACCGTATCGCGGTAGATACCAGCGAATCCGGGAAGCTCACGGACGATCGCCGCCGATGACGGAGGCCCCATCAATACGGAGTCGATCGGGCATTGCGCAGCCACCGGCGTCACAACCACCGCACCGACCACAAACGCCGACGCTGCGGCACGCACGACGTTCACCAGTACTTCCTCATCCACACCAGCGCAGACTAGCATGCGGTGAACGATCGATCAATCAGTGACCGCAATAAGGCGGGTACATGAGGTCCGATTCGGACAGTTCCAGGCCGAACGCCGACCGAATGAGGGCGTGCGGCGGATCGCAATGGCCGGTCGACAAACGCCCAGGACCGATCGACGACTTCCGTCAGCCGATCACACGCTTCCGTCAGGCGATCACACGCTTCCGTCAGGCGATCTGCCGCTTCCGTCAGGCGATCTGCCGCTTCCGTCGAGCGATCGCGCGACTCCGTCGACCGATCGCTCAGTTGCGAAGGCCGATCGCCCGGCGCCGCGGCACGATCACCGGCCTGCAACCGCCGATCACTCGCCACCGACGCGCGTTCGCGCGATCCCGAAGCCCGATCACGTGACGCCGTCGCACGATCACCTGCCTGCGACGGCCGATCACTCGCCAGCGACACCCGGTCGAGCGATTGCGAAGCCCGATCACATGACACCGTGGCACGTTCACCGGCGAGCGACGGGAGATCACGCGCGGCGAACATGCAATCGCGCGATTGCGAAGGCCGATCGCCTCACCGCGAAAGCCGATCACCTGACATCGTGGCACGATCACCTGCGAGCGACGGCCGATCACGCGCCGCCAAGACGCGATCGCGCGATCGCGACGTGACGCGCACTCCTCCGCATCCAGACCCGCGGCCACCGTCGTCGCGTGACGATGCCACGCGTCTACGTCGTCCACGGTCATCATGATCATGCCGTTCTCGGCCCGCTCCTTCAACGTAGTACGGCTGGAGACGGAACCGATGTCCGCCGAGCTCGAAGTCCGCGGTGCCGCCGCCCCACCCGTCTGACATTGAATCCGAGCGCCGCATAGAAGCGCTTCGACGCGTCGAAATCCCGTGCGGGGACGTACGCCTTGAGATCGCGGATGCTGAGTGCCACAGCGTCGACTCCCGCTAGTGATGAGCCGCCAACTTATACCACGATGGCGCGTTTCGCGTGCCGAAGGGGCCGTCCGACAACGCTCCCCTTGAAGTTCGAAAGGAGCGTGCCCATACTCCCTTCGAACTTCGAAAGGAGAGCCGGTGGCGCCCCAAAAACCCAACGACGAGCTCCTGCGCGGCATGCTCGACATGCTCGTCCTCAAGGCACTCCAGCTCGGCCCCATGCACGGCTGGGGGATCACCGAACGCCTCGAGCAGGGTTCGCGGAGCGCGTTGAAGATCGGACAGGGCTCCCTCTACCCCGCGCTGTACCGCCTCGAGGCACAGGGACTCGTCTCGTCCAGCTGGGGCGCGAGCGACAACAACCGCCGCGCGCGCTGGTACGAGCTCACCTCCTCCGGCCGCGCGCACCTCGCCGCCGAGCGCCAGGCGTGGCGCCGCCTCTCCAAGGCGGTGGAGCTCATCCTCGCCATGGAGTAGGCAGGTATGTCGTCGCCACTGCGTTCCGCCCTGCGTCGCCTGTTCGGCTCCGGACGCGCCCGCGATCTCGACTCCCGGTTCGACAGCGAAACCGCCTTTCACATCGACATGGCCACAGAACGAAACATCGGCGCGGGCATGACGCCCGAGGAAGCGCGCCGAGTCGCGCAGCTCGACTTCGCAGGACACGGTGGACGCGAACACTGGCGCGAGCAGGCCCGCGACGAGGTGCGCAGCCGCTTCGCCGAGGAGCTCGGACGCGACATCCGCTACGCGGTACGGGGACTTCGCCGTGCCCCGGCATTCACGGCAGCGGCGGTCGCCACGCTCGCGCTCAGCATCGGGGCCACCTCCTCGATCTTCTCCGTCGTCAACGCGGCGCTCCTCCAACGGCTTCCCTACCCGAACGCCGATCGCATCGTGGCCGTCTGCGAGCGCAACACGACGCAGGCAGCCTCCGAGCCGTGTGGCGTCGGCGGCTTCAGCGTTCCCAACTACGGCATCTGGCGCGAGAGCGCGACGTCGTTCACCGCCTTCGCCGCGTTCGCCGAGCGTCGCGTCGCGGTCATCGCTCCCCGGTCCGAGCCGATTTCCGCGAAGGCGCGCATCACCACTGCGAACCTGTTCACCGTGCTCGGCGCGCGCCCGTACCTCGGCCGGTTCTTTACGGACGCAGAAGACCGGCCCGGTGGGCCCCTGCTCCTGGTCGTCAGTTATCCGTTCTGGCAGCAGTACCTGAGCGGTGACCCGTCTGTGGTCGGGCGACAGGTGCTGGTCAACGGTGGCGACTACACGGTCATCGGCATCACGGCACCGCGCTTCGGTGTCTACGATCCCGTGGACGTCTGGCTCCCGATCAGATTGGGCCCGGCGCCCCAGGGCGGACGCAGCCTGCGCGCGATGGCGCTGGTCAAGCCCGGCGTAACCCTCGAGCAGGCAGATCGCGAAATGAGGACGCTGGCGGCGCGCCGAGCTCAGGACGAGCCCACGCGCAACTCGAACATGACCGCGTTCGTGATGCCGCTGCGAGAGAAGCTCGTGGGCGGCTCGGAGCGCGTGCTGTGGACGCTGCTCGCGGCGGTGGGGTTTCTCCTCCTCATCGCCTGCGCCAACGTCGCCAACCTGCTCCTCGCGCGCGCTGGCAGCCGCGCGCGCGAGATGGCCGTGCGCGTCTCACTCGGCGCGTCGCCGAAGCGACTCGCGCGCCAGCTGCTCACAGAAAGCGTTGTGTTGTCGCTGGTGTCCGCGATCATCGGACTCGTGCTCGCGGTCCACGGCACGCGAGTGCTCGTCGCGCTCGTCCCCGGCGATCTCTCGTCGCAGATGCTCGGCAACGTCTCCGTGGATTGGCGTCTCGTTGCGTTCACGGCGGCGGTGGCGCTCGGGAGCGGAATTCTCTTTGGGCTCGCGCCGGCGCTGCATGCCGTGCGCGGCCATACGCACGAGTCGCTCAAGGAGGGCGGACGCGGCGGAACGGAGCATTCGCGCACGAGCGGCCGGATGCGCAGCGCGCTGGTGGTGGCGGAGATGTCGCTCGCGCTCGTGCTCCTCGCCGGCGCGGGGCTCATGGTGCGCAGCTTCTCGGCGCTGCAGCACGTGAACCTTGGCTTCGAGCCACAGCACGCGCTCACCGGACGCGTGTCGCTGCCCGGACGCACGTACCGCAGCGACACGACCATCGCCGCATTCTTCGTGCAGGCCGAGTCGCAGATCGCCGCAGTGGCCGGTGTGCGCGCTGTCGGCGCGATCAGCTACCTGCCGCTCACGGGCCAGCGTTCGGTAACGGGGTTCGACCTCGAGGGACGGCCGCCATATCCGCCCGGCGAAGGGCCGGGCGGTGACATGCGCGCCGTGACACCCGGGTACTTCCAGGCGATGGCGATCCCGCTCAAGGAGGGCCGAGGGTTCACAGTCGACGATGGCATGGGGAAGCCGGACGTGGCGATCGTGAGCGAGACGTTCGCGCATACGCTGTTCCCCAACGAGAGCGCCGTGGGTCACGTGATTGTCTACGAGTGGGACCGGATGACGCACGCGCAGATCGTCGGTGTCGTGGGCGACGTCCACCACGACGGGCCGGCAAAGCAGGCGTACATGGAGATCTACCGGCCGCACGCGCAGTTCACCTACGACGGCATGGACATGGTCGTGCGCGTGAATGGCGACCCCGCGCAGTATGTCAGACCCGTTACTGCCGCGATCCGCCGAGTCGATCCCGCCATTCCGATCGCGTCGGCACAACCGCTCGAGCGGCTCGCCGCGGGCGCCGTCGCGTCCACCCGCCTCAGCGCGAGTCTCTTTGCGCTGTTCGGCATACTGGGTCTGCTGCTCGCGGCGATCGGCATTTACGGCGTGATGTCGTACACGGTGCAGCAGCGGCAGCACGAGATCGGCGTTCGCGTCGCGCTCGGCGCGTCGACGAGCAACGTCATTCGCATGGTCGTGCGCAGCGGCGCGACGCTCTCGCTGCTCGGCATCGCGATCGGGACCGTGCTCGCGTTCGCGGGGGCCGGCCTGATGCAACGGCTCCTGTTCGGGATTCCGCCGCACGACCGCGTCACGTTCGCGACCATTGCGTTGGTGCTCGCCGCGGTAGGCGTGCTTGCCGCCTACCTGCCCGCCCGACGCGCGGCACGCGTCGACCCCGTCACGGCGCTACGGAGCTAAGGGCGGCCGCGGCCGGATAGAGATGGAGTCCAAACGAGGCAGCGCGCGCGACTGCAACAGGTCGCGAAAATGGATGTTGTCCAACGGACTCGTATGCGCCGCTGGTCCCGCGGGCTCGATGATTACCCGACCGACTGCCATCGCCACGGCATCGGCGTAGGGAGTCAGTTCGCGCATTGCCGCGCGCAATCGCGTCGTGTCCTCCGGCGTGTCAACCATCACGTGGAGACGGTTTCGCAGGACATCGATGCCGAAGCCGTTTACCCTGACCTTTCCGAGCGTCGCGAACAGGGCGAGTTTCGCCTCCATGAGCTCCGCGAAGTCGTAACGCACCGGGCGCAGCTCGAGCGTCACCGGGTAGACAGCCGCACCGCCGTGCATTTGCTGCCATGGCCGCATCAGCGAATCGCCGTGGGCACGCATCGCGGCCTCATTGTCGGTGCGGCTCACATAGACGATGAACCGGTGTCGCTCCTCGTCGACTGAAACGCCCGCATATCCCCGTACTCGGCAGGCAAATTCGTACTCGCGCAATTCCGTGTTGTGCACCCACGCGATTCGCGCCCTCGCAGTGTCCGGGCAGGGCGCCTGCGCCTGCGCGGCACATGCAAGGCCCGCCAGAGGGAGCGCTGCGATCCAACGAACCACCGATCTGCCGGCGTGCCACATACCTCTTAACCCAGCCGAGCACCGCGAACGGTCACATGCCAAGGAAGCCGGATATTCGCCCTAGCGAGTGGCTCGCCCCCGAAGACTGTCGGTGATCTCATGGACCTGCAGCGTATGCCGGCCCGTGTGCGCACCGATGAACGCGAGCCATTCGTACAGGTTCAGGTCCCCGAACGCGGGGTGCGGACGCCGGATGGTTCCCAGTGCGAGACCGTCGCCACCTAGCAGGACCCGTTTGAGCTCGCGGCGCACCTGCTCCAGCGCCGCCATGCCTTCGCCGGCGGACACTTTTCCTGTCGGCCGCGTCGCATCACCCGTCTCGATCTTCCGGGCGCGATTCAGAAACCGCGTCGGGTCGAACTCGGGTAGGATTGGCGAGCTGTCCGTCTCGGTTCCGAGCCCCGCAGCCCGCGCGTCCGCGATGAGCTTCTCGAACATCGGCACCAGACGCGCCTCGAGCACCGCGAGGTGCTCCACGACTTCGGCGACCGACCACGCGTCCGCGTGCGGCCGCGTGGCCAGATCCAGCTCCGGCACCGCACCGACGGCGGCCTTGAGCGACTCGTGCTGACGGTCGATGTACTCGAACAGCTCGGCGGTGCGCGGGTGCATTTAAGAGAGATTCAGCGAGTCACCTGATCGTAGCGCGTCTTGCCCACCGCGGCGCCGATCCCCGCCGCGACCATGGCGAACGCGATTGCGACTACTGACTGCAGATTGCGCTGCAAGACGTAGTTGAAGATCGGAATCGGGAGTCCCGTCAACAGCCCGGTGATGAACCACGAACGCGGACGCCAGGCGCCGAGTAGGCCCGCTGCAAGCACGAGCGCGCCAACGGTGATGCCGGTGTCGTCCCAGGCGGGCCGCGAGTCGACATACGCGAGCGCGCTGCCCACCATGAGCCCGACGATCGCGACGATCAGTGCGCCGTCCCTTTTTTCACTGGTCGAGATTGGCATGGCCGGGTACCTCCGTGAGCTCCTGATGTACAGCCCACCCGCCATGGGAGCCAACCTAGCTGCCACTGCCCTAACGCCGCTCTAGTGGCTCCAGTCGGAATTGAGTGACGCCGTACGAGTGAGACGCGTCACGCGGCCGCCGCCCGCGTCAGCGAGGTAGAGTGCGTCGAATCCATCGCGGTGAGAGATGAATGCCAGGTGAGCACCATCGGGCGACCAGCTGAAATGGCCGTCGAACGCTGGTGACGATGCCAACACTCGGCGGTTTCTATCCGCCAGCCGCACGATCTGCACGTCGTAGTTCGTGTCCTTCGCGGTCTGGATTGCGATGCGCGTCCCATCGGGCGACCAGCGCGAGGCGTCCTTCGTCACCCCAGCCCCTTCCGTTAGCCGCTCTCTGCGGCGGTCAGGGAGTCGCACGAGATAGAGGTCTCTATTGGCGCCCGACCCAGAAGCAAAGGCGACGCTCGAACCGTCTGGAGACCAGGCAGGGCTCACGTCCTCGGCTTGATCGTTTGTGAGGGCCTGCACCTCCGTGCCGTCATCGCGCATCAGATAGATGTCGGAGCGGCCGTTTCGCACGGACGAGAACACGATCCGGCTTCCATTGGGCGCCCACATGGGATCGCGGTCTTCGCCGAGCGAATGCGTCAACCGCTCGACGCGACCGCTCGCGGCGTCGACGGTGGCGATCTCGACGTCGCCATCGATCAGCATCGCCACCAGGATGCGACGACCATCTGGGGACCACTGGCGAAAACTCTTGGCCAAGATTCCTGACGCGAGCCGTCGCGCATCGGTTCCGTCGGAGTGCATGACCCAGAGATCCCAGCCCGTCGGCCGCTGCGACGCAAAAGCGATCCGCGTCCCATCAGGCGACCAGAGCGCGAACCGGTCCTGCGAATCGAGATGGGTGAGACGCCGCTGATCACGTCCATCCGGCGTCGTGGAGTAAATCTCCCAGTTGCCGTCTCGGTGAGACGCGAAGGCGATGCGACCGACTGAGGATTCGTGCTGGCGCGATACGGGACCCAGGGCCAGGCACAGCGCGCCGAGGGTAATTCGCAGTGGCGGGGATATCGAGGGTCGACGGATGCGCATATCTCTTGGACGCCGACAATCGACGTGGCGCTTACCGTCGGCCGGAAGGAATGTTAAGCCATGACGATTCGCGCCGGGAAACCGCGCACCGACGTCGCCGGTTGGGTTCAGCGCGCCATCATCGCCGCGTTCTTCGTGATCGCGGGATTGGACAAGTTCAGCGATGCACCCACCAGCACGTGGGTGAAGATCTTCGCGACCATCGGTTTCGGGCAGTGGTTCCGGATCGCGACCGGCGTCATCGAAATCGGCGGTGGCGCGCTCTACCTGTTTCCGAAGACGTGCAAATTCGGCGCGGTGCTGCTCGCGAGCGCGATGCTCGGCGCCATCATCGCCCACCTCACGGTGCTCAGAGACCCGATCGCGATCATCATTCGAGGCGCGATTCTCGTGGCGATCGTCCTCGTCGCTCTGCGCGATCCCAACCTCGACCTCATCGGCACCCGCTACGGCCGTTAGTTGCACGCAGTGTGGTCCTGAATGTGCCAATCGGGTCCATGAACCCGACCCGGTGCATTTTCAGTATGTCCACGTTCA
>Ga0066652_100002189_pt1 | contig 10593 bp, 11 predicted proteins | sample GraSoiAngelo_101_FD_71413 | JGI IMG/M metagenome (GOLD analysis project Ga0066652, IMG submission 71413) | Grasslands soil microbial communities from the Angelo Coastal Reserve, California, USA - 14_0903_02_30cm | ecosystem: Environmental > Terrestrial > Soil > Grasslands | place: USA... | reverse complement strand
AGATCAGGTACGCCGAACCTCCGCACGAGGATCTTCGCGGAACGTCTTTCAACGCCGAGCCGCAAACGGCCAGTCAGCGCGCGCCGCACCCGCTAGCGCAGCTCCACCCCCAGCCCCGCACCCGCCGGCAGCGAGATCACTCCGCCCTCGATCGTCGCCCCGACGTACGGATCGTTCTCCACCAGCTCCGCACCGTCGAGATCCGCGTAGTCCAGGAGTGGCGCGAGCTGCGCCGCCGCGGTGATGCCGAGTGAGCTCTCCACCATGCAGCCGCACATCACGCTCATGTCGTGTGCGCGGGCGGTGGCGATCATGCGCAGCGCTTCGCGCAGCCCGCCGCACTTCGCGAGCTTGATGTTGATCCCGTCCACGGCGCCGGCCAGGCGCGGGATGTCGGTGGAGACGAGACAGCTCTCGTCGGCGATGATCGGCAGCGACGAGCGCTCGCGCACGAAGCGCAGCCCTTCCACGTCGTGGCCCGGCAGCGGCTGCTCCACGAACTCGACGCCCAGCTCCGCGAGGATCGGCATCATCCGCAGCGCGTGCTTCGGTGTCCACGCGGCATTCGCGTCGACGCGCAGCACCTTGCCGGGCTCCATCTCGCGCACGATGCGCACGATGCGCTCGTCCCAGCTCGAGCCGAGCTTGATCTTGAGCACCGGATAGCTCGCCGCCTCGCGCACCCGCTCGCGCAGCGTCGCCTCGTCCGGCGCGATGGCGAGCGTGAAGCTCGTCGGCGGCGAGGCGGCCGGATCGAGTCCCCACATTCGGTGAAGCGGCACGCCGAGTCGCTTGCCCGTCAGGTCGTGCAGCGCGGCGCTCACCGCGGCGCGAGCGGACGCATTGAAGCCGATCGCCTTCGCCATCCCCTGCTCCAGCGCCTCGAGCGACCAGCCATCAGCGCCGTCGAGCACCGCCGCGAGGACGGGCATCACGCTCGAGACCGTGTCCGCCGTCTCGCCGTAATGCCGGCTCGGTGCCGCCTCGCCGCACCCCGTTGCCCCGTCGTCCGCCGTCACGGTCACGCGCACGACGCGATACTCGCTCGATCCGCCGCGTGCGATGATGAATGGGTGCTTCGTGCGGAGGACGACGATCTCGTGCGAGAGCTTCATGCGCGCAGCGAGGGAGTGCGGACGCGCGCCAGCATCGCACTGCGGTGCGAGGCGGGTGACTCGTCCGAAGTCCCGAGGTAGGCGATCAGCGCATCGGCGAGCGCGGTGCCGCGCTCGTACCGGTCCGACGCCGCCTTCTCGAGGCAACGCATCACGATGGCCGCCATCGGCTCGGGAACGCGCGAATCGATCTCGCTCACCGGCACCGGCTTCTCGTGCACGTGCTTGTAGCCCACCGAGAACGCGTCGGCTCCGTCGAACGGCGGGAACCCGACGAGCGCCTCGTACATCACCACACCCAGCGCGTAGAGATCGCTCCGGCCGTCGACGAGCTTTCCCATCGCCTGCTCGGGACTCATGTAGTGCGGCGTCCCCATCGCGCGGCCGCTCGCCGTGAGCCGGCCGTGGAACCGCGCCGTGGCGATCCCGAAGTCGGTGATGAGCGCGTTGCCGTCCTCGTCGAACAGGATGTTGTCGGGCTTCACGTCGCGATGCACCACGCCGCGCTGATGCGCGTGGTCGAGCGCCACCGCCACCTGCGCCGCCGCCGCAGCCACGGCCTGCGGCGCGACCGTACGCTCGCGCTGCACGCGATCGGCCAGGGAGCCGCCGCCGAGATACGGCATCACGATGTACACCGTCTCCCCCATCTCGCCGAAGTCGAGCACGGGGCAGATGAACGGATGCACGAGCCTCGCCGCCGCTTCCGCCTCGCGCCGGAACCGCTCGGTCATCTCGCTGTCGCGCGCGAGATGCGCGTGCAGCACCTTGACGATGACTTCGCGCGCGAGCGGCATCTGCTCGGCCCGGAACACCGTCGCCATCCCGCCGCCACCGAGCCGCTTGAGGATGCGATAACGCGTCCCCGTCGCCCGCCGGAGCGCCGTGATCTCCTCGTCCGGCTTCTCCGTCGGCGGAGCGGCCACCTCGGGAAGCGCCGCCGAGCACCGGCTGCACGTCGCCGCGAGGGCTCGATTCCACGTACCACAATCGGGACAGAACACGTCAGCCCCCGAACTGCATCTGGACGAAATCGTATGGCGGCCACGGGCCGGTCAGCTCGAGCCGCAGATTCGTCGCCGACTTCGCCTGGTCCTCCACCTTCGACGCGAACTCCTTCCACAGCTCCTGCTCGATCAGGAACGCCGCGCTCAGCACGATTCCCGTGATCTGCTCGGTGCGCAGCGGCACGGTGGCGACGGCGGAACGGCGGAGCTCCCGCAGCGCGTCGGCCGCCGCCGCTGCGAGGTCCGACCCGACGTCTCGCTCTTCCGCGTCGCCGGGACGCCAGACGTGCACGCGTCCCTCCACGCGGTCATCGATGAAGCTCAACGCATCGCTCAGGGCGACGTAGTGCAGCTCGAGCCAGCGCGTGATCGCCTGCCGCGATCGAAAAGCGACGCCGACGGGCGCAGGCAACACCGGCGCCCGCTTGGCGTACGTACCGACGATCTCGCCGAGCGCCGACGCCTGATCCGCCGTCGGCTCGATCACCTCGTAGGCGCCCGGCGCGGCGATCGCCGCGAGGTCGCGCACGACGACGAGCTCCGAGCCGTTCACCGGTGCGCCGCGACCAGCCGCCTCGCTGAACGTCACGCCGAACAGGGTCAGCGCCCCACCCACATTTCTCTCGCCCCGGCTTCGTCTCAATCGCTCCTCGCGCACCGCATGATTCGTCTCGGGTCCATGTGACAGGACGAACTTACCTCATGGAAGGTCCCGAAGAGGGCAGTGAGGAGAGGCGGTGGGGAGTGGGAGGGATGGGGAGTGACGGCAAACGCCGCCCGCGACGCTTTCACCCCTTACCCCTCACCCCCCACCCTGCATCGGGTCCCGCCAGTGCCCGCATGTGCACCACACACGCCTCGCCGAGCCGGTCGGGTTCGTAGCCGCCCTCGAGAGAGCTCACCAGCCGCCCGTCGCACCACTGCCCGGCCCGCGAGACCATCTCGCGCGTCAGAGTGGCGACGTCGTCCATCTCGAGCGTGAATCCGCCCAGCGGATCGCCGGCGAGCGAGTCGAAGCCCGCCGAGATCAGCACGAGATCCGGCGTGAAGCCGACCGTGGCCGAATCGACGGCCGATAAAAACGCGGCGACGTAGGCCTCGCGCGGCTGCCCCGCCGCCATCGGGACGTTCCACACGCTGCCGTGCGGTCCGCGATCCTCGGCCGCGCCCGTGCCCGGATACCACGGCCACTGGTGCATCGACACGAAACGGATCGCCGGCGTCGACTGCACGAGCGCCTGCGTGCCGTTCCCGTGGTGGACGTCCCAGTCGACGATGAGCACCCGATCCACGGCGTGCCGCGCCCGGGCATAGTGCGCACCGACCGCGACGTTGCCGAACAGGCAGAATCCCATCCCCGAGTTGCGGAGCGCGTGATGCCCGGGCGGCCGCACGGCGCAGAAGCTCCGACGCGGCCCGTCACCGAACGCGAGGTCGATCGCGTCGAGCACGGCGCCGGTGCCCGCCGTTGCTGCGGCCCACGAGCCCTCGCTCACCACGGTGTCCGCGTCGAGGCGCGCACCCCCCGACTCGGCGAGCTGCTCGATGAGCGACACGTAGCGCGCATCGTGCGCGAGCGCGAGCTCCTCGGGCGTCGCGTGCCGCGCCTCGCGATGCTCCAGCTGCTCGAACAGCTCGAAGTCGTTGCGCAGCGCACGCGGGATCGCACGCAACCGGCCCACGTGCTCGGGATGCCCCCATCCGGTGTCGTGGCGGCCGCAGTCGGAGTGGGAGAGGTAGGCGAGGGGGGGCATGGGGTCCACAACGAGTACGTAGTACGACCGACGTAGCGAGTACTCGTTCCGGCAGTCGACGTTACCGCACCGGCCTCCGTCTGCGATTCGTCACCAGAAAGATCGACCCATCCACCGCCCCCGTCGCCGCGAGCGAGGCAGTTTCGTCCAGCACTTCCCATCCGTTGAGCTTGAGCACGTAATCCCGGTCGTGCAGCTCCGCTCCCGGCGACAGTGCCTCGAGCGCGCGGCGCTTCACCGTGATCGCTCGCTCGTCGGGCGAGGCGTGGACGCGCACCACGTCCCACACCTCCGGCATCTCCACCCGCACCGTGATCGCCGGTCCGTCGGGCGACGCGAGCTCGATCGTGTCTCCGCGCGTGCGGAGCTGCGCGACGAATGGCTCTTCCGTCATGCGACCACTCCGTCGGTCGTCGCGCTCGCAGGGAGAAGCGTCTCCTCGAGCTTGAAGGGCGGCAGCGTCGTGAAGAAGCGCGCGATCTGCATGTCGAACAGGTACGTCGACCCCGTCACGCGCGTGCTGCCGCCATCGGTCGCTGCGGCGATGATCAGCTCCTCCCCCCCCTGCCCGCGAAAGCTCACGAACGTCGGTCCCTCGCGATCGAGGAACGTGGCGTAGAGACTGTTCCGCCGGGAGAAGAACTGCTTCGCCGCTGCGAGCACCTCGGCGGGGGTGAGCGTGGTGCGGTATTCCTGGAGCGTGCGCTGGGACTGGTTCATGACGGCGCGGGTCGGTGATGCGGGCGCGGCGGTCCGGGCGCCGCGACGTGCGACGGCCCTCCACCACGCCGAAGCTTAACCGAGCGCGAAGGGGAGCGGGGAGTGCGACAGCCGCTCGGGCTCGCGATACACCAGCGGCAGCTCCACCCGGAACGTCGAGCCGTGGCCGGGTGCGGAGTCGACGTAGATCTCCCCTCCCAGCACGCGCGCGAGCCGGCGGGCGAGCGACAGCCCCAGCCCCGACCCGCCGTACTTCCGCGTCGTCGACCCATCCACCTGCCGGAACTCGTCGAACACCTGCTGGTGCATCTCCTCGGGGATGCCGATACCCGTGTCCTCGACGCGGTAGACGACGTGATCGTCGATCACGCTCACCGACAGGCGGATCTCCCCCGACGTCGTGAACTTGTACGCGTTGCTCAGCAGCGCGACGAGCATCTTGCAGATCTTCCGGCGGTCACTGACCATGAACAGCGGCTGCTCTGGCTCGCGCACGCGCAAGGCCACCGAGTCGGACCGCCCTCGCGTGGTCGCGAGGGCATCATGTAATGGATCGCGCACGTCGAACGAGGCCGCGGTGATCTCGAGCCCGCCCCGCTTGAGCGTCGTCAGCTCGAGCAGATCACCGATGAGGTCGAGCAGATGCTGGCTCGACGTCTTCACCTGCGCGAGCGTGCGGCGCTGCTCCGCGGTCACCGGGCCGGCGAGCCCTTCGTCCATCAGCGCGAGGTAGCCCATCACCGCGGTGAGTGGCGTGCGCAGCTCGTGCGAGATGTTGGCGAGGAACTCGTCCTTCACGCGTCGCGCTTCGAGCAGCGCGACGAACTGGCGCTCGAGCTCCGCGTTCGACTCCGTGAGCGCAGCGTTCGCGCGGCGCAGATCCTCGATCAGTCGCGCCTTCTGCGCCGTCGCCGCCATCTGGTCGGCCACCATGCGCAGGAGCGATCGCGTCTCCGCGGTGATGGCACCGGCCGCCTCGAAGTAGAACGCCACCGCGCCGAGCACGCCGTCGCCGGTCTGCAACGGCAGCGCAGCGATCGCACGGAACCCGAGCTCATGGGCCACCTCGGCCCAATCCTCGAGCGACGGATCGGCCATCACGTCCGGTACCTCGATCACTCGCCGTTCCGCCGCGGCCTCGCCGCTCGGCCCGAAGCCGAGCCGCACGCGCATCTCGCCGAGGAAGGGGGCGAAGCGCTCGGGCCAGTTGTGCACCGCGGCCAGACGCATCAGCTCCGATGCGCCGTCGACGAGATACACGCACGCGAAGCTCGCGCCGACGAGCGGGCTCACCCGATCGAGCGCGAACTGAAACACCTCCTCAGGCCGGTCGGCCGTGAGAAAGGCGTGCACGATCTCGCGGATGGCGATGAGCTCGCGTAGTCCCGACTCGCTGTTGTCGGGCACGAGACGCAGACGCTCGTTCGTCACAAGTGTGGGCCTGTTCACCTCGCCAATATGGCGAGTGAACTCCTTTACGGCCAGATGTTTATCAGCGGACTCGGCGCTTTGGCATGCTCAGCGAGCTCTGCTTTTTGGCACGGTGAGCGTGCGAACTTCAGCCCGGTGCACGAGCACGTTGGGCGGCGTGGACACGACATACGCGACGGTATCGGCCACATCCGACGCGCGAAGCTTCCACGCATCCTGATCCGACGGCACGTGGTCGTTGAAGTGCGTCGTCACCGAGCCGGGCATCACGACGGACACCTTCACCCCGTGCTCGCGCACCTCGAGCATCAGCGACTCCGACCACGACGTGACGAACGCCTTCGTCGCGGCATAGCACGAGCCACCGACGAACGCGCCCCGCCCCGCGATCGAGCCGATCGTGCACACATGGCCGCTGCGGCGTGCGATCATCGCCGGCAGCACGGCGCGCGTCACGTGGTAGAGCGCGTTGACGTTGACGTCGAGCGTGCGCTGCCAGTCGGCTGCCGTCGTCTCCATGAACGGCTTCAGGATGCCGATCCCGGCGTTGTTCACCAGCACGTCGATCTCGGCGCCGGTGAGCGAGGCCGCCACCGCCTGCGGATCGCTCACGTCGAGCACGAGCGCGCGGGCTCGGCCGCCCTCGGCGACGATCGCGGCCACCACCTCGTCGAGTTCCGTGCGATTGCGCGCTGCGCACACCACCTCGTAGTCGTCACGGGCGAGGCGCTCGGCGATGGCGCGGCCGATCCCGCGCGACGCGCCGGTGACCAGCGCGGTGCGCATCAGCGCGCCACCCGCGCCACCGCACCGTACACGAGCTTCGTTCCGAACTCCAGGCTCGCCAGCGGAATGCGTTCGTCGTTGCCGTGCATGCGCTCCTCGTCGTCCTGGTTGAGCGGAAAGGGCAGCAGCCCAAACGCCTGCATGCCCCATGCGCGCAGCCGCGCGCTGTCGGTCGCTCCGGTACTGAGATACGGCACCGTGGTGAGCGACGGATCGAGCGCCGACGCGCTCTCGCGAATCGCCGCGAACATCGGCGAGCCGAAGTCGGACGCCGGCGCGTCGGTGCCGCGCGAGGTGATCTTGAACTCGACGAGCGAGTCGCTCACCAGACGCTCGAGGCGCTTCACCACGCCGTCGATCGACTGTCCCGGCAGCGTGCGGATGTTGAGCGTCGCCGTGGCGTCGGTCGGGATGACGTTGCTGCGGATCCCGCTCTGCAGGATCGTGGCGGAGATGCCGTTGCGCAGCACGGCGTCGAACACGGCGGTGCGGCCGAGCACGCGCGCGCCGCGCTGCTGCCGCCGCGCGTCGAGCGAGGCGACGTCGGCCATCGCCATGCGCTCGTCGCGATTCGGCCACACGGCGGCGAGGCGCGAGAAGAACTCGCGCGTCGTCGGATTCACCTGCACGGGCTCCCGGTACTCCGAGATCTTCGCCAGCGCGCGACCCAGCCGCAGGATCGCATTCCCCGCGAGCGGGATCGACGCATGACCTCCAGGTCCGTGCGCCGTGACCGTGACGGTGTGCGGCACCTTCTCGGTGTTCTGCACCGCGACGTAGAGCCGCTTCCCGCCGACGATGCGCACGCGGCCGCCCTCGTTCAGCGCGAACTCCGCCTTGATAAGCTCGGGATGGTTGGCGATCAGCCAGCCCATCCCCCACTCCCCACTCTGCTCTTCGTCCGAGTTGGCGACGAAGATCACGTCGCGCGACAGCGTGCCGCCCCTGTCGACCACGTGCCGCTTGAGGAGCAGCATCGTCTCGAGGTTCGCCGCGAGCATCCCCTTGTCGTCGATCGCGCCGCGGCCGTACAGGTAGTCGCCCTTGATCTCGGCGGCGAACGGATCCACCGACCAGTGGCCACGCTCGACGCCGACGACGTCCATGTGCCCCATGATCATGACGGGGAGCTTGCTGCCGTTGCCCTTGATGCGCGCCACCAGCGCGCCGCGTCCGGGCGTCGGCTCGAACAGATGCGTCTCGATCCCCGCCGCCTTGAGGGTGCTGTCGAGATAGTGCGCCACCTGCAGCTCGTTGCCCGGCGGATTCACGGTGTTCATCCGGATCATCGCCTGCAAATGCCCCACGGTCTCCTGGCGTGCAGAGCTCCAGTCGGGCTCCTGGGCGGCGGTGGGCGACGGGGCGGACGCGAGCGTCATCAGGATGGTGAGTGCAGCGAGGTTGCGAGTGAGCATCGATCGGCTGGCGTGACCACGAAGCCCCGAGCGCGGCGGCGATCGAGGGTGCTCGAAAAGATAGTGTCCGCGCCGCGAAAGCTGCGCTCTGTCGCCAGGCGAAGGGGAAGGCGAGATTCGACCAGGACGCTCACCATCATCCGATCCGCGAATGCCGAGCTTCTTTCGCCTGCCGCTGTCCCTCACGACTCTTGCGCTCGCGGCTGCGGTCCCCGCGCATGGGCAGCGTCCCACGTCCGGCTCGGCGACCCGCGCCGCGCTGGTCACACGGCTCGACTCGATCGCCACCGCCTTCATCGCCGAGTCTCACGCGGCGGGGATGACCGTCGCGGTCGTGAGCAGGGGCGACACGCTCCTGCTGCGGGGTTACGGCGAGCGCGACCGCGAAAAGCATCTCCCCGCCGAGGCAACCACCGTTTACCGGATCGCGTCGATCACCAAGCAGTTCACCGCCGCCGCGGTGCTGCGGCTCGTCGAGCGCGGGAGCGTGAAGCTCGAGGATCCGATCACGAAGTATCTGCCGCAGTATCCACAGTGGTCGTCGGTGACCGTGCAACAACTGCTCAATCACACGTCCGGAATCAAGCCGTACACGTCGATTCCGGAATGGAGGAAGCGCTGGGCGGACGAGCTCACGCCCGCACAGCTCGTGGCGTTCGTCGAGAAGGTGCCGTTCGGCTTTCCACCCGGCAGTAATTGGGAGTACAACAACACCGGGTACATCCTACTCGGCATGCTGCTCGAATCGGTGACCAGGCAGCCCTACGCCAAGCTCCTCGCGCGCGACTTCTTCCAGCCGCTCGGCATGCGCTCGGCGGCCTACTGTCCCTCTCGGCCCACCGATCAGGCGTATGCGGTCGGCTACGACCAGGAAAGTGGAGCATTTCATCCAGCCGAGTTTCTGAGCATGTCCCATCCGTACGCCGCGGGAGGGCTGTGCATGTCGGTACCCGACTACCTGACCTGGCAATCGGCTCTGCATCGCGGGCGCATCGTCAGCGCGCGGAGCGTTGCGATGATGGCCGGCCCCGAAACGCTCACCGTTGGTGACCGCCGGGGAAAGACGACCGGATACGGCATGGGCCTCGGCACCGGCGCGGTTGGCTCGCATCCGACGATCCAGCACGGCGGCTCGATCAACGGATTCAGCACGCAGCAGTACTGGTTCCCAAAGGACTCCTTGAGCGTCATCGCGTTCATCAACACGAGCGGCGCCGAGCAGAATTGGCTCGTGGATAACCTCGCGTTGGCGGTGTTGGGGATGCCGCTGCGACCGCTCCAGCCGCCGGCCCCTCCCATTCACGTGAAGGGCGCGAAGCTGCTTCGGCGCGGAACCACGATGAACGGGACTCGTCGCCTGTGACGATCGACGGGACGTTCCGCGCGCGTGTGCTCGCCGGCGATTTCCTCACGGGCTTCTGGCTGAACCTCGCTTCCCCTCTCACCGCGGAGATGGCGGGACTCGCCGGTTTCGATTGGGTGATGCTGGACCATGAGCACGGGCCCGGCGGTGAAGAGACCCTCCTGCATCAACTCCAGGCGGTGAGCGCGACGCCCGCGACCTGTCTCGTGCGCATCGCGGCGAACGAGCCGCCGCGGTTCAAGCGCGTGCTCGACGCCGGCGCGCACGGCGTGATGGTCCCGTACGTCAGCACCGCCGCCGAGGCGCGCGCCGCTGTGCAGGCGATGCGCTACCCGCCGCGCGGGATGCGCGGCGTGGCGAAGCTGACGCGCGCGTCCTCGTTCGGCGCGCGGTTCGACGACTACTTCGCGCACGCCCACGAGTGGCTCGTGACGCTCACCCAGATCGAGACCGTCGAGGCACTCGGGAACGCGCGCGAGATCGCCGAGGTGGACGGCGTCGACGTCGTGTTCGTCGGCCCGATGGATCTCACGACGAGCATGGGCATTCCCGGCCAGTACGGCGACGCGCGCTTCCACGACGCGCTCGGTGCGGTGGCCGATGCGGCGCAGAGCGCCGGCAAGGCGGCGGGGATCCTGCTGCTCGATCCGGCGAACCTGCCGCTCGTGCGAGAGCTCGGTTACACCGTGGTGGCGCTGGGGTCGGATGGAGGAGCGGTGGCGGCAGGGCTGAAGCAGAGCCTCGTCACGCTAACGGCGACAGCTTGACGCGGAGAGCGCGGAGGGCACTGCGAGAACGCGGAGAACAGCTTTCCCACTTTGCTCGCTCTGGCGCACCGCTCCTCTGTTGCCGTGGCAGGTGAACTGCGTTTGAGGCGTCGGCCGTTGCGCACCCGAGCATCCGCGCACCTCACCCCAGCATCCGCTCGATGCTCCTCACCAGCGGCGCGAAGGAGAGCGACTTCCCCGACACGCGCTCCGCCTGCTCCTGCGCCAGCTCGCG
>Ga0066652_100002188_pt1 | contig 10597 bp, 9 predicted proteins | sample GraSoiAngelo_101_FD_71413 | JGI IMG/M metagenome (GOLD analysis project Ga0066652, IMG submission 71413) | Grasslands soil microbial communities from the Angelo Coastal Reserve, California, USA - 14_0903_02_30cm | ecosystem: Environmental > Terrestrial > Soil > Grasslands | place: USA... | reverse complement strand
TTCATGCCGTCGCCGTCGTAGAACCAGGCGTTCTGCTGACGGGTGTTGAGGCCGAAGGGGACGGCACAGAACAGCGCCCAGGTCGGATCCTTGCCGACGTAATAGTAGGTGGCCGTGTGGCCGATCTCGACCGTGCCGTTTTGAACGGCATCGAGCACTTGCAAGGCAGGGACGATCTCGCCCGCGGCAAAGACTTGAATTTGGAATTTGTTGTCGGTCGCCTCCGACACGTGCTTGGCGAAGGTCTCGCACGCGCCATAGAGGGTGTCGAGCGACTTGGGCCAGCTTGCCGTCAGTCGCCATCTGACCTCCGGCGTGGACTGCGCAATGGCAGGCGCGGCCAGAGATGAGGCGGCCAGTCCGGCTGCACCAACCTTGAGAAATTCGCGGCGTTTCATGGGGATGTTTCCTCCTGATCCAGGGATCCTGGGCCGAGATGCGACCCGGCGTGGTGTGGTGTGGATCCGCAAATTTCCGGTAGATAGGCCGCCCGACGCCGCATGCGCAAGGGGTAAAACCCGCGACACCCCTCGCTCAGGGTGCGACATCGACGTACAGCTCCATCTTCGGATGGATGCCGCAGAACACCAGGAACGAACCGGCGGCGGGGAAGCCGATCTCAACCGTCTCGCCGGGCTCCTGCGCCCCGGAATCGAAGTCGAGCGCGGGATCAAATATCCGCACGTTATGGGTGCGGGTGTCGTTGTTGACGATCCACAATCGCTCGCCGCGCGCAAGCGCGATATGGCTGGGATGAAAAGTCTTCTCGTCCTGGGACACCGTGCTGACTTTTTGCGCCGGCTCGGACGGGCCGCTTGTCACCGCTACGATGTTCGCCGGCAATCCCGGCTCGCCTTCGCCCGTCAACGTGCCGAGAAAAGCGATCAGATTCGCGCGCTCCGCCTCCGACAGCTTGAGCCCGCGAGGGAGATCCTTGGACAGCGTGGGGCGATCGAGCACGCCGCCGGCGTAGTGCCGGAGCACGTCTTCGAGCGTGGCGAGGGAACCGTCGTGCATATAGGGAGCCGAGCGGCCGATCTCGCGCAGGCCCGGCGTCTTGAATGCGTGCTCGGCCGCCGCAAGCCGCAGCACCGCCCCGCGGCCGCGGTCCTCGCCCGGCAGACCGATGTCCTGAAACGCATAATCGGTAAACGCGAATCCGCTGTGGCACTTCACGCAGCCGGCCTTGCCGGTGAACAGCCGGAATCCGGCAACCTCGCGCGGCGTCAACGCATGCTCGTCGCCGGCGATCCAGCGATCGAAGCGGCTCTCGGGCGATACGAAGGTCCGCTCGTAGGTCGCGATGGCCTTGGCGAGATTTGCGCCGTTGACGTGCGGCGATTCGGGAAACGCCTGCGTGAAGGCCCGCGCCATTACGGGATCCGCGGCCAGACGGGCGACGACCGCTGCCATCGGCTGCGCCATCTCATCGGGCGATTCGATGGGTCCCGCGACCTGCTCCTCCAAGTTGCGCGCACGCCCGTCCCAGAACACCGCCGACGCCCAGGCCAAATTCCATAAGCTCGGGGCGTGACGCTTGAGCGCACGGCCCGGCACACCGCGGCCCTGGGCCTTGCCGTCGGCAAACCCTTTGCCGCGCTGGTGACAGCTCGCGCAAGCAAGGCTGCCGTCGATGGACAGGCGCGGGTCGTGGAAGAGCGCCTCGCCCAGCCGGCGTTTTGCTTCGCCGCGCCGATGAGTCCACCCGCCACGAAGGTCGCGGCGGCGAGCCGCATGGCGGTCGGCACACCCATCGCCCGTCACATCAGCTTGCCTGCGGCAAGCTCGATACGCGAGACATGGCCGAGCACCGTGGCGTGGTCCTTGACCGGCGTGCGCGGGGGCATGGGCGAAGGAAACGCCAGCTTCAACTCGGCCATTCCGGCGCGCACCTCGCGCAGCGCCGGAGCGTTTTGCTTTTGCAGGTCAGCCGCGACGCTCTCGATCATGCGCTCGGCCTCCCAGACGAAGCCGCGTGCGTCCTGGTATTCGACCGGCTTGGCGATCCTGCCGCCGACGATCGCCTGTTGGTATTCGCCGCTCGCGGCCTTGAGCGCCTCGACCGCGGCCTCGACGACGAAGCCGGACCAGTTGGATTGCCGTGCTTTCATGCCGGCATCGGCTGCGGCAAGCGCGTCATTGACGGCCTTGAGAGCCTTGGCGTAGTCGACTCCGCCCTTCCTGCCCTTGACCACTTGGGCAAGCGCCTTGAGCGCGCCGTCGAACGGCGGCACGTTATAGCCGGCGAGCTCACCCTGGATGTCGCCGTAAATCTCTTCGGTCGGGTGAAGGAAATGCGGAAGCGCGGCGTTCCATTGCTGCTGCTTGATCAGTTCGTCGCCGACCAGGAGGTGGCCGCGTAGGAGTGCAACGCGCACGGCAAAGGCAAGTTCGGGCGGCAGGCCGGCGAGAGTTCCGGCCTCGCCGCCCTCACCCGCGTCTCGAGCGTGATCAGCGTCTTGCGTGACGTGCATCCGGCCGGTGGTCGCCGCAGCGGCCGGCAGACGAGGCCCCGCATTCAGCCCGGGAAGCGTCTCGGGGCCGAGCCGCGCGCTACCGCCCGTTGCCGCCGTCTCGATCATCACGAAGGCGCCGACGCCGAGCCAGATCTTGGTTTTGGTCCTCATGTCGAATGCCGACCACGGTCCGCAACTTGCCCGCCCGCATGCGCCGCTACGCGACTGCGTGGGGCAGAGCGTGGGATGCTTATAATCGGGTCGGGCGCCGGTCCAGTAACGTCCTTGTTTTGAACCATTCCAGCGACAACCAAACGGGCGGCGCCCGCAAAGACTTGCCGGATGGCGGCAGTTGCGTGTTCGATGCCCGCCAGCCCCCGAGGGGTTGTGATGCAAATCGTGATCGGCAACGTGCTCTCGACCGAGGAACTCCGGCGCGTCCGCGCCGCGCTCGCCCGCGCGCGGTTCGTCGATGGCGCGGCCACCGCGGGCTTTGCCGCGCGCCTGGTCAAGAACAATCGGCAGGCCGAGGCGTCCGATCGCTCGCTCGGCACGATCCGCAAGCTGGTGGCGGAACGCGTCCTCGCCAACGAGGTGTTTCGCCTGGCGGTGCGGCCGAAGGCGCTCTCCCCGCTCCTCTTCTCGCGTTACCAGAAAGGCATGCGCTATGGCAGCCACGTCGATGACGCGCTGATGGACGGCATGCGCACCGACGTCTCGTTCACGCTCTTCCTATCCGAGCCGAAAAGCTACGACGGCGGCGAGCTCGCGATCGAAGGCGTCTCGGGCGAGGAAACGTTCAAACTCGATGCCGGGGCGCTGGTCGCCTATTCCGCGACCTCGTTGCACCACGTCAGCGAGGTGACGCGCGGCGCGCGTCTTGCGGCCGTCGGCTGGGTGAGAAGCTTTGTTCGCGATCCGGCACGGCGGGAACTCCTCTTCGATCTCGATACGGCGCGGCGGCAGATGTTTGCGCGCGAAGGCAAATCGACCGAATTCGACCTTGTCTCGAAGTCGTTGGCCAACCTGTTGCGGATGTGGGTGGAGGACTGAGGCCGGCTTGCGCGGTCGCGACAAAGTCCACAACTCTCGAATCTGGTTTGGCTGTCGATCATCGCGATCGCGAGGTGAATGCGCATGAGCAACATACCTCTGGCCGGCGTACAGGCTTGCGTCTTCGATGCCTACGGAACCCTGTTCGATTTCGCTTCGGCGGCGCGAAACTGCCGCGATGTGCTCGGCGACGTCATCGACAAATTGACCCCGCTCTGGCGCGACAAGCAACTGCAATACACCTGGCTGCGGGCGGTCCAAGGCCGGCACGCGGACTTCTGGCAGGTCACCTCCGACGCGCTCGACTTCGCGTTGGAGACATTGGCGCTGGACAAGCCCGGTTTGCGCGACCGGCTGATGAATCTCTACCTCACGCTCGAGCCGTTTCCGGAGGTCGGGGAGGTTCTCGAGCGGCTCAAGGCGTCGGGCTTGCGCACAGCGATCCTATCGAACGGCTCGCCGATGATGCTCGACGCGGTCGTGCGCGCATCGGGGCTGGGCACGCTCATCGACGCGGTGCTCTCGGTCGAAACGGTCGGCGTCTATAAGCCGCATCCCAGGGTTTACCAACTTGCGGTCGATCGGCTCGGGGTCCCCGCTGCTGCGATCGCGTTTCAATCGTCCAACGCGTGGGATGCGTACGCGGCTTCGGCGTTCGGCATGCAGGTGGTGTGGTGCAATCGCTATGGGCAGCGGCCGGAACGGCTGCCCGGCAAACCTGACCGGACCGTGCGATCGCTGGCCGAACTACCGGCCCTCCTCCGCGCGCCGCAGACTTAGGTGCGCTCGCGGCTTATGCCTCGATCACGATCTTCGGCGCCGCGCGCCCGCCGCCGGCCTTGAGCTGATCGGCGACCTTGGCCGCGATGTCGCGATAGATCCGCGCATGCGGACCATCGGGCTCGGTCGCGACCAGGGGCAGCCCGGCATCGGATTTTTCGCGGATGGCCATGTCCAGCGGCACCTCGCCGAGGAACGGCACCCCGAGGCGTTGCGCCTCGTGCCGGGCCCCGCCATGTCCAAAAATATCCGAGCGCGTGCCGCAGTGCGGGCAAAGAAAATAGCTCATGTTCTCGATCACGCCGAGCACGGGCACGTTGACCCGCTTGAACATGGACACGCCGCGCCTGGCGTCGATCAGCGCGAGGTCCTGCGGCGTGGAGACGATGATCGCGCCCTTGAGCGGCACCTGCTGGGCCATCGTGAGCTGTGCGTCGCCGGTGCCGGGCGGCATGTCGACCACCATCACGTCGAGCGTCCCCCATTCGACTTCGCGCAACATCTGCGTGAGCGCCGAAATCACCATCGGCCCGCGCCAGATCATTGCCGTGTCCTCGTCGATGAGGAAACCGATCGACATGACGGTGAGCCCGTAACGCGTGATCGGCTTGAGCCGTGTGCCGCCGATGGTCTGCGGCCGCTCGCGAATGGCGAGCAGCTTCGGTAGCGACGGCCCGTAGATATCGGCGTCGAGGATGCCGACCTTGAGCCCGAGGGCGCTCAAGCCGAGTGCGAGATTGACCGCCGTGGTCGATTTCCCGACCCCGCCCTTGCCCGACGCAACCGCGATGATGGCTGCAACGTCGGGCACCCCCTGCAACGCCTCTCCGCGCGGCGCGCCCCGCGCAGGCATGGCCCGCCCCTGTGGCGGACGCGGCGGCGCCGCGCCGGCCCTGCGCTCCGCCGTCAAGGCAACGAGGGCGGATTGCACGCCCGGCAGCGCCCGCACGACCTCTTCCGCACGCTTGCGCACGGGCTCCCACGCTTTCACCTCGGCGGCATCCACGCTGATCGAAAAGAACACCTTGCTGTCGCCGGCGACCACGTCGGAAAGCGCGCCGGTTCTTGGCAGCGGAGTTCCGCTCGGGCTCGCGACGCCTTCGAGAGCCGCGAGCACCTGCTCCTTGTTCACTGCCATTGCACCTTCTCCGCCGGACCCGATGCGTCCGTTTCCCTGCGACACCATAAGCGCCGCGCGGGTCTGGTCAACGCGATGACGGTTGACGCCAGCGCCGCGCCGTCGCAATCAATCGCACATATAGGTATCCGCGCCGTCGCATGGCAGTGATCGAGGAGGACAGAATGGCGAAGGTGACTTTTCTCGGTCTCGGCGTCATGGGCTATCCCATGGCCGGGCATCTCAAGAATAAAGGCGGCCATGACGTCACCGTGTATAACCGCACCGCGGCTAAGGCGCAGAAGTGGGTTGGACAATACGGCGGGCGCAGCGCAGCAACGCCCAAGGCCGCTGCCGAGGGCCAGGACCTCGTCATGTGCTGCGTGGGCAACGACAACGATCTGCGCGAGGTGACACTCGGGGCGAACGGCGCCTTTCACGGCATGAAGAAGGGCGCCGTGTTCGTCGACCACACCACCGCCTCGGCCGAGATCGCCCGCGAACTTTATGGCCAGGCGAAAGAGCGCGGCTTCGGCTTCGTCGACGCCCCCGTCTCGGGCGGACAGGCCGGGGCGGAGAACGGCGTGCTCACCGTCATGTGCGGAGGCGACGCTGAGCCCTATGCCCGTGCCGAGAAGGTGATCCAATCCTATGCGCGCATGTGCAAGCTCCTCGGCTCGGCCGGGGCGGGCCAACTCACCAAGATGGTGAACCAGATTTGCATCGCCGGCTTGGTGCAGGGGCTGTCCGAAGGTATTCATTTCGCCAAAAAGGCAGGTCTCGACGTCGACGCCGTCATCGAGACCATCTCCAAGGGTGCCGCCCAGTCCTGGCAGATGGAGAACCGCTACAAGACCATGGCGGCGGGCAAGTTCGATTTCGGCTTCGCGGTCGATTGGATGCGCAAGGACCTCTCCATTTGCCTTGGCGAGGCGCGCAAGAACGGCGCGAGCTTGCCGGTGAGCGCGCTGGTGGACCAGTTTTATGCCGAGGTGCAGAAGATGGGCGGCCGGCGCTGGGATACTTCGAGCCTCATCGCCCGGTTGGAGCGATAGCGACGTCACGCCCCCAGAAAGCATCCATCTCAGATCTCGATCACCGCGCCATCCTCGGCAGGGAGCACGCCGGCGGCGCGGACCTCATCGAGATGGGCGAGCATGACCGGATTCATATGCGTGAGCATGATCCGCCGCGCGCGCAGACTGGGAAGGCGGGGCTTGAGCACATCCCAGGTGATATGGCCGGGCAATTCGCCGGAATACGCGAAGCATTCGACGATGAAGAGATCCGCACCGTCGGCGACGGAGAGGAGCGCATCCACCCACTGGGTATCCCCGGAATACGCGAAGCGCTTCACCCCATCGCTGAGCACGATCGCGGTCGAGGGCGCGCCCGAGTAATGCAGCACTTCGGTGGTGATGACGGAATGGCCGAGCACGTCGGTCGGGCGGCCGACCTCGATCTCCATCACGTCCCATGAAAACCGCCACTTGTTGGTGGTCGACTTGGGAAAGAATACTTCGAGAAGCTGATCGATGCGTGCGCGCGTGCCGGGCGGCCCGGCGATCAACAGCGGCCGCTCGCGCCGCGCAAGAAACTGTGCATCCAGCAGCAAGAAGGGCAACGCGCCAAAATGATCGCCGTGCAGATGCGAAAGCACGATGGCGTCGATGCGGTCGGGATCCAGGCGGTGCGCCTTGAGCGCCACCAGCGATGAGGCCCCGAAGTCGACGAGCAGCGTGCCCTTGGCCGTTTCGAGAAAGAAACACGTGTTGAACCGGCCGCCGGAGCCGAAGGCATCGCCACATCCGACGATCGTCAGGCGCATGGTCAGGCCGAGGCACTCGGCCGGGCGGCGACGTCGCCATGCCAGCGCTTGAGATGCTTGAGCTCGTCCGGCACTGCGAGCTTTGCCGGCTTCATGAAATCGACGGCGACGAGCCCGGTGATGTCGGCGACGGTGAATGCGTCGCCCGCAACAAACGGGCGATCCTTCAGCTCGCCGTCCAAGAACGCGATGAATTCCCCAATGCGCGGCTTGTTGGCCTCGGCCCAGGCCGGCACCTGCGGTACCTCCATCTCTTTCATCGCCGGGTGCGAGTTACGAAAGACGTGCGATACTGGAAACAGCAAATGCAGCTCGAGGCGGCGATTCCACATCTCGACGCGGGCAAGCTCCAACGCACCACGCCCGAACAGCGGTGGATCGGGCTTGAGCGCCTCGAAATAACGGCAGATCGCGATCGATTCCGTGAGCACCGTGCCGTCGTCGAGAACGAGCGCCGGCACGCGCTTGAGCGGATTGATCGCGGCATAGTCCGCCGACATCTGCGCCAGGGCGCCGAGATCGACCTGCTCCATGGGCAGCGTGATACCCTTCTCGGCCAGAAAGATTCGCGTGCGTCGCGGATTGGGCGCGCGACCTCCGTCGTAAAGCTTCATCTCGGTACCCGTGCTGCGCACCGGCCCACGTTCTCTTCCGCTCGTCCTCCCCGCAAGCGGCGATCCGGACGCGGGCCGGAGTCCGGTGCACGGGAATGAGTACAGAGGCTTGTTGCCATTGCCGGCACGCCCGCTACCTTGGATCATACGCCCGATCGGTTGTATTATTCCTTCGTCTACACCCCATCATGCTCCTCGTGCGGAGGTCAAGCGCTCGACGGGGGAGGCCGATGCCTCGCCTGCCAATGCACTGGCGAAAGCGCTTGCGTCGCTGGCCAAGGCCGGCGACCACGCCGCATCTAGCTCGACATGAACGGAATATGATTTAGCGTGGGCTGAAGGACACCGCCGTGCGCCGCCTGCTCTGGATCCTGCTCGCCGTTCTCACCGTCGCACTTCTCGTGCTCGTGCTGCAGCAGAATGAAACGGCCCTGGCCGAACTTTCTCGATTCGACAGCGCGTCGTGGGAAACCAAAGTCATGGCGGCGGCGCTCGTCGGGCTGATCGCGCTGATTCTGTTTCGCCAGCGTTTTTCCCGTGTGTTCGAATCTGCCCTCATTTGGCTGATGCTCGCGGCGCTGCTCGCGCTTGGATATACCTACCGTTTCGAGCTGCGCGAGGTGGCCGACCGGGTGCTCGCCGAGTTCATTCCCGGCCGTCCCGTAACCAGGGGGCGCACGGTCGAAATCGCGCGCACAAGCAGCGGCGGCTTCTCGGTGGCGGCGCACGTCAACGGCGCGCGCGTCCCCATGGTGCTCGACACCGGCGCCAGCGCGGTCGTCCTCACGCAGGACGCGGCAAAGGCCGCGGGTCTGCCGCTCGAAGTGCTCAACTACTCCGTCAACGTCGACACCGCCAACGGCCGTACCCGCGCCGCGCCGGTCACGCTCGACCGGCTGTCCATCGGCGATATCACCGAGCGCTCGGTCCCGGCGCTCGTCGCCCAAGCCGGGCAACTGCGCACGAGCCTGCTCGGCATGACCTTTCTCAACCGCCTGGAGAGCTGGGAGGTGCGCGGGGACAAGCTCATGATGCGGGGTTATCCCTAAGCATCATTCGATCAGGCTCACCGCAAAGCGTATGCAGGCGACCAGCAGGAAACAGCCGAACGCAATCTCGAGCCGGCGCTTCGACAGCCTGTGGGCGAGCCGCGCGCCATAGGGCGCGGTGAGGCTCGAGACCGGGGCCATCAGGGCGAAGCCAATCAGCGACACGAAGCCAAGCGAGAGTGGCGGCAGCAGCGACTGCTGCGGCAGACCGGCGAGGATATAGCCGATGGTCCCTGCCACCGTGATCGGCACGCCGAGCCCCGCGGAGGTCGCGACCGCCTTGTGGATGGGTTTGCCGTAGAGGGTCAGGATCATGTTGGAAACCGACCCGCCGCTGATGCCCATCAGCGAGGCGGCAAGCCCGACGAACACGCCGTAGGCGGTCATGCCGGCAGGACCGGGGAGGTCGTCGGCTATCTGCCAGCTGTCGCGGCCGACCAGCAGCTTGAAAGCGATCACGCTTGCGACCAGGACGAAAGCGAGCTTGAGCACCGCGCCGGGTGCGAAGGCTGCGATGACCGAGCCGGCCGCCACGCCTACCACCGCAGGTATTGCCCAAGCGCGCACCACGTCCATCATCACCGCGCCCTTGCCGCGATGGGTGAAGTAAGAGAGCACGTTGGTGGGAACGATGATCGCGATCGACGTCCCGACGCACAGCTGGAAGCGGACCTCGTCCGGCACGCCGAGCACCCGGAACACTTCGTAAAGAACGGGAACGATGAGCGCGCCGCCGCCGATTCCGAAAAGCCCGGCGAGGATGCCGGTGATGAATCCGGCGACGATGATCAGCGCCGCAAGCAGCAAGAGCTCGCTCACGGGGACGCCCAAGATCATGGTCTGCTCCGAAGGATCGTCTCGGATCAAGCGGCAGCGACGGTGTGCGCGTCGATGTCGGCGATGAGCGCGAGCGCCGCGCGGAACGCAGCCGCGCCCGCGGCCGGCCTGATCGCTTCCGTCGCGAGATACCGGCGAAAGGCGCGCGCCCCGGGGACGGCGCGGAACAAGCCGAGCACATGGCGGGTCACGGCGTGGAGCCGGGAGCCACGTGCAAGCTCGCGCTCGATATAGGGGATCAGGGCTTCGGCCGCGGCCTTCGCCGACACAAAGGGCGGCGGCTCACCGAACAGCACAGGGTCCGCGCCCAAAAGCCGCCACGGCTCCTGATAGGCGGCCCGCCCCATCATCACGCCGTCGACCCGCACGCAATGCGCCAGCGCTTGATCAAGGTCGGCGATGCCGCCGTTGAGCACGACGCAAAGATCGGGATGCGCCGCTTTGAGCCGATAAACGCGGGCGTAGTCGAGCGGAGGGACGTCCCTATTCTCGCGCGGCGAGAGGCCCTCGAGCCAGGCCTTGCGTGCATGCACGATCAATGCGGCGACGCCGGCGCGCTCGACGGCGCAGGTCAGCGCCTCGAGCGCCTCCTCCGGATCCTGATCATCGATGCCGATGCGACATTTGACCGTCACAGGCAGCTTGACCGCGGCCGTCATCGCCGCAACGCAGTCGCCGACGAGAGCCGGCTCGGCCATGAGGCAGGCGCCGAAGCGGCCCTCCTGCACGCGTTCGGAGGGACAGCCGATGTTGAGGTTGACCTCGTCGTAGCCGAACTCCTCGGCGATGCGCGCGCATTGCGTGAGCTGCCGTGGATCGCAGCCGCCGAGTTGCAACGCAACCGGATGCTCGGCCGCGTCGTA
>Ga0066652_100002186_pt1 | contig 10597 bp, 9 predicted proteins | sample GraSoiAngelo_101_FD_71413 | JGI IMG/M metagenome (GOLD analysis project Ga0066652, IMG submission 71413) | Grasslands soil microbial communities from the Angelo Coastal Reserve, California, USA - 14_0903_02_30cm | ecosystem: Environmental > Terrestrial > Soil > Grasslands | place: USA... | reverse complement strand
CATTTCCGTTTCTGTAGATAATCAAATGGTGGTTAGTCATCAGCGGCTCGCGGCAAAGCCTATTATTGTTAACATAAGAATCGATTTTGTAAACACGGAACATGAAGTAATCATGATCGCCGAAAATGAGGGCACTATTCCTCCGAACACAGCCTTGTTAATTGTAACGGCGGGTGACAAACGTTATCGTCTTTTTTTGAGCTCCGACGTGGACCAAAAAAAAGTACTGGTGAGATTTATTTATGAAAAGCCGAAGTAGGGAATAACGAACAAGCCCACCCGGCCGACGCCAGTCGCACGGGAACAACGAATGACGAACGTTAATCGACACACGTCGAAGGTGTATTCCTTAAAACGCTCTCTGCTGCGTTGATCTTGCCGCCGGCATTTCCTTACGCGGCATTTTTTCATCTCGTTGCGCAGTATTGTAAACGAATGTTGCGATGATGACGGCTGATTGCTTCAAATCGTCCGGCACAAGATGATCGTAGGTGTCCATGTTTGTATGGTGAGTCCTGGTGTCATATTCGATCTCATCCTGTATAAATTGAAAGCCGGGAATACCTACTCTGTCAAAGGAAAGATGATCGGTGCCGCCTGTATTGTTTATTGTGATTGTTTTTGCGCCTATGTCATTAAATGGTTCAAGCCATTTGGCAAAGATTGCTCGCTCGTCTTCATTGCCCTGCAAATAAACGCCTCGCACTTTTCCAGTTCCATTGTCAAGATTATAATAGGCAGAAACCTTTGAATGTTCTGGCTTTAATACCCATTGGCCGTTCGCGGTGTCAGCAAAATGGGTTTTTACATATGCTCTTGAGCCAAGCAACCCCTCCTCTTCCCCACTCCACAAAGCTATCCTGATAGTGCGGCGAGGTTGAACATTTAATGTTTTTAGAACGCGAACGACCTCCATCATTACAGAGCACCCCGCCGCATTGTCGGTAGCGCCGGTTGCTCCATGCCACGAATCCAGGTGTCCTCCCAACATTACTATTTCATCTTTAAGCTTTGGATCTGTGCCGGGAATTTCCGCGATTACATTATAACCCTGCAGATCCTTATCGAAAAACTCGGTTTTGATATCTGCTTCAATTTCAACTTTGATGCCGTCTTCAATCAACCGCTGCAGGCGGAGGTAATCATCGCTGCTCAGCATTACGCTCGCGGGCGCTTCCGGCGCATCCTTCGTGTACTGGCCGCCGCTACTCACAAACACTGTCCCATCATTGCCGTTTGCATTCATGCTCAAAACCAACGCGGGCTTTTCCTGATTTATCATTTCATTTATTCGACGCAGAACAGCAAATCGGCTAAACTGATTTTGACGCTGCACATTTTGCTGCTGTGGTTGATTCGGTCCACCGCGCTGAGTCTGCATTTCTGCGGCTGCCATTCTATCCAGAGTCGTATCGGCAAACCGGCGACCATCCGCGTCAAAACTGGGTTTCAGTTGTGTGGATGACCATGTCATTACAATTTTATCTTTCAACTTGCCGGCATACTTGCTCATATCTACAGTATCCTGGGCTTTGATGAGCGTTATTTCGCCCTTCAATAATTTCTTGGTACTTCCTGTCCACGCACGGGGAACGGCGATCAGTGGCTGATAATATGGCGCCGTCATGGCCACATAACATTTTTGTTGTTGCCAACCTTTTCCAAATTGTCCCCATGGTTCGAGGAGTGCATTTTCCAATCCCCACTTGGTCATCTCATCTTTTGCCCAGGTGGCCGCACGGAAAAACCCAGGCGAATTGGTGAGCCTCGGTCCACTCACGTCAGTTAAGTGATGAGCAATGTACATGACCTGTGAATTGTCCAGGCCCTCCTTTTTAATCTTGGTAATGATGTCAGCGTCGTGGTTTTCCTGCGCCGTAATAAAAATCCCAAAAAGTAATGCTGAAAAAGTGCAGAATAGTTTTCTCATTTTGCGTGGTTTAAAAAACAAGAAAGTTACAATGATTTTTATTTGTTCAAAATCTTTTGCACACTCGAGCCCATCTCCACCACAGGTAATGGAACCTGTTGTCAGTTCTAATATTCGCGGCGTTCGCGAGATCGTACTCTTATGCTGTTTGCGTGTACATGATAAATTCTAAATCGGCATAATTTTTTTGGCAGCTCGGGAATAAAAAACTTTTTTATGGAAAACATGAACCAACTCAGAGACCTGCTGAAACATGAAATTAAAGATCTATATTCAGCAGAGGAGCAGATCATCGAGGCTTTGCCTAAAATGATCGAGAAAGCTAACAACAGAGAGCTAAAAAGAGCACTCCAGGAACATCTTGAAGTGACGAAGAAACAAAAGGGTCGCCTGGACGATGCGTTGGAAGCGCTGGCTGAAGAAAGAGAAGAAGAAGGCAAAGGAGCTTTAGGTCTTTTTAAAGGGGAACAGAAATGTTTGGCTATGGAAGGCTTGGTTAAGGAAGGAGAAAAATTAATGAAAGAAGATATGAGTCCGGAGGTTTCGGATGCAGCTATTATTGCTGCGGCTCAAAAAATTGAGCATTACGAAATATCCAGTTACGGCACTGCACGAACCTATGCACAGGAATTGAATTTGGACGAAGTCGAGGACCTATTGCAGGAGACACTGGATGAGGAATACGAGGCCGACGATTTATTAACGCAACTTGCGGAAACCCGCGTGAATGAACGAGCTATTACCGAGTCCGGTTCTACAAGACAAAGAGGACGGTCGGGCACACGTTCCGTATCCACTAGCGGCAAAAGTAGCCAGGCTCGCAGCAGTGCGGTAACCGCAAAGGCTTCCTCGTCGCGGGATAGCTCATCGGGAAGATCACGAAGTGGCGGCTCTCCTTCTGGCAGGACATCGAAGTCATCAAAATCAAAAAGCTCATCAGGAAGAAGTAACTCCGGTACACGGGGCAGATCTTCCCGTTAATCAGCAAGTCTATCATTCAATAAAATTCGACGGGGGAACACATTCTTATTACAAAGAATGTGTTCCTTTCATGGCATATGAATTGTGCCCTGTTAACAAAAGTATTTTATGGAAAAAAATCATCGCGGCAAGCCTGCTGGTTCAAATAACCATGAGGGATCAGACATCAAGCCAGTAATGTCATCCGAAAATCTAGAAGGTAGTGATGAGATGCGCACAAAATACGCAAAGGATCAAGATCAGTTAGCCGACAATGTAAAGGAAAAACATCCGAAAAGAAATGCAAACAAAGGAAATTCGACAAAGGTCGGCGGAGATAGGCATTAACCTTCAGGGCAGTTCTGATAAACTTTGATCTTCACGTCGGGGAATTTTGTATTTTAGATTCTTCTACTCGCAGTCCCTGGAAACTGATCTGCCTTGGTTTCTCAAAAAATGATTCTTAATTACTATCATCTAAACTCAAACCACGATTATGAAAAAGTTGTTAGTTCCTTTTGTTATTTTATTTGTGGTGTTTTGCACCTCATGTAGCAACCAACAATCCGGCATGAGCGATCGCGCGAAGAAAAACCTCGAAACCGCAACCGCTGTCGCCAAAATGTTTGAATCACATGACTGGAGCAAAACCGGCGATTATATTGCCGCGGATGCCGTCGACCATTCAGGCCCGCGCGGGGAAGTAAAAGGCCTGGATAATATCAAAGCCCAATTCAATGAGTTTGGTAACTCCATGTCTGACATGAAGAATGAAGTGGTTAAAGAAGTAGCCGACGATGAATATGTATTTCAATGGATGAAAGAAAGTTGGACACAGACCAAAGATGAAATGGGCATGAAGGCTGGATCTAAAATGAATATGGATGCCATAGAAGTCTCCAAGTTTAATAGCGAGGGAAAGGTTACAGATCACTGGAGTTTTATTTCTATGAACGACATGATGAAGATGATGCAAATGCCCCAGGGAAATATGAGCATGGATACGTCGAAAATGAAGATGGATACAACTAAGCACTAACTTGTGTCGCTATTGCCTTTTAAAAATCAATTCCCCTGGAGGGGAATTTTGTATTTTTCAATCATACCCTTAGCCCCTGTGATGACTAATTTTTTCAAACCAAAAATTAAAACCAATGAAAAAGTTTATCACGATCGCTTCGGCAGGACTCATGCTTTTGTTTGTTTCCTGCAACAGCAACACCGCCGGTGGCGGTAACACGCAGGGTGAAAAAAATATAGAGACCGTCAAAGCAGTCAATAGGGCTATTGAATCGGGCGACATGAGCAAGCTTGATCAGTATATTGCGGCCGACGGAGTTGACCATTCCGGGGAGCACGGGGAGGTGAAAGGCCTCGACAGCATTAAGGCAAGTCTGGGACGCATGCACGATGACTACAAGGACCTCAAGCTTGAAGAAGTACAACAAGCTGCTAACGGTGATTATGTGTTTACCCTAAGTCGATTCCAGGGCACCAACACCGTTCCGTCGATGGGTGCGCCCGCAGGCACACACTTTGATATGACCTCGGTTGAAGTTGTAAAGTTCAACGCCGAAGGAAAAGCGACCGATCATTGGGGCTATATGTCCATGGCAGACGCCATGAAAATGAGTGGTAGCAATATGGAGATGCCTCAAGGGGGTAACAGAATGGATACAACAAAACACTAGAAATAATCACAAAAAGCGGGAGCATTAAATGTCCCGCTTTTTGCTGTTTCATTAATTGAAAATATTTTCGAGAAGCTCGCCAGTTCATTTATGTTTGGGAATCAAGGTCAGCAAGACTGCTAGGATCTGCGTTGACCTAATGCTTAATTTGTTGGCGACGCGGAACCAATTGCTGATTTTTTGATATAGTACCTGCTCACAATTATGGAAATGGGCAAACCGATGCAAAACATCAATATAACTGCTCCCCTCACAATTGAATCCCACTTGTGAGGAATATTTGCAATGTGGAACAATGGCAAAACTGCCAGGTTCATCACGCACCACGCAAAAGCGCCATAAAGTAATCCGCTCAGTATTTTTCGTTTTCGCAAAAAAGAGATGTAGGGGAAGACGAAGAAATAAAAAATCGTAAAACAAAATGCAATGAAGAAATGGACTGCAATGCCCGACAGTGCGAGGCTGGTTTCGTCCTGGAAAGTATTGTTGCCAAATGCAGCCCTTCCGATTCCCTGCAATAATTTTCGATCCGTGGTTCTTTCCATCACCACCGAGTAAACAATGATGGCTGCCAACAGATCAAAACAGCCGGCCACAAGACCGGCGCTTAAAATGGTTTGAAGAACCGAAGCGCGGTTCGCCCGGTTTGCGATTGTATTGCTCATAAACGTTGGTTTTGGTGCGAAGAACTAAATCCCTTGATCACGCCTTCGATTTGATGAATAATGGACAACAATCAAACAAAAAATGTTGCCTGCTCCACAAACAAAGCTTTGTATATTGTATGGCATTGAAAAGTGAAAAGCAAAGTTGTCCATAGTTTTGTGGTACTCTTTTTATCCATCTCTATTGCTGGCCAGGTACCCGTGCGGGAGGAGCCCAGGCATAAGGTGGCGTTGCAGAATCATTACATACGGTTGCTCGACGTTCGCATTCAACCCGGGGATACCTCTCTTTTTCATGTTCATCAAATTCCTTCGTTTTTTATTCCTTTGTCAACAACTGCGATTGGTTCTGAGGTGAAAGGACAGGCCCCAAGGCAATCGAGATTTCCGCTCGATTCCACATGGTACAATGGATTTGAAAATGGCCCGTTGATCCACCGTGTTTGGAATAACGACACGAATGTTCTTCATGTAATCGACCTGGAGCTCCTGGCAACGAAAAATTCCACACTGCCGAACAATATTCAATTGCCTTTTAAGATTGATTTTGAGAATGAGAAACTGAGAGTTTACAAATTTCAATTGCAAGCGGGACAAATTATAGCTCTTCCTTTGATAATGACTCCAATGCTGCTTATATCCGTGGCTGGTGCAGACCTTGAGTTAAAGGACTCAGCCAGGAAAAATCTTGTTTATTTAAAAGCGGGCAGCTTTCAATGGCTCGATCCGCAACAACGTGTTGAGATCAGTAATCATGGCAGCGTTTCGACCCACTCTATATTGATTTTATTTAAGTAGCCAGAAGGCAAATGAGAATATCGAACAAGGAACACGGAATGTTGAATTTGGAAGTGTTTTCCTCAATTCGAGTTCGTCATTCATTGCAGCGTTTCGACCCACTCTATATTGATTTTATTTAAGTAGCCAGAAGCCAGATGAGAATATCGAACTAGGAACATTGAATGTTGAATTTGGATGTGTTTTCCTCAATTCGACGTTCGTCATTCCATATTCCTTGTCCATTATTCCTGTTCACTTCCTGACCATTGCATATAGTTTCATAATTCTGTCTTTGATTGTTGGCCATTCGTATTGTGCCAGGTAGTGGTGGCGATTGGGAAAAAAGTAAATGTCCAGGTAGGGTGCATTTACCAGGTGCTCCCTTGCGAAGCTTGCATTGGTCGTATCAATCAAATTGTCTTTTGCACCTTGCAGGTACATGACTGGAACCCGAATATTTTTCCAATAAGGGAGCATTTTTTCCAGCTCCTCTTTGTGATGCAACTTTTCCGTGTTCGCTGACCTGAACATTCTGGGTATGAACCACCGAATAGCGGGATGTTCAATGATGGATGCAAACCAAAAAACTTTTTCACGACCCGGTCCTATCGCGGGACCTGTTAAAACCAAGCCGTCGACCAGTTCGGGATGATCCATCGCGAGGCGACATGCTATAGGAGCGCCAAAAGACCCGCCCACTACAATGATCGGATGCCTCGCCTTATACATGCTATCAAGTATTGGCCGTAACATTTCCGATTGCTTTTGAATAGATGGCTCCGGATTGCCAAACCCGGAATAACCATAGCCCGGTCTATCAACCGCCATCACCTTGAACGTTCGAAGAATAGTTGTATCAACAAATCTTCCACGGTAAAGACTCATGGACGCAGGAGATCCGTGAATGAAAAATAAAGTAGGCAGCGTGTCATTACCAATGCTTATATAACGAAGCTTCCGACCATGTGAAGTGTAATATCCGATTTTGCCCGGGATCTTATTCGCAACGAAAAAATCTCTTAGCCGTTCGTCACTTCTTCTAAACTGAACATAATGGTCAAAGACAAAACACGCGACGATAAAAAATAAGATGAGGCCAAGAATTGTTCTTATCAACCTTCTGAACCATCTTCCTTTTCGCCTCTTACTAGCCATACTGTGTGCAAATTCCAAAAGACAAATTTAGAATTTGAGATTTGATATTTGAGATTTAGTTCGATAACTGTCGGGATTGTCATTTGAGATTTGAGATTTGACATTTATGATAGGCATTGACTTTGCTTTACCAAGACGATGCATGCCTTCTTATTCTTTGTTTTGAAGACGCCGGGGTTTAGTCATTTTATCAGCCGGCTTGGATACATCGGTATTATCATTTGGTTCATAACTTTCGACCAACTCACTCCTATTCCCGAAGAAATCTCCTTGTTGATCGTCGGTTATTTGTTAGCGCATAACATCTTTAATCCAATTGTGGCGGGAATTTGCTGCCTCGCAGGATTTCTTGCCGTCGATACCATTTACTTTTTTCTTTCGAAAAAAGGAAGTTCGTTTATTTCCAGGAGGATCAAGACTTCGTCCTCCATAATGGATTCCTACAAACACAGGTTGAAGCATAATATGTTTAAAGCCGTCCTAGTGTTGTGCTTTATACCCCGCATGAGAATGTTCGCACCGATACTGGCCGGGTCGATGAAATTGCCGTTCCGAAAATTTTTATTGTTTGACGCAATAGCCTTGGCGGCATTTACGACAATATACCTTCTGATAGGCATCATTTTTAACAAAAGCCTCGGGGCCATCATCGCAAAGACCAAGGGGCTACAAGACATTGTATTCTTCGGGGCCATTCTCCTGATTGCAGTTTTGCTGGTTGTATGGATCAGAAAAAGAAAAAAGAAGAAAAAGGATCATTGGTAGTGCTCATCACGGGCTAAATTTTGGCTGAAAAATATGATAAGTTTTATACTAAAATATTTGAATTTCAGTTATTAAGAGTTTAGATTGCGCCGGATGCACCTGAACAGATATATCAGCATTCTTTTATTGGTTTTTTTATTTTGCCAACTGCCACATCTCTGTAGCGGCCAACTGGGATTTTCCTTCGATATCCCCAAGCCAAAACAATACGAGGAAAGGCAACTACGCTCTGAAAAATCGGACCAAAAGAAATTTACTGTCCCCAAGAGATTTTTTCAAAATACCACTACTCACTACAATTACTTCTTTAACGCAAAGAACAAGCTCAACGAAATCATTACCCGGGCGAAGGAGCAGCACATTGATGACTACACACAATTGCTTTCTTTTTACAACTATGACCTCAACGTCACTGCCCAGGACTCTGTGCAACTTGATTCGGTGATTTACAAATCCACTACGGCGATCGTACTTCATGACCTGCGCAGCGATTGGGCAGACAACATGTACCTGATTTGGGGAGCCGCACATTATTTGCAAAAGGAATTCGATTCAGCCTATCTTACTTTCCAATTCATCAACTACGCCTTTGCGCCGAAGGAAAAAGATGGCTATTACCAATTTATCGGTAGTAACATGGACGGCAATAGCGCTATCTCGATTTCAACCAAAGAGAAAAACAGCGTCACACGAAAATTGTTTACTCGTCCGCCGAGCCGCAACGACGCATTCATCTGGCAGATCAGAAATTTCCTGGCATGGGAGCAGTACCCCGAAGCGGCCAGCTTAATTGTCACACTAAAGGCAGATCCGGCGTTCCCGAGTCGTTTGCAAAATGATCTGGAGGAGGTCGAGGCGCTTTATTTTTACAAACAAATGGCCTGGGATAGCTCGGCTGTTCATTTGAGTAATGCGCTCGACAACGCTACTACTAACCAGGAACGGGCTAGATGGGAATACCTCACCGGACAGATGTATGAGATGGCTGGCAAATTTGACCTCGCGCAACACTACTATGAAAAAGCGATTGGACATACCGTCGATCCAATCATGGCGATTTACGCACGTTTGGATGCGATAAGGGTTGACAAAACGGGTGGCGAGAACTACATTGAAAAAAACATTCAGGAACTAATAAAGATGGCCAAACATGACAGGTATGCCGATTACCGGGATATCATCTATTACATGGCGGCTCAAATGGAACTGGATAGAAATAACATTGCTGGTGCTCAGCAATTGTTGCTCAAGGCCGCCAAATATGATCATGGAGATGTCAGCCAACGTAACAGGGCGTATTTGAAGCTTGCTGAACTCGCTTATGAAAATAAAGATTATCGCCAGGCGTATAATTTTTATGACAGTGTAAGGCTCAATGACATGGCGATAAGAGACCCCGATGCTATCGTTCGAAAGAAGGAAATGCTGGCCACGTTAGTTAGGCAAACAGAGATAGTTGAAACACAGGACAGTCTTCAGCGAATAGCTGCCATGCCGGAAGAACAAAGAAAAGATTTTGTAAAAAAGATTTTAAAAGACTTGCGCAGGACCCAGGGCTTGAAGGAAGATGAGACCAGGCTAACCGGTGGTTTCGGATCCGTGCCAGCAGACATGTTTACGACCACACAAGCGTCAAAAGGTGAATGGTACTTTTATAACACAACACTACGTACGAAAGGTGCTCTGGATTTCAAAGCAAGGTGGGGAAACCGACCGAACGTGGACAATTGGCGCAGGTTGCAGGCTGTCGCCAACCAGAAGAATGTTAATCGCCCACCGATAACGGACACATTGTCCATCACGACGGATACCAAAAACAGTGTACCCGAAGACCTGACATTTGAAAGCTTGTACGGTCATCTTCCGTTGACCGAAGAACAGCTAAGAGCCTCGAACGACTCTATTCAAAACGCAATGTTCGCCATAGGAAAAATCTATGCGGAGGAAATTGAAGATTGCGGAGCTGCGGTAAATACGTTTGAACAGTTGAGGACGAGGTTCCCCCAATTTAATAAAATGGATGAAGTTCTTTTCCATTTGTATTACTGCTACGGCAAGAATGGCGAGACGGCGAAGGCCGCACAATTGAAATCCGAAATGGGCAGCCGTTACGCCAACAGCAATTTTACTTCCATTGTGACAACTGGAAAGGATCCGAGGGTTGAAATCAATAATGAAGCAACGAAAACTTATGAAAACATCTATGACCAATTCATTGAAGGGAATTTTGACCTGGCCATCGCGCAAAAGCGATTAGCAGACAGCATGTATGGCGAAAACTATTGGACGCCTCAGCTCCTGTATATAGAATCGGTTTATTTCGTGAAGCAGCATAACGATTCTGCAGCCATCGCTGAGTTAAAACACATCGAGACCAAATATCCCAATACGCCTCTTGCAGAAAAAGCGACCACAATGATCGACGTGTTGGCAAGAAGAAAACAGATAGAAGAAGAATTGACGAACCTTAAAATAGAAATGCCACAACCACCGGAAGAAAAAAAGCCGGTTATGGACACGGTTGTTAGCCGCCCCATTGTAAGAACGGATTCGATTGCCGTGAAAAAGCCTGTTGTTACCCAGGTCAAGACAGATTCGGTTGCCAAGAAAAATGTAAACCCGGTAATTCCATTTGCATTTAACGCAGCTGC
>Ga0066652_100002185_pt1 | contig 10599 bp, 12 predicted proteins | sample GraSoiAngelo_101_FD_71413 | JGI IMG/M metagenome (GOLD analysis project Ga0066652, IMG submission 71413) | Grasslands soil microbial communities from the Angelo Coastal Reserve, California, USA - 14_0903_02_30cm | ecosystem: Environmental > Terrestrial > Soil > Grasslands | place: USA... | reverse complement strand
GATCTCCTTCCACAGCATCGCCCAGTCGCCGCGGAAGTTCATCGCGACATCGGACCACGCGCCGCGCGAGCGGATCCGCTCGCGCCAGGGCAGCGTGACCGAGGTGCTTCCGTGGACGTGGCCGACCTCGGCGTTCTCCGCGTGCCGGCGGGCCGCCTCCTCGAGCTTCGGCGACACGAACAGCCGCAGGGTCACCGCCATGAGCACGATCAGCACGACCCCGCCCACGTACTCGGCCAGCGTGAACTGCCAGCCGATCAGCACCCACAGCACCAGGCCGAGCTCCCAAACCAGGTTGGTGGAGGCGAACTGGAACGCCAGCATGACCGCCGCCGACGCGCCCTTGGCGAAGAGCGAGCGGCCGATCGCGATGGCCGCATAGGAGCACGAGGAAGAGGCGGCTCCGAGCCCCGTGGCCAGGCTCACCGGCTTGGCGCCGCTGCCGGCCAGGCGGCGCTCGATGCGCTCGCGCGGCACCCATGCCTGGACGACGGCCGAGATGGCGAAGCCGAGCACGAGCGCCCACCACACCTCGTAGGCCATGAGCAACGCGTCCTTGAGCCCGTCGACCAATACCCCCATGGGGTATTACACTAGCGCCATGCGCAAGCTCATGCTCGCCGTTTTGGCCGCCGTCGTCGCCGTCGCGCTGTGGTGGCGCAAGAATCCGTCGGCCTGCCCGTACAACCAGCGCTTCTGGGTCCAGGCGCCGCATCCGCTGATCACACGTGCTCGCCTACGCGAGGCCCTGGCGCCGCGCCCCGGCGAGCGCATGCTCGAGGTCGGCCCCGGCACCGGCTACTACTCGCTGCCCGTCGCCGAGTGGCTCGGCCCGAGCGGGACGCTCGAGATCTTCGACCTCCAGCAGGAGATGCTCGACCACACGAGCGCCCGGGCGCGTGAGGCCGGTCTGGGCAACGTGGTCGCCACGCAAGGCGACGCCCGCTCACTCCCCTACGGCAACGACGCCTTTGCCGGCGCCTTCCTCGTGACCGTGCTGGGCGAGGTCCCCGACCAGGAGGCGGCCCTGCGCGAGCTCGCGCGCGTGGTCCGGCCGAGCGGCCGCGTGGTGGTCGGCGAGCTGATGGGCGACCCGCACTGGGTCTCGCCCGCCGCCCTGGGCCGCCGCGCCGAGGCGGCCGGCCTGCGCCTCGAGCGCAGGATCGGCTCGCCCCTCGGGTACTTCGCGGTCCTCCGCCCGGCCTAGTCAGAAGGCAAGGCGGCCGAACTTGTGGCGAAGTCTTTCGTAGAACGTCGCGCCCGGCAGCTGGGCGAGATGACCCTGGTCGGCGATGAACCGGACCGCGAGCTGCTCGCCGGGGCCGAGCGCGTCGACCGGGCGGCCGTCGGTGGCGAGCATCACCTGCTCCTCGCGGGACTGGTTCTCCACCACCAGCGTGTCGCCCGGCGCCACGACGAGGGCACGGGCGGTCAGCGAGTGCGGCGCGATGAACGAGACCACGAAGCCCTCCACGCCCCATGCCATGACCGGGCCGTTGTTCGCGAGGTTGTAGCCCGTGGAACCCGCCGGAGTGGCGGCGACGAGCCCGTCGCAGGTCACCCGCCCGATCTCGTGGTCGCCGACCGCATAGGCCAGCTGCGCGACGCGCTGGCCCGGGCGGCGGTGGATGGAGACGTCGTTGATCGCCTTGCGCTCGTTCGAGCGCGCGCCCAGGCACAGCGCCGGCAGATGCAGAACCTCGAAGTCTTCGGCGAATGCACGGCGAAAGCCGTCCTCGACCTCCTCGGGCTCGATCGTGGCGAGGAACCCGAGCTCACCGAAGTTGACCCCGAACACCGGGATCTCGAGGCCGGCGTAGCGGCGCAGCGCCGTCAGGATGGAGCCGTCGCCGCCGAGGACGACGCAGAGCTCCACATCGTCGTCCCACGCGTGGTCGGTGGCGATGCCGTCGCCGGGCTGCAGTCTGTGCTTGCGGGTCTCGTCGGCGCTGAAGCGCAGTTCGACACCGGCGTCGCCGGCCGCCCGGATGAGCGCCTCCAGCGCCTCGGCGGTGTCGGCCGGGCGGCGGTGGGTGATGACCGTCGCCGCGTTCATGGCTCGACCTCCCGCGCCGCCGCTTCCAGGTCCGGCACCCCGCCGCGCTCGGGCTCGGCCAGGTGGACGAACGTCTCGCGGTTGCCCTTGGGGCCCGGCAGGCCCGACGAGGCGAAGCCGAGCACGGCCGGGGCGGGCGGGCCGATCCCCTGCGCCATGCGTGCGACCTCGAGCAGCACGTCGCGCCTGACCGCCGGGTCGCGCACGACCCCGCCCTTGCCGACCCGGCTGCGCCCGGCCTCGAACTGGGGCTTGACGAGCGCGAGGACGTCGTAGCTGGGCGCCGTGACGGCCAGGACCGGCGGCAGCACCTTGGCCAGGGAGATGAAGGACACGTCGACGACCACGAGGTCGGGAAGGTACGGAAGCTCGTCCGCGCGCACGTCGCGGGCGTTGCGGCGCTCGAGCACCGTCACGCGCGAATCGGTGCGCAGGCGCCAGTGCAGCTCGCCGTAGCCGACGTCGAGCGCCACCACGTGGGCGGCGCCGCGCTGGAGCAGGCAGTCGGTGAACCCGCCGGTCGAGGCGCCGACGTCGAGGGCCCGGCGCCCGGGGACCGCCACGCCGGTGGCATCGAGGGCGTTGGCGAGCTTGACGCCGCCGCGCGAGACGAACGGCGCCTGCTCGGCGACCTCGATCTCGACGTCATCGGGCACGAGCTGCCCCGGCTTGTCGGCGCGACCGCCGTCCGCGAGGCGCACCTCGCCGGCGAGGACGGAAGCCGCTGCGCGCGAGCGCGAGGGAAACAGGCCGCGCTCGGCCAGCAGCGCGTCGAGCCGCACTTTCGGCACGGCGGGAACCTACTCTGTGCGGCGTGCCCCGACTCCCCGAACGCGCGGGTCGCGTCGCCCGCAACGTCGACTGGAAGCGCGTGTACGACACCGGCCGCGTGATCGTCCGCTACGCCGGCGAGGCGTGGCGGCGGCTCGAAGACCACGAGCGCAGGGAGCTCCAGGGGTTGCTGACGAAGTCGCGCGGGCGTCCGGGCCTGCTCTCCACGACCGAGCGGCGGCGCATGCGCGACCTGGTGATGAAGGCGCTGGGCCTCGGCGGCCGGTAGTCGCCACGATCGCCACGTCGGGCTGAGACGTACCACTTCTGTGCTCCTCCTCACACCAATTGACTGGCCAGTCAGCCAAGATGGTGGACGGAAATGACCGTGTTTCGCCGAATCTCCCTTCCTCTCCACGGCGCGCTCGAGCTCGTTATCGGGCTGGCCCTTGCCGGCTCGGCCTTCGCGCTGAGCTTCGGTACCCCCGGCGCCATCGCCGCCGTGGCGATCGGGGCGCTCGTCGTCGGCATGGCCCTGACCGCGGCCACGATCGAGGACGGCGGCGGCTCGGTGGCCAACCACTACGCCTCCGACTGGGGAATCGTCACCGGCCTTGCTGCTGCAGCGGTGCTGCTCGCGGCGGTCGGCGAGGAGACGGCCGGGGCGGCGTTCGCCGTCGCCGGCGTGGCGATGACCGCGCTGGCCATGACCACGCGCTACACGCTGCACCATTGAAGACTTCGCTCATCGATCACATAGCTAGCTAGACCCATATAGCTACATCTCTCCTCCCTCGGATCGGCCCGCTTCGGCGGGCCGGTCCTTTTGCGGGGATCGGCCCGCGCTGCGGGCCGGTCCTCTTGTTGGGCATCGGTTCGCTTCGGGTCGAGCCAGTCACCTTTCCGGGGTATTTGGCAGTTGGACGTTTGAATCCGCCGGTGGGCGGACAAGAATGGCGGCCGATGCGGCTTTCCCCGACGGTCGTCGTCGTCGTGCTGTCCGCGCTGCTCTTGGCCGGCGACGCCGGGGCCTCCGGCGGCGACGTGATCGACGACTGCACCCAACACGGCGCGCTGACGAAGCACTACTCGCAGCTCGACTACCGCCAGGCACTCGCCCAGCTGCCCGCCGACGTCGACGAGTACGGCAACTGCCGCGAGGTCATTCGCAACGCCCAGGTCGCCGGCGCGGCCAACCGCGGCGGTGGCGGCGGAGGTGGCGCCGCAGGCTTCCGCACGCCGTCGACCGCCGGCGCCACGACGGCCTCGGGCACCGGCGGCACGAGCGCCGGTCACGTAGGCGGCGGCAAGGGCGACGATCCGACGGCGGTCGACCCGACCAACCCCGGCAACGACAACCCGACGAACACCGACGAGAACCGCGCCCTCATCGAGGCAACCCGCAACGGCGGCGGACCGGTCAAGGTGGGCCGCGACGCGATCCAGCCGGGGGCGCAGAACAGCAGCTTCGTGCAGAACCTCCCGGCGCCGTTGATCGCAGTCCTCGCCCTGCTCGGCGTCGGGGCGCTGACCGGTGGCGTCCTGGCCGTGCGGCGCAGGCTCCGCTCTGACGCCTGACCCCTGCTAGCCGAACACCGGCTGCAGCCCAAGCAGGTCCGGCACCGTGGCGAACTTGTAGCCCCGAGCCCGAAGCGTATGAATCACCTGCGGCAGCGCCGCGAGCGTCTGCCCGCGCGGCCCGCCGCCGTCGTGCATGAGGATGATCGACCCCGGTCGGGTCTGGGAGACGATGCGCGAGTAGATCGCGCCGGTGCCGGGCGTCGACCAGTCGGTCGGGTCGACGTCCCACTGGATCGTGTTCATGCCCTGCGACCGCGCCTCGGAGATCAGCGGCGCGCTCACGGCACCGTAGGGGGCGCGGAACAGGCACGGCGTGTACCCGGTGGCGCGCTTGATCGCCGCCTTGGTCGACGAGAGCTGCCGGGCCGCCGCCCCGCCATCGCCCGCCAGGTTGGCGTGGTTCCACGAGTGATCGCCGAGCGCGAAGCCGTCGCGCAGGGCGCGTTTGAGCAGCGCCCCCTTGCCGGCCACCTGCTGGCCGATCAGGAAGAACGTGCCCGGGACGTGCTCGCGGACGAGCACGTCGTAGAACTTCGAGGTCAGGCTGAACGGGCCGTCGTCGAACGTCAGCGCGACGACCTTGTGGTCGCGCGGCCCGTTCGTCCGGTAGGAGGCCCCGCCCGCCTTGCACCCGACGACCCGCTGCTGCGGCACGCTCGCCTGGTTGGGGCCGCGCTCGGGCTCCTGGTCGGTCGAGCCGTCCCACGCGGTGACCACCTGCCAGCCGAACGTGTCGCCCGGGTTCAATCCCACCTGCGCCGGCGCGAAGCGCGCCTGCAGGGACCGCTGGTCGGCGCGGTGCACCGCCGCGTCGATCGGCTCGGTGCTCCCGGGCGCGATGAGCACCGCCCGCCGCCCCACCGCCTGGACGCACACCTGGTCGATCTGCGCCCCCGTCAGCCTCAGGCACAGCGAGCGCGTTCCGGCCGCCACCAGGTCGGTCGGGCTCCATGTGCCGGCGGTCTGCACCGAGAGCTGGAGGTTCTGGCCCTGCGCCTCGACCGTGGCCGAGTCGATCTTGAGCGGGTTTGCCGTCTGCGCGGATGCACCTGCGGGGAGGGCGAGGGCCAGCAGGCCAACGGCGAGCGCGGCCCGCCTAGCCACCCGGGGTGCCTCCCGTGTCGGGGCCAGGCTGTGGGGTCGTCGGCTGCTCGGGGGGAGATCCCTGGTCGCCGTCCCCGGGCGGCAGATGCGGCCGGCGCTTGCCCGGCGGCACGACGTAGACGCGCGCGCTCGAGAAGTACTGGCCGGTGTCGTCGATGCTCGCCGGTGGGGTGCGGAAGACGTCGACGTGGCGCCCCTGGATCGCGCCACCGGTGTCCTGGGCGACGAACCATCCGCCGTGATCGCGGTACTGCGGGATGAACACCTTCGAGCCGAAGGCGATCAGGTCGGGGTCGACGGCGATGCTCTTGTAGGGCCGGAGCGGCCGCGACGGTCCGGGCGCGAAGGTGGCGCCGGGCGGATCGACGTAGTCCTGGCCCGTTCCGCGAAACCAGCCCCCGGCGTCGAGCGGGAAGGTGACGAAGCCGTCAGGCGACTTCCAGTATGCGCCGTCGCGCCAGAACGGTCCTCCGCTGCTCCAGTGGCCGTGGCCGTCGGACTCGGTGTCGTGCCCGCGCTCGTCGACCCAGCCGCCGTCGCCGAGCTCGTCGATGTGCACCGCATTGCCATCGAGGTCGATCCCGTCGCCCTCCATGGACACTCCGCGGGCCGAGTACAGCCAATCGATCCGATGCTGGCCGGGCAGGCCGGGCGCGCTGACCTTCTCGCCCACGAACCACTTCTCGGGCACCGGGTAGTACTCGGTGATCGCGACGTGCCCGAGCCAGCGCGGCTTGCGGACGACCGCGCCCGCGGCCTCGGCCAGCAGTGCGCCGGCCGCGAGCACGGCAACGAGGATGACGAATGTCTTGCGCACCACTTCCCGTGTCGATTCGTGCGCAGGCCCTCTAGGCCTGCGTCAGCTCGCTCGTAGAACCCACGGCGGCGGCAATCCGATCGGCGATGCGCTCGCCGGTATAGCCGACCTCCTCGTGCAGGAGGGCGGGCTTGCCGTGGGTCACATAGCGGTCGGGGAGCCCGACCCGCAGGATGCGCGGCAGCGGCGCGCCCCCCTCGCTGAGCGTCTCCCACACCGCGGTTCCGAAGCCGCCGGCCAGCACGCCCTCCTCGACGGTCACGAGCAGGTCGTGCTCGGCGGCCAGCTGGGCCGCCAGCCCAGCGTCGATCGGCTTGGCGAAGCGGGCGTCGGCCACGGTGGTCGCGATGCCCCGCTCCGCCAGCAGCTCGGCCGCCTGGAGGCCCTTCTGGACGCCGGTCCCGTAGCCGAGGATCGCCACGCGCGCGGCGGAGTCCTCGCGCAGGATCTCGCCCGTGCCGATCGCGATCGTCCGGGGCGCCTCCGGCAGTCCGACGCCGACCGCCTCGCCGCGCGGATAGCGCAGGGCGACGGGGCCGTCGTCGTGGGCCAGCGCGGTGTGGAGCATGTGCACGAGCTGGGCCTCGTCGCGCGGGGCCATCAGGACGATGTTGGGCAGGCAGCGCAGGTACGCGATGTCGAAGGCGCCGTGGTGGGTCGGCCCGTCGTCCCCGACCAGGCCGGCGCGGTCCATCGCGAAGACGACGTTGAGCTGCTGGAGGCAGACGTCGTGGACGATCTGGTCGAAGGCGCGCTGCAGGAAGGTGGAGTAGATCGCGCAGACCGGCTTGGCGCCTTGCAGCGACAACCCGGCCGCGAGCAGCACCGCGTTCTGCTCGGCGATGCCGACGTCGTAGTAGCGGTCGGGATTGGCCTTCTGGAGGATGTTCAGCCCCGTGCCCGAGTTCATCGCGGCGGTGATGCCGACGACGCGCGGGTCCCGCTCGCACTCGCGCACCATCGCCTCGCCGAAGACCTTGGTGTACTGCGGCGGCGCGGCAGCCACCGCCTTGCGCGCGCCCGCCTTCTTGGCCGCCGCCGGAGCGCCGTTGGCGATGGAGTTCGGCTTGGCGGCGTGCCACTTCTCCATGCCCTCCAGGCCGCCTTCCTCGGCCGGGGCGAAGCCCTTGCCCTTGACCGTGGCGGCGTGGACGACGACGGGCCGCTCGGCCGCCAGCGCCTCGGTGAGGGCCTCGCGCAGCGCGCTCACGTCGTGGCCGTCGACCACGCCGATGTACGCGAAGTCGAGCTCCTCCCACCACAGCCCCGGCGCCCAAAACGCCTTGATCGACTCCTTGAGCTGGGGGCCGAGGCGCTCGAACCGCGCGCCGATGCCGGCCGGGAGCTTGGTCAGCCCGCCCTCGACCTCCTCCCGCGCCTTCCACAGCTTGGGGTGGAGGCGAACGCGGTTGAAGTAGCGCGACAGCGCGCCCACGTTGGGGGCGATCGACATGCCGTTGTCGTTGAGGAGGACGACCAGCGGTGTGCCCAGGCCGCCGGCCAGGTGCACCGCCTCGAACGCAACTCCGCCGGTCATGGCCCCGTCGCCGATGACCGCCACCACGCGGCCGTCGGCGCCCTGGCCCATGCGCATGGCCTCCTTGAGCCCGACGCCGTAGCCGACGGAGGTCGACGCATGGCCGGCGCCCATGATGTCGTGGGTCGACTCGGTGCGCGAGCAGAACGGCGCGAGACCCCCGTATTGGCGGATCGTGTTGAGCTCGTCGCGGCGGCCGGTCAGGACCTTGTGCGGGTAGGCCTGATGGCCGACGTCCCAGACGATCTTGTCCTTGGGCGACTCGAGCAGGGAGTGCAGCGCCACCGCGATCTCGCATGCGCCGAGGTTGGCGCCGAAGTGGCCGCCGACCTCGCCGACGGTGTCGATGATGTGCTCGCGGACCTCCTGGGCGACCTGCTGGAGCTCGTCTTCGGAGAGGGCGTGGAGGTCGGAGGGACCGTCGATGCGCGCAAGCAGCTTGGTCATGAGGTGCGAGTCACGATGAAGTCGGTGATCTGCTCGAGTTCCTGCGTATGGTCGCCCTCGGCGGATGCCCGGGCCAGCGCGGCGCGCGCCTTTCGGTGCGACTCCGCGGCCAGCTCACGCGCCCGGTCCAGCCCGAATTCGCTGACGTAGGTGCGCTTGCCGTGCCGCTCGTCGCTGCCGCGCGGCTTGCCCAGGGCGTCGTCGGTCCCGGTGACGTCGAGGATGTCGTCGACGATCTGGAAGAGCACGCCGAGCTCGGCTGCGAACGAGCGATAGGCAAGCGTAGCCGTTTGCGGGCGATCAGCCAGTAGCAGTACGCATCCCACGGACGCGCCGATCAGTCGGCCGGTCTTGAGCTCGTGCAGCCGGCGCAGGTCGGATGCTCCGCTGATGTCGATGTACTGCCCGCCGACCATGCCCTGGACGCCGGTGGCGACGGCCAGCTCGCGGATGGCCTCGAGCACGTGCTGCGGCTCGCCCTGCTGGCTGCTGAGCACGAGCGCGAACGCCTCGGCGTACAGACCGTCGCCGGCCAGGATGGCGACGTCCTCCCCAAACCGGCGGTGGCAGGTGGGCCGGCCGCGGCGCAGGTCGTCGTCGTCCATCGCCGGCAGGTCGTCGTGGATGAGGGAGTAGGTGTGGATGAGCTCGATCGCCGCCGCGAGCGGGAGCACCGTTTCGGGGTCCAGTCCGACGGCGCGGGCGGTGGCGAGCGCAAGCACGGGGCGGATGCGCTTGCCGCCCGCGAGCAGCGAATAGCGCATCGCCTCCTCGAGCCCGGCGGTCTCCACGTCGCCGGAGAAGCGCAGCTCGGCGAGGTACCGCTCGACGTCGTCGCGCAGGTCATCGGGGTAGGGCGCACTCACGCGCCCGCGATTCTGCCGGGATACTGCCCGCCGTGTCCCGCGACAACGTCGAGCTGGTGCGGCGCGCCTACGAGCTCATCAACTCGCTCGGCCGGACCGAGGGCTTCGTGGACCCGGAGGAAGTTGCGCCGGACGTGTGGGCGGGTCTGGACCCCGACCTCGAGCTGCACGAGCGTCCGGACCTGCCCGACCGCAAGGTCTACCGAGGGCGGGAGGCGTCCAAGGAGTTCTGGCGCAAGATCCAGGAGCTGTTCGCGGAGATCCGCTGGGAGCCGCTCGACCTCGTCGACCTCGGCAATGCCGTCGTGGCCGAGACCCGCATCGTCGTCGTGGGCCGGGGCAGCGACGTCCGCATCGAGGCCGACGAGACCGACGTATGGTGGTTCCGCCACGGCCGGATCGTGCGGCTCGCGGCGTTCCCGACCCGGGCGGAGGGGCTCGCAGCCGCCGAAGCGTTGAAGGGCTGAACCGCCCTCAAGGGAGGCCTGCGCGCGGGACAGCGACGGTTGTGCTGAGCAGCACTCCCTCGCGCGCCCCCTTCCGTGCCTCCTCGTAGAAGTCAGGCGCAGCGCAGGCCACGAGCGTCCGGCCGTCCTCGCCGCCGAGCCCGCACGCGAACACGGCCAGGCCCTCGGGTACCGGCACCTCCTCGACGATCTGCCCGCCCGGCGCGATGCGGCTGAGCGGGCCGCCAAGCCCATTGGCCACCCACAGGTGTCCGTCGGCGTCCAGCGCGCAGCCATCGGGAGCGAAGGTGACCGCGCCGAACATCGTCGCGGTGTCGGCGGGCTGAGGCGCCGGCTCGATCTGCCCCCACACGCGTCGATCGGCGAGCCCGCCGTCGGGCTGGATCGTGAACGCGGTGAGGCGGGCCGCCATCGTCTCGGCGACGATCAGCGTTCCGTCGTCGGTGATCACCGAGCCGTTCGGGAACCAGAGGTCTTCGGCGGCGACGACGGCTCGACCGTCTGGGTCGACGCGCACCACGGCGGCAGGCGCCGGGTGGCCGCCCCCCATCAAATCGAAGCCGAAGTTGCCCGCATAGGCGCGACCTTGGCGGTCGACGACCATGTCGTTCAGGTGACCGGTGGCCAGCCCGGACACGTCGGCATGAACGCTGACGCTGCCGTCGGCCGCGCGCCGCAGCACCCGGCGGTCCTTCATGGACACCACGAGCAGGTCCCCGCCCGGCAGCCAGCCCAGCCCCGAAGGCTGGGCCTCGACCTCCACGACCAGTTGCTCGCGTCCGTCGGCGTCGTAGGTGAACACGCCGTGGCGGTAGAAGTCGGAGGCCCACCACCGGCCGTCGTGCCATCGCGGGCATTCGAAGTAGTGGCCGCCTTCGACGAGGGGCGTCAGGGTTTTCGCGCTGGTCATGTGGCGCTCACGCCGCGACGGCGGACTTCGCCGCGTCCATGAA
>Ga0066652_100002177_pt1 | contig 10610 bp, 7 predicted proteins | sample GraSoiAngelo_101_FD_71413 | JGI IMG/M metagenome (GOLD analysis project Ga0066652, IMG submission 71413) | Grasslands soil microbial communities from the Angelo Coastal Reserve, California, USA - 14_0903_02_30cm | ecosystem: Environmental > Terrestrial > Soil > Grasslands | place: USA... | reverse complement strand
GTCATCGCGCAGGTGAAGAACATCGTCCAGCAGAACGGCGGGATCCGGGTGATGCTCATCTGCGGGGCGCGGTGCCGGATCAGGGTGAGGAGGATCATCGCGGCCACGAGCAGCATGCCGGCGACCGCGCAGACGACGCCGACGATCCACATGTCCATCCCCGTTCCCGGGCTCGCCTGCTCGCCGGACAGCGGGTAGAACGCGGTCCAACCGGCCTTGCCGGCTCCGCCCGCGGTCAGAAAGCCCGAGTACATCGTCAGCCCGCCCCCCGCGTAGAGCCAGAAACCGAGCGAGGCCAGGCGCGGTGCGGCGACGTCGGCGGCGCCGACCTGGAGCGGGACGAAGTAGAGCCCCAGCGCCATCGCGAGCGGGGTGACCACGAGATAGACCATCCCCGAGCCGTGCATCGTGAACAGCTGGTTGTAGGTGTCGGTCGACATGATCTGGAGCCCGGGCTGCGCGAGCTCGGATCGCATCAGCAGCGCGAGCACGCCGCTCGCGATGAAGAAGACGAAGGCGAGCGCGAAGGTGCGCGCTGCGACCCGCTTGTGGTCGGTCGCGAGGACCCACTCGAGCGGGCCGACGCGCGGAGCGGGCTCGGCGAGCGTGCTCATGCCGCGCCCACCGCGTGCGTCGCTCCGACGCGCCGCTCACGGTGTCGGAGCCAGCCATCGAAGCGGGCGGGGTCCATGGAGACGAGCTCGAAGTCCATCCGGTCGTGCCCGAGCCCGCAGAACTCCGCGCAATGGCCGGTGGTGGTCACGCCCGGGTCGACGACCAGATCGAAGTCGCTCACGCGGTCCGGGAATGCGTCGCGCTTGAAACGCAGCTCGGGGACCCAGAACGAATGGATCACGTCGCGCGAGGTGATCTCGAAGCGCACGTCGACCCCCGCCGGCACGACGAGCGTCGGCGAGCGCTCGCTGTTGCCGGTGATCGCCACCCCCGTGCCCGGGTAGCTGAACCGCCATCCCCACTGGAACCCGGTCACCCGGACGGTCCGCGCGGGGTCGCCCGAGACCGCGTCGACCCGGTCCTCCGTGGTGAAGGTCGAGACGAGGAGGACGACGACGATCCCCGCGATGGCGGCGACCCAGGTTCCCTCGAGGACCTTGAGCAACGTCTCGGGTCGTCTCGGATCCCGGCCCTCGCGCTGTCGGTAGCGCAGCACCACGAACGCGATCGTCGCGATGACCAGCACCCCGATCGCGACGCCGATCACCATGTAGAGCGAGAAGAGGTTCTGGAAGTCCTGCCTGTTCGTCTCGAGCGCCGGCGCCATCCGGTTCGCTCAGCGCTCGGCGCGTCGAACCCCAGCCGCGGCGACGCCGAGCGAGAGGAGGCCGGCCAGGCCCAGCAGCGAGCGCCGGTGCTTCGAGAGCGAGAGCTGGACGCTGCGTTTCCGTGCGTCCGCGAACCGCCCCCGGGTCCCGAAATCCCCGGGCACCGGGTCGAAGAGGTTGCCCTCGCGGCCGCCCTCGAGCGGCTCGTCGGTGAGCTGGGCATCGATCCCGTTCTTGGCCAGGTACCGATCGACCAGGCCCGGAAGCAGCTTGTTGCCCCAGATCGTCTTCACCGTGGGGCCCCCAACGTACACCTCCCGGCGCCGGTGCTCCGATGCCCAGAGGATCGCGTCGGCGGCCACCTCCGGCTGGTAGATCGGCGGAACGGGCTGCGGATGGCGATTCATCTTCGATCGGCCCCACTCGAACTGGGGGGTGTTCAGCGCCGGCAGTTGGACCATAGTCAGGTGAACCTCGCTGCCGTCGTGGAGGAGCTCCGAGCGGAGCGACTCGGTGAAGCCCTTGATCCCGTGCTTGGCGCCGCAGTAGGGGGCCTGGAGCGGGATCCCGCGATACGCGAGGGCCGAGCCCACCTGGACGACCGTGCCGCTGTTTCGCGCCCGCATCCGGCGAAGCGCCGACATCGTGCCCCAGACAACGCCCAGGTACGTCACCTGCGTCGCGCGCGCGTACTCGTCCGGCTCAATCTCCGAAAACGGGGCGAAGACCGTCGTCATCGCGTCGTTGACCCAGACGTCGATCGGCCCGAGCTCCGCCTCCGCCGCCTCCGCCGCCGCCTCGACCTGCTCGTGGTCCGCGACGTCGGTGGGGAGGGCGAGCGGCTCGCCGCCGGCGTCGGCGACATCCCGAGCGGCGCCGTCGAGAGCGGCGGTGCCTCGCGCGACCAGCGCCACCCTGTCGCCCCGCTCCGCGAAAGCCTTGGCCGCCGCCCGACCTACCCCGGCCGAGGCCCCGGTGACGACGACGACCCGCGACATTGCGCGTGACCGGTACCCCCGCCCAGGCACGACGAAACCGTGGGCCCCACCGTCGCGGTCTTCGCCGTGACCGGTTGCGACGCGGACGGGCAGGCCGCAGAAGGCTCGCGCTACGCGGGGGCCACCTGGGCGAGCGAGGCGTCGATCGCCGGCTCCCATTGGACGGCGATCTTCCGGGCGGCCGCGCGCTCCTCGGCGAGGTTTCGCTCGGCCACCCGAACGGTCTCGGGGTCCCCCGCCTGACTGGCGACGCGCCTGAGCTCCTCGTATCCCGCGATCTCCAGGTGCTCGAACGCGAACGCGAACCCCGCAAGCTTCGCGGGCGTATCCGGGTTGGCGGCGAAAAACGCGCCCCAGTTCAGCGCCCCCAGTCGCATCGCAGCGTCCTTGAGGCCGGCAGGTGAGGCACCGTGGTCCTCGAGCCGCTCGCGAACCCGCCGCTCGTGCTCGCGCGTCTCCCCGAGGTGCTCCTCGTAGACGCGTGCCAGCTCCGGCACACCGGTGATCTCGGGGGCTCGCTCGAGCATTGCGGCAGCCTGCTCCTCGATCGCGTGGGCGTCGGCGAGGTACTTCGTGAGCTGTTCGGCGAGGTCATCGGGCGAGACCTCCCGAAGCGAGGCCTCGGCGGCGCGGTCGAAGACGCTCTCCAGGCGCCCGGCCATCCGCCGCTCCTCCGCGCAGATCTCGCGCGCCATCGCGTCGATCTCCGGCGAGGAGGCCCGCTGGGCGATCCCTCCCAGCAGCTCGTAGGCGGCGATCTCCAGGTGCTCGTACGAGTACGCGTGGGCGACAAGCTTCCCCGGTGTGTCCGGCTGGGCCCTCGCGAACATGACCATGCCCACTCCGCCCGCCCGCCCGGCCAGGTCCTTCAGCTTCGAGGGCTCGCCCCCGCATGCCGTCAGGCCATCGCGCACTCGCTCCTCCTGGCGCTCCGTCTCGTGCAGGTGCTGGACGAAGATCTCCGAGATCTCGTCGTCGCCCGCGATCTTGGGCGCGCGCCGCATCTGGACGAGCGCCTGCTCCTCGATCGAGTGGACATCGGTCAGGTACTTGACGAGCTGGTCCGAGAGGTCTCGCTCGGCCATCTTGCCTCCTTCCAGTCGGCAGCCGGCACGCCTACGGCTCGAGGAGGACCTTGATCGCGCCGTTCGCCTTGCTCTGGAACATCGCGTAGGCCTCCGGCGCCTGGTCCAGCGGCAGCTTGTGGGTCGCGAGGTCCTCGGTTCCCAGCGGATCTCCGTCCTCGGTCAAGAGCGGCAGGATCTCGTCCGTCCATCGTCTGACGTTGGCCTGTCCCATGCGGATCTGGATCTGCTTGTCGAAGAGGTCCATCATCGGCATCGGGTCGAGAGCTCCGCCGTAGACCCCGGAGATCGAGAGGGTCCCGCCTCGCCGAACGGTGTCGATGGCGTCGTAGAGGGCGCGCATGCGGTCGATCCCGGCCTTCTCGATCAGCCGCGACGCCATCGCGTCCGGAAGCAGGGAGGCTGCCCGGTGGGCGACCTGGCCGACGAGGTCTCCGTGTGCCTCCATCCCCACCGCCTCGATGACGGAGTCGGTCCCGCGGCCGCCGGTCAGCTCGCGGATCACCCCCGGCACGTCGTCGTATTCGTCAGCGTCGATCGTCTCGATGCCGTAGCGACGGGCGAGCTCCAGACGCTCGGGCACGAGGTCGATGCCGAGCACCCGAGCGCCTCGATGCGATGCGATCCTGCACGCCATCTGACCGATCGGCCCGAGTCCGTAGACCGCCACGGAGCCGCCCTCGGGAATCGACGCGTACTCGACCGCCTGCCACGCGGTGGGCAGGACGTCCGACAGGTATACGAACCGCTCGTCCGGCGGCCCCTCGGGCACCTTGATCGGACCGAAATGCGCCTGCGGCACGCGGAGGTATTCGGCCTGCCCGCCGGGGACCTCGCCGTAGAGCTTCGTGTAGCCGAACAGCGACCCGCCCTTGCCGTGCTCGCGGTTCTGGGTCGTCTCGCATTGCGAGTAGAGGCCCTGGTCGCACATGTAGCACTGCCCGCAGGAGATGTTGAAGGGGATCACCACCCGGTCCCCGGCCGCGATGTCCGTCACCTCGGGGCCGACCTCCTCGACGATCCCCATGGGCTCGTGCCCGAGGACGTCGCCCTCGCCCATGAACGGCCCCATCACCTCGTATAGATGCAGATCGGAGCCGCAGATGCCCGACGAGGTCACCCGCACGATCGCGTCGGTGGGCTCGACGATCCTCGGGTCCGGGACATCGTCGACGCGTACGTCGCGCTTTCCGTGCCAGGTCACGGCCTTCATCCATCCACCTCCATGCTCGGGATCGCCTTCGCGCTCTCCGGTACCCGGCGGCTCGCGCCGCGAATCCGGGGTGCGGGTGTCATCCCGGTGACCGCCGGGTCCGGCCACCGCGTGGTTTGCGGGCTGACACGGGCGGGAATCGGAGGGCCGTGCCGGAGAACGGACCCGAAGCCGCTCCGGGCCGGACCGTGTGGGCGATCGCCGAGGGATACATCCCCGGCCGAAGCCACGGGCCAGAGCCCGAGATGGAGAGCCACGAGACCGCCTGTCTGCTCAACGCCGGGGACAGCGAGGCCCAGGTCGAGATCACGGTCTACTTCGAGGATCGCGAGCCGGCGGGCCCGTACCGGGTGACGGTGCCGGCGCGGCGAACCAGGCACCTGCGCTTCAACGAGCTCTCCGATCCGGAGGCGGTACCGCGCGATACCAACTACGCGAGCGTGATTCGCTCCGACGCGCCGATCGTCGTCCAGCACACCCGGCTCGACTCGCGTCAAGCCGAGAACGCATTGCTTTCGACAATCGCCTACGCGGGGCGCTGACAGGAGGTCGCCAACCATGGCCAAGACCGTCTCCGATTTCATGCTCGAGCGACTCTCCGAGTGGGGGGTCGAGCGCATCTACGGCTATCCCGGCGATGGGATTAACGCGACCCTCGGCGCCCTCGACCGCCACGACGACACGATCGAGTTCATCCAGGCCCGGCACGAGGAGATGGCGGCGTTCATGGCTTGCGGACACGCGAAGTGGACCGGGGAGGTCGGCGTCTGCCTGGCGACCTCGGGCCCGGGCGCCATCCACCTGCTGAACGGGCTCTACGACGCGAAGCTCGACCACCAGCCCGTCGTCGCCATCGTCGGCCAGCAGGACCAACGAGGCCTGGGGGGCTCCTACCAGCAGGAGGTGGACCTCGTCACCCTGTTCAAGGACGTCGCGCACGAGTACACGGTCTTCGTCACGCACCCCGCGCAGATGCGCCACGCGGTGGACCGGGCCATGCGGATCGCCAAGGCGGAGCGGACCGTGACCTGCATCATCGTGCCGAACGACGTCCAGGGCGAGGATGCGGTGGAGGAGCCGGCGCATGCACACGGCACGGTCCACTCGGGGGTCGGACACGCGCGGACGCGCTCGGTGCCGCCCGACACGGACCTCCGGGAGGCGGCCGAGATCCTGAACCGGGGCGAGCGCGTGGCGATGCTGATCGGACAGGGGGCGATCGGCGCTCAGGACGAGGTGAAGGAGACGGCCGACCTGCTCGGGGCGGGCGTCGCCAAGGCGCTTCTGGGCAGGGCGGCCCTTCCGGACGATCTCCCCTACGTGACCGGCTCGATCGGCCTCCTGGGCACGATTCCCAGCTGGGATCTGATGATGGACGCCGACACCCTGCTGATGGTCGGCTCGAGCTTCCCGTATTCGGAGTTCCTGCCCGAGGAGGGGACCGTGAAGGCGGTCCAGATCGACATCGACCCGAAGATGATCGGCATCCGCCACCCGATGGACGTCCTCCTGCTGGGAGACGCCGCGGAGACCCTGCGAGCGCTGCGGCCGCACCTGGAGCGCAAGGAGGATCGCTCGTGGCGTGAGCGGATCGAGTCCGAGGTCGAACGCTGGTGGCACATCGTCGAGGAGCGCGCGATGCAGGACGCCGATCCGATCAACCCGCAGCGCGTCTTCTGGGAGCTCTCGGCCCGCCTCCCCGACGGCTGCATCCTGAGCTCCGACTCGGGGTCGGCCGCCAACTGGTTCGCTCGCGACCTGAGGCTGCGCGAGGGCATGATGGCGTCGCTCTCCGGGACGCTCGCCACCATGGGCCCGGGCGTCCCGTACGCGATCGCCGCCAAGTTCAGCCATCCCGATCGCCCCGCGATCGCCCTGGTGGGCGACGGCGCGATGCAGATGAACGGCAACGCGGAGCTCGTCACGGCGGCCAAGTACTGGCAGCGGTGGTCGGACCCGCGCCTGGTCGTGCTGGTGCTGAACAACCGCGACCTGAACCAGGTGACCTGGGAGCAGCGCGTGATGGAGGGGGACCCGATGTATCCGGACACGCAGCGGATCCCCGACTTTCCGTACGCCCGGTACGCCGAGATGATCGGGTTTCGCGGAATCCGCGTCGACGAGCCGGATCAGGTCGGCGCCGCGTGGGACGAGGCGCTGGCCTCGGATCGGCCCGTGGTCCTGGAGGCGATCACCGATCCGTCCGTGCCGCCGCTCCCGCCTCACATCACGATCGACCAGGCCAAGGCGCTCGCCTCGGCCCTGTTCAAGGGCGAGCCGGAGGCGTGGGATGTGATCAAACAGTCGTTCGCCAGCAAGGCCAAGGAGTTCCTGGTCCGAAGCTGAGGCTCGATGAGCGCCATCGCCCCAGCGGCGCAAGCCGCCGTCGAGAGCCTCGAGGTCCTCGCCTACACGATCCCGACGGACGAGCCCGAGTCCGACGGGACGCTCGAGTGGGACTCGACCACGATCGTCGTCGTCGAGGCCGACGGAGGCGGGGCACGAGGCCTCGGATACACCTACGGGGACGTCTCCGTGGCGGCGTTCATCCAGTCGCAGCTCGCGGGGGTCGCCGAGGGGGCCGACGCGCTGTCGCCCGGAGCGACATGGGCAGCGATGCAGGCGGCGATCCGCAACGCGGGGCAGCAGGGAGTCGGATCGATGGCGGTCTCGGCGGTCGACGTGGCCCTGTGGGACCTGAAGGCGCGCCTCCTCGGCGTGGCGCTCGCGGACGCCCTGCCGCGCTTCCACGCCCGGATCCCCGTGTACGGCTCCGGCGGGTTCACCTCGTACTCGGACTCGCGGCTCGCCGACCAGCTGTCCGGGTGGGCCGAGGATGGCTTCTCGAAGGTCAAGCTGAAGGTGGGGCGCGATCCCGCCCGCGATCCCCAGCGACTCGCGGTCGCGCGCGAGGCGGTGGGACAGGACGTCGAGCTGATGGTGGACGCGAATGGCGCGTACGGCCGAAAGGAAGCGCTCCGCTGGGCGGAGCGGTTCCGGGAGTGGGACGTCCGCTACCTGGAGGAGCCCCTCACCTCGGACGATCTCGAGGGCCTGCGCCTCGTTCGCGACCGGGCGCCCGCGGGAATCGCGATCGCCGCCGGGGAGTACGGCTGGGACCTTCCGTACTTCGAGCGGATGCTCGACGCCGGGGCCGTCGACATCCTCCAGGCCGACGTCACGCGGTGCGGTGGCATCACCGCCCTGCTTCGTGTGGACGGGCTGTGCCGGGCACGATCGCTGCCGCTGTCGGCCCATTGCGCCCCCGCGATCTCCGCTCACGCCTGCGCGGCGCTCGAGACGCTCGCCCACGTCGAGTACTTCCACGACCACGTGCGCGTCGAGCGGATGCTGTTCGACGGCGTTCTGGAGCCCGACCGGAGCCAACTCGAGCCGGAGCGCGACCGGCCTGGGCTCGGGCTCGAGCTGCGGCGTTCCGACGCCGCGGAGTGGGAGGTCCACTGAGGTGGCGGTGAGGGCGAGCCCCGGGTTCGACCCCGCGAACTCCCGGGCGATCCTCGAGGCAAGACGCCGCGGGATGGGCCCGAACGGAGGCCACGGGCTCCTGAAGCCCGACGGGGTCGACGAAGTCGACGTCCGCTCGCTGCGGCGCGGCCTCGAGCGGGAGCTGCGCGGCGAGGTCCACTTCGACGGCGGTAACCGGGCCGCCTACGCCCACGACTCCTCGAACTACCGCCAGGCGCCGATCGGCGTGGTCCTGCCACGAGGCGCCGAGGACATCGTCGCCGCGGTGGCGGTGTGCCGCGACCACGGGGCGCCGGTCCTGCCGCGGGGATGCGCCACGAGCCTCGCCGGCCAGACCTGCAACGTCGCTGTCGTCATCGACCACTCCAAGCACATGCGCGAGATCCTCGAGGTCGATCCCGAGCGGCGGATCGCGCGGGTCCAGCCGGGGGTGATCCGGGACCAGCTGGCCGATCAGACGGAGGAGGCCTTCGACCTCACGTTCGCGCCCGACACCTCGACCCACGCGTATGCGACGTTCGGAGGCATGCTCGGCAACAACTCCTGCGGGACGCACTCCGTGATGGCGGGCCGCACCGCCGACAACCTGCACGCGCTCGACCTCGTCCTCTACGACGGCACGAGGATGACGGTGGGGGAGACGCCGGAGGAGGAGCTCGAGTCGATCATCGCCGATGGCGGTCGCCGCGGCGAGATCTACCGCGAGATGCGCGAGCTCCGCGACCGCTACGCCGACGCGATCCGGGGGCGCTACCCCGACATCCCTCGGCGCGTCTCGGGCTACAACCTCGACGAGCTTCTGCGGGAGAGGGGATTCAACGTCGCCCGGGCGGTGGTCGGGAGCGAGGGCACGCTCGCCACGATCCTCGAGGCCACGGTGAGGCTCGTCCCGAGCCCTCCGGCGCGCTCGCTCCTCGTCTGCGCGTACGAGGACGTCTTCCACGCGGCGGACCACGTGCCCGAGATCCTCGAGTTCGGCCCCACGGGGCTGGAGGGCCTCGACGACGTCCTGATCCACGACATGAAGATCCTTGGCCAGCACGTCGAGGACCTCGGGATGCTCCCCGAGGGCAAGGGCTGGCTCCTCGTCGAGTTCGGCGGGGAGACCACCGAGGAGGCGGACGCCCGGGCCGAGGAGTGCATGCGCCGGCTCCGCAAGGAGAAGGGCGCCCCGGAGATGAAGCTCTTCGACAAGCCGCCGAACGAGTCGAAGCTCTGGGACATCCGCGAGTCGGGGCTCGGGGCGACCGCCTACATCCCCGATGAGGACGACCACTGGGAGGGATGGGAGGACGCCGCCGTCCCTCCGGACCGGCTCGGCGACTACCTGCGCGGCTTTCGGGACCTCCTCGGACGCTACGACTACAGGACGTCGCTCTACGGGCACTTCGGCGACGGGTGCACCCACTGCCGGATCGACTTCGACCTTCGCTCCCCCGGCGGGGTGAGGAAGTGGCGAGCCTTCCTCGACGAGGCCGCCGATCTGGTCCTGGAGCACGGGGGCTCGCTGTCGGGCGAGCACGGCGACGGCCAATCGCGCGCCGAGCTTCTCGAGAGGATGTACGGGGGGGAGCTGGTCGAAGCGTTCCGGGAGCTCAAGCGAATCTGGGACCCGGGCAACCGGATGAACCCGCACAAGGTGGTCGATCCCTATCCGATCGCCTCGAACCTGAAGCAGGGCGCCGGGTACAACCCGCCGGAGCCCGAGACCCACTTCGCCTATCCCGAGGACGGCGGCAGCTTCGCCCACGCGGCGCTTCGCTGCGTGGGCGCGGGGAAGTGCCGCGACACGTCGAGCGGGACGATGTGCCCCAGCTACATGGTCACGTTCGACGAGCGGCACTCGACCCGAGGCCGGGCGCGGGTCCTCTACGAGATGCTCGAGGGCGACGTGATCACCGACGGCTTTCGCTCGGACGAGGTCCACGAGGCGCTCGACCTGTGCCTGTCGTGCAAGGGCTGCAAGGGCGACTGCCCGGTGAGCGTGGACATGGCGACCTACAAGGCCGAGTTTCTGTCCGGCCGTTACAAGCGGCGGCTCCGCCCCGTGCAGGCCTACTCGATGGGACTCGTGATGTTCTGGGCACGCCTCGCGACGCTGGCGCCCGGCGTGGCCAATGCGGTCGCACGGGCACCGCTCATCGGCAAGCTCATGCAGCGCACCGGGGGTATCAGCCCGCGACGCGAGACGCCTCCCTTCGCGGCGGAGAGCTTCAAGGCGTGGTTCGCGGACCGGGCGCCCGTCAACCCGCAGGGGCCGCCGGTGGTCCTGTTCGCGGACACCTTCAACAACTACCTGCACCCCGAGCCGATGAAGGCCGCGGTGGAGGTGCTCGAGGAGGCGGGCTTCAAGGTGCTGGTGCCGATGGCGCAGCTCTGCTGCGGGCGGCCCCTCTACGACTACGGGATGCTCGATCTTGCGCAGACCTTCTGGAAGCGGATGCTCGACGCGCTGCGCCCCCACATCCAGGCCGGCGTCCACGTCGTGGGCGTCGAGCCGAGCTGCGTCGCCGCCTTCCGCGACGAGCTGCCGAACCTGCTGCCC
>Ga0066652_100002176_pt1 | contig 10610 bp, 11 predicted proteins | sample GraSoiAngelo_101_FD_71413 | JGI IMG/M metagenome (GOLD analysis project Ga0066652, IMG submission 71413) | Grasslands soil microbial communities from the Angelo Coastal Reserve, California, USA - 14_0903_02_30cm | ecosystem: Environmental > Terrestrial > Soil > Grasslands | place: USA... | reverse complement strand
CGCCGACGCGAAAAGACGGCGTCTACGACGTCAACAACAAAGAAGGCGGAAGCGCGGATCCCCCGAAGTCCAGGGAAAACCGCTTCACGAGTACCATCGCCGCGGGAGCCCCATGGACCAGAGCAAGATCCGCAACTTCTCGATCATCGCCCACATCGACCACGGCAAGTCGACGCTCGCCGATCGCATCCTCGAGCTCACCGACGCCGTCTCCGCGCGCGACATGCGGGCGCAGCTGCTCGACTCGATGGAGCTCGAGCGCGAGCGCGGGATCACGATCAAGGCGCAGGCGGTCCGGGTCTCTTGGAAGGGCCACGAGCTGAACCTGATCGACACGCCGGGCCACGTGGACTTCACGTACGAGGTGTCCCGCTCCCTGCAGGCCTGCGAAGGAGCGCTGCTCGTGGTCGACGCGGCACAGGGAATCGAGGCGCAGACGCTCGCGAATGCGTACCTGGCGATCGAGAACGGGCTCGAGATCGTGCCGGTGGCCAACAAGGTCGACCTGCCGCAGGCGGACCCCGACGGCACGGCGATCGAGGTCGCAGATCTGCTCGGCGACGACCCCACGCACGTCGTTCGCATCTCGGCGAAGACCGGCCTGAACGTCGGCGACGTCCTCGACGCGATCGTCGATCGCGTGCCCGCTCCGGCGGGCGACCCGGACGCGCCGCCTCGCGCGCTCGTCTTCGACTCGACCTACGACCAGTATCGCGGCGTGCTCGCCTTCGTGCGCATGGTCGACGGGTCGTTCTCGCGTCGGGAGACGTTGCGGACGATGGCGACCGGGACGCGTTTCGACGCCGAGGAGCTCGGGTTCTTCTCGCCCTCGATGACGCCCGTCGACTCGCTCACGGCGGGGGAGGTCGGCTATGTCGTCACCGGCCTGAAGGACGTCTCGAGCCTGCGCGTCGGCGACACCCTCACCTCGGTCGCCCGCGCTGCGGCAAAGCCGCTTCCGGGCTACAAGGACGTGAAGCCGATGGTGTTCGCCGGTCTCTTCCCGACCGACTCCGACGACTATCCCGAGCTCCGCGACGCGCTCGAGCGCCTCAAGCTGAACGACGCCGCCCTCTTCTACGAGCCCGAGACCTCGACAGCGCTCGGCTTCGGCTTTCGTTGCGGGTTCCTCGGCCTGCTGCACATGGAGATCGTGCGCGAGCGCCTCGAGCGCGAGTTCGACCTCGACCTCATCGTCACGGCGCCGAACGTCGCCTACCGCGTGAAGGAGCGCGCGACCGAGTGGATCGAGGTGCACAACCCGGCGGAGTTCCCCCGCGAGGTCGAGGAGGTCGAGGAGCCGTACGTCAAGGCGTCGATCATCGTCCCGAAGGAATACGTGGGCGCCGTGATGGAGCTCTGCAACGAGCGGCGCGGCTCCTTCGATCACATGGAGTACCTCTCGCCGGAGCGCGTTCACCTCACGTACGAGCTCCCGCTCGGCGAGATCGTGCTCGACTACTACGACCAGCTGAAGTCGCGCACGCGCGGCTATGCGTCGTTCGACTACGACCTTTCGGGCTTCAAGGCGGGCACCCTCGTCCGCGTCGACGTCCTCGTCGCCGGCGAGACCGTGGACGCACTCTCGCTCATCGTGCACAGGGACTTCGCGTACGACCGAGGCCGGCTGCTCGTGGAGAAGCTGCGCGAGGAGATTCCGCGCCAGATGTTCGACGTCCCGATCCAGGCGGCCATCGGCGCACGTGTGATCGCGCGCGAGACGGTCAAGGCTCGGCGCAAGGACGTGCTCGCGAAGTGCTACGGCGGGGACATCTCGCGCAAGCGCAAGCTGATCGAGAAGCAGAAGGCGGGCAAGAAGCGGATGAAGCAGGTCGGCGCGGTCGAGGTCCCGCAGGAGGCGTTCCTGGCCGTGCTCAACATCGGCCAGGGAGGAAGGAGCTGACGGCGCTCGAGATGCGTCCGTCGTGCGAGCGCTGCGGCGCCGAGCTCCGCGCCGCCGGGGAGACTCTCGTCTGCTCGTTCGAGTGCACCTTCTGCCCGGAGGGCGCCGCCGAGCTCGCACACGTCTGCCCGAGCGGCGGTGAGCTCGTCGCCCGCCCGAATCGAGCTTCGGCATGAGCGGCGTCGCCCATCTCTACGTGCACCTGCCCTTCTGCGCCCACCGCTGCGGCTACTGCGACTTCGTCACGGTCACCGGCGGGCACGGCGACGGCCGCCACGGCGCCTACGTGGACGCGCTCCTCGGCGAGCTCGACCTCGAGCGGGGATTGCTCGCGCCGCAGCTCGAGACGATCTTCCTCGGCGGCGGCACGCCGACGTTCACCGCGCTGCCCGAGCTCCTGCGCCTGCTCGAGGCGCTCCCCCCAGCGGCGGAGGTCACGGTGGAGGCGAATCCGGAGACCGTCACGGCCGACCTCGCCCGCGCGCTGCGCGGCGCGGGCGTGAGCCGGGTCTCGCTGGGCGCTCAGAGCTTCCGGCCGGAGCTCCTGCACGTGCTCGACCGTGTTGCCGGACCAGACGACGTCCGACGCGCCGTGCATCATCTCCGCGATGCCGGATTTGACAACATCTCACTCGATCTCATCTACGGGATCCCCGGCCAGAGCGCCTCCGACCTCGAGGCCGATCTCGGCGACGCGCTCGCGCTCGACCCGGAGCATCTCTCCTGCTACGAGCTCGAGGCGAAGCCGAGAACGCGCTTCACCCACGTCTGGGGAGAGGAGCTCCGCCGGCAGGCCGACGCGATGGAGGACTACTTCGAGCGCGTCGTCTCGACGCTGACCGGCGCGGGCTATCGCTGGTACGAGACGGCCAACTTCTGTCGTGTGGACCCCGCATGGGATCTGCGGTCGCGGCACAACCTCGGCTACTGGCTCGGCCACGACTACCTCGGGCTCGGGATCGGCGCGGTCTCCACAACCGAGAACCTGCGCTGGCGGAACCGGCCGCAGCTCGGGCGGTATCTTGCGGCGCTCGCAGACGGTCGGCGTCCGGAGCGGGAGCTGGAGGAGCTCGACGGCGACGTTCGCGCGCGCGAACGCGTCATGCTCGCGCTTCGCCTCGACGAACCGCTCCCGCTCGCCGGGCTCGGGCAGGCGCTCGACCCGGCCGGGCTCGCGCGCGTCGAGCAGCTCGGGCTGGCCGAGCGCAGCGGCGCGGCGCTCGCGCTGACGCCGCGCGGCCGCCACCTCGGCGACGCCGTCACGGTCGAGCTGCTCGCGTAGGACATGACGGGCGGCCGCCGCCACGACGGCTAAAATTCCCTGCAAATGGTGGCGAACCTGGAGCTGACCCGCCGGCAGCAGGAGATCCTGCGCCTCGTCGTCGAGGAGTTCGTCGCGAGCGGCCAACCCGTCGGGTCCAAGACGATCGTCGGGAGGGGGGCCCTCACCGCCAGCCCCTCGACCGTCCGCGCGGAGCTCGCCGAGCTGGAGGCGCTCGGGCTCTTCACGCACCCCCACACCTCGGCGGGGCGCGTCCCGACCGAGCGCGGGTACCGCTACTACGCGGACGAGCTCTTGCTGCGGGGCGACACGCAGCCCGCCGCGTTCCCGCTCGACCTGCACACCGAGCGAACCGAGGTCGAAGCGGCGCTCCAGGCGACGACCGAGATGCTCTCGCAGGTCACGCGGCTGCTCGCGCTCGTCTCCGCGCCCCCGTTCGAGGCTACGACGGTGGTGCGTGTCGAGGTCCTGCTCCTGCAGCCCGACGTCGTCATGGTCGTCCTGATCACGTCCGCCGGAGGCGTCAGCAAGCGGACATTCCGTTTCGAGGCGGCCGTCGACCCCGGTCTCGCCCAGTGGGCGAACGAGTATCTGAACGACACGGTCGGCGGGTTGCAGCTCGGAACGGCGCTGCTTCGTCGCCGGTTCGACGATCCGAGCCTCGGGGTGCGGGAACGAGCGTTCCTCGCGGCACTGCGGCCCGCGTTCGTCGAGCTCGTCAACGCCGAGCAGCGCCTCTACGTCGGCGGCGCCGCCGACCTGCTGGGCGGGCTGCGCTCGGATGAGCTCGACGCGTACCGCAACCTGTTCGAGCTCGTCGAGAAGCGCGCCGCTCTCCTCGACGTGATCGGCGAGTCGGCGCTCGAGCCGCGGCGGCCGTTCGTTCGGGTCGGGCACGAGCTCGAGCATCCGGCACTCACCGAGATCGCGCTCGTCGGCGCGTGTTACGGCCTCGTCCACCGTGCGCTCGGCGCGGTCAGCCTGGTCGGCCCGGTGCGCATGGACTACGAGAAGGCGCTCGGCGCCGTGCGCTCGGCCGCGATCGAGCTCTCGCGCTTCGTCGAGTCGGTCTACGAGGAGCGGTAGCCTGGAAAGCCGGATGGCGACCGCAGAGCGCGACTACTACGAGCTCCTCGGCGTCGCGCGCGACGCGAGCGAGTCCGAGATCAAGAAGGCCTTCCGCAGGCTCGCACGGGAGCTGCACCCCGACGTGTCCGAGGCTCCTGACGCGGAGGAGCGGTTCCGTGAGGTGGTGGAGGCCTACGAGGTGCTCTCGAAGAGCGAGACGCGCGAGCTCTACGACCGCTACGGGCATGCGGGTCTCCGCAGCGGGGGCTTCGAGCCGGGCCATTTCGACTTCGGGAGCCTCTCCGATCTCTTCTCTGCCTTCTTCGGCGAGGATCTCCTGGGTGGCCGTGCGGCGCGCTCACGAGGCGCCGACCTCGCCTCGTCCGTCGACATCGACCTCGTCGAGGCCTCGACCGGCGCGACGCGCGAGGTGCCGTTCGAGGTTGCCGTCGCCTGCGCGCACTGCGGCGGGGACGGCGCCGAGCCGGGCAGCGCGATCACCACCTGCCCGACCTGCGGCGGCGCGGGTCGTCTGCAGCACGTCTCCCGCAGCGTCTTCGGCGAGTTCGTGCGCACCCAGACGTGCCCGAGCTGCAGCGGCTCGGGACGCCGGGTGGAGACGCCGTGCACGGTGTGCTCCGGCGCCGGGCGCGTGCTCGAGGAGCGGCGCCTCGAGGTGACGATTCCGCCCGGAATCCACGACGGCCAGCGGATCCGGCTGAGCGGCGAGGGCCATGCGGGCGTGCTCGGCGCTCGCGCGGGCGACGTGTACGTCCAGGTCCACGTGCGCCCCGATCCGCGATTCGTGCGCGAGGGCAACGACATCTTCTCGACCGTCGACCTGACGATGACCCAGGCCGCCCTCGGCAGCACCGTGACGATTCCGACGCTCGACGGCGGCGCAGAGCTCGAGTTCGGGGCGGGCACGCAACCCGGCGAGATCGTCGTCCTGCGCGGCCGCGGGATGCCGGTGCTCCAGGGCTTCGGCCGGGGCGATCACCGCGTGCTCGTCAACGTCGTCGTGCCTCGCCACCTGAGCGAGGAACAGCGTCGGCTGCTCGACGAGTTCGACGCGTGGAGCGACGAGAAGACGTACAAGGCCGACGAGAGCTTCTTCGAGAAGCTCAAGAGCGCATTTCGCTGAGGCGCCTCGTCGTCGCGGGCGACGAGCCCGAGCTTGCCCGCCTGCTCGAGCTCTTTCCCGGAGGCGTCGAGCAGCTCGACGGTGGCTTCGCCGTCTATGTCGACGGCGAGCCGGCCGAGCGCAGCCTTCGCGCGAGCTTCGACGTCGTCGAGGCGGCCGGGGTCGAGGCGGGATGGGAGGACGGGTGGCGTGCCTTCCACCATGGCGTCGTCGTCGGCCGCTTCTGGGTGGGGCCGCCGTGGGAGGAGCCGCCGACCGGCGTGGCGACGATCGTCATCGAGCCGGGCCGCGCCTTCGGCACCGGCGCACACCCGACGACGCGCCTCACGCTCGAGCTTCTGCAGGAGCAGGCGCCGGTCGGCGTGCTCGACGTCGGCTGCGGCTCGGGGGTGCTCTCGATCGCCGCGGCGAAGCTCGGCTTCGCACCCGTCTGCGCGCTCGACGTCGACGCGTCCGCCGTGGAGGTCGCGACCGAGAACGCCCGCGCGAACGGAGTCGACCTCGACGCGCGTTTGAGCGATGCGCTGAGCGACGATCTGCCGGCGTGCGACCTCGTCGTCGCGAACGTCGCGCTCGGCGTCGTCGAGGCGCTCCTGCCTCGCGTCGGGGCCGCGCGCGCGATCACGTCCGGGTATCTGGACCGAGACGAGCCTCGGGCCTCGGGTCGGCGACGCGTCGAGCGCCGCGTCGCCGACGGCTGGGCGGCCGACCTCTTCGTGATGGCCTGACTCAGGGCGGTGTGCCGGGCGGCCCGAGGAGCTCGATGCCCTGGCTCGCCGCCGCGGCTGCGACCGCCTCGAAGTCCTTCGGAGACGGTCCTGCGGCGGCAGCTCGTCCGCCTCCGCGGGCGCGCTGGCGCTCAGCACGAACGAGTCGAAGCCCCCGGGCTCGCAGAAGCCGAGCCAGCGCGCGGACGGCGAGTCGACCCGGTAGACGTGCGGGACGCCTTCTCGGCACGGAACGCCGATTCCGCCTCGAGCCGCACCTGCCTGCCGGGCCTGGCAGAGAGCGTCAGCGTTCCGTCGAGGACGTAGAACGTCTCGTCGTCACGATGGTGGAACGTGGAGCGGGGGCAAGTCTCCCTGCCGCCCGTCGCCTGCCGAGGCGGAGGCGATCGCGGCGACGCTGCCGCATCGAGCGCGCTACCTGCGTCTCGCGCACAGCCTCGGATACCTGCTGCTCGACGCGCACGATCGCTGGCTCGACGAGATCGACCGCGAGCTCGCCTAACGCCGCTGCGCCCGGTTTATCGTTCAGGGTGGTGGCGACGTTCTCGATCCGCTTCCTCGGCTGCAAGGTCTCGCACGTCGACGCGCACGACGTACGTGAACGTCTACTCGCCGACGGGCACCACGAGCTCGCCGACGGTGCCGACGTCGCAGTCGTGAATACGTGCTGCGTCACACACGAGGCACTCTCGAAATCGCGCAAGGCGGCATCGCGTGCAGCACGAGCGCATCACCGTGTCTACGTCACGGGGTGTGGTGCCAATCTCGCCGCCGACGCCTTCGCCGGCCTGCCGGAGAACGTCGTCGTCGTCTCGCGCCGCAGCGAGCACACGCCCGACTTCGTCGCGGGCGACGTCGGGGCGATCGGGTGCGTGCAGGCCGACGCGCGTCTCGATCGCGTACGCGCGTTCGTCAAGGTGCAGGACGGCTGCTCGTTCTCGTGCTCGTTCTGCGTGATTCCGCTGGTGCGCGGATCCTCGCGCAGCCGCTCGGCGAAAGCCGTTCTCGGCGAGATCGAGCGCCGCGTCGCTCAGGGGCACCGTGAGGTCGTCCTCACCGGCATCAACCTCGGGTGCTATCGCGACCGCGCGGCCGGGTACGACCTTCCGCGCCTCGTCCGCGCGGCCGGTGCGACCCCCGGGCTCGAACGCCTGCGCCTCTCGTCGATCGAGATCAACCACGTCGGCGCCGACCTCGTCGCCGCGCTGCGGGAGACGCCGAACGTCAGCCGCCATCTCCACGTTCCGCTCCAGTCCGGGGACGATCGTGTGCTGCGCGCCATGGGCCGCCGCTACACGGTCGCGACCTACCTTCGTCGTCTCGCACCGCTGCAGGAGGAGCTCAATCTCACGAGCGACGTCATCGTCGGCTTCCCCGCCGAGGACGAGCGCGCCTTCGCGAACACCTTGCGCACCGTGCGCGACGCCGGGCTGACGAAGATCCACGTGTTTCCGTACTCCCCGCGGCCCGGCACGGCGACGGCAGCGGACGATCCGGTGCCGCGACAGGAGAAGAAGGAGCGCGGCGAACATCTGCGCGCGGCATCGCACGAGGCGTGCCTGGCCCGCTGGCGGACGAAGGTCGGGCGGGACGACGTCGTGCTCGTCGACCGGCCCGGACGAGGCTACGGCGACGACTACTCGCCGTGGCTCGTCCCGCGCTCGCTCCCCCTCGGCGATCTCGCCCGGGTCCGCGGTGCCGCCGTTACGGAGGAGGGGATACTCGCTGAGTAGCGACTGCCTCTTCTGCAAGCTGTACCGCGAGGGCGATCACATCGCCGCGACCGACGGCTTCGTCGCGATCCGCGACATCAACCCGCAGGCCGACACGCACGTGCTCGTGATTCCGGAGCGTCACGTCGCGAGCTTCCACGACATCGCCGAGCTCCCGGCCGACGAGGCGAAGCGCATGCTCGAGTTCGTCGCGGATGTCGCTGCAGGCGAGGGGCTCACCGATTACCGTGTCGTCGTCAATGCGGGCGCGGGAGCCGGGCAGACGATCTTCCATCTGCACTGGCACATACTCGGCGGGCGGTCGATAGGAAGGATGGCATGAGCAAGATCGAGACGATCGAGGCCGAGATCAAGGAGGCGATGCGTGCTCGGGACGCCGAGCGACGAGATGCACTCCGGCTGATCGTCAACGCGCTCAAGGGCTCGCAGAAGGAGCTGCAGCGACCGCTATCGGACGACGAGGAGCTGCTCGTCCTCCAGCGTGAACGCAAGCGCCGCCTCGAGGCCGCGGAGGCGTTCCGAGTGGGCGGGCGCGAAGAGCAGGCGCAGGCGGAGGAGCGCGAGCTCTCGATTCTCGAGGAGTTCATGCCGGCTCCGCTCTCCGAGGACGAGGTCGAGGAGATCGTCGACGACGCGATCGCCGAGGTGGGGGCGACGAGCATGGCCGACCTCGGCCGCGTGATGGCCGACGTGATGCCGCAGATCGCCGGCCGAGCCGACGGCTCGGTGGTCAGCCAGATCGTCCGCGAGAAGCTGGCGTAGTCGCCTCCCGGCGCCCGGCGCTGCCGAAGGCGGTGCTCTGGAGGCGCCTAGACTGAGTCCGTGCAGGAGACTCTCGACGTCCCGAACGAGGTCGCGGCAGAGCTCGGCAGCATCGGCGACGGCGTACTCGCCGCCCTGCGCGAGCGGCTGGGCTGCGCGATCAACCTGCGCGGCAACAGGGTCACGCTCGATGGCGACGACACGAAGGTCGTCGAGGCGAGAGCGGTCCTCGAGGAGCTCGTCGACCTGGTCGAGGGCGGACAGGAGATCGGCGCGGGCACGGTGGACACGATCCTGAACGCGATCGACCAGGCCGAGGACGTGCGCGACATCTTCGAGGACGTCGTCTGGTCGCACCGCGGCAAGCGGATCACTCCCAAGACGGTGACCCAGAAGCGCTACGTCGACGCGATTCGCGCACGCACTGTCACTTTCGGGATCGGGCCGGCGGGCACCGGGAAGACGTATCTCGCGATTGCGCTCGCCGTCGCTGCCCTCTCCGAGCGTCAGGTCGGGCGGATAATCCTCACGCGCCCCGCAGTCGAAGCCGGAGAGCGACTCGGCTTCCTTCCGGGAGACGTGCTCGCGAAGGTCGACCCCTACATGCGGCCCCTGTTCGACGCGCTGTACGACACGATGGATCCCGAGAAGCTGAATGCGTACATCGAGCGAGGCACGATCGAGGTCGCACCGCTTGCGTTCATGCGCGGGCGCACGTTGAACGACAGCTTCGTCATCCTCGACGAGGCGCAGAACACCTCGCCCGAGCAGATGCAGATGTTCCTCACGAGGCTCGGCTTCGGCTCGAGGATGGTCGTGACGGGGGACATCACGCAGATCGACCTGCCTCGCGAGCAGGCGTCCGGGCTGATCCAGGTGCAGGACATCCTCAGCTCGATCGACGGAATCGAGTTCGTCCGCTTCAGCCATCAGGATGTCGTGCGGCACAAGCTCGTTCAGCGGATCGTGGAGGCGTACAAGCTCCACTCGGAGGAGACCGGGACGGAACGGCGCCGGTGATCCAGATCGAGGTCGACAACCGCTCGGGCAAGGATGTCGACGAGAGCGCCGCGTGCGAGCTCGCGCGACGCGTCCTCGTCGCAGAGGGGATCGAGGCCGGGGAGCTCGGGCTCGTCTTCGTGGGCCCTTCGGAGAGCCGCGCGCTGAAGCAGGAGCATCTCGGGATCGACGAGCCCACCGACGCGCTCGCGTTCCCTATCGACGCGCTCGACGAGCTACCGGAGGAGCTGCCGCGTCAGCTCGGCGACGTGGTCGTCTGCCCGCAGGTGGTGGGCGAGCACTGGCAGGCGCCGCTCGTGCACGCGGTGCTCCATCTCGTCGGCTACGACCACGGCGAGGCCATGGAGGCACGGGAGGCGTTGCACGCGTGAGCGTGTCGCCCCCGCCCCAGCGCGAGGGCGAGAAGCCGCGGCGGCTGCGGCCTGCGCCGCCGGCGCCCGGTCGCGCGCCCTCGCTGATCGACAGCTTCAACTACGCGTTCGAGGGGATCATCCACGTGCTGCGCACGCAGCGGAACCTCCGCATCCACTTCGCGATCGCGATCGCCGTGATCGCTGCCGCGGCGGCGCTCGGCGTCGCACGAATGGAGCTGATCGCACTGCTGCTCGCGATCGCCTTCGTACTGGTCGCGGAGATGATCAACTCGGCGATCGAGGGCGCGATCGACGTCTCGACCACGTCGTTCGACCCGAACGCGAAGCTCGCGAAGGACATCGCCGCCGGTGCCGTCCTGATCGCCTCGATCACGGCGATCGCCGTCGGCTATCTCGTGTTCGCGCACGCGGCGGCACACCGCACGGCGAAGATCCTCGACAGGGTGCGCGACGCACCCGCGGAGGTCACGCTGCTGGCACTCGTGCTCGTGAGCCTCGTCGTGATCGCGACGAAGGCGTGGACGGGACGAGGCACGCCGCTGCGTGGTGGGCTGCCGTCGGGACATGCGGCGATCGCGTTCGCAGGGTGGATGGCG
>Ga0066652_100002172_pt1 | contig 10620 bp, 9 predicted proteins | sample GraSoiAngelo_101_FD_71413 | JGI IMG/M metagenome (GOLD analysis project Ga0066652, IMG submission 71413) | Grasslands soil microbial communities from the Angelo Coastal Reserve, California, USA - 14_0903_02_30cm | ecosystem: Environmental > Terrestrial > Soil > Grasslands | place: USA... | reverse complement strand
AAGCTCGACGCGCCGGTAGGCGATGGGGACGAAGTCGCGTTCCTGCCGCCGGTCGCCGGGGGATGACCTACCTCACCAAAGACCCGATCAGCGTCGGCGCCCTCCTCGCCGAGGTCGCCGCGCCTCACTGTGGCGGCACCTGCCTGTTCCTCGGCACGGTGCGCGACGCGCCGCAGGACGGCGGCGTCACCGGGATCGAATACACGGCCTACGAGGCGATGGCGGTCGCGGAGTTCGACCGCCTGCTCGCCGAGGTGCGGCGGCGCTGGCCGGACGCGCGGCTCGCGGTACGCCACCGCTTGGGCCTCGTCCCCACCGAAGAGGCGAGTATCGCCATCGCTACCGCAGCGCCGCATCGGGCCGCCGCGTTCGAAGCCTGCCGCTACGTGATCGAGGAGGTGAAGAAGCGCCTCCCCATTTGGAAAAAGGAGCTCCGCGCCGATGGCACCGCCCTGTGGGTGGACCCCGAGGGGCGGCCCGCGGTCGTGGGACCGGAGGGAACACCGTGATCCGCGACCGCTTGGCCCGCCCGCTGGGCAGCCTCCGCGTGTCGGTCACCGACCGCTGCAACCTGCGGTGCCGCTACTGCATGCCGGAGGCGGAATACGTCTGGCTCCCCAAGTCGTCGCTGCTGACGTTCGAGGAGATCGCGCGTCTCACGGGCGTCTTCGCCGGGCTGGGCGTGACGAAGGTACGCCTGACGGGCGGCGAGCCGCTGCTGCGGCACGAGCTGCCGACGCTGGTCACGCTGCTGCGCCGCGACGCGCGCCTCGCGGACCTCGCCATGACGACGAACGGGGTGCTGCTGGAGCGCTTCGCTGCGAATCTCAAGGCCGCCGGGCTGGGCCGCGTCACCGTGAGCCTCGACACCCTGCGGCCCGAGCGGATGCAGGACTTCGCCCGCAGCGGACGGCACGCCGACGTGCTGGCGGGGATCGCGGCTGCGCGGAGCGCCGGCTTCGAGCGCGTGAAACTCAACACCGTCGTCGTGCGGGGCTTCAACGACGACGAGCTGGCGGACCTGATCGCCTTCGGCGAGCGGCACGGCGCGGAAGTGCGGTTCATCGAGTACATGGATGTGGGCGGGGCGACGCGGTGGTCGCCCGACCAGGTGGTGAGCCGCGCCGAGATACTCGAGCGGCTGGCGGCCCGCTACGGCCCTATCACTCCCGTCTTCGACAAGGACCATCCCGCCGCGCCCGCCGAGCGGTTCCGCCTGGCGTCAGGGACGACGTTCGGGATCATCGCGTCGGTGACCGCCCCGTTCTGCGCGAGCTGCGACCGCAGTCGCCTGACGGCGGACGGGACATGGTTCCTGTGCCTCTACGCCGAAAAGGGCGTCGATCTGCGGGAGCCACTGCGCGCCGGGGCGAGCGACGCCGAGCTCACGGCCCTGATCCGCGCGACGTGGGAAGGGCGCGCGGACCGTGGCGCGGAGCAGCGGCTCGGGGTGCGAGAGCGGGGCGCGTTGTATCCCATCGCCGCTCTGCGCGCGGACCCGCGCCGGGAGATGCACACGCGCGGCGGGTGACGCTACCTTTAGCGACCCTCTAGCAGGACCGTCTCTCCGATGCTCCAGAAGATCACCGTGGTCGGCGCCGGCAACGTCGGGGCCACGACCGCGCAACGGCTCGCCGAGAGGGAGCTGGCGCGCACCGTCGTGATGGTGGACGTCATCGAGGGCGTGCCCCAGGGGAAGGCGCTCGACCAGTGGGAGTCGGCGCCGATCGAAGGCTTCGACACTCGCGTCGTGGGCGCGAACGATTACGGCCCCGCCAAGGGCTCGGACCTGTTCGTCGTTACGGCGGGCATCGCGCGCAAACCCGGGATGAGCCGCGACGACCTGGTGCGCACCAACGCCGACATCGTCAAGCAGGTCGCCCAGCAGATCAAGCAGTGCTCGCCCAATGCGATCGTCGTCGTCGTCTCCAATCCGCTCGACGTGATGTGCTGGGTCACGAAGCAGGTGACCGGATTCCCGCGCGAGCGCGTGATCGGGATGGCGGGGGTGCTCGATACCGCCCGCTACCGAGCGTTTCTCGCCGAGGCGCTCGACGTCTCCGTCGAAGACATCCAGGCGATGGTCCTAGGCGGCCACGGCGACACCATGGTGCCGCTCACGTCCTACACGACGGTTTCCGGCATCCCCGTCACCCAGCTGCTCGACCAGGCAACCCTGGACACGATCGTCGATCGCACGCGCAACGGCGGGGCGGAGATCGTCGCCTTTCTCAAGACCGGCTCGGCCTATTACGCGCCGTCGGCGGCTGTCGCCGAGATGGTCGAGGCGATCGTCAAGGACAAGAAACGGGTGCTGCCGTGCGCGGCGTGGCTCGAAGGCGAGTACGGCCTCACGGGGATGTACTGCGGCGTGCCGTGCAAGCTGGGACGCAACGGGCTGGAGAAGATTCTCGAGGTGCAGCTGACGGCGGCGGAAACGGCGGCGCTGAAGAAGTCCGCCGACGCGGTCGAGGAGACGATGGCGGCGGTGCAGCTGTAGCCAGGTCCGCGGTTTGTACCCACTCGGTGTGTTTTCGTACCTTCTTGACACGAGTGTTCCCCAGATCACCATTCGCCACAGCGGTCCGATCCTATCCTTAACTGAAGGGAGGAGCGCATGTGGCCACGTCGAAACGCTGGAAGGGCACCGAGTACCGTACTGTTCGTTCTGGCGATCCTCGCCGGAGCATGTCGCGATTTTTCGGGACCATCCGTTGCGAGTGTCCCGCAGCACGACTGGACGCCGAAGCTGAAGGGATTGCTCTCAAGGTCTGCCGCCGATCTTGGGCAGGCCGTCGCCTTGTGGCTCCAGGACGCTGACGCTCGGCAACGGCTGCTGCAAGCGATACGATCCTCGGAGTTCCGGGAGGGCAAGGTGTCTTGGAACGAACTCGTGCAGCGGGAGGGTCAGACCCTGCTACCGCTGCTGCACAGGAACGATGATCAGGGAGCAGCGGCCACCCGAGCGATTCACTCGGTATTCCCAGACCTCGAGGTGTACTTTCCCATCCCAGCACACCGGGCAAGCTGGACAGGTGGCGAGAACCTGCTCGTGACCGTTTGGCTTGGCGGGGACCAGCCGCTGGAAGGGTGGGTCGCGTACGACCTGCGTGGGAAGGCCGTGCACCTCTTAGCCGACGCGCCGCCAGCCATCCCGGTTCTTGTTCTGCACCGTCCGGAGGGTTTCATCCCTGCACGGGCTCCTCTTGCCAACCAAGAGTACTGCCCGCCGGAGCAGGATGGTTGCGGGGGCGGTGGAGGTGGTGGCGGCGGCGATCCTCCGCCGATTACGGGATATTTCATGACATCCTGGGCAATCGACGGTGCCTATGACGGTCCGTTCGGGGGACTCCCGGAGTTCGAGATCTTCATCTACCACTGGACCGGCCAGTGCGTTCCCGTGAACGATTGCACCAACCCCGGCAATCAACCTGTCAAAGACGGCGATTATCGCTGCGCGAGCGGTGACTTCCCGTCGGGCGACCTCCACGACTGGTACTACAATGACCCACCAAATGCACATTCTGGCGAAGTCATGCTTCTCGACAGCTATGAGGCGTTGACTTTCCCGTCTTGGGCACCGTCGGCGGATCGCACCATGCTCCTTGTCACAGAAAACGACGACGGCCCGGGATGTTATCCTGAACACGCATTCCCCACAGCGTGGGGTAGTAGCGAGCTGAACAGTGACGATTACATCGGACAGGCGTTGATCACTGACCTGAACTCCCACGGAGATGTGGGGTTCTTCGGATATGACTATCAGGCCCACGCGATAATGAGCTTTCTGAGGCGCAACTAGCGACAGAACCCGGGGGGCCGCTGGCCCCCCGGCCGCTCCGGAGGTGGACATGTTCGATCCTGTCGCACTCCGCAGAGTCGCATGGCGCGCGTTACCCTTTCTGGCCGTGAGCGCGCTGTCATGCGGCGACATTCAGCCCACCGCCCCAGCGGCCGACCAGGTGATCGTTCAGGTAGTGCTCAGCACGGCAACAACAGAACAAGAGATGTGGATCGAGCGGATGCACGCAGTGAGTGGTCAGGGCATTGACCCGGGACCACTTCCGCTTACAGCCCCCCCGACCCGTATCGAGGTACGCAACGACTTCGGTTCCGTCTACACCTTCGTTGGCGACAGCACGAACTCTATACGCTTCACGGCGGCCTTTACACCGGTCGGGGGACAGCCATACCATCTCCTGATCGATGTGCCTGGGCGCACCATCACCGGCACGGTCGTGGTGCCTGGGTCCGTTCAGATTGTGGAGCCTCCGACGGACACGCTCGACGTCGGACCGAACGACGTTGTGCTAGTACGGTGGACTTCCCCATCGAGTAGGGACTTCGCATGGATCGAGACGGCCGACTCCACGGGGTCGGCGTTCCCAGTAGGGTCCCTGACTCAAGACACGTCATTGACAATACCGGCTGGCTTGTCAGTGACCCATCCCTATCTCTGGATCCTCGCCATGGATCCGGCAACTGCGGCGTTTTACGACGCGGAGCGGCAAGGGCTGGACCGATGGAAGGTGACCGGGAATCTCCACGGCGCTGTCGGGGTCTTCGGGGCATTGACCGCAGACCGCCTCTACATACGCGTCAATTGAGGCGGCGAGTCGTTGCGGTTCTTGCATGCACGGTCCTCCTGCCTTCTGAAGCAGAAGGTCAAGCCGCTCCCGTACGCGGCTTAGTGACGGCCGTGGAAAACGGACAACCGGTTGCCGTGGCCTCCGTCATCGCATTGCGGAGCGGCACCGCAGCGGCGGCAGACCGATACGGGCGGTTTACGATCTGGGTCATCGCCTTCCCGGACACCTTGGTGGCGCGCATCATCGGCCGGAGTCCGGACACCGTCGTGGTCGAATCTCACCCGCCGGGCGTAGTGGCCCTGCGACTCAGGCTCTCGGCGATTCCGGTCGCCGGGGTAAACGTCTACGCGGAAGACCGGCCCGGCACCGAGCTCCCCGCCGGCACCTGGAACATGACAGGCGCTTTGCTGGCGTCAGTCCCGAGCGCGATCGAGGGGGACGTTTTGCGCAGCCTCACGCTCGTACCCGCGGTGCGGTATAGCAGCCTCTTGTCCGCCCAGCCGATGGTTCGCGGGACGGATGCAGGGGGCGTCGGCTTTCGACTCGACGGGTTTACGCTCATCAACCCCTACCACATCGGGCGGTGGTTGGGGGCCGTGACGCCGTCGGCCGTTCAAGGGGTCAGCGTCCGCACTGCCCCCCTGGATGAGGATCTCGGGGACGCCACCTCGGGAATCGTGGACGTGCAGTTGCGCGAGGGGGGTGACTCGCTCCACGGCGGGGTGCAAGGGAGTTTCGCCACAGTATCGGCGTGGGCGGGCGGGAGCACCGCCGGACAACGTTGGTTTGTCGCGGGCCGCGGCGCTTACCTCGACAACCTCCCGATTACCGATGATGACGACAAACGTGGGTACGGGATGCACGACCTGTATGGCCGGTTCGCCCTCCAGCGGGGTGGGCGCCCCGTTGTACAAGTGACGATGTTTGCCAGCGGTGACCGACTCGGCGAGATCATGCGGTGGGGCAATAGCCTGGTCGGCGTGCGTGCCCCCTTCACCATCGGCAGCGCCTATCTAGAGGCGTGGGGAGAAGCCAGCACCTTCTACGAGAAATTTCGAGGCATCGTCGTTCACGGAGGTCATACCGACATCGACAACCGATTCACGACGGTCGCAGCAGGGGCCAAGGCGGCGGTGACGGGAGCGTCCACCACCATGAACCTTGGAGCCGAGGTGCGCCGCCGACACATCCAGGATCTCCTCACTCACGCACCCTCAGAGGACCTGAGCATTAACGTGACCCCGTTAAGCCTCGCGGTCTTCGGCGCCGTTGAGCACCGGGTTGGCCCCCTATTCGCTCGTCTTGGAGTGCGCACCGAGACCGACGGCCGCGTCACGGCCGTCCAGCCGATCGGGCGAGTGGGCCTCGCCCTCGGGGCTGATTGGAGCCTGCTGGTCGCGGCCGGACGGAGCGAGCGCCTTTATCAACTGATCGCAGATCCACGGCCGGAGCCGTCCCTGGTTTTCTCGGATTTTTGGCGTCCCGCCGGGCGAGGGGGCACACCGGTTCCCCGCGGCGATCACCTCGCGGTGGAACTCGATCACAGTATTGCGCGAACCATGCTGCTGCGGGCCAGCGCGTTCCACTCACGGTGGCGAGGGGTCGGGGAGGTCAGACCCCTCGTGGTTGATACCGGTCTCCAGGGCTTCTTTCGGTACGGGCACGCGCGGGTGTACGGGCTCGAGACGGAGCTGTCCGTGTCCCGAGCGCGATGGAGCGTCGATGTCTCCTACCTCCTCTCGTGGTCGCGCCGCCAGTGGAGCGACACATCCTCGGACACCTGGTGGAGCCACGACCGTCGCCACCAGGCCCGCACCATTCTAGGGGTGGAGCTGGGAGGCGGCTGGCGCGTGATGAGTCTCGGAGAGCTGGCCAGCCCGGAGCCCCTCACGCCGATCATCGGACTGGTCACGGTGGGATCGGTAGGGGTCGGCGGCGTCGCGCGGGATACGTTTTTCGACCGAACCGCCATGGTGCCCGGAGCGGAGAACACCGCTCGAGGAGGCTGGACTGGCCATTTCGACCTCGCGGTCAGCAAAGAAGTCGGAGGTCGTGGCCGCGTGCGCGGCGTGGTAGGCCTGTCAATCCTGAACCTCGCCCTAACTCGCGTTACACAGCTCGTGCCGGTCCTGGACGGCCTCCGCGGAGTCGCGTATCGACCGGCGGTCGACCTGCCTCCGATTCCCACGCTGACGTTGAAACTGGAATTCTGAACTAGCCTCTTCCAGCAAGTGAGGCCTTCAAGAAGTCCCGATTCAGTCTTGCAATAAAGTCGATCCGGATCTCCTTAGGGCACGCCGCCATGCACTCGCCGTGATTGGTGCACGCCCCGAATCCTTCGGCGTCCATGCGCTCGACCATCCGCACCACCCGTTCGGGGCGCTCGGGCTGCCCCTGCGGCAGCACGCCCAGGTGCGACACCTTCGCCGCCACAAACAGCATCGCGGACGCGTTGGGGCAGGCGGCGACGCACGCGCCGCAGCCGATACAGGCCGCGGCGTCCATCGCCAGGTCGGCGTCGCGCTTGGGCACGAGCAGGCTGTTCGCCTCCGGTGCGCTCCCCGCTCGCACGCTGATGAACCCGCCTGCCTGGATGATGCGGTCGAAGGCGCCGCGGTCCACCACCAGATCCTTCACCACGGGGAACGCCCGCGCCCGCCACGGCTCGATCCAGATCTCCTGACCGTCGGTGAAGTGGCGCATGTGGAGCTGGCAGGCCGTGGTAGCACGCTGGGGGCCGTGCGGCCGGCCGTTGATCACCATCCCGCAGGAGCCGCAGATCCCTTCGCGGCAGTCGTGATCGAACGCGATCGGTGTTTCCCCGCCGTGGATCAGCTCCTCGTTCAAGACGTCCAGCACCTCGAGGAAGGACATGTCGGGGGAGACGTCCTTCACCTCGTAGCGCACGAAGCGTCCCTCGACCGCCGGACCCGGCTGCCGCCAGACGTGCAGGCTCAGGTGCATTACTTGTAGCTCCGTTGCGCGAGGTGCACGTACTCGAATTCGAGCCGCTCCTTGTGCAGCGCGGGAGGGGCACCCGCGCCCTTGTACTCCCACGCGGCGACGTACGCGAAGCGGCGGTCGTCGCGACGCGCCTCGCCGTCCGGCGTCTGGTACTCCTCCCGGAAGTGACAGCCGCACGACTCCTCGCGATGCCGCGCGTCCGCGCACATCAGCTCCGCGAACTCGAGGAAGTCGGCCACGCGCCCCGCCTTCTCGAGCGACTGGTTGAAGTCCTCGCCGCTGCCTACCACCCGCACCTCACTCCAGAAGCGCTCGCGCAGCGCCCGCACCTGCCCGATCGCCTCGGTCAGGCCGTCCGCCGTCCGGGACATGCCGCAGCGGTCCCACATCAGCGTGCCCAGCTCGCGATGGAACTCGTCCACGGTGCGGCTGCCATTCACCGCGAGCAGCTTCGCGACCCGCGCGGCGACTTCGGCCTCCACGTCGCGGAACGCCGTATGGTTCACCCCCACGGGCTCGAGCTTCGTTTGAGCCAGGTAGTCGCCGATGGTGTAGGGGAGCACGAAGTACCCGTCGGCCAGGCCCTGCATCAGGGCGCTCGCACCCAAGCGGTTGGCGCCGTGGTCGGAGAAATTGGCCTCGCCGATGGCATAGAGACCGTCCACGCTCGTCATCAGGTTGTAGTCGACCCACAGGCCGCCCATCGTGTAGTGCGGCGCGGGATAGATGCGCATCGGCGTCGCGAAGGCGTCTTCGCCGGTGATGCGCTCGTACATCTCGAACAGGTTCTCGTAGCGCTCGACGATGCCGCCGCGGCCCAACCGCTCCACCGCCTCGCGGAAGTCGAGATACACGCCGTTGGCCAGCGGTCCCACGCCGTGGCCGCCGTCCACCATTTCTTTGGCGCGGCGCGAGGCGACGTCGCGCGGGACGAGGTTGCCGAAGCTCGGATACAGCCGCTCCAGGAAGTAGTCGCGATTCTCTTCGGGAATCTCAGCCGGTGGCCGCCGGTCGCCCGACCGTTTCGGCACCCAGATGCGGCCGTCGTTGCGCAGCGACTCGCTCATCAGCGTGAGCTTCGACTGGTGGTGCCCGGAGGGCGGGATGCAGGTCGGGTGGATCTGCGTGAAGCACGGGTTCGCGAACAGCGCGCCGCGCTTGTGCGCGCGCCAGGTGGCGGTGACGTTGCAGCCCTTCGCGTTCGTGGACAGGAAGAAGACGTTGCTGTAGCCCCCGGTGGCGAGGACGACGGCGTCGGCGACGTGGCCACCGATCGCCCCGGTCACCAAGTCCCGCACCACGATGCCGCGGGCTTTGCCGTCGATCACCACCACGTCCAGCATCTCGGCGCGCGGGTACATCGTGACCTGGCCGAGGCCGATCTGCCGGGCGAGGGCCTGGTAGGCGCCGAGCAGCAGCTGCTGGCCGGTCTGGCCGCGCGCGTAGAAGGTGCGGGACACCTGCGTGCCGCCGAAGGAACGGTTGGCGAGCAGACCGCCATACTCGCGGGCGAACGGCACGCCCTGCGCCGTGCACTGGTCGATGATGTCGACGCTGATCTGAGCGAGCCGGTACACGTTGGCCTCGCGGGCGCGGAAGTCGCCGCCTTTGACGGTGTCGTAGAACAGCCGCCAGATCGAGTCGCCGTCGTTCTGGTAGTTTTTGGCCGCGTTGATGCCGCCCTGGGCCGCGATGGAATGGGCGCGGCGCGGGCTGTCCTGGAAGCAGAAGCAGGAGACCCTGTACCCGAGCTCGGCCAGCGTCGCCGCCGCGGAGGCCCCGGCGAGCCCGGAGCCCACCACGACCACGTGGTAGCGCCGCTTGTTCGCGGGGCTCACCAGCTTCAGGTCGAAGCGGTGCCGGTCCCATTTCTCCTGGATCGGCCCGCCCGGCACCTTCGCGCGCAGCTCCATACCTAGCGCAACACTCCGGCGAGCACCGACACCGGGATCGCGACGTAGCCGAGGGTGATCGCCGCGGCGACGGCGCCGGCGACGCCCCGCCGCCAACGGTCCACCGGGGCGCGGTGCAGTCCCAGCGTCTGCAACGCGCTCCACACGCCGTGGTAGATGTGGAGGCCAACCGCGAGCATCGCGACGACGTACGCCAGGGCCACCGGCCACGCATGGAAGCTGGCGAGCACGTTGTGGTAGACGTCGCCGGGGACGAAGTCCGGGTTCACGGTGCCGAACGTGAAGTCGAGCAGGTGGTAGATCACATACAGAAGAATGATGACGCCGCCCCAGCGCATCGTGCGGGCGGCGTAGGTCGTCTCCGTCGCGGCGAGGGCGTGATACCCGACGGGTCGCGCCGTCAAGCTGGCGCGCGTCACCAGGGCCGCCGCCCAGATGTGCGCCAGCACCGACGCCAGCAAGACGATCCGCGCCACCCACAGGAACTGGCTGGGCCCCAATATGGGTGCGCCGATGGCGCGCAGCCCCGCGGCGTACGCGTTGAATTTGGCCGGGCCCTCGAAGACCTTGAGATTGCCGAGCAGGTGGGCGACGACGAACAGGAACAGGATGAGCCCGGTGACCGCCATGATCGCCTTCTTACCGACGAGCGAGCGGAAGAAGGTCTGCCAGCGGCTCATCCGAGCTCCAATCGTAGGGGTTGGGACGGTCGGATGATACACGCGGGCCGGGGAAGCCAGCAAGGCAGCGGGTGGTATCTTCCCCACCTGTGAGACCCACCGTCGTCGTCGTCGGCGCCGGATTCGGCGGCTTGCGCGCGGTGCGCGCGCTGCGCCGCGCGCCGGTGGAAGTCGTGCTCGTCGACCGGCACAACTATCACCTGTTCCAGCCGCTCCTCTATCAGGTCGCGACCGCCGGGCTCGAGCCCGAGCAGATCGCCCGGCCGGTGCGGGCCATCCTGCGCGGCCAGAAAAACGCGGACTTCCGGCTCGTCGAAGTGACGGGGCTGGACCTCGCCCAGCGCCAGCTCGTGACCGACGCGGGGCCGATTCCCTACGACTACCTCGTGCTCGCCGTGGGCGGCGAAACCAATTTCTTCGGGCTCGACGCCGTGCGCCGCCACGGCTTCGCTTTGAAGGACCTCCCCGACGCCC
>Ga0066652_100002171_pt1 | contig 10622 bp, 12 predicted proteins | sample GraSoiAngelo_101_FD_71413 | JGI IMG/M metagenome (GOLD analysis project Ga0066652, IMG submission 71413) | Grasslands soil microbial communities from the Angelo Coastal Reserve, California, USA - 14_0903_02_30cm | ecosystem: Environmental > Terrestrial > Soil > Grasslands | place: USA... | reverse complement strand
CACGTTGCGGGCGGACTTCGACCAGCCGGTCGCCGTGGTGCACCAGACGAGCTCTCCCTCGCGCGCTCCGAGCCAGTGCTTTGCCTGCGCGTGCTGGCCGGGGAGGTAGCGCTGGGCGTGCAGGGCGCCGCGCGGCTCCCCGCTCGTCCCGGAGGTGAAGACGATCAGCGCCCCGTCGTCGGGGCCCAGATCGACAGCGGGGGCCGGCGGCTCCTGCGGCCGCTCCTCGTCCATCACCAGCGCGACGTCGGACATCGTCATCGCGGGAACCCCGTCGGGCACCTCGCCCAGCAGCTCCTCCTCGCCCACGCAGAGCGCCGGCTTCGCGGCCGCTACCCGCACCTCGAGGTCTCCTCGCCGGAGCTGTGTGTTGCACGGGAGGGCGATCGCGCCCATCCGCCAGCAGGCGAGCATCGTCAGGACCCACTCGACGCGGTTGCCGACCAGCGTCATCACCACGTCCCCCCGGCCGGCGCCTCGAGCCGCGAGCGCTCCTGCCAGTCCCGCGCTGCGGGCGATCAGCTCGCCGAACCCCCATACCCGTCGCTCTCCGTCGCCGGAGATCGTCACCAGCGCTGGCCGCGCCGCCGGGAATCGCTCCAGGACGTCCTCGATGAAGTTCACGGCGGGTCCTCCGCGGGATTCATGGCGGCGTAGTCTGGCAACGCATGGAAGGTCGACCACGGGTCGCCCTGGTCAGTGGCTCCGCGCGGGGCATCGGACGAGAGGTGGCGCGCCAGCTCGCCGAGAGGGGCCACCACGTGATCGTCACGGCCCGGGACCCTGCCGCGGCCCGTCGCGCGGCCGAGGAGCTCTCGGACGGGGGGCGGCTCAGGTTGCAGCCGGAGCGGCTCGACGTCGCCGATCCCGGGAGCGTCGAGGCGCTTCGCAAGCGCCTTGAATCCGAGCCCGGGCGCCTGGACGTGCTCGTCAACAACGCCGGGGTCTTCGGGGTGGTGGGAACCAGCGCCGCCGAGGCGCCGCTCGACGACGCCCACGACACGATGGAGACCAACGCGTTCGGCGCCTGGCGCCTCACCCAGGCGGTGCTGCCGCTCCAGCGCCGCAGCGACTCGCCCCGCATCGTGAACGTCTCGAGCGGCGCGGGCCAGCTCTCGGACATGAACGGCGGCTATCCCGGCTATCGCCTTTCGAAGGCGGCGCTCAACGCGCTCACCCGGATCCTCTCCCACGAGGAGAGCTCCAAGGGGATCCTCGTCAACTCGATGTGCCCCGGCTGGGTGCGCACCGACATGGGCGGCCCGGCCGCGCCGCGGTCGGTCGAGGAGGGTGCCGACACGGTGGTGTGGCTCGCAACGCTCCCCGATGACGGGCCGACGGGCGGCTTCTTCCGCGACCGCAAGCCGATCCCCTGGTAGGGGATCGCCGGCCGGCCGTGGCGATCGCTAGCGGCGCGCTAGGACGGCAACCAGTGCGGAACGGCGTTTCATTGCCTTCAGTGTGGGCTTGGCGGCTGTCGGTTTCAACCCACCCTAGGGTGAAACCTGCAATACCTGTGCGACATCGCCCGCGCAGTACCTCGCTACTGCCCCAGCCCTACGGCTTCGAGGGCTTCTTCGCGCGTCGGATGCCAGCTCTGGCGCACGATCAGGCCATCGCGAAAGCGGTACGCAACCACGACTCGCCACTCGATCGTTCCTGAGCTTCCACGCGGCCTCGCACGCATCAGCATCGGAACGACGACCACATCTCCTTCCTCGATGAACTCACCCGGCAGGAGTTCGCTGTACTCAAAGGTCTCCAAGAAGGACTCGAGGATGTCCATAACCTGGTCCCTCCCTTCAAGCTCCCCCGTCACCTCCGGTGCCAAGCTCCCGGCGTAGGCGATCACATCGTGGGCGTACATCTCCCGATAGATCGAGATGTCGCCCGTTCCCCACGCTTCACATGCCCGCTTGATCGTCTCCACGTTCTCCTGCGACATCGCCTATTCCGAAAGCCCGGCGGCTTCGAGGGCCTCCGCACGGTCGAGGAAGATTCGGATGCGCTTGATCTTGCCCTCGGCGAGGTCGAAGACGTTCGCGCCGTCCGCGGGAGTAGGGATGCCGGTGGCTCGCCCGCTGACGCTGAAGTGCTCGAAGGTCAGGACCCGATCCGCGCCGATCGCCTCAAGGCGCTCGATGGTGACTCGAAGGTCGGGACCCGCATCGCTAACGTCGGCGAAGAAGCGTCGAATGCCATCGTGGCCGTCGTACACCCCGCCGATGGCGGCGAGCGGCGTGTGCAACTCAATGTCCTCTGTGCAGCAAGCGAGGTAGCGGTCAATGTCCCGCTCGTTCAGCGCCGCAATCGCTCGCTTGACGAGTTCCAGGTTCTCCTGCGACATCGCCCGCGCAGTATCTCGCGGGCCGCTGCCTACTGCTTTCGCCGCCCATTTGGCTTCCGCTGCTTGGCCCACCGCTCCACCTCGGCCCGCATCCAGATCGGTCCCATTCGGAGTCGGCAACGGGCAATGGGAAGCCCTCTCGAAGCGCCCATCGGGCCTTGTCCGAGGCCGTCTACATGCGCCCGGCTGGGCACCCGATCACGCGGGTTCAGGGGTACGCGGAGGGCGCTCAGGCGGTCGAGGACGGGTCCCTCTACGTCGAGCCTCATCTCCGCCCAGAGGTGATCGAGGGCTATGACGCTGAGGATTCCTCGCCCTTATTCTCGCGCGTGTCGCTACGGCTCGAATCCGCGCCTGCGGACAAACTGCGGCGCAGCTCGGTACCGTCGTAGAGCTTCTTGACCGCGACGGCGCCGTCGGGGGCGGCGTCGAGGCACAGCTCGCAGAGGACGCACTCGTCGAGGTTTTCCTCGACGATTCTCAGCGTCCCTCCGTCGCCGTCGGCGGCGAAGATGTCGACCGGGCAGACCTCCTCGAGCTTCGCGGCCAGCGCCGCCTCGTCGGCGACCGCGGCGTCGACCTCGAGCTGGATGAACAAGCCCACCAATTGCCCTTCCTCCGCCGCCGCCATCAGACCCTGGTGCCGAGCGCGTCCTTGACCGCGTCCGGGATCTCGTCGATCCGCTCCACCACCGGGATGCCGGCCGCCTCGAGCCTCGCGATCTTCTCGGTGGCGGTGTCCTCCTTGCCCTCGACGATGGTGCCCGCGTGCCCGAAGCTCATCCCCTGCATCTCCTCGGAGTCCATGAACCGGCCGGCCATGAACGCGACGATCGGGAGCCGGGACTCGTTCTCGGTGACCCACTCGGCGAGCTGGGCCTCCATCCGGCCCCCCGGCTCGGTGTAGATGACGATCCCCTCGGTCTCCTCGTCGGCCGCGAACAGCGGCATGAGCTCGGCATAGGTCGAGCCGATGATCGCGTCGCCGCCAATCGAGATCGCCGTCGACTGTCCGAGCCCGGCCCCCGTCAGGGTCGAGGAGATCTCCGTGGTCATACCGCCGCTCCGTGACATGACCCCGATCGGGCCCGGCGTGTACGCCTTCGCGGCGTCCTTCGCCGGGCCGCCGATCCCGCCCATCTTGCAGACCTCCGGGACGATCACGCCGAGGCAGTTGGGGCCGATGATCCGAGCGCCGCGCCGCTCGGCGAGCTCGACCATCTGGGCGACGTCCCGGCGCGGAATCCGCTCGGTCACGATCACGACCAGCTTGATCCCGCGGATGATCGCCTCGAACACGGCGTCCTTGGTGAAGGCGGGGGGGACGGTGACCACCGACCCGTCGGGTACGTAGCCGAGGTCCTCCGTGACCTGCTCCACCGTGTCGTACACGGGTACGCCGTGGACCTCCCGGCCCTTGCGCCCGGGCGTGACCCCGGCGACCAGCCTGGACCCGTAGTCCAGGCACTCCCTGGTCAGGTTGACGGCCTCCCGCCCCGTGATGCCCTGCACGATGAACGTGAAGTGCTCCGACAGAAGGATGCTCATCGGGTAATCGCCGGTCCCTCGTCCCCAGCTCGCCGGTGGCCCAGCTAGCCGGCAGCCCCTTGAATCTTCTCGACGGCGCGACCCGCCGCTTCCCACATCGAGACCGAGCGGTCGCAGTACTCGACCCCGTAGCGGTCGAGGATCTTGAACCCCTCCTCCTCCCAGGCCCCCGGGATGCGGAAGATGGCGATCGTCTCGGCCGGATCCCTGTCGAGCTCGAGACAGGCCTTGATCACGCCGCGCGCCACGATGTCAACCCGGGTGTTGGAGACGATCGACATCATCACCGCGATCTTCTCGACGCTCTCCTTGCGGAGGACCTCCTTCGCGAGCCCGCAGGCCTTGGCCACCGACGGGTTGCCGCCGATCTCGGTGTAGTTGGCCGGGTTGCCGCCCTGGCTGCGGACCGCGTCGGTGAGCGTGAGCGAACCGCCGCCGGCGCCGATCACCAGCCCGAGGTTGCCGTGAAAGCCGTGGTCCTTGCCCTGGATCACTCCCCGGTGGTCGGCGGCATCGATCGCCTTCACGCGGCGCTCGAACTCGCTCGGCTCGTAGGGCTCGCGGGTGTCCTCGGGGCCGATGCCGAGGTCCTCGAGCAACGACCCCTGGCGCGGCCTCGCCTCGTCCTCCATCTCCATGTGGGCGTCGAGCGCGACGAAGCTGCCATCCTCCAGCCGGGCCAGCGGGTTGATCTCGGCCAGCGTCATGTCGTAGTCCCGCATCAGGTGCGCGAGGCGCGCGAGCACCGGCGTCGCGCGGTTGAGCTCGGAGCCGGTGATGCCGGTGGACGAGATCACCTCCTTGGCCCGGAATTCGGGAGGGTCGATCAGGTTGGACAGGTGGCCACGGCCGACGTGACCGGGATGCTTCTCCGCGACCTCCTCGATGTCGATCCCGCCCATGTCGCTGAACAGCATCAGGGGGCACTTGCGCGTGCCGTCCCAGACGACTCCCGCGTAGTACTCCTGGGCGACCTCGACCTTGGGGTCCACCAGCACGCCGCGCGGCAGCTGCCCGTTGATCTCCAGCTCGAGGATCGCCGCGGAGTGCTCGGCGACCACGTCGGGCGTGTCGGCGAACCTGACCCCACCCGCCTTCATCCGCCCGCCCGTCAGCACCTGTGACTTGATCACCGTCGGCCCCCCGATCTCCTCGGCCGCCCTGCGCGCCTCGTCCGCGCTGGTGCAGAATCCGTAGCTCGTCACCGGGATCCCGGCGCGCTCGACGATGCGGCGGGATTCGTACTCGAAGAACCTCATGCGTGAGGGCGGGAACCCTACCTGACCCCACGGGGCGCTCAGTCTGCGAAAGAATGGGCAAACGTCCAGGCGTCATCCCCTGGGCGTTTGCCGTTCCAGAAACCAGAGAGGAGTTGATCGCACCCTTGAGCGAGACCACGGCCACGTCCACGAAGGCGCCCACCGCGAACGCGAAGCTTCGCGCGTGGGTGGAGCAGATCGCGGCACTGACCCAGCCGGAGAGCATCCACTGGTGCGACGGCTCGGCGGAGGAGTACGACCGGCTCAGCCGGCGGCTCGTGGACGGCGGCACCTTCGAGAAGCTCGCCGAGGCGAAGCGGCCGAACTCCTACCTCGCTCGCTCCGACCCCGGGGACGTCGCCCGCGTGGAGGACCGAACCTTCATCTGCTCCGAACGCGGGGACGACGCCGGGCCGACGAACAACTGGCGCGACCCCGGGGAGATGCGAGAGGTCCTCGAGGGGCTCTTCAAGGGCTCGATGCGCGGGCGCACGATGTACGTGGTGCCGTTCTCGATGGGGCCGCTGGGCTCGCACATCGCCCACATCGGGGTGCAGCTGACGGACTCCGCCTACGTCGCCAGCTCGATGCGGATCATGACCCGCATGGGCAACGGCGCCTTGGAGGTGCTCGGCGAGGACGGCGAGTTCGTTCCCTGCGTGCACTCCGTTGGGGCGCCGCTCGGGGTCGGCCAACGAGACGTGCCGTGGCCCTGCGACGCCGACAACAAGTACATCGTGCACTTCCCGGAGACTCGCGAGATCTGGTCCTACGGCTCCGGCTACGGCGGCAACGCTCTGCTCGGCAAGAAGTGCTTCGCGTTGCGGATCGCCTCGGTGATGGCCCGTGACGAGGGCTGGCTGGCCGAGCACATGTTGATCCTCAAGGTCACCTCGCCCGAGGGCAAGGTGAGGTACGTGGCCGGCGCCTTCCCCTCGGCTTCCGGGAAGACGAACCTGGCGATGATGATCCCGACGCTCGAGGGCTGGACCGCCGAGACGATCGGCGACGACATCGCCTGGATGAAGTTCGGCGAGGACGGGCGGCTCTACGCGGTCAATCCGGAGGCCGGTTTCTTCGGCGTCGCGCCGAACACCAGCCACAAGACGAATCCAAACGCGATGGAGACGATCGAGCGCAACTCGATCTTCACCAACTGCGCGCTGACCGACGATCGCGACGTCTGGTGGGAGGGGATGACCGGCGAGCCGCCCGCCCACGCGATCGACTGGAAGGGCAACGATTGGACGCCGGACGCGGACGGACCGGCGGCGCACCCCAACGCCCGCTTCACGACCCCGGCGGCGCAATGCCCTTCCATCGCGCCCGAGTGGGAGGATCCGGACGGCGTCCCGATCGACGCATTCCTCTTCGGTGGCCGGCGCGCGACGGTGGTCCCGCTGGTCACGGAGGCGTTCGACTGGAAGCACGGCGTGTTCCTCGGCGCGACGATGTCCGTCGAGACGACCGCCGCGGCTGCGGGCAAGGTGGGCGAGCTTCGGTTTGACCCGATGGCGATGCTCCCGTTCTGCGGCTACAACATGGCTGACTACTTCGGCCACTGGCTGCGGATCGGGCGCGAGCACGACATCGCGAAGCTGCCGCGGATCTATTTGGTCAACTGGTTCCGCAAGGACCACGACGGCAACTTCATCTGGCCCGGCTTCGGCGAGAACAGCCGGGTGCTCGAGTGGATCTTCCGCCGCTGTGACGGCGACGCGGACGCGAGCGAGACCCCGATCGGGCGCGTACCGGAGCCCGGAGCGATCAACACTGATGGACTAGAGCTGTCGCCGGAGCGGTTGAGGGAGCTCCTGGCGGTGGATCCGGCCGACGTCCGGGAGCAGCTCCCCCAGGTCAAGGAGCACCTGGCGAGGTTCGGCGACCGGCTCCCGGACGAGGTCCAGGCGCAGCTCGAGGCGCTCCAGAGCCGCGTCGGTGGCCTCTGAGCGAGACTCGAGCTAGATCCATCGCCGTCCCGCGGCCACCCAACGCCCGAACAGCGGGTCCACGATCCGGTAGCCGGTGGGGCGCTGCGAGTCCGCCACGAGCAGGCCGCGGTCGGCCAGCCGCTTCGCGGCTCGTGGAGCGCCGCTTCCGGCTGGCAGGCTGAACCGCGCCCTGGTGTCCCTGGCGGTCAGCCCCTTCGCGGAGAGGGCAGCTGCCTCGACGACGCCCGACTCGATGGCGGAAAGCCCGTCCCAGGTGCGCTCGAGGTCGTCCCGGATGTAAGGCCACGCCGTCTCGAGCACGGCCGCCCACGTCTCCTCGGACGCCGTTTCCCCGCCGGGGGTCTCGTCGTACAGGAGGTGAGCCATCAGCATCGCCCGCTGGGGATGTCCCGTGACGAGATCCAGCAGCCAGTCGAGCGCCAAGCCGGGGTCGCGGTTGGCGCGCTGGAACCGGTCGGCGATATGGTCCGCGAGCGGCTCGTCGGGAAGCGGGCCGAGCTCGATGGGCGCCGTCTGTCCGTAGAACGGGCGCCGCTTGTCGGCGAACAGCTCCCGCATCATCCCCGGGTGCGATCCGGCGAACACGTACGTCGCCGCGTCGCCGTGATGTTGGATCACGCTTCGCATCAGGCCGTCCAGCCCCTTGCCCGACGCCAGCACGACCTGGAACTCATCGAATGCCACCGCGAATCGTGTCCCATCGCGCCGGTGAAGTCGCGCGGGCAGCTCGAGCAGGTCGAGCAGCTCGCGCTCGCCGCTCCCCGTGGCCGCGCCGAGCGCCAGCGACCCACCGCCGGCGGGAGTCTGGACCCCCATCCCCGCCCCGCGGCGTCGAATCGCCGAGAACACCCGTCGCAGGGGGCTCTTGAGCTGCTCGGCGTACGCCCGCTCGATCATCATCGCCATTTGAGCCGGGGTTCGAGCCCCGTATAGGTCCACCCGGACGGTGGCCATGCCGTGACGATCCGCCTCCCACAGGGCCCGCGCGAGCAGGCTGGTCTTCCCGTAGTCACGCGGGCTGGTGAGGCGCGTGTTGACGCCGGCCTCGAGGTTGGACACCAGCTGCCCGACCTCGCCCTCCCTGTCGACGAGCTCCTCGGGCCCCAGCGGTCGCGTGAAGACGAACGGGTTTGGCATACACCAAAAGTGTAGCACTCACTACACAATTTGTGTTTCACCTACTACACTGAAACGGTCAGAGCCCCTGCTGACCGTCTGAGGGACCTGCGCAGGGGACGCCTACGCCCCGGGCGCCTCCAGCTCGTACGCCTTCGCCAGCTCCGGGTCCTTCCTCGCCAGCATCTCCGCGAGGGTGACCATCACCTTGCACTGCTTCCAAGTCGCGTCGTCCTGCATCTTCCCGTCGATCATGTGGACGCCGCGACCATCCGGGATCGCCTCGAGCACCTTTTTCGCGAACCTGACCTCCTCGGCGGGCGGGCTGAAGACCTTCTTCGCGATCTCGATCTGCACCGGATGAAGCGACCACGCGCCGACGCAGCCGAGCAGGAAAGCGGCCCGGAACTGCGTCTCGCACCCCTCGGTGTCCTTGATGTCGCCGTAGGGGCCGTAGAACGGCAGGATCCCCGCCGACGTGCAGGCGTCGACCATGCGGGCGATCGAGTAGTGCCAGGGATCCTGCTGCGCGGTGGCGCGTGGAGCCTGCGGATCGTCGGGGTCGGGATCCTCGATCACGCGGTAGGCGGGATGGCCGCCGCCCACCCGCGTCGTCTTCATGCGCCGGAAGGCGGCGAGGTCGGCAGGGCCGAAGCTCATCCCCTGCATCCGCGGGCTCGCCGTCGCGATCTCCTCGAGGTTGACGACGCCCAGTGAGGTCTCGAGGATGGCGTGGACGAGGAGCGGGCGCTCGAGCCCCGCCTTCGCCTCGAGCTGGGCGAGCAGCCGGTCCACGTAGTGGATGTCCCAGGGCCCCTCGACCTTGGGGACCATGACCACCTCGAGCCGGTCGCCGATCTCCGGGACCAGCCGCAGGAAGTCATCGAGGACCCAGGGGCTCTCGAGGGAGTTGACCCGGGTCCAAAGCGCCGTGTCACCGAAGTCGGTGGACCGGGCAATCTCGATCAGGCCCTCCCGGGCGCGCTCCTTGCGATCGGCGGCGATCGCGTCCTCGAGGTTTCCGAGCAGGATGTCCGCCTGCTTGGCCATGTCCGGCACCTTGGCTGCCATCTTCTCGTTCGAGGGGTCGAAGAAATGGATCATCCGTGAGGGCTTCACGGGGATCTCGGTCGGCGGCTCGGGAGCGCCGATGGCTAGCGGATGTCCGAACTGGCGTGGGTTTCTCATCTCGGGGTCGGGCCGGACGGCCAAATCTAGCGTGGCAGAGCGACGACGCAGAGGCGGCGTCCGTAGCCTCCCAACCATGGAGGTCGAGATCCGTGCCGCGGAGCCCGGCGAGGAGGACTCGCTCCTGAAGGCTTGGGCGTGGCTCTTCGAGCCGCCCGGCCATCGTCCCGGCTCCTGGGAGCCGAAGCGGGCCGCGGCGGCGCTCCGCGAGGCGATCGAGTCGCGCGACGCTCTCGTTCTGGTCGCCGAGGCCGGGGGCACGCTGGTCGGCTTCTGCACCGTCTACTACGGCCCGCACACGGTCCGGTTCGGGATGCGCTCCTGGCTCGAGGAGCTGGCGGTGCATCCGGAGCATCGTTCGAAGGGGGTCGGCGCCGAGCTGCTCGAAGCGGCCAAGGGCTGGGCGCGGGAACGCGGGGCGGCCCATCTCAAGCTCGACAGCGCGACCGAACGCAAGGACGCCCACCGCTTCTACGAGCGCGAGCGCCCAAGCCACCGCTCGCTCAGCTACACCTGGGAGCTGTAGGGGGCGCGGCTACTCGGCCAGCCCGGCCGCGCGCATGGCCGCATCGCGGTCGAGGTGGAACTCGACCCGGACCAGACGGTTGTCACGCAGCCACCAGACGGCGGCGCTCTCGGCCTCCAGCTCCGGCCCGCCCCCCATGGGCGTTCCGAACTGGCGCACGCAGGTCACCAAGACGTCGCGCGACTCGATCAGGTCCTCGACCTCCATCCGAAAGCTCTCGTAGGGGCTGAGCCAGTCCGACCACCCCTCGATCAGGCCGCTCACGCCCCGGTACTCGGCTCGAAAAGACACATCGGGCCCGACCATGACGCTCTCGAGATCGGGGCTGGCGATGCTCTCGATGGCCGAGGTCAGCCGCTCGATCGCCATCGTGTTGTCGGGTGCCAGCGGCGATTGGGACGTCGGAAACGCCAGGAGCACCGGTGCCAGCGCGTCGAGCGCGGAGCCCATCCTTCGGAGTATTCCCGAGCGGCTCGCCGCATGACCGCGCAGGTATCCTTCCCCGGCGCCGGTCAGCGCCCGCTTCACCGGCCCGTTCCTTCAAATCGACCGCAGGAGCCATGGCGGTAGCCACCGACACCTACACGGAGAAGACCGACGAGCAGCAGGCGATCACCGAGATGGTCCGCCGCTTCGTCGACAACGAGATCATCCCGGTCGCGCAGGAGTACGACCACGAGGATAAG
>Ga0066652_100002168_pt1 | contig 10632 bp, 8 predicted proteins | sample GraSoiAngelo_101_FD_71413 | JGI IMG/M metagenome (GOLD analysis project Ga0066652, IMG submission 71413) | Grasslands soil microbial communities from the Angelo Coastal Reserve, California, USA - 14_0903_02_30cm | ecosystem: Environmental > Terrestrial > Soil > Grasslands | place: USA... | reverse complement strand
CGCCTTTCACTGCATCAAGTATGGCTTTATTTTGTGCAGCCGTACCTGGCATCAGCAGATCATTACCAGCCTTCATTTGAGCAACAGGATCTTTACCGCCAAACCAATCTGTCATTACAATACCTTCAAAACCCCATTCTTTTCTTAGGATGGTTGTAAGCAAGTTATAACTTTCAGAAGCATAATTTCCATTGATATAATTATAAGAACTCATCACGGTCCACGGATGCGATTCTTTTATCCCGATCTCAAATCCTTTTAGATAAATTTCTCTGAATGTTCTTTCACTTACGAGTGTATTAACAGTATTACGATTCGTTTCCTGTTCATTGCCTGCAAAATGTTTGATAGATGTACCCACACCATTGGATTGAATACCATTTACCATTGCAGCCGTCATTTTGCCTGTCACTAAAGGATCTTCAGAGTAGTATTCAAAATTTCTTCCACCAAGTGGATTGCGATGAATATTCAAACCCGGACCAAGGATAACATCAACACCATATTCTTTTACTTCATTACCCATTGCATTTCCAACCTGCTGAACAAGTTTAGTATCCCATGTGGATGCAAGTAATGTTGCTACCGGCCATGCAGTAGCATAATAAGATCTTGAACTGTCTTTATTTCGGAATGGTTCAATTCTCAATCCTGCAGGACCATCTGATACAACTGTATTTGGAAGTCCAAGACGGCTGATCGCATAAGTAGTTCCGGCAGCGCCGGGAACCTTGTCCATTGTTTGGCCAATAACGGGGCCACCAGTTTGTATCAGACCAGGAATATTCATTCCCATGCCAACCACGAGACTTACTTTCTCTTCGAGTGTCATTTTACTGACCAACTCTTTTGCTTTATTGTTTTGCGCAAATGTGAAAGAGATAAAAAGAATAAAAAGGATAGATAAAAAAAATGATTTCATGTTGCAAGCTTTTTTGAGATGCTAAAGTTCCGTATGCCTGGTTTATCCGGGCTTGATTTTTGTCAAATACTCGAAACAGTTGATAAAAAATTACCGCTGTGACCTGATCCTGCTCAATGTTTCGAGTGTAATTCCTAAAAACGAGGCGATGTAAGTCAGCGGCACACGTTGTACAATTTGAGGAGTTGTTTGTAATAATCGCTCATAACGTTGCTGAGCGGATTCAAATTGGATGGAATCCATTCTTACCTGTGAAAGAATTAAGGAACTGGTAACCATTTTTCGCAATAGCCTTTCTATGTCGTGATACTTATCAGCAAGTTTCATGAAGTCGTCATGATGGATACCCAATACTTCTGATGGCTCGATAGTTTGAATGATAAGGTGGCTGGGAATACGCTGGAAGAAACTGGTGATGGAAAGAAAGAACTGTCCGTCTAATGCGATCCATTCTGTGATCTCTTTCCCATTTTTATAGTAATAAATCCTTGTGACTCCTTTTTCAATAAAATATATATAATCTGAAACGGTATTTTCTTTTAATAGAAAATGATCTTTTTTCACGGACCAAAGTTTCCATGATTGGTGGAATGCATCCATACTTTCAGTTGAAAGAGGCGAAATGGTAGTAATAGCGTTTTGCAATAGATCCACTGGCAAGATTTCTTAAGAAATTTAGGCAATTATCTTCTAAATAAAACAAGGCACCGGTAAGTGCCTTGTTTTTATTTTTATTGTTGCATTCCGTCCGTAGCGCCGGACATATCAGATTTCATATTCTTTCTTTTGAAGAGTGACATATCCATTTTACCAAACCTGTACGTAAAGTTCAGGCGGAACATTTGCGGATCTCTTTGCCTGCTATAATCCTGGATGAAATATTGACTGAATGAGTGCTGCTCTGATTTTCTTGTTTTAAAAATATCATTGACACTAAATGAAACTGAAGCAGCATCATTTTTCAGGAAGCTCTTTTTGAAAGCTACATCAAAGCCATAAGTTGACTTGATATAACCCTGAGCTGCACTTTGCGCTGCACCCATTGGAGGTCCCATAAATCCACCGCCCTGGCTCACTGGTAAATTTGTTTTTGATTGATAAGTAGCAGTAAACTGTGCGGTGAATTTCGCTGGTAGTTTAAAATTACTGTTGAATTTTCCAAACCAACTCCACATACCATTCTGCAACTGGCTCGCAACATTATCCGTATTGATCTCTGAATTGTATACATTAATGTTTGTGCTGATATCCCACCATTTTTTCAATGTATTTACTGATGTAAACTCAGTACCATAAGCTCTACTTGAGTTAGCGTTAATATATGTATTGATCAACACCTCCTGGCCCGTGATAGGGTGTATGCCTTTATCCTGGTAACGGGTGATCAGGTCAGTTGATGCTTTATAATAAGCCGATGCAAGAAAAGTATTATTGCCTTTAAATGTTTTTGCATAAGAGAATTCAAAAGAAGAAGTGAATTCCGGTCTCAGATCAGGATTACCTTGCGTGATGTTCAGGTTGTCTGTATAATCAACATACGGTATCAATTGGAAAAAGTTCGGACGATTGATCCTTCTTGTCACACTTAATTGTAACTCTTGCTTATTATTTAGTTTTTGACTTAAGAATAAAGAAGGGAAAAGACTTATAGGATAACTGTTGCTGAACTTACTGTTGTCATTTAAAAGCACTCCTGTGTATTCAGAACTCTCTGCTCTTAAGCCAGCCTTATAACCAAAATTCTTTTTGCTTCCTGTTAAAGAAACATAAGCTGCATAAACATTGTCATTGTTTTTATAGTTGCTGGTTGCAGAAGGTATCAATACAAACTCACCGGTAGTCGGATCAAGAATATAATTCTGATTGTCATTGCTCAGCTTACGTAATTGTGCTCTTACACCAGTTTCTAATTTTATTTTCTTGAACGGCTTTACGTAATCAGACTGTATGGTTAGAAATTTATTTGTACCATCGCTGATAACCTGCTGCTGGTGTTCACCGATTTTACCTCCTGCATTATCAAAATAGTTTGTAACATATATATTATTACCACCATTTTTTCCAGAGAAATAATTTATATCAGCTGTTAATTCCTCACCTTCTTTAGGGAAAAGATGTTTCATACCAAATGTTAATCCATTTGCATTGAATTCCCTTGTGCCGCTTGAGGTACGTTCACTCATGCTACTTATCTTTCCTGTATTGTAAATACTATCAGTAAGAATATCTATTGTTTCTTTGGGATCAAATTCGCCGTTTACTTTAATAGCTCCTGCGGATAAGGTAGTACGGTTTGTTACAAAATAATCCATACCAATGCGACCAAAAACAAACTGGCCTGAAGTTTTATTATTATTTTCCTGGCGAACTGTAGTTAGCGGATTATCATACAAATTGATCCTGTCAGTAGTACCAGTCGTTCTTGATTTGTTTTGATTGACCATTCCACTTGCTGAAAAGTTTATTTTATTCTGACGAAGATTGAAATCGCCACCACCATTCATTGCACCACGTTTATCAACACCGGCACGCAGGTTGCCATTAAAACCATTCTTTTTATTTTTCTTTAAAACGATATTAAGAATACCGGCTGTACCACCTGATGCATCATATTTAGCAGAAGGATTTGTGATCACTTCAACACTTTCAATTGCATCAGCAGGGATCTGGTCAAGTGTAAGTGTGGTTGGGCGGCCATCAATATATAATTGTGGAGCGGCATTTCTTAAAGTTACATTTCCATCAATATCCACTTGCACAGAAGGTACATTGCGCATTACATCTACCGCCGTTCCACCTGCACTCACAATATTTTTTTCTACATTAAAAACTTTTTTATCTATATCGAGTTTCATAGTTGGCTTATTTGCAACTACTGTTACACCTTCCAATTGCTTTGCGTCAACATTCAATTTTATATTTCCAAGATCTTTATCAAAAGCATTTAGCATACTGCTCATAGCCGCCATTGCCTGCGACGGGTCTGAAGAATTTGGTTTGGGTGCATTTGCATCCATCTTCATTTGAAATGCGACGGTTTGCTCAACAGGTTTATAACCAGTAGCAGAGATTTTCAGTTTCATCTGGCCAAACATTGGAAGATCTGTAAAGCTGAATTCACCATTACTTTTAGTTGTTACTCCTTTGAGCAACACATCTTTTCTTTTTTTAGTAATAGTGTCAAACTTGCTTTGAAGTAAAAGAACGGATGCTCCGTTTATAGCAACACCAGTACTATCCGTAATTTTTCCATAAACATGACCCATATCTGGTGGCTTTTGACCTTTTGCATTTCCACCGGGAAACTGGGCTTGTATTCCCATCCCAATAATTATCATCAAAGCTGTTAGTAAAGCGATCTTTTTCATGTGTTGATTATAATTTAATAAATCAGACGCAAAGCTATAACCGGGCTGCTTTCGAGAGGTTCAAATGAGACAAGCAGGTAAAATGTAGCGACGAATTTTCTTATGCTGGATTAATGGAAAAAAAACGGGTACCATTGGTACCCGCAACAAGAATTTAAACTAACAATTGTTTATTTAGGAATTTCGAAGATCTTAAGGTCAATTGCCTTATTAACTTCGACTTTTTCGGTTTTTTGTGCTAATTGGAACATGCCCATATCAATGTTTTTAGCGTATGGTAAAACAATTCCAAAGTCGGTTTTCTTAAAGTCGGAATAAGTTGTAGTCACATCTACAGTTTGACCCATTACTTCACTTTTAATAATGCTCTTCGTCAAATAATAACTTGTAGGATCAATAAAGTAATAAGTCTCATTTCCATCACCGGATACTTTTATTTTAAAGTTTCCGCCATCTTTTCCCATCAACTCGGCTTTATAACCTTTTGCTGCATAATCGATCAATGCGCCGCCAAGAAATATTTGCGGTTTACTGGATTTATAAGCAGCATCGGGCAGGGCCTGGGCATCAGTACCACCAGCCATTGGGTTCACCATCCAGGCACCTTTATCATTAACGCATTGTACAATACTTGTTCCGTTAAAATCTAATTCACTTTTATATCCCTTTCCTTCTACGAGGTACTCTTTTTGCGGAGCTGAATTGCCCATTACATCTACTGAATTTTCAGTATAAAGAGATTTTACCTGGCTGAGTTTTTCTTTTCCGCCAATTGCTTCCACATGTTTGCTGATGATCTCATCAACAGTTTGTGATTGGGCAGCAGTTGCTAATAACACTGTGGCGCCAACCATGAGAGTTTTTATCATTTTCATTTTTAAATTTTTAATTTGTTTTTTTTTGAAAGGGACACCAAAAGTATTCATTTCATTTGTAATCCACGTTTGATGCGACAAAATCCAAAAAAGTTGCGTCAAAACTGTGGTTAGTCAAAATTTTATCCAATTAATCCTGTCGGCCTGTTAAATTAAGAACAGCTCCCCTAAAATTCTCACCGACGGGGAGTTCCATTTCATCGATAAAAACAGAATTTTTCCTGATCGCCGTAATATGTTCCAACGATATGATATAGGATTTATGTATCCGCAAAAATTTAGTTACAGGTAATTCTTCTTCAATTGTCTTCATTGCCATTCGGGTAATAATGGCCCGGGGGGTACTTTTTAAATGGATCTTTATATAATCTTTCAGCCCTTCTATATACTTAATATCATTGAAGTTGACCTTTAACAGGCTGTAATCAACATTCACAAAAAAATAATCAGGATTTGAAGGTGCTTCTTTATTCGTTCGGTTTTTTAACTCGTAGAGTTCTTTTGCCTTGTTACAGGCTTTTACAAACCGATCCAATGAAACCGGTTTTACCAGGTAATCTGTCACATCAAGATTAAAACCTTCAAGTGCATATTTCTCATAAGCGGTAATCAGAATGATCATCGGTTTTTCCGTCATGCTTTGTATAAACTGGAGTCCAGTAAGTCCCGGCATTTGTATATCTAAAAAAATAAGATCAACACTTTCCTGCTGCAGTATCTTCATTGCTTCCATCGCATTATTGCATGTAGCCACTAATTGGAGGTAAGGCACTTTGCTGATATTATCTTCCAGCAGTTCCAGCGCCAGTGGTTCATCATCAACAGCGATACAACGAAGCATTAGGATAAGTTTAATTGAAGTGAAACATTGAACCAGCTACCTTTTTGGGAGATGACCAATTTATGTTTGTTCCCGTATAATAAATTTAATCTTCTTTTTACATTAGTAAGACCAATACCAGAGGTTTTATCTTTTATCTCAATTGACGCAGGAGAAAATTTATTCTGAACTGTAAAATTTATCAGCCCTTTTTCTGCTTTTAATTCAATGCATATCATTGCATCCTCGATCATTCCTGTACCATGTTTAAAAGCATTTTCAACAAAAGGGATCAGGAGCATCGGTTCTATTTCGTAATTACCATCTACGGCTTCAAGATCAACTTTTACCTGTACATTTTTTCCAAAACGTTGTTGCTGCAGATCAATATAACTATGGAGATATTCAATTTCTTTTTCGAGCAATACCTTTTCTTCATCCGCTTCATAAAGCATATAACGCATCAGGGAAGAGAATTTTAATAAGGACGGTTCAAGGAGGTCCGACTTTTTTCTTGCCAATGCAACCATATTATTCAGCACATTGAACATGAAATGCGGACTTGCCTGAGAACGCAATAGTGATAATTCTGTTTTGAGATTTTCGGTTTGTTTTTCCCTGGCAAAACGATCTGCACGGGCACGATCGATTGTCAGTTTGTATGCAGTGCTTCCGGCAAAAAAGAAAAGGAAGAAAAAGAAATTAAATAAAATATGTCCGCTTAAATTAAAACCCCGCTGATCCATTGTTCCGGAAATAAGTAGCCATCCCAGAAACAATAATAAAATAAATGAAGCAGCAATGGCACCTGTATATTCTTTATATTTTCTTCTGTAAATGAATTTAGGTATCAGAAGACCGGCATTCAGATAAAAGAACCCTATATAAAAAAGATCGTTCAGTATATATCGCAGAATAATTGTTGCCGAATGTTGCTCTTCTGTTGATGGCTTTGGATTATTCATCGAAGGCCGTAATAGAAAAGGCAATGAAAATAAAAAGAACCATGCGGCGGCATGCAGCAATACATTTACCCATTTTTTTGAATACCAGGAAGCCATGCCGGCAAGTTAATGAGTAAAGCCCTTTATTTTTATGAATACTGAAAATGATGCGACGAACTTCATCTATTCGTCTGCAAAATCTTTCAACTGCCACAAAACTGATAACTTTAAACCATGAAGAGAAAGAGTTTTATTCGATCTTCCATCGGGGCCTTAACTGCTTCTTATTTGCCTGCTATTCCAAAAATTTCAGCTTCCGAAGATGAAACCTTATTAGTATCTCCTGTTTTTTTAAAAGCCGGCGATCTTATTGGCATCACTGCACCGGCCGGTTATATTACTACCGGGGAAATTCGATCTGCAGTACAAAAAATGGAAAGCTGGGGTTATAAGATCCGGATCGGGGAAACGATCGATAAAAGAGATTTTACATTTGGCGGAACGGATGAAGAAAGAACAACGGATTTTCAGCAAATGCTGGATGATCCGAAAGTAAAAGCCATTATGTGTGCCAGGGGTGGTTATGGCGTAGTCCGTATCATTGATAAGTTAAACTGGGAAAAATTTAAAGTAAAACCTAAATGGATCATTGGCTTTAGCGACGTTACTGTTTTTCATTCTCATCTCAATAAAAATTTTGGTATTGCTTCCATCCATTCTAAAATGTGCAACAGTTTTCCTGATGACTGGAGTTTAGCAGAACCTATGCAAATAGAAACCATTGAATCTATTCAACTGGCATTAAGTGGAAAGAAAATGAAATACAGTGCTATTTCAAATCAGCAAAATAAATTGGGAACTGCGGATGGTGTTTTAATTGGAGGTAATTTAAAAATGCTGGAAACATTGGCTGGTACAAGATCGGATATCAATACTGCGGGAAAGATCTTATTTGTAGAAGATACAGGGGAATACATGTATAGCGTTGACCGAATGTTTTGGAATTTAAGACGTACCGGGAAATTGTCTCAGTTAAAAGGATTGATCGTTGGAGGATTTAAAATTAAGGTAGATGAAGATTCAGATGATTTCGGAAAATCGTTGCAGGATGTTGTATTAGAAAAAGTAAAAGCTTATCATTATCCTGTTTGTTTTGATTTTCCAGTCGGTCATCAGAAAAACAATTATGCATTGAAGTGCGGGATTCGACACCGGCTAGATGTTTCTCCGGACAATGTTATTTTAAAAGAGATTTAATGGACAAATTGAATTTTAAGTAGCATAACAATTTACCAATTTAACAATATAACAATTTAACAATGATCAAGATTCCTCCCTATTTACAAAAAGGAGATACGATAGGACTAGTTTGCCCATCCGGTTTTATGCTGGTGGAAAAAGTTTCAGAATGTATTCGTATAATAAATGAAGACTGGGGTTTTACTACTAAGGTAGGAACAACCATCGGGCAGCAGTATCATTATTTTTCAGGAACGGATGAAGAAAGAATAGAAGATTTTCAGCATATGCTGGATGATGAAAACGTAAAAGCCATTTTATGCGCAAGAGGCGGCTATGGTCTTAGCCGTATTATTGATAAAATAGATTTTACAAATTTTAAAAAGAACCCGAAATGGGTAATTGGGTTTAGTGATGTGACAATTCTTCATTCGCATATTTATCGTAATTATTCTATCTCGACATTGCATGCACCAATGGCAAATGCATTTAATGAAGATGGATTTAAAAATGAATTTGTGCGATCGCTATTGCATGCGTTGGAAGGGAAAAAAATAAAGTATCAATGCAAAAAACACGAGTTCAATAAAAAAGGAGAGGGGATCGGAGAGTTAGTTGGTGGAAACCTTGCATTGCTGGCTCATCTTGTAGGAACAGAATCAGATATCAAAACAAAAGGCAGAATTCTTTTTATTGAAGACGTAGGTGAATACTTATATAATGTTGATAGGATGATGTACCAGTTAAAACGTAGTGGGAAACTAGACAAACTAGCTGGACTTATTGTTGGCGGATTTACGGAGATGAAAGATACAGAAAGGCCTTTTGGGCAAACAGTTCATGAAATCATTCGTGATGCAGTTGCCGAATATGATTATCCTGTTTGTTTTGATTTCCCTGTAAGTCATGGAAAAGAAAACTATGCCTTGAAGATAGGCGTTGGTTATAAATTAAAAGTTGGGAATAATAAAGCAACCCTGGAAGAATGATGAATTACATCAGTTCTTTGCCTAATTCGGATAAAACACAAAAACTCCATAGTCATTGATCTTGTATTCCATTTCATACTTTCTGTCAGGAGTGGATATTTCGTTCTCTTGTCTTATTTGAAGATCGCTGTATAAATAAGAACGAGTCTTGTGGAATTCAGTTTTGTTCTTGCGAACATAATAAATGTTTGAAGCAGCATCTAATACCGAAACATATGATCCATCTTTTCTTGTTGTTAATAGCGACAAGTTGAAATTTGTAACACTCTCAGTTTTATTTTCCTCCGCGTAAAGAAATAGCAGATCAAAATCTGGGTTCCTGGTTATTTTTCCAGCTATATAATATTTAGTGTTGCCTGGTAAAGAACCATTGTTACCATACATCCTTTTGAAAAGTTTACAAGCTGTTGCCTGATCAATTTCTTTTTTATCAAGATTAGTCAAATCAAGATATAGCCTGTCGATTATCTTGATCTCTTTTGTCATGTTTAATATCTCAGAATGAGATTTTTGTGAAGTTGCTTTTAGGGAGGCCACAAAAAACATCATTAATATAAAGTATTTCATATTTCCAAAATTAGGAGGATGCGTAACCCTGAAAAATACCACGTTCAGGTTACTCCCTTAACAAAGAATCTAATTTCTCGATCGTTTCTTTAAACTTATAAAGATCATTGTGGCTGCCGCCTTCAACTGTTATGAATTCATCCGTTTTTTTTTAAAAATGACTTTAATCTTTTTGCATTATTGTATGTTACCAGCCTGTCATCTGTCCCCTCGAAAATGGTGATTGGGGCTGTTACTTTTTCAATATAATCATGAGTAGGGATCTTATAGTGTAACATCCATTCAATTGGATAAATAGGGAGATAATGCCATATAACGGAAGGATAATCATAATAAGGAGTTTCAAGGATCAGATTTTTGCAAGGTTGTATAGAAGCAAGATGGGTAGCAATGCCGGTACCCATACTTTTTCCATAAATAATAATACTGTCAGCACTGAATCTTGTACGGGCAAACTTGTACATATAATTTGCCCAATCATATAAAGTTTGTTCGGTGAGTTTACCGGTACTTTTTCCAAATCCTGGATAATCAATCAACCAAACTTCGTATCCATGTTTTGTGAAGTAAGGAGAATATTTAGCATACCAGGAAATGTTTTTTTTATTTCCATGAAAATATAGAACCACTCCTTTTGTGATTGTATCGGTAGAAAAAAATTGAACAATATTCAAATTGGAATTTCCGGTAATAGGAATATTGATGTCCTTATATTTTCCAGGAAAATTATAATTATGATCTCTTTTCAATGTTACCGGGTGGAAAAGAACATAGTCCTGCAAAAAGTAAAGTGCAACGCCTCCGAGAACATAAACAATGGCAAGAATCTTAAACCATTTCCAGGCTTTTTTATAATTGATCTTCATTACCGGCAAAGATGAAAACAAAAAAGGACATGAACGAATCAT
>Ga0066652_100002165_pt1 | contig 10645 bp, 7 predicted proteins | sample GraSoiAngelo_101_FD_71413 | JGI IMG/M metagenome (GOLD analysis project Ga0066652, IMG submission 71413) | Grasslands soil microbial communities from the Angelo Coastal Reserve, California, USA - 14_0903_02_30cm | ecosystem: Environmental > Terrestrial > Soil > Grasslands | place: USA... | reverse complement strand
GATTTGATCGGTTTGTTTCCGTGGTTTACGCCGAAGTTCGTCTCGCCCGAGGCGCGCGTTGCGGACGAGATTCGGCGGGCAGCCAGAGCGTTTATCGAACGAACGCGGCTCGGAAACGCGTTGTCTAATTCCGGCGGCAGGTGAAGGGTCCTGCCAGTTTGACAATTTTGTCGCGCTACTCATTTATCTTTCTGAAGCAATGAGTGTTTCCGACTTCGACGATTTCACCAGCATTGAGACCGAAGGTTTACTTACGGGCAGCAAAGAGCGCAATTGGCTGTGGTTTGGATTGATTATTTCCCTGGGACTGCACGTCGCGCTCTGCACTTATTTTTACCGGACACGTTTCCAACCTGTGGAGGCCGTATTCGCCCAAAACCCGCAAACTCCCACGTTCAAGGTCAGGGCTATCGATGAATCGAAGCTTGATAAAACCAGTGTCGATCAGACAAATCCGGCTGCGAAACCGGAACCGGACAACGCCGATGTTCAGTTGCCGGATGAAAAGAAATCGTTCGACAAGCTTTTGCAGGACATTCAGGCCAGCGCGGCGATGCCGGACGACATGCGCGATGTTTTGCCCGACCAACCGAAAGTGGAACAACCGGACGTGAATTCCGTGCTTACCGAAATCGATCGCTCGACTGCGCAGGCTTTTTCGAGCGATCCAAACGCTACGCACGAACAATCGTTGCTCGACAACAGTTCGATATCAGGGCGCCCGCAGCCTGCTCTTAGCGGAACCGAACTTGCTACAAGCACCACGATTAAGCGGCCCAATACTTTCACGAGCAAAATGCCCGGCGACAGCGCTGGGCCGAACAAAGGGCGCGCTCCGGGTTTCAGCGATTTGGATCAGTTGCTCGCGCAAAAAGGGCCGCTCGGATCGGGGACGAAATTGCGGATGCCAGACGATCAGCTCTTCGAATACGACAGCGACGTATTGCAAGCGAGCGCCATCAATCAATTGCAAAAGCTTGGCACGCTCATTCAACGGAATCCGAAAGCGACATTCACCGTGGAAGGCTACACGGATTCATTCGGTACCCCGGAATACAATCTCGATCTAAGTCAACGCCGCGCCGACAGCGTGAAACGATATCTGGTCGAAGCGATGGGAATCAGTCCCGTGCAAATCGAAACGCATGGTTACGGCATGACGAGATTCCGTACGTCGCCGAACGGCTCGATTGAAGAACAAAGCCCGAATCGCCGTGTGGAGATCGTAGTCCACACGAGCGAAGGCTGATTGTCGAAAGGTAGGGCCGGTTCACCGAAGCCGCCTGTGGGCAGGCGATTGAGGTCAATCGCCCCTACCTGCTACCAATTTTTGATCCACTGCAGTTGATCTGTTGGGCTTCCACTCGTTGTGCCAGCGGTGCTCCACAGATCGAACGTGGGATTGTAACCTGGCGACGGACTCGGATTCGCAACTGGATTATCAATGGTAGAATAGCCATAGATGTTTCCAAACGGATCGCGAATGTAGCTTACAGTTGTAGGGGTGAGTGTATTCCCGCAAGCGTCTGTGGTCGTGGTGGTGCTCGTCCCGAGCATGTTCGGCTTAAACGTGAAGTAGGACTTCGCTCCGGGTTGGAAATTTGCGTTCGTATCCCCACTTAGTTGTTCATACAGATAAAGGCTCGCAGCTTGATAACTGCAGGGATTCCCGGAGGTCTGAGCGTTAAGAGCAATAGTATCGGGATTATTCGGATAAATTCCATTATCGGCTTTGTAACTTTCGCAAGCGGCGGACATGGCGGCGATCTCGGTTTCGGCGCGGGAACGAGCGCCTTTTTTTTGCACATAGCCCATTGTGCTTAGAATTAATCCAGTTAGCACAATGATGATGGCTATGACGACAAGAAGCTCAATGAGACTGAACGCGCTTGTAGCGGCAGGCGTGCCGCCTGCGATCCTTCGATTCGCCGCAGCCGGCACGGCTGCCTCTACAGAACGACAACTTTCACGCAAGATCGACAATGGACTCTCGCGCTGCACGCGTCAGGTTTGCTGCTGCAATCCTTGGATGATGCTGATGAGCGGAGTGAAGAGGGCAAGCACAATCGTGCCGACAATCAGCGCGAGAAACACGATCATGATCGGCTCGAGCGCCGAGGTTATAGCAGCGACCGCCGTGTCGACCTCATCGTCATAAACGTCCGCAATCTTCAAAAGCATCTCGGGGAGCTTACCGGTTTCTTCGCCCACGTCGATCATGCTGACCACCATCGGCGGAAAAGCGCCGCTGGCTTCGAGCGGTTGCACGATCGATTCGCCTTCCTTCACGCTGTCGTGCACCTTCGAGATCGCGTCGGCAATCGCCGCATTGCCGGCAGTTTCGCGGGTGATGTTTAACGCCTGCAAGATCGGAACGCCACTCGTGACCAGCGTCCCGAGTGTACGCGAAAAACGGGAGATTGCCGTCTTGCGGTTCAAATTGCCAAAGAGCGGAATGCGCAGCTTAAGACGATCGATCACGAATCGTCCGGCACGCGTCCGAGCGATCAATTTGTAGGCTGCCACCGTGGCAACCACAACACCAAGCACAACCAGGCCATGGTCCTTTAAAGCGTTGCTCACTCCGATCACAAACTGGGTGACGGCTGGCAGCGGTTTGTTGCCGAGCATATCGTGAAAGATCGTTTCGAACTTCGGCACAATGAAAACGAGGAGAAATCCCATGATCGCTAGCGCCATCGTCATCACGATTATCGGATAGACCATCGCCGCGACGACTTTGTTTTTAATCTTCGCGGCTTTCTCCTGAAATTCCGCAAGCCGGTTCAGGACAAGCTCGAGTACGCCGCCGACTTCGCCGGCTTTCACCATGTTGATGTAAAGATCGTTAAAGATCCGCGGATGGAGGGCAAGAGCGTCGGAAAATGTATTGCCGCCTTGCACGGCGTCAGCGAGTTTGTTGATCGTGTTTTTCAACACAGTGTCGGGTTCCTGTTTCGCCAGAACGTTTAAGCTTCGCAGCAATGGCAAACCGGAATCAATTAGTGTGGCCAGTTGACGCGTAAAAATCATCAGAACCTTTGGCTTAATTTTTTTGCGCTGGAAAATAACGATGTTCGTTTTCGCGCGCGGTCGCGTCATGCGAGCCATTTTCGCCACGCGACGACGCGCTTCTGTTCCGTCACGGCTAGCTTTGGCCTCCTCGTAAACGCTGGTCGGAAAATAGCCAGCCTGGCGCAATTGGCCGACTGCTTCGTTGGTAGAAGCGGCTTCAAGCAATCCAGTCGCTTCCTGTCCCCGAGCATCGAGGGCGACATAGTTATACCGCGGCATAAACAGCCAGATGATAGCTATCGTGAGGCCGCTGTCGAGCTTTTCACGCAGCGCCGGTCCGGGCTCCTTCGTGCCCGGCACTCCGAATTACGCCATGCCCACGGGGCGGAGGCTCCAGCTACGTGTATCTCAGTACCTCGTCGATGGTGGTATCGCCTGCGAAAATGCTTCGCAAACCATCCTGCCGCAGTGTAACCATTCCCAGCTCAATTGCCTTTTGTTTCAAAGTGACTGTTGGTGCGCGCTCATTGATCAATTCGCGCATCGGATCGGTAATTTTCAGAAGCTCATAAATCCCTTTTCGTCCTTTGTAACCAGTGTTGTTACACGCGTCGCAGCCTTTGCCGTAATAAAATTGTTTTTCGCCAATGTCTCGCCGCGCAATCCCCGACTCCGCAAGTAATGCCTCATTTGGCTGATAAGCCGTGCGGCACTGACGGCAAATGCTGCGCAGCAAACGCTGGCCCAGGACGGCCTCGAGCGTGGATGAAATCAGAAACGGTTCCACTCCCATGTCGATCAAACGGGTGATCGCGCCGGGGGCGTCATTAGTGTGCAAGGTCGTAAAGACGAGATGTCCGGTCAGAGACGCCTGGATGGCAATCTGCGCCGTCTCGAGGTCGCGTGTCTCACCGATCATGATGCGATCGGGATCCTGCCTCAGAAACGACCGCAAGACGCGCGCAAACGTCAGGCCAATGGCTTCGTTCACCGGTACTTGCACAATTCCTTCCAGATCGTATTCGACGGGCTCTTCCGCGGTGAGCAGCTTCGAATCGATCGTGTTGATCTTGCGCAAACAGGAATAAAGCGTCGTCGTCTTTCCCGAGCCGGTCGGGCCGGTCGCGATAAAAATGCCGTTTGGGCGATGGATCATTTCGACGAGAAAGTTGTAGATGTAATCGGGCATGCCGAGTGCTTCGAGGTCGAGATTCACAACGCTACGGTCGAGCACACGCAGCACGAGGCTCTCGCCGAATTGCGTCGGTAAAGTGGAAACTCGAAGATCAACACTGCGCCCGGCAATATTCTTTTGAATGCGGCCGTCCTGGGGTAATCGTCTCTCCGCGATATTCATATTTGCCATCACTTTCACCCGCGAGATCACCGGCAAGGCGAGATGACGGGGCGGCGGCGCCATTTCGTATAGCGCACCATCCACGCGATAGCGGATTTTGAATTCGTTTTCGAACGGCTCAAAGTGAATGTCGCTCGCGCGGTCCTGGATCGCCTGATAAAGGATAAGGTCGACAAAACGAATGATCGGGGTTGCATTCGCCTCTGCTTCAACCGCGGCGGCGCCGTCTCCCTCGCGCAATTGCAGAAGCTCGCCAGCTTCACCGAGCTGTTTGAGGACCTCCTCCATGTTCGAGGTATCGGTGCCGTAATACTGCCTGATCAGATTTTCGATTTGCTCAGGTGGCGAAACGACCACGTGAATGTCTTTACCGAGCGCGAAGCGAAGATCCTCTGCCGCGTGTTGATCGAACGGATCAACCAGCGCGACACGCAGCGCATTACCGCTCATTTCAATCGGAAGCGCGCCGTGCAACCGTGCCAGTCCGCTGGGAATGAAACGCAACACTTCGGACGCGATTTCGTGCTCGATAAGATCGACAAAGTCGAAGCCGAGCCCATTAGCAATTGTCTGATAAAAGCCGAGTTCATCGACGAAGCCGCTATCGACCATCGCCTGTTCAATCGATTTTCCATTCAGCTCAGCCTCACTCAGAACGTCTTCCACCTGCGACGACTGCAAGACTTGTTGTTCAACGAAGAACTCCGCTACCTGTTTGTTATTCATATTTCGGGGTCCTAGAATGGTTAAATCGTTAAACAGTTAAACCGGTGGTCATCAGCTTACGTCACCTATCGTAATGGAAATGACTTCTTCGGCAGAGGTAAGACCGGCCAGAATCTTGCGCACACCGTCTTCGCGGAGCGTCCGCATGCCCAGTTCACGGGCCCGTTGCCGCAGCATCAAAGTGGAGCTGCGTTTGTTGATCATATGGCGCACCTCATCGTCGATCACAAAAATTTCAAATATGCCCATTCGACCCTTGTAACCGATTTGACGGCATTGATCGCATCCCGCCGGCTTCATTACCTGCGCTTCCCGGAGCTGGCCCGGTTCAATTCGCAACGCACGCAATTCCGTCTCGGTAAGTTCCCCCGGTTGTTTGCAGTTGCTGCACAGGCGCCGGACAAGCCTTTGCGCCATAATCGCACGTACCGAGGAAGCAACAAGAAACCGCTGGACACCGATATCGATTAGGCGGGCGACGGCAGAAGGAGCGTCGTTCGTGTGCAATGTGCTGAAAACAAGATGTCCGGTCAGGCTCGCGTTCGTCGCGATACTCGCAGTCTCGAGGTCGCGAATTTCGCCGATCATAATGATGTTCGGCGCCTGACGCAGGATAGAGCGCAACGCCGCCGGAAAGGTCATGCCGATCTCCGGATTCACCGGCACCTGGTTGATCCCATTCATCTGATATTCAATCGGCTCTTCAACCGTGATGATCTTGCGGTCTGGTTTATTAACGTAATTGAGGCAGGCGTAAAGCGTGGTCGTCTTGCCGGATCCGGTTGGGCCAGTAACAAGAAGAATCCCGTCTGGCAACTTGATCAGGCGCTCGAGGATTTCCTGATCATCGGAAAAAAATCCAAGCTCCGGCAAACCAAGCTTCAAGCTGGACTTATCAAGCAGGCGCATAACCACGCTCTCACCGTGGTTGGTAGGAATGGTCGAGACGCGAAGATCGATCGGTTTCCTTTTGATTTTTACCTGAATGCGACCGTCTTGCGGCAACCGCTTCTCTGCGATGCTCATCGAACCGGTCATGATCTTGAGCCGGCTGGTAATGGCCGATTGCAGACGCTTGGGCGGCGCCTGCATTTCCTGCAATACACCGTCGATACGAAAGCGGACGCGGAATTTTTTATCGAGCGGCTCCAAATGAATATCGCTCGCCCCTGCGCGGTGCGCCTCGATCATCAACATCGACACGAGGCGAATAATTGGTGCGTCAGCTTCATCCATTCCCGTTGCTTCCGCGCCCTCGCCGATTTCCAGGCCGAGATCGACATCTTCTCCGATTTCTTTTTGCAGAACGTCCGCGGCTTCGTCAGCCGTGCCATAATATTTGATTAGCGCCTCGCGAATTTTCTTTGGGCTCGTGCAAACGAGTTCTAACTCACGCTGGAGCAGAAAATTGAGACTATCGATCGTATCGATGTCGAGTGGATTGCCTATCGCCACAACCAGTCCGGTTTCACCAAAACCGACCGGAATCACTTTGAAACGGCGCGCTTCTTCCCCTCGGATCTGGTTGATGACTTGCGGCGGAATCACGATGGAGGAGATGTCGATCCAATCCATGTGCGCCTGCGCCGCGAGCGTGCGCGAGACGTCCACGTCGGAAACGATTCCGCCTTCGATTAAAACGTCGACCACATTGCTTGCGCCGTTTAGGCGCAAGCGCGCGCTCTCAATCTGGGGGCGTGTCACCAGTCCCACGTCTTGCAGGATTCTGAGGAGGTAATCTTCGCTCTGTTGCACCTGCGGAAAGATGCCTGAGCGGACAATCTACTGCAAATCTTTGTAGCCGGAGAATACTCAGCGTCTTAACGCTGGTTCTGATTGTATTTTGTCCTTAGCAGGCCTCGGTGGTTTGCTTTGCGCAAATCCTAGTTATTGCTCAGAGCAACCGTCGACAAAGTTCTATTCCACCGTCACGCTCTTGGCAAGGTTGCGCGGTTTATCGATGTCACGGCCAAGCTCGACGGCAAGATGATAGGCGAGAAGCTGAAGCGGAATGACCGTGAGTATCGGCATGACGCAATCCGGTGCATCTGGCAGGGAGATAATTTCGTTGGCGATTTCTTTGAGTTGCTTCGCGCCATTTCCGCTTGTGAGTGAAATAATGGGGCCTTTACGAGCCTTGACTTGCTCGATGTTATTCAGATTTTTCGAGAAGACCGCATCGTCGGGCACGATAAAAACCGAGGGAAGATCCGGGCGGACCAACGCGATAATGCCGTGCTTGAGCTCGGCGCTGGGGTGGCCTTCGGCGAAAAGATAGGTGATCTCCTTCATTTTCAGGGCCCCTTCGAGCGCGATCGGAAAATTGAATTGTCGCCCAAAAAAAAGCACGCCGTTCACATCGGCGTATTTTTTAGCAATTGCTTTAATCTGATCGCTCAGTTTCAGAACTTCTTCGATCTGCTCGGGCAATGCTTCCAGTGCTTCAATGATCCGGCTTCCCTCGGCCGTGGAAAGATTTCGCATCCGGCCGAAAAGCAGACCGATGAGAGTGAGAATGACAAGTTGCGAAGTAAAAGATTTCGTGGCCGCGACGCCAATCTCGGGCCCGGCATGCATGTAAACGCCACCGTCGCTCTCGCGCGCGATCGTGCTCGCGACGTTGTTACAAATTCCCAGCGTCCGAAAACCTTTGCGCCGACTTTCGCGGAGTGCCCCGAGTGTATCTGCAGTTTCGCCGCTCTGGCTGATGGCAAAAACCAGAGTCTCCGGCGTCATCGGCGTGTTGCGATGGCGAAACTCACTCGCATATTCGACTTCGGTGGGAATATTCGCCAGCCGCTCGATTAGATATTCCCCTATCCTGCCGGCATGGAGAGCGGTGCCGCAACCAGTGAGAATAATGCGCCCGACATCGCGTAATTGGGCAGGCGTCATGTTCAAGCCGCCCAGCTTCGCAGTGCATTCTTCCACGCTAAGACGGCCGCGCATCGCATCGCGCACCGTGTCGGGCTGCTCAAAGATCTCCTTGAGCATGTAATGTCGAAAATCGCCTTTCTTAATGTCCTCGGCAGTGAATTCGACTTTGCTCACTGGATGATCGCCACTTTCTCCACCGAGCGAAGCGATCTCAAATTTGTCTCGCTCCACGCTGACCACATCAAAGTCGTTTAAGTAAACAGCGTCGCGGGTGTAAGCGACGATCGCGCTCACGTCACTGGCAAGAAAGTTTTCGCCTTTGCCTACCCCGAGAACCAGCGGACTTCCTCGTCGCGCGCCGATCATGAAATCCGGGACATCCGCGTGAACAAGTGCGATGCCGTACGTTCCAATCACTTTTTGAAGCGCAGCGCGAACCGCACCAAGGAGGCGCGCTTTTTTCTGATAAACATCCACCGTGCTTGCGCACGATTCGTCGTAAAGTTTCCCAATTAGATGCGCGAGAACTTCGGTATCAGTTTCCGAGCGAAATTTGGTATCGCCGTTGCGGACCAGATCCTCTTTAAGCAATTGATAATTTTCGATCACCCCGTTATGCACGAGCGCGAGCTTGCCGCTGGCGTCAAAGTGCGGGTGCGCGTTTTCGTCGGTCACTTTGCCGTGCGTAGCCCAGCGTGTGTGACTGATACCAAAGCAGCCCGAAAGCGGTCGCTTTTTCGTCAATCTTGCAAGCGCCACGATGCGTCCGGCACATTTGCGCGTCTCCAGATTTCCTCCATCTACAACAGCGACGCCGGCGGAGTCATAGCCTCGATATTCGAGGCGGCGCAGACCTTCGAGTAAAATTTGCGCTGCTTCGGCGCGACCAACGTAGCCAACAATCCCGCACATGCTTGGAGTGTAGCGGGGCCTGTCCTAAGCCGCAAGATTCGCACCGCGCGTGGATGGACGTGGCTTCACAAATGCTACCCGCGAATCACAGGAACGAACTCCTAGCGAAAAGCTCAGCGTCGCTGCGCCTGGACTACATACAACGGAATCCGGCTTTTGGTGTCGCCGTCGACCTTGAGCTCGAAATAATATTCTCCGGGAAGCTCAAGGTGAAAACCGAGGTGCTGCCAGATGTGAATGTGTGTCTGAGACTGATGACCGGGAATGCGGATCTCAAAATCCTGCCGTATCGGTTTGAGAACTGGCCGCATGTCAGGATCGCAGAAGTGCATCTCGAGCCAGTGGCGGCCCTCCTCGCCGACATCAAATCGCAGTTTGCATGCGACTGCACACAACGGATGATCACAGGGAAAAGATTGAGCGCCAATCGTGTCAAACGATCCTAGAATGTTCAGTTTCCCGGCAGCCACCGTGGCAGCATCGCAAAGTGTGAATATTTCAGTCTGCACGGTGAAAATACTGGGTTTACGGAGAGCAAGATCAGGCGCAGCTGGCGACAACGCGAGTGAAAAACAGCGGAAATGTGACCGTCCTCGCATGGCCTTTGTGGCCGACACGGGCCGCCTCGACAACTCGACGCAAAAAAGTTGCCGGAACGCGCAGACGCTAGGTTATTGACTGTTAGCAATGCAAGACCAGCCGCAGCGCGATTCACTTTCAAAGAATCAATCAGTAGCCACCGCTGCACTACCGCCAGGCACAATCCAGCGAACGCTTGCAATCATTATGGGTGGCGGCGCCGGCACGCGTTTGTTCCCATTAACGAAAGATCGTGCCAAACCCGCAGTGCCGCTCGGGGGGAAATATCGCATCGTCGACATTCCCATCAGCAATTGTCTGAACTCTGGACTGCGCTCGATCTATGTGCTCACGCAGTTTAACAGCATGTCGTTACATCGACATATTCAGGCGAGTTACAAGTTCGACAATTTCTCGCGTAGCTTTGTCGATATTATCGCTGCTCAACAAACGCCCTCCGGTTCACAATGGTACCAGGGAACCGCCGACGCGGTGCGGCAAAACATGCGCTACTTCCTCGAGCGCCCGTTCGATTATTACCTGATTTTAAGCGGCGACCAGCTATACCGCATGGATTTTCGCGCGCTGTTGCACCAGCATATCCGTTCAAGCGCGGACATCACGCTGGCCACCAAACCGGTCCATCGACATCAAGTTTCCGAGTTCGGCATCATGCAAAGCGGAGTCGATCGCAGGATTACTCGTTTCGTCGAAAAGCCGACCGACGAGACTGTGCCGGGCGAGATGAAGATGAGCCGGGAGCTACTCGACGCCATCGGTTCAAATGAAGAGGAGGAATTATTCCAGGCTTCGATGGGAATTTATGTCTTCAACCGGAAGGTGCTGATCGAATGCTTGGAGAACGATCTGGTGGATTTCGGGAAATATGTCATCCCACAATCGATCAAAGATCGACATGTAAGCGCGTTTATCTTCAAAGGTTACTGGGAGGACATTGGAACAATCCGGGCCTTCTATGAGGCGAATCTGGATCTGACCGATCTAGTGCCCGAATACAGTTTTTTCGACACCGAGGCGCCGATTTACACACATCCGCGCTTTTTGCCCGGCAGCAAAATCAATGGAGCCACGCTGCGGCAAGCAATTATTTCAGATGGATGCATTATCTCAGATGCGCACCTGGAACGTTGCGTGGTTGGGATACGCAGCATTATTCAA
>Ga0066652_100002164_pt1 | contig 10647 bp, 10 predicted proteins | sample GraSoiAngelo_101_FD_71413 | JGI IMG/M metagenome (GOLD analysis project Ga0066652, IMG submission 71413) | Grasslands soil microbial communities from the Angelo Coastal Reserve, California, USA - 14_0903_02_30cm | ecosystem: Environmental > Terrestrial > Soil > Grasslands | place: USA... | reverse complement strand
GATGAAGAAGGTGGCGGGGGGAGGCGGTCCCGGTGGCGGCGGACGCCGTTCACTGCCGCCGGGTATGTTTGGGGGGATGCGGTAAACGGTTTGTCAGTTCGACGGTTTGACGGTTCCCGTGAGCGAACAGGAACCTCAAAGGCGTAGCTGACCGGTGCGCCGGCCGCAAAGCGAAAACCGTCAACCGACAACAGCAGTTGCAGTTCCCTGGGTGCGGCTCGGATCTCCCGAGCACGCGAGGAGCCCAGAATCAGTACAACACTTCAGGAGTAGTTCACATGGCCGTCAAGATCCGTCTTCGTCGCGTGGGCCGAAAGAAGTCTCCCATGTATCGCATCGTCGTCGCCGACTCCAAGAGCCCGCGCGACGGCAAGTTCATCGAGATCGTCGGCCAGTATCAGCCGCGCACCGGTGACAAGGCGCTCAACCTGAACGCCGAGCGCGTGAACCACTGGCTGAACGTCGGTGCGCAGCCGACCGACACCGTGCGCTCGCTCCTCCGTAAGGCGGGAGTCCTGAAGCAGCGTCACGAGTCGCGTCTCGCGAGCAAGCTCCAGGCGAGCGCGGTTCCCGTCGCCGAGGCCAAGGCCGACGAGGCCTGACCCCGATGCGATGACGACGCCCGCGTTCATCATCGTCGGGCGGGTCCGCAAGGCACACGGCATCCGCGGCGAGGTCGTCGTGGAACCGATCACCGATGCGCCGGATGCGGTATTCGCGTCCGGCCGTCGTGTATTTGCGGGGACCGCCAACGGGGATCTCGCGCCGAACCGCTCGGAGCTGCACGTCGCGTCCAGTCGTCCCTTCAACGAGGGCCTTCTCGTGGCGTTCGCCGAAGTCCCCGATCGCACCGTCGCGGACGCCTGGCGGGGTCGATATCTCCTCCTGCCGGCCGACGAGCTGCCCCCGCCGAACGAGGACGAGGTGTACGTGCACGACCTGCCGGGCATGCAGGTCGAGCTGGAGACCGGCGAGGTGGTCGGCACGGTCGAGGAGACGTACGAGCTTCCACAGGGCCTCGCCCTGGATGTCCGCCGCGTCGCACCGCGTGAGCAGGAGACGGTGCTCATCCTCTTCGACGAGCGGACGATCGCATCCGTCGATCGCGACGCGCGGCGAATCGTCGTGACGCCGCCCGAAGGATTGCTCGAGTGAGGATCAACGTCGTTACGATCTTCCCCGAGTTCTTCGCCGCGCCGCTCGCGATCAGCATCCCCGCGCGTGCCGCGGCCGCCGGGCTGGTCGAGTACCGGATCGTCGACTTGCGCGACCATACGCATGACCGTCATCGCACCGTCGACGACTATCCCTACGGCGGCGGCGCAGGGATGGTGATGAAGCCCGAGCCGTTCTTCGAGGCGGTCGACATGCTCGCGCCAACCGGTCCGATCGTTCTGATGAGCGCACGCGGACGTCGCTTCGCCCAACCGGACGCCGTGCGCTTCGCCGCGGTGCCCGAGCTCACGATCCTGTGCGGGCACTACAAGGACGTGGATCAGCGCGTCGCCGAGCACCTGGCAACGGAGGAGCTGTCGCTGGGTGACTTCGTGCTGAGCGGTGGGGAGCCGGCCGCACTCGCGGTCATCGACGCCACCGTACGACTCCTGCCCGGCGCGATGAGCGATCACGCCAGCGCGTTCGGCGATTCGTACTGGGAGCGCGGACTCTCGGCACCGAGCTACACGCGACCGCCGGAATTCCGCGGACACACCGTCCCCGAGGTGCTCCTGTCGGGTGATCATGGGAAGATCGCGAAATGGCGGATTTTAGAGGGAGAACGCCTCACGCGAGAGCGTGATCGGCGGCAAAACGGCCGAGACGACGACCCGGAAGTGTGACGGCGAGATGCCGCCCGGGGTGATCAGTATGGGCGGTTTGTCTTGACAAGATCCTGCGACCGCCCGACGTTTTCTGCACCGCGAAGACCGTCCACTCGCGGACCCTTCCCCTTTCGCTTCGACAACAGGCGTCCATCGTGCCCCACTGCGCCCCCCTGCTCCCCAGGCGCCGCGCCAAGCGTGCGGCCGTTCCTCGCCACCTCGTGCGCCTCGCCACGGCGCTCGCGATCACCCTCGGCGGCGCACGTGTGCTGTCCGCACAGACGCTCGAAGACGCGGAGATGCTGCAACGGCGTGAAGTCCACGCCAGCGTGACGTACGCCAGCGAAGGGTGGAGCGAGTACTGGGAGGGGACCCTTCGTCGAAGCAACGGAAACGTCGGCGAAGTCACCACGCAGAGCGTTGGCCTGCGCGTCGGCGTCGGTGTGGGCCAGCGGTTGACCGTGATCGGCTCGCTTCCCTACGTGTGGACCGAAGCGAGCCAGGGCGTCCTTCACGGTATGAGCGGCCGGCAGGATCTCACCCTGCTCGCCAAGTACCGAGTCGCGAATCCGCTCATCGCGGGCCGCGTCCGCCTGAAGCTTCTCGCGGTGGGCGGCCTGTCCACACCCACGAGCGACTACACGCCGGATTTCCTGCCGTTGTCCATCGGCTCGCACAGCAAGAGCGCGATCACGCGACTTGCCACGCATCTCCAGGATCGCACCGGCTGGTTCTTCGACGGCTACGCCGAGCGTGTCTGGCGCTCCAACGTCACGCTGGATCGCGCCTCCTACTTCAGCGACGGTCACTATTACGAGACGAACGAAGTCGCGATGCCCGATGTCGCGATGTACCGCGGAACGCTCGGCTGGCAGCGCGGCGCGTGGTGCATCCCGGTCGGTGTGAGCGCGCAGCGCACGCTGGGCGGCGCCGACATCCGCCGTCAGGACATGCCGTTCGTCTCGAACCGGATGAACGCGACGACGGCTCACGCAGAGGTGATGTACTTCCTCCCCCGTACGTCGAATCTGCGCCTCGATCTCGGTGCTGCGCACACCATCACTGGTCGCAACGTCGGTCGGTCCACCGCCTTCATGACCGGTTTCACCTATGCCTTCCATCTCTGATATGTCGCCACGCCATCCGACGCGGCGCATGCCGTCGATGAAGGGTGCTCGAATCGTCGCGCTCGCGATGCTCGGCATCGCCGTCCTCGTTTCGAGCTGCGACAAGTCGATCGTCGAGCCGAACGCGTCGCTGCCGCCCGTCGAGGCAGCGAGCGTCGACGCGAACGCCGGCTCCTGGAAGATGATCGTGCTCTCCGGCCCCGATCAGGTGGTGGTGCCCGATCCAACGCCGGTGACCGGCGCCGCATACCAAGCCGAGCTGCAGGCGGTGAAGACGGCCCAGGCCAACATGACGGACGCGCAGCGCGCAGCCGTGCGCTACTGGACCGGTGCCGGTGTGCTGCGCTGGAACGAGATCGAGCGCGAGCTCGTGGCGCGCTACAATCTGCCCCCCGCGCCTCGCGCCGACGGAAGCTATCCGCTCCCCGACGCCGAGAATCCGTTCTCGGATCCTGTCTTCCCCTTCTCCAATCCCCCGTACGCGGCGCGCGCCTACAGCTACGTGAGCGTGGCCCAGTACGAGGCGCTCAAGGCGGCGTGGTACTGGAAGTTCCGGTTCAATCGGCTGTCGCCCGCCCGTAACGATCCCGCCGTCGCAACAGCCGTGGCTGCGAGCGCGCTACCCAGCTACCCGTCCGAAGACGCGGTACTCTCCGGCGTCACCGCGGAGATGCTCAAGTTGCTCTTCCCGGCGTCGCTGGAGGAGATCACGCGCAAGGCAGCCGAGGAGCGCGAGGCGGCGATTCTCTCCGGCCGCGCAACCGCGAGCGACGTCGCTGCCGGGCTCGCGCTCGGCAAGTCGATCGCTGCACTCGTGATCAACCGTGCACGCGCTGACGGGATGAGCACAGCGCCAGGCAACCCAGCGATGTGGAAGTCGCTGTCTGACGCAGCCGCGGCGCGAGGCGAGACCCCCTGGCAGAGCCAGGAGACTCCTGCGCGCGCGCCGCTCCTCATGAACTTCGGCACCGTGAAGGCCTGGACGATGACAGCCGCGCAGGTGACCGCGCTCGAGCCCGGTGCTCCGCCGTCCACGTCCTCGCAGCAGATGAAGGACGAGCTGGCGACGGTCAAGAACACCATCGACAATCTCACGCGTGACCAGCTCGCGATCGCGCTCAAGTGGAACGATGGCGCGGGCACCGCGACACCGCCGGGGCACTGGAACGCGATCGCATCGGACTATGTGCGCGACGCGCGCATGAGCGAGGTCCGCGCGGCGCGCGTCTACGCCATGCTCAACATGGCGATGCACGACGTGGCCGTGGGATGCTGGGATACGAAGATGAAGTTCTTCAACCCTCGGCCCGCACAGCTCGACCCATCGATCAAGACGATGATCGGTCTGCCGAACTTCCCGGCGTTCCCTTCCGGTCACTCCACCTTCTCCGGGGCCGCCGCGACGACGCTCTCCTACTTCTTCCCGCAGGCGCGCGCCAGCTTCGACGCGATGGCTGACGAGGCGGGCATCTCTCGCCTCTACGGCGGAATTCATTACCCCTCCGACATCAGGGAGGGGAAGGCCCACGGCACCCGCATCGGAGAGTGGGTGCTGAATGTGGCCAGGGCGGACGGGGCCAACTGACAGGGACGGCCAGTTCGGGAGCGTTCAGTCCTGAAGGACGGGGTGCCGGCGTACGCCGGCACCCCGTCCTTGCAATTCGGTGGCACTTTGTGAGGACTGGACTCCACTCCCACCCCCCACTAAGTTGGGAGTTCTCAACACTTTCCGCCTCAAAGCGGGCACCTTCTGCCCCGAGCGTCATATGCATGCCTTCATCGAGACCCAGAAAGAGTGGCTCCGCACCAACGTTCCCCCGTTCCGGGCCGGTGACACGCTGCGCGTGAACGTGCGCGTGAAGGAAGGGGAGAAGGAGCGCATCCAGGCGTTCGAGGGGGTCTGCATCGCCCGCCGTGGCTCCGGTGTGAGCGCGACGTTCACCGTCCGCAAGATCTCCAACGGGGTCGGTGTCGAGCGCATCTTCCCGCTGCACAGCCCGATGCTCAGCGAGATCCAGGTGGTCCGTCGTGGGCGCGTGCGCCGTGCCAAGCTCTATTACCTGCGCCACCTCACCGGCAAGGCCACGCGCATCAAGGAGCGCAAGGCGAAGGTGTTCGTGCCCCAGACGGGCGCGCCCGCCGCGGAGTAAGCCTCAGTCGGATCTTCCCGAGCGTGCCGCGCCGCTGGAGCGCGCTCGAGCGGGATCTGCGCGAGTCGCGCGGTCCCTTGATCGCCGGGGTGGATGAAGTTGGACGGGGCCCCCTCGCGGGCCCCGTCGTCGCATGCGCCGTCGTGTTCCCGCCCGACGCGCGCGCCATCCGGGGGGTCGACGACTCCAAGGAGCTCGATGGCCCCGAGCGAGAGAAGCTCGCGCGCCGCATCCGCGAGCGTGCGCTGGGGATCGGCATCGGTGCCGCCTCCGTGCGCGAGATCGATCGGATCAACATCTATCACGCGTCCGTGCTGGCCATTCGTCGTGCCATCTCTCGCCTCCCGGTCGCGCCGCATCACGTCGTGATCGACGGCAATCCCATTCGCAGCCTGGGAATCGAGCACACGGCCGTCGTCGGCGGCGACGCGTGCTGCCACTCGATCGCCTGCGCGTCGATCGTCGCCAAGGTGACGCGCGACCGCCTCATGCGCGCGCTCGCGAAACGCCACCCGCACTATCGGTGGGAGTCGAACGTCGGATACGGAACGCCGGAACATCACGCCGGCCTGGCGTCGCACGGCATCACGCGGCATCATCGTCGGTCGTTCTCGCCCGTTCAGCTCGCACTCGCCCTCTCCGTGGCTCCGCCTGCGGAGGCCCCCGCCCTCGCCGCAGCGCTGCAGGACGTCCTCCAACCGGAAGCCAGCCCGTGAGCCAGTCCGTGTTTCGCGAAGGACTCTTCGACGGTCAGGTCGCGCTGATCACCGGAGGAGGGAGCGGCATCGGGCGCGGTATCGCCGACGTGCTGGCCTCACTGGGGGCGCACGTCGTGCTCGCGAGCCGCAAGCTCGAGCGAGTCGAGGCCGCGGCGATGGAGATCCGCGCGGATGGGCGCAAGGCGAGCGCGGTGGCGGTCGACGTGCGTGAGCCCGAGCGCGTGCAGTCCGCCGTCGCGGACATCCAGCGCGCGCACGGCCGGATCGATCTGCTCGTGAACAACGCCGCGGGGAACTTCTACGCTCCGTCGGAGTCACTCTCGCCGAACGCGTGGAAGAGTGTGATCGAGATCGATCTGTACGGGACGTTCTTCTGCTCGCAGGCGGTCCTCCCCGTGATGCGCGCGCAGGGGGGTGGCTCGATCGTCAACATCTCGATGACGCTGCACTATCGGGGCTGGCCGCTGATGGCCCATGCCACCGCCGCGAAGGCCGGGATCGATGCGCTCACGAGGACGCTCGCGCTCGAGTGGGCGCGCGACCGCGTGCGCATCAACGCCATCGCGCCGGGCCCGATCCCGACGGAAGGGGTGAAGAAGGCGTTTGCGCCGCCGCCCTCCGCCGACGGCGTCGTGGACGTCTTCGCGCAGGAACGCGCGATGGAGAGCTACGCGAAGAAGATGATCCCCCTCCAGCGTTTCGGAACACCCGAGGACATCGCGCAGATGGTGGCGTTCCTCGCGTCGCCGGCCGGCGCGTGGATCACGGGTGCCATCATGGTGGTCGACGGCGGAGAGTGGCTGGCGAAGCCGCCGATGCCATCGCCACGCTGACGCGCCTCACGCGTCGGTCGCGGATGCGGGTGAGCCGCGCAGCCACGCCGGCCAGCGTGCCGCCGCCCGCTCGAGCCACGCCGGCACCGTCCCTTCATTCGGGCGACGGAGGACCATGAGGGTAGCCGGCAGGTAGAGCATCAGGACCATGACCGGCCCACTCGTGGCGAGGAACGGGCGGTAGTCGGTGGGATCGACATGCGACACGAGCCAGACGAGCGCGCCCCAACTCAGCGCCATGAGGAGCAGGGCTTCATGCCACGCCGTCGCGATGATGAAGAGGGGGACCGTCTCGTATGGCAGCATCGTTTGCGGTACGGTTGCGAGCACCGCGATCAGTCGCGCTTCGGGCCGACGCCAGCGCAGCAGCGCAGTCAGGACGAGCAACCCGCCGGGAAAGCTGATCGGCGCCACGTAGGGCGCGTTCGGCGGTTGAATAGCGGCGTTCCGCGCGAGCGCATCGCGCCAGTGGAGGAGCCACAGCGGATCGAACAAGAACGCCGCGAGAACGAGTAGCAGCCCCCCGCCGATCGCCCACCACGACGGACGCGCGGCGAAGATGGCTGCCCCGATCGTCGGTTTCGTCGCCAGCACGATGCCGAAGACGGGGACGACTGTGGCCGCAGCAAAGAGCGGGGACCACTGTACGATCTCGACTGCGACGAGCATCGATCCGCTGAAGAATCCGAGAAGAGGTCCCCAGCCCTGACGTGTGAGCGCGTAGGCGAATGCGGTGGCACCGATGAACATGAACACCGCATTGGCGATGTCCTGCGGTAGCCACGCGAGCGGCATCGCTGCGATGGCAGCGGGCAGCGGGTACACGAGCGGCGCGGGCCAATCGTAGGCGAGACCATGCCCGATCTCGAGATACGGATTCTCGCCGCGCCACAGCGCACGCGCCGCGAACCAGAGCTGCGTGAAGTCCCGCTGAGGTTCCACAAGCCGCGCGTGATCGAGCGCGACCTTCGCCGCGACGAGGCCGAGTGCGACGGCGACGACGGCCCGTTTCACGGTTCGTGTCACAGGCCGATGCTCGCTGAGGAGGCATGGGGAGGGGAGCCGTCGCCCCCGCTTTCGCCTCGCCTGCCACCGGCTCCCGCGTCGCGATGCCAGCCCATACCCGCACTTCTGTTTAGGGAACGGCCCATGCCAAGAGCGGGCACGACGTGACGCGGTTCGATGGGATGCGCGACCCGAGACACCGGACGCACGCCCAGTCGATTCTCCGTCGCCAAAATGCAAAGACCGAGTGACCCGGGCGGGTCTCGAACCCGCGACCTACGGATTAAAAGTCCGTTGCTCTACCAACTGAGCTACCGGGTCCAACGCATGAGGGACGGAGACCGCGCGCCTCGCCGCAATCGGAAGGTCCCTCCTCGAACAATATACGCCGAGGTGCCGCAGGCGAACGTCCCTCGCTCCGGCACCTGCGCGATGGACGTGCACGCTCGCGGTGCACCGGTGCGATCAGGCGATGCGCGGTGCCGCGAACAACGGTGCCGACACCAGCGCTGCGCCGCCTCGCAGGCGCGGGTAGGCGGACGCCAGCTCGGGGACGATCGGCGTCTCGGCGGCGAGATCGGTGAGCGAGCGCTCGCCGATCTCACGCCGGATCGTCGGCGCGAGTTGCTCCCACGCCTCGGTGATCTCGCCGCCGACGATGATCTGGCTGGGACTCAACGTCTTGATCATCACCGCGAGGCCGGCCCCGAGGTGGCGCGCCGTCTCCTGGAGTGCGTCCGTGGCACGCCGCTCTCCGGCGAGTGCGCGGCTCACGACTTCGGCGATCGTCACTCCCGACGACGTGAGGAGCGCTCGAGCGGTGGACGGCGAGAAGTCCTGTCCGAGATAGCGGCAGAGCGTTGCCAGGTTGGACGTGTAGACCTCCAGACAGCCATGTCCCCCGCAGAGACACGTCGGGCCGTCGGCAGTGAGCGGCACGTGTCCGAACTCACCCGCCGAGTTGGTCTGTCCGCGCACCACCTGGCCATTCACGACGACCCCCGCACCGATGCCGTCCGACACGGTCACGTACACGAAGTCGGTCGGCACGGCGGCGCCACGCTGCCCCAGCCACATCCGCGCCAGGGCGCAGGCGATCGGCGCATTCTCGACATGCACCGGTATGCCGAGCGCCGCCTCAACCGGTCCCCGGATGTCGACGTTACGCCAGCCCAGCTGCGGAGCGTTGAGCACCCGACCGGTGCCCTGTTCGACCATACCAGGAACGACCAGCCCGATGCCCTCGCAGTGCCGCGCGCCGGCATGCTCGGCAAGCATGCGCCGGACGCGCGCCTGCAGCTCCCGGACGAGCGCCTCCCGGTCGGGGATGGTGTCGAACGAATCGAGGGCGATCGAGTTGCCGCTGAAGTCCGTGAGCATCACGAACGTGCTGCTGAAGCGGATGTCGATCGCGACGACCAGCCGGTCCTGCGTCCGAACGTACAGCATCTGCGGCCGGCGCCCGCGCGGGGAGTCGACAGTATCGCCCTCGTAGAGCGCACCCTGGGCGATCAGCTCGGCCGTGAGGTAGGTGACCATACCCCGGCCGATCTTCATTCGGCGCGCGAGCTCCGCCCGCGAGATCGGCTCGTGCTCGCGGACGAGGTTGAGCAGGATCTGGAGGTTGATTTCGCGCGGGGTCCAGCGCGTGGCACGAACGAAGCTGCGGGTGTTGATCTTCCTCATTCGGGGGGCAGGGGAGATATTGCGTTCCCACACAGGCAAACGTACAATCAACCGCCGAGTTTGTTCTTTGCCAGAACATTCGCGCGCACACGTGCTCCGCACAAGAGTTCGATTCCCTGGGAGGCCGGCCTTGCGGCCTCGAAGCGAACGGGGATTGTTCACCTAAAGAGCAAATCTGCGCACGAGCTCGGATCGACTGTGCGGCCACCTCTCTCGCTCCCAACCGCGATGACTGTCGGCTCCTCGGATGTGCCCGCCACTGCGTTCTCCCTGCACCCGGACCGGTTCTTCGATTCGGATCCGGTCGTCCGTCGTGCCGCCCGAGAGCTGTACGAGGAGATGCGGCAGCTCCCGCTCGTGTGTCCGCACGGCCACGTCGATCCGTCGCTGCTCGCCGAAGACCGTGCGTTTCCGGAGCCGTCGGCTCTGTTGATCACTCCGGACCACTACCTCTTTCGCATGCTCTTCTCGCAGGGCGTGTCCATGGAGTCGCTCGGTGTTCCAGCGCGTGATCCGAAGACGGCCATCGAGCGTGACCCGAAGAAGGTGTGGCGACTGTTCGCGACCAACTATCACCTGTTTCGGGGTACGCCGTCCCGTGCCTGGCTCGACTTCGAGCTCCACGAGCTGTTCGGTGTGCGCGAGCGCCTCGCCGCCGATTCGGCGGACCGCATCTATGACCAGATCGACGAGCGTCTCAAGTCGCCCGAGTTCAGGCCGCGCGCGCTGTTCGACCGGTTCAACATCGAGGTGCTGGCCACCACCGATGCTGCGACGGATGAGCTGCGTCAGCATCAGCTGATCCGCGCGTCGGGCTGGAAGGGCCGCGTGGTGCCGACGTTCCGGCCCGACGCGCTGTTCCGCATCGCGCTGCCGACGTGGCGCGGGGAGCTGGCGGCGCTCGAGCGCCTGAGTGGAGGTTCCATCGCGACGTACGCTGCGTTCCGTGACGCGCTGGTCGAGCGGCGCGCGGCTTTTCGTGCGCTCGGCGCCACGGCGACCGACCACGCGGTCGAGGAGCCTCGCACCGAGCGATTGGCTGTCGATGCCGTGGATTCCCTGTTCGCCAAGGCGTTGCGTGGCGACGCCACCGTGGTCGACCAGCAGCGCTTCGAGGCACACATGCTGATGGAGATGGCGGCGATGTCCGTCGACGACGGCCTCGTCATGCAGCTCCATCCGGGATCGCTGCGCGATCACAACTCGGTCGTATCGTCCCGATTCGGCGCAGACAAGGGCGCCGACATCCCGCTCCGCACGGAGTACACGCGCAACCTGCGCGCACTGCTCGACGCGTACGGCAGCGA
>Ga0066652_100002163_pt1 | contig 10647 bp, 10 predicted proteins | sample GraSoiAngelo_101_FD_71413 | JGI IMG/M metagenome (GOLD analysis project Ga0066652, IMG submission 71413) | Grasslands soil microbial communities from the Angelo Coastal Reserve, California, USA - 14_0903_02_30cm | ecosystem: Environmental > Terrestrial > Soil > Grasslands | place: USA... | reverse complement strand
CGGCGCCGATCGAGGCCGTCGGCCTGAGCGTATTCATCGACAAGCCGCTCGAGGTCGTGGGCGTCTCCCGCCATCTCCGCCTCGACGAGCGGCGGCGGCAAGTGCCCAATCGTCACCGCTGCGATCCGCCGCTTTGCCTGCGCCGCTTCCCCGGGATTGCTGACGAGGAAGGGATAGATCACAGGCAGGGAGCCGACCACCAATTCCGGGAAACACGCGGCGGTGAGCGCGACTGCCTTGCCAGGCAGCCATTCGAAGGTGCCGTGCGCACCCATGTGAATGAGCGCATCGACCTTGGCGACATGCCGAAGCCAGAGCGCAAACCCGAGCAGCGCGTGACGCGGCGGTAAAGTAGCATCGTGATAGTCCGCCCGACGCTCGGTCGAGCGTCCGCGGTCGGGAGGGAATGCGAGGATAACGCTGCCGAACGTCCGCGCGCGAAAACGAAATGAGCCGTCTTGCACGTCGCCGTCGTTTTCGGCGTCGCCCCAGGCAGCGCGCACGCGCTCGATGGCCTCAGCGGGAATGGACGCCGCGAGCTCGCGATAGCGATCGAGCGACAGGGCCGCGTCGTTCGAAGGCTGACGCAGTGCGTCGAGAACGGCGCGTGAGCTTTTCGGCGCGCCCGCGACGCCGTAGCTCGCCTTTTCCATATCCGCCAGCAGCGCGACAACGCTCGCCGGCACGTCGAGGCCAACGGCATAGCCGGCCCGGCCCGGCGCGCCCGGGTAATCCGGCAGCAAAATCGCGACGCGCCGTTGAGGCCGCGGTTTCGTCTGCAGTGCAACCAGCGCCGCAATTCGGTCGGCCAGAATCGCAACCCGATCCGCCTCCGGCAGGCTGCCAAATGCGGTGAAGCATAGATCCTCCTGCGTCGGCAGCGGCCCCTTGAAAGCAATCACGCCTTGCAGCACTCGGCCGTCGAGCTCGGGCAGAAGGACGTGCATCGCCAGGTCGGCAGGCCCGAGCCCGCGCGGGCTTTGCGACCAGGCCGAACGCCGTGTGGTTGCAATCACGGCCTGGAGCACGGGCACATCGATGTCGTCGAACGGCGTCGGTTCGCCGCCGCTCGCAGCCGCGGCAAACGCGGTCGCGGTCACGACGATCGCGGGTTCGAGGCGTGCGAGCGCCGTGCGTATGAACTCCGCCGCCGCTTGATCCTTGAGGCTCGGCACCACCAGCGGGGCAGGCGCAAGACCCCGATCCGCCAGAGCTTGGCACAGCGCATCGATCGGCGCCGTATCTGCGGCGAGCAGCATCGCGCGATAGAAGATGATCGGAATTCGGGGACGGCCTTGCGGGCAATTCGCGACGAGTCGGTCGAGGTCGACGGCGCCTATCTCGGGGATGTATCCCGCTGTGCGCGGCACCGGGCGCGGCTCCGACACATCGATGACCGATCCCGCATGGCGCGCGAGGCGCCGAAGCAGCGCTGCCAGATTCTCTGACCCGCCTTCGCGAAAGAAACCGAGCAGCGTGTTGAGTTCGTGCACCGGCAAGGTGGAGGCTTCGGCGAGGCGAGGATCGTCGCGATCCTCGCCAGGAAGCACTGCAAGCGCGATCGCGCTTTCGCGCGCCAGCGACGACAGCCGCTCAATGCCGTAACGCCACCAGTCGAGTCCTCCGAGCAAACGCACGAGGATAACCTTGGCGTGCTTTCCCACTCCGTCGAGCCAAAGGTCGACCGAGAGTGGGTGGCGCAAATCCCGCAGGTTTGCGAGCCGCATACTGGGGAGCTTATTCCGCTGCACCGTCCAGGCGGCCGCCAGACCGGACAAATCGCTGTCCGCGAAAGAGAGAATCGCGATGTCCCCGGGAGGCTGGCGCAGATCGACGGCTTCGACCAGGTCGTCGACGGAAGCCGCGGTGGTCGCCAGAAAATGCATCGTTCATCCCAGCAGCGAGCGTGCGATACCTTCGTGATCGAGTCCCTTCATGCCGATAATGACAAGCTGACCTTCCCTTGCCTCTTCGGCGGTCCACGGGCGATCGTAGTGATGGCTCACGCGCGCCCCGACCGCCTGTACGAGCAGACGCATCGGCTTGCCAGTCACGGCCGCAAATCCCTTGACGCGTAGAACGCTGGCTTGCGTAGCCGCCGCCGCAATGCGCGCGGCGAGGCTTGCGGGATCGGAAATTTCCGGCAGCGGCAGAACGAAGCTTTCAAAATCATCGTGATCGTGCTCCGTCTCCGCGTCATGGCGGGTGCGGCGATTGGCAATGTCGTTTTCCGTGCCGATACCCAACCCGAGCAATGCCGCGGCATCAACCTTGCCGTTGGCGACCGGCACAACCTTAACGGCACGCGGCAACGCCCGCTGGACCACCGCGGTTGCTTTGTCGGCCCCCTCGGCATCCAACAAATCAAGCTTGTTCAGCACGACGAGATCGGCGCAGGCGATCTGATCGTCGAATACTTCTTCGATCGGGTTATCGTGGTCGAGAGCGGCGTCAGCATTGCGCTGACGTGCGAGCGCGTCAGGATCGGCGGCGAAGCGGCCCTCCGCCAATGCGGCACCATCGACCACCGCGACAACTCCATCCACGGTGACTCGGCTTTTGATCGCCGGCCACTGAAAGGCTTGGACCAGCGGCTTCGGCAACGCGAGCCCAGATGTCTCGATCACGATGTGCTCGACCAGCGGTGTTCGCGCGAGGATCGTATCCAGCGCCGGCACGAAGTCGTCCGCAACCGTGCAGCAGAGACAACCGTTGGCCAGCTCGACAATGTTATCTTGCGGACACGCCTCGTCGCCGCATCCCTTGAGAATTTCACCGTCGATGCCGACATCGCCAAACTCGTTGACGATGACCGCGAGCCGCCGTCCATTGGCATGGGTCAACACATGCCGGATCAACGTCGTCTTGCCGGCTCCGAGGAACCCGGTCACGATGGTACACGGCACGCGCGCGGACGAATCGCTCATTCGAACTCCTTGAAATCGAGAGGTGGCACGCGGGCGATGAGGCCGCGCTTGAGAGCTTCTGGCCGTCCCCGCCATGGCATGATTCCGTCAGTCGCGTTCGCCAGCAGACGCGCACCGTCGACGAGCGCCGGACCGCAAGCCGCGTCAAGGCCTCCGAACACATAGGTCCACGAGCCATTGCAGCGCACAGCGGCGCTCAAGCCGCGCGTGCAGTTGGCCAAGCACCGCACCGGCCGGATCACGACGCCGCTGCCTTCGGCAGCTTGCGCCGTCGCCGCTGCCAGGATTGCGCCGGGTCGCGGTTCGCTCTCTCCTTCGCCGGCATATCGGCAGGTAATGCAGACGTACACAGTCGCAGCGTCGGTGGATGCCGCGGCATCGGTCCGACTCGGCTGTCCGATAGAAGTCACCCGTGCCGCTCCACAGGGCGATGGCCCCGACCGGGTGCTTGGTTGCAATCGATCCGCCCCCGAGGCACCCCGCCCGAGTCACGACCGAATCAACGGCAGGTCTCCTGGCTCGCGGGTCGCCGCCCGTCACCGCCTTCCCGGGATTCGTCCCAGTGGCAATGTGGCACGGGCTCGCCGCTTACAGTTGCGGGGGCAGCTGCGGCATTGGAACATCGTTCCGCACCGCATTCCCTATTCGCTCTCGACTGAGAGACCGTCGATCGCAGGCACTTAACGGCGGCCGTCCTCGCTTTGTCAATGCCGATGCGCCGTGCGCGCTTGCGATCGATCTACCGGCAGCTATAGTCGTGCGGCCGTCCACTCCCACCCGGTTGGGACGAAAAAGGAAATGCGGCGAGGGGCGTTGCCCCAATCCGCGGCTAAATCCGCAAGGCGCATGGGGGATGTCATGAGCTTACGTCTGCTTTGCCGCGCGGCGCTTGTCGCGGGTTCGTCTGTTTTTTCAACATCGGCGTTTGCCCATCATGTGATGGGCGGCAAGACGCCCGCAACCTTTGCCGAAGGGCTGTTATCCGGGATCGGCCACCCGGTCATTGGGCCGGATCACCTGGCTTTTCTGTTGGCGATCGGCATTGTGGCCGGCGTGGGCGGCCTAAACCTGGCGTTGCCGGCGCTGTTCGTGATCGCCTCGGCGATCGGCGTCATGCTGCACGTCAACGGCATCAATTTCCCAGGCGCCGAAATTATCGTTGCCTGTTCGGTTCTGTTAGCAGGGTTCCTGATTGCGCGTGGGCGTGCTCTATCGGTCTGGCGGTGGGCGGCGCTTTTCGCCGTAGCGGGACTCTTCCACGGCTACGCATTCGGCGAATCCATCTACGGCGCGGAGCGTTCTCCGCTCCACGCGTATCTTCTCGGTCTCATTCTGATTCAGAGCGCGCTCGCCATCGGAACAGCGCTGTTCGTGCGGTGGAGATCCGTTGGTGTCTCCGAAATGGCATCGCGGCTTGCGGGAGCGGCGATCATTGGGGTGGGATTAACAGCTCTCATCGGTCAGCTCGTTCCCGGCGCGTAGTCGTCTTGGCGACCCCCGCTGCATCGTGCAGCGCCCGACTCACGCTCGTTCTCGGTGGCGCTCGCTCGGGCAAGAGCGGCTACGCCGAGCGTTTGATCACGGCCTCGCCACCGCCCTGGATCTATGTGGCAACAGCCGAACCAGGCGATGCGGAGATGGCGGAGCGCATTGCCAGGCATCGGGCCCGGCGTGGGGCCGGTTGGACAACCCTCGAGACGCCGCGCGATCTCGTCGGGGCGCTTGCTGCCCACGGAACGATGCCCATGCTCGTCGATTGTTTGACGCTGTGGCTTTCCAATGCATTGCTCGCGAGGGCGGATGTCGATGCGGAGATCGAGTGCCTTGAGGCTGCATTGGCTCAAGCCGCGGGACCGCTCGTGCTGGTCGCCAACGAGGTCGGCTTTGGCATCGTGCCCGATAATCCTCTGGGCCGTCGCTTCCGCGATGCGCAGGGGCTGCTCAACCAGCGCATTGCCGCGCGCGCAGATCGCGTCGTCCTCATGGTCGCCGGATTGCCGCTCACCATCAAGGGGGAGACATGAGCAGACCGGTTGAAGAGAACGAGGCCGATCGTCATCGCACCAAGATGGCGAAGCGCAAGGCGGTGCAGGATGCCGAGGTCGCCGCCAAGACGATCGAGAAAGGTCTCCTCATCGTCCATACCGGCACGGGCAAAGGCAAATCCACCGCCGCCTTCGGCCTCGCGCTGCGCATGCTCGGCCGCGGCCATCGCGTGGGTGTCGTCCAGTTCATCAAAGGAGCCTGGCATTCGGCTGAGCGCGACGCGCTCGCGGTGTTTGCCGATCAAATCTCCTGGCACACCATGGGCGAGGGCTTCACCTGGGAAACGCAGGATCTCAAGCGTGACATCGCCGCCGCGGAGCAGGCCTGGGCGAAGGCGGTAGAACTCATGGCCGATGCTACGTTCGGCCTGGTTATCCTCGACGAGCTCAATATCGCGCTGCGCTATGACTATCTCGACGTGCATTCCGTCGTCACCACGTTGAAGGCGCGACGGCCAAGCCTCCATGTCGCTGTCACGGGCCGCAACGCCAAGCCTGAATTGATCGCCGCGGCCGATCTTGTCACCGAGATGACATTGGTGAAGCACCATTTTGCGGCAGGCGTGAAAGCCCAGCCCGGCATCGAGTTCTGAACGTGCCCGCGCGCGCGCTCATGTTCCAGGGTACGGGTTCCGATGTCGGCAAGTCGCTGATCGTTGCGGGCCTGGCACGGGCTTTGGCAAACCGCGGGCTCGAGGTACGACCGTTTAAGCCACAAAACATGTCGAACAACGCGGCCGTGACGGTGGACGGCGGCGAGATTGGCCGCGCACAAGCGCTACAGGCGCGTGCCGCCCGCACGCCGCCCAGCGTGCACATGAATCCCGTACTGCTCAAGCCACAGAGCGAGGTCGGCGCACAAGTGGTGGTGCAGGGCTGCGTTCACGGGGTCGCAAAGGCCGCCGCTTATCAGCGCATGAAGCCTGATCTGGCGCGGTTCGTGCTCGACAGCTATGGCCACCTCAAACGAGAGGCGGACATCGTGCTCGTCGAGGGCGCCGGCAGCGCATCGGAAGTAAATCTGCGCGCGAACGACTTCGCCAACATGGGATTTGCGCGCGCGGCCGATGTACCGGTTGCGCTGATCGGCGATATTGACCGCGGCGGCGTGATTGCGAGTCTTGTGGGCACCAAAATCGTGATCGACGCGAGCGATGCTGCGCAAATTCGCGGCTTTCTCGTCAACAAGTTTCGCGGGGACCCAACGCTGTTCGCCGAGGGCATGGCGACGATCGCGCACGCCACTGGCTGGGAGCCACTCGGCCTCGTGCCCTTCTTTGCCGATGCCCGGCTGCTTCCGGCCGAAGACGCTCTGGGACTCGACCGCCCCCCAACCGCCAAGACAAACGCGCGGATCAAGATTGCCGTCCCAATTCTTCCCCACATCGCCAATTTCGACGATCTCGATCCACTGGAGGCTGAACCGGCCGTCGATCTGGTGCGGGTTCGGCCCGGTGATGCCCTGCCCGGCAACGCCGATCTCGTCATTTTGCTCGGCGCCAAGGCGACGATCGCCGACTTGGCCGCGCTTCAGAACGCGGGGTTCCACACCGATATCGCTGCGCACGTACGGCGCGGCGGTAGGGTTCTAGGACTGTGTGGCGGATATCAGATGCTGGGACGCACGATACGCGACCCGCTTGGGCTGGAGGGCTCTGCTGGTGCGGCTGACGGCCTGGGTTTGCTCGATGTCGAAACAATACTCACCGACGACAAGCGACTCGAGCGCGTGCAGGGCTTGACCAACGACGGCATTCCAGTCTCCGGCTATGAGATGCACATGGGGCTGACCGAGGGCCCCGATCGCGCGCGGCCGTTTGCGCGCCTATCCAACGGCTCGGCCGAGGGAGCGGTTTCGCCCGACGGACGAGTGGTCGGAACTTATATCCACGGCCTGTTTGCGGACGATCGCCAGCGCTCCGCGTGGCTTCTGCGCTTTGCCGCAGGCGGCGCAGCAATCTCCTATGATCGGTTAATCGATGAAACCCTGGATCGGCTCGCGGCCCACCTCGAGGCCCACATCGCCATCGATCGCCTTCTCAGCCTATCGCGATGAGCGCGGCAGCCAACGCGGCAATAATCGCGATGAGGATTGCGTCGGCACAACGGTAAAGTCCGAGCGCAGCCCGAATATCGGCTGTTTGTACCGCACGGCGGCCATCCCCCATGAAGGCGCCCTCGACACGAACCCCGCCATAGGCGCGGGGGCCTCCCAGCGCGAGACCGAGCGCGCCTGCCATGGCCGCTTCAGGATAGCCGGCGTTCGGCGAAAGGTGATGGTTCGCGTCACGGCAGACGGCGCGCCACGCTGCTGGCGCCGAATGTCCGTTCGTCACGGCGGATGCGGCGGTGATCAGCAGAGCCGAGAGCCGCGATGCCGGCAGGTTGAGCAAGTCATCGAGGCGTGCAGCGGCCCAGCCGAAGGCCTGGTAACGCCGACTCTGATGCCCGATCATGCTGTCGGCTGTGCTGACCGCCTTGTAAATTGCCGCGCCAGGGAGGCCCGCGATGATCATCCAGAAGACAGGCGCGACCACGCCATCGGAAAAATTCTCCGCCAAGCTTTCGATTGCGGCACGAGCGATGCCTGCCTCGTCGAGTGTCTCGGTATCGCGGCCGACGAGGTGCGATACCGCTTCCCGGCCGCCGCGAAGGCCATCACGCTCGAGTGCGTCGGCAACACGTGCCACATGCTGATGCAGACTTCGCTGGGCGATCAACGTGCTGGCGAGGATGGCGGCACCGATCAGCCCGAATGGCAGAATGAGAAGTGCGCTTTGAATGGCAAGTGTCGCCATGGCCACGACGCCAAGGAGAACAACGAGGGCTAAGACTCCGAACATTCGTCTCAGCGCCGGAGCGTCGGCTTCGCGGTTCCATCGGTGCTCCAGCGCCGCGATCAATCGACCCATCCAGGTCACGGGATGACCGATCGATCGCAGCAGCCAATCTGGGTAACCGGTGATGAGCTCGATCAACACGGCAAGAATAGTGAGCGTAACAGCCATGACCTACGATCCCGGCGGGCGGCTCGAGCATGGCGGCGACCTCGCCACGGCCCGACGATTGTTTCCCGAGGCGCCGCAACCGTTCATCGACCTATCGACGGGAATCAACCCTCATCCTTACCCTCTGCCGCTGCTCGGCGCGAATGTATTCGCGCAACTGCCAGATTCTGCCGCGCAACTTCGCCTTTCCACGATCGCGGCCGAAACCTACGGGGCTCCATCGGCTGGCCACGTGGTGTGCGCGCCAGGGACCCAACTCTTACTGCCGCTGGTGGCGAGGCTCGTGCCTGCGGGTCGCGCAGTCATTCTCGGCCCGACGTATTCGGAGCATGGGCGTGCCGCCGCGCACGCGGGGCATGCCGTATTGGATGCTGGGAATGTCGAGGACCTGCAGGGCGCCGACCTCGCGGTAGTTGTCAACCCGAACAATCCGGATGGCCGGATCCTTGGCAAAGAGGAGCTGCTCGCATTATCGGAAAAGCTGAACGTCCGGGGCGGCCTTCTCCTGGTTGACGAAGCCTTTATGGATGTCGGACCTCCAGAGGCGAGCGTGGCGGGGGAGATCGGCCGCGGAAACATTGTCGTGCTTCGGTCATTTGGGAAGTTCTTCGGACTGGCAGGACTGAGACTAGGGTTCGCGCTCGCCGCGCCGGACCTTGCATCAAAGCTCAATGCGAGCTTGGGCCCATGGGCGGTGTCTAACCCTGCGATTGCAATCGCCGAGCAGGCGCTCGCGGATGCCGCCTGGATCGGTGCCACTCGCCTCCGGCTCGCGAGTGCTGCGAAGAAGCTCGATCAACTGTTGGCAGATGCCGCAATCCAGATCATCGGCGGCACGTCCTTGTTCCGCCTGGCTCGGACACCCCACGCAAAGGCCATATGTCGGCATCTTGGCGCCAACGGAATAATAGTGCGCCACTTCCGTGAGCATCCGACATGGCTGCGATTTGGTATTCCGGGGGAGCCGCACTGGGACCGTCTCGGCCTGGCGCTAGCGCCGCGACACTGGCTACCTGACCCGGTGAAGGTGAATTGAACGGGCCCGACTCTCGCGGGTGCCCCCAGTCAAACGCCCACTGCCCAGAGTAGGCAGTTTGACAAGAAGACGATAACCTTGATTCGGATGATTCGTCGCGCTGGTGGAGACGCATAAGCGATGAGCACGATCATCACAGTTGCCACTATGAAAGGCGGCAGCGGCAAGAGTACGCTTGCAAGCTGCCTGGCGGTGCATTGGCAGCTTGGTGGACGCCGTCCCACGCTGATCGATGCCGATCCGCAACGGTCGGTTGCGCGGCTCGCCGCCCGTGAACGGGCGCTCGGCGGTGTCCCCGTAATCGAGGATGCAACTGAAACCGCCAGCGAAGTGGCCCGCCGGATCGTCGTCGGTGGCGGTCCCGTCATCATCGACACGCCCGGCTTTCGCTCCGAGACGACGACGAAGTGTCTTGCGGCGAGCGATTTTGTGCTTGTCCCGGTCAAAGCCTCCCCATTCGATGTCGACCGCATGCTGGATACGCTGAGCATGCTGGTCAATACTGGGAACGATTGGCACGCGATCTACCGGTGCGTGCTTACCCAAACAACTCGAGACTCTGTGGTTGCCAAGCACATTCGCTCTGAACTTGCCGCTGCCGGGTTTCGGCTGCTCGAAAGCGAGATGACCAACCGCGTCATCTATCCCGAGGCTGCACTCTGGGGCGCCACACCGAGTCTGATCGAGAGTACTGGGCCGGCTGCGCGCGACATCGCGGCGATCGCCGCCGAAGTCGACAATATCCTTGCGATCAAACAGGCGGCATGAGCGTGAGCAGAAAAAAGCTCCCAAATGTCATCAGACCCACGATCGATCGCGCGCCCGAGGGCGCGCTCGGAAACGGCAACGGCTGGCGAGGAGCGCCGGAAGGCATGTTGGTCTCGGACCAACTAGTGGACGCAACAGGTGCCGCGACGGAGTCCGAGCCCGTGGTCCACGTTGTCGAGACGATGCGGCCGTCCTCCGCATCCGGGATGCTATCTCCCACGCCCGGGCACTCAGTATCCCCCGCAGTGGATGCGGCGAAGCGGCTAACGCAGGCGCGTGCCATCGTAGAGCGTCATGCCACCTATTCGGCCGTCGGCGGAATCCTCCCGCTGCCAATAGCGAGCGTCGCCGGCATTACTACGATCATCATCCGCATGGTGAAAATGCTGAGCAGCCTCTATGGCGTTCCTTTTGAGCGTGATCGAGCTCGCGCGATCGTAGCAGGACTCGTGGGAGGCGCGACGCCTACGGGTTTCGCAGCAGTGACGACCTCGACGCTTTTCTATGTCGTGCCGTCCGGCCTACTTCTAAGCACTGTCGTGTCCGCCATTTCTGCGGTCGCCTGCACCCGCAGCATCGGCCGAGTTTTCATCGAGCATTTCGAAGGCGGAGCGACTTTGAATGATTTTCGTGCTCCAAGGAAGTGAGGATCTTCGCTTCAGCTTCCGCGATGGGTTCAGCGCCGGATTTAGTCGTCGAAATAGATAGCAAGGACTAGTGATTGTTTTTTCGCTCTCGTGCGGCCGACTCCTGCATGCTTTTGATCAGACTTTTGGGCCGCAAATCGGTCCAATTCCGATCCATGAACTCGAGGCAGGCGGAGCGGCTGTCTGACTTGTGAACGATGGTCCAACCATCGGGGA
>Ga0066652_100002160_pt1 | contig 10650 bp, 10 predicted proteins | sample GraSoiAngelo_101_FD_71413 | JGI IMG/M metagenome (GOLD analysis project Ga0066652, IMG submission 71413) | Grasslands soil microbial communities from the Angelo Coastal Reserve, California, USA - 14_0903_02_30cm | ecosystem: Environmental > Terrestrial > Soil > Grasslands | place: USA... | reverse complement strand
GCGGGCTTGCCCTGGTCGGCGGTGAAGAAGGCGATCAGGTCAAGCAGCGCGAAGGCGCCCCCCACGACCCGGTCCAGCCCCGGCTCGGCGACGCCCAGCTCGGCGCGCATAGCGGCGGCCTCGTCAGCGTCGAGGTCGGCGAGCTCCGCCTCCAGCCGCGCCGATACGGCGACGGCGCGCGCGCCGTGGGCCGCGGCATGCTCGGCCACCGCGACGGGCACCTCGTCGGACCCCTCGTTCACGTTGGCGACGAACAGCACCGGCTTGGCCGTGAGGGCGTGGAGGGCGGCCGGCGCGTGCGCCGCGGCCTCGGGCACGGGAACGGTCCGTGCCGGTCGCCCGGCCTGCAGCGCAGCGATCACCTCCCTCAGCCACGCCTCTTCGGCGATCGCCGGCTTCTCCCCGCCGCGCGCGGTCTTCTCGACGCGCTCCAGCCGCCGCTCCGCCTGCTCCAGATCGGCGTATACGAGCTCGGTCTCGACCGTGGCGATGTCGGCGACCGGATCGACGCGCCCCTCCGGGTGGACGACGGCCTCGTCGCCATGGACACGCACCACGTGGACGATCGCGTCGGTCTCGCGGATGTGGGACAGGAACCTGTTGCCCAGGCCCTCGCCGCGGTGCGCGCCGGCCACCAGGCCGGCGATGTCGTGGAAGTCGACCGTGTCGTGGATCACCTCGCTGGACCCGATGACGTCGGCGATTGCCTCGAGCCGGTCGTCGGCGACCGGCACGACGGCGACGTTGGGCTCGATCGTCGTGAACGGGTAGTTGGCGGCCTCGGCGCCCGCGCGCGTGAGCGCGTTGAACAGCGACGACTTGCCCGCGTTGGGCAGCCCGACGATCCCGACCTTCACGAGCGCCGACTGGGATCAGTTGCCGAAGCCGACCCGGTGCCCGTCGGCGTCGACGTTCACGTACACGACCGTGGCGAGGTTGAGCGCCACGGTCCCGTCCTCCGTGTCGAGCTCGTGCCAGCCGCCGCCCTCGAGCGCGCGACGCAGTTTCTTGAGCTCGTCGGAAGCGACGCGGGCGGCCAGCACCTGCCCGCCCGCAAAGCCGACAGAGATGCGCTGGGGACGGTCCGAGGCCATATCAATTCTCCTCTGCGGGCTGGACTATTTCGGTCAGCACTCCTCCGAGTGCTTCGGGGTGCAGGAACGCCACGCGCGAGTTGCGGATGCCCACCCGCGGAGTCTCGTCGATGAGCCGCAGGCCGGCTCCGCGCAGCTCCTTCAGTGCGGCGTCGATGTCGTCCACCCCGTAGGCGACGTGGTGCAGCCCGGGCCCGCGCCGCTCGAGATACCTTCCCACGGGCGTTTCGGGACCGAGCGGCGACAGCAGCTCCACGTGCCCCGCGCCGACGCCGAGCAGCGCCGCGTCGACGCCCTGCGACTCAACGGTCTCGCGGTGCTGGAGGGGCATGGCCAGCGGGCCCGTGTACAGGCTCAGGGCCGCGTCCATGTCCTCGACGGCGACGCCGACGTGGTCGATCTGGGCCAGCATGCGGCCGGCAGTCTACTTCGACGGCGCGGGCGGCCCGTCGGGCTCGGTGGCCGCGGCCACGCCCAGACCGGTCACGGGGCCGCGATCGCCGATCGCCGCCTCGCCCATGACGCGGTCGATCTCGGAGCGCTCCAACACCTCGTGCGCCAACAGCGACTCCGCCAGGGCGTCGAGCTGCTCGCGATGGCTGCTGACGAGCTTCCGCGCCCGGCGCTGGCTCTCGTCGGCCAGCTCGCTTTCCTCCTGGTCGCGGATGCGGAGCGTCATGTCCGACAGCTGATCGCCGTCGGACCCGATCTTGCGCGACGAAAGCGCGCTGCCCATGCCGTAGTCGTGCACCATCGACTGGGCGATCTCGCCCACGCGCTTGAGGTCATCGGCCGCGCCCGTGGTGATCGACCCGAACACGAGCTGCTCCGCGGCGCGGCCGCCCAGCAGGACGGTCATGTACTGAATCAGCTCCTCGCGCGTCTTGAGATAGCGGTCCTCGTCCGGCAGGTTGAGCGTGTAGCCGAGCGCCCGCCCGCGCGGCACGATCGAGACCTTGTGCACGCGATCCACGCCCGGCAGCAGCTCGGCGCACAGGGCGTGGCCGGCCTCGTGGTAGGCCACGACGCGCTTCTCGTGCTCGTTGAGCTTGCGGCGCGACTGCATACCGGCGATCACGCGCTCCAAGGCCGAGTCGAAGTCGCGCTGCGTGACGAGCTCCGAGCCGCGGCGAGCGGCGAAGATCGCCGCCTCGTTGCAGATGTTGGCCAGGTCGGCGCCGGTGAGTCCGCTCGTCTGCCGCGCGATCAACTCGAGGTCGACGTTCCCCAGCGGCTTGCGCGATGTGTGCACATGCAGGATGCCCTCGCGGCCGCGGACATCGGGTGGCGAGACGAAGATCTGGCGATCGAAGCGCCCCGGACGCAGCAGCGCCCTGTCGAGCTTCTCGAGCAGATTGGACGCGGCGATGACCACGACGTCGTCGCGCGGGCTGAAGCCGTCCATCTCGACCAGCAGCTGGTTGAGCGTTTGGTCCTTCTCGCCCGAGATGTCCGCGCCCCTGTGCCCCCCGACCGCGTCGAGCTCGTCGATGAAGATGACGGCCGGCGCCTGCTTTCGCGCTTGAGCGAACAGCCGGCGGATGCGGGCCGCGCCGAGCCCGGCGAACATCTCGACGAACGATGCGGCGGACTGCGAGAAGAACTGGGCACGCGATTCCTTCGCGACGGCCTTGGCCAGCAGCGTCTTGCCGGTGCCTGGCGGCCCGTGCAGGAGGATCCCCTTCGGGACCGTGGCGCCGAGCTTCTGGAAGCGCTTGGGATCGCGCAGGAACTCGACGACCTCCTGAAGCTCGTGCTTGGCCTCCTCGACGCCGGCGATCTCGTCCCAGCCGATGGAGGAAGGGGACGCCGGCTTGATCTGCTGCGGCTTGGTCTTGGGCATCATCTTCAACGTGCGCCACAGGAAGAACGCGATCAGGCCCATGAAGATGAACGGGCCCCAGATCTGGAGCCAGGTGACGAGCTCGTCGTAGCTGATGCCGAGGAGTGCGAAGGGCATGCCGGATGCTTATCGCCCGCTGGGTGAGGTTACTCGACCTTTGTTGTTCGGTCGGAGACGACCAAACGTCGCCCGACCTTCGCGCGCGGCTGCCCGTTGACCATCACCACGTCCGCCGTGAAGTCGTTTTCGCCTCGAATCAACGACGATCCGACGCCGTAGGCGTCCACCGGAACGCCGCGGGCCTCGAAGGCGCGGATGCGCTCGGCGTCAAAGCCTCCGGAGACGACGATCCGCACGCCGGGGTGGCCGGCGCGATCGAGCGCCGAGCGCACCTTCTGCACCAGTCGCTCGTTGACGCCGGTCGGCCGGAAGTCGCCCATCTCCTCCAGCAGCGACATGTCGACGAGCTGCTCCGAGGTGTCCAGCCGCACCCCCCACAGGCGGTCCCCGAGCGCATCTGCCACTGCGACGGCCGTCTCGACCGAGTCGTTGTCGAAGTCGACCAGCACGGTGATGGTCATCTCCTCGTGGAAGCGCTCGGCGAAGCGGCGCGCCGCCTCGACCGTGTCACCGTCATACGCGGCGATGAGGGAATGCGGCACCGTGCCGATCCCGCGGCCGCCCCACCAGGACGCCTGCGCGTCCGTGGAGACGCCGATCGCGCCGGCGATGTGCGCCGCCCAGCCGTCGCCGGTCTGCACGAGCCAGTGGTCGTGGCGGGCGGGGAAGTAGAAGATCGGCTTGCCTCCCGCGGCATCGACGACCCGACGCACGTTGCGCATGATCAGCGTGCGGCGGGCCAGGCAGCCGAGGTACACGGTCTCGAGGTGGGCGAACAGCGCGTAGTCGCCCTCGATCGTCAACACGGGCTCCACGGGCGCAATCAGGTCGCCCTCGTACAGGGCGCGGACGTCGAGCCGCGGCCAGCCGTCGATCCACTCGCCGTCGGAACCCCGCTCGCCCGAGCACAGCCTCAGAACCGCGAGCGCCTCGTCGATGCCGCCGAGCACCGAGTCGTGCTTTTGGAAGACCTGCATGAGCACAGTCGGCCGGTGACCCTCCTCCTCGAGGAGGGTCTTCGTGTGGTTGAAGTAGGCGTCCGAGTAGTAGCCCTCCCGGATCTTGTCCACGGGGAGACGAAACACGTCGGGCGCCAGGCGCTGGCGGGTCGGCGCGACCGCCATGGCAAGAGTCTAGGGCGGTCGGGCGGCGAGGTCCCGGCCTTCCCCGGCCGCCTGCCGCAGTGCCTCGAGCGATTGCGCGAGCCATTTGCGGAAGTAGCGACGGCCGGCGACGGCGTCGAACACGCGGTTGGGCAGGTTGTGCGGGTCCATCCCCAGCTCGACATCGACGAACGTGCCCGCCTGCGTGCTCGTGAGCAACCAGCGCGAGCAGGTCCCGGTATCGAGGCAGCGCAGCTGCAGCTCGCGGCAGCCCTCGAGGCGCTCGACGAGGATGTCGGTCTCGATCTTGCCCACGGCCGCCTTCGTCACCTGCCGGAACGTGCAGCCCTGCTCGAGCTCCTCGCACTGCACGTCGATGATCCGCGGCCACCACTCCGGGTGGCGGCGTACGTCGCCCACCAGTTCCCACAGCGTCTCGACCGGAACCTCGATCAGCGCCTGCTGACGGCACGTGGACACGGCGAGAGGAGCTTACGCCTCGACACCCTCGACGCGCAGGATCTCGGCCAGGGCAGCGCGTCCGACCTCGAGCTGGCGCTCGTCGGGCTCGCGCGTGCCGAGCGCGCGCTGGAGCTCGTGGCCGGGGCGGCGCAGAGCGTGCGCGACCCGCGTGTCGGCGTGGCGCTCGGACCAGGCGAAGACCTCGACAGCCGCGGCCATCGAGGACAGCGCGACGGCGGCGTTGGCCGCCGGGCCCGGGCGCCCGAGGAGCCGGCGCACGAGCACCGAGCCGGCCACGTTGGCGGCCAGCATAGGCGCCACGAGGTTGGAGCCGCAGCGGTCGTGCTCCTTCGCTGCATCGGCGGCATCGGGCGTGTCCTGCTCGTAGGCGGCGATCGACTTGTGCTCGACGCCGTGGTAGGAGGCCAGCTCGCCGCCGCGCAGCGCGAACAACGCCGGCGCGAGCGAGAGCGCGCCGGCTGCCGTCTCGCTCCCCAGGCCCCCGCCGCTGCGTCGACGCAGCGCCGAGCCGGCAGCCGCCGCACCAGCCGCGACGCCGATCACACGGGCATCCTGGAAGGGCAGCCGCGCCTCCGGCAGCGCGCGTTTTACGAGCGGGATCACGGCGAGCGCCTCGGCCAGCCGCGCGAGCCCGCGCGCACCCGGCACCGAGTCGAATCCCCGCACGCGCGGTTTGGGTCCGCTGGCGGTGCGGATGCCGCCGTCGCGCGCGCGGACCGCCGCCGCCCAGTGCGTGGGCCCGTGCACCAGCAGCCCGTTGCGCAGGGCCATGCCGCCGAGGCGGAGCTTCTCGGATTCAGTCATCTCCGCCTCCCTCGGGTCGGCGCGATTGAGGGGATCGACGGGCATCCGGCCCGTCGTCCCCAAGCACCCGCTGGGCGAGGTCGCGGAAGAAGCGGGCGGCGAAGCCCAGGTCGCGCACGTCGATGCGCTCGTCGGCGCCGTGGATCAGCGGAGCGCAGTCGTGCAGCGTCATGTGCGTCTGGGGGAAGAAGCCGTAGGCGACACATTCGGGGAAGGCGGCCCGGAACCAGCGCGAGTCGGTGAAGCCGGGCAGGGAGGTGGGCACAGCCTCGGCGCCCGGATCGTGCTCGGCGATCCAATCGCCGATCGCGTCCATGAGCTCGGACTTCATCGGCGAGCGGTTGCCCTCCACGGTCTCGTGGAACTCCAGTCGGTAGCCGTCGGGGCCGAGCAGCTCCTCCACGCGGCCTCGCGCCTCTGCCTCGCCGAGCCCCGGCGGTACGCGGCAGTCGACGCCGATGGTCGCCCGCGAGGGGATCACGTTGACCTTCTCCGAGGCGGCAGCCTGTGTCGGCGTCACGGTGATCCCGAGCATGGGCTCAACCAGCAGTGCGAGGAAGGGGTCGACCTCGCGCACGCGCTCCAGCGCGGCCCCCGGGTCATCGCTGTCGCCCTCGAGCGCGCGCAGCAATGCGGCCGGTTCGGGTGTGACATCGAAATCGGGCTGGCGCTCGCCGAGTCGCGCGAGCAGGGGCGCGAGCTTGAGCAGCGCGTTGTCGCCCATGCGCGGGATCGACGCGTGTCCGGCCACGCCGTCGGCGGTCAGCGTGAAGCGGAAGACGCCCTTCTCCGCGCAGCAGACGCCGTACAGGCGCCGCCCGCGGTACTCCATCACCTCGCCCCCGCCCTCGTTGAGCAGCAGGTCGCAGCGCACCGCGTCGGGATGCTGCTCGGTCAGGAATTGCGCGCCGTAGGCGCCTCCCGCCTCCTCGTCCGCGACGCACATGACCTTCAGCTCGCCCCGCGCGGGGCGCCAGCCGCGCCGTGCCAGCGCCGCTGCCGCAACGACCTCGGCCGCGACCTGGGACTTCATGTCGATCGTGCCGCGTCCCCACAGGAACCCGTCCGCGAGCTCCCCGGACCAGGGATCGTGTCGCCACTCGCTCGGGCTGGCCAGCACGGTGTCGACATGCCCGAGATAGCCGAGCACCGGCCCGGCGTCCGGGCCCGGTAGTCGCGCCACGAGGTTGGGTCGCGCCTCGTCCGCCGCCAGCAGCTCGCACTCGAACCCGGCCTCGCCCAGCAGGTCGCGCAGGTACTCGATCGCCGCGCGCTCGCCGCCCGGCGGGTTGACGGTGTTGAAGCGGACGAGGCGCTGGAGAACCTCGATCGTCTCCTCCTGCAGCTCGGTGTCACCGACGACGGTCGCGGGATCGGACACGCGATGGATGCTACGCCAGCGCCTCGACCGCGACCGCGACGCCCACGACCAGCAGGATCACGGCGATCGTGCGGACCAGCGCGCGCTGCGAGAGCCGACCGGTGAGGCGAGAGCCGAGCAGTGCGCCCGGAATCGACGCGGCGGCGCCCAGCGCGAGCAGCCCCCAGTCGGGCGAGGCGTCCGGCAGGTGAGCCAGGGCGCCGGCCACTCCCACGCAGAACCCGACCGTCACGTTGGTGCCGACGGCGCGGGCGGGCGCCTCGTGCACGATGCGCAGCAGCGCGGGCATGCGCAGCGAGCCCAGGATCAGACCGACGAAACCTCCCAGCAGCCCGATCACACCACCGGTCGCGACCGCGGCGGGGATGTCGACGTCGGGTGGCGGAGCGTCGTCGCCGGCCGGCGCAGGCGGACGCCAGCGCAGCAGGTCGATGCCGCTGTAGAGGAGGATGGCGGCGATCGCCAACAGCAGCGTGCGACTCGGGAGGACTCCCGACAGATACCCGCCGACCACCGCGCCGACGACGGAGGGCGGCGCCATCCACGCGAACAGCCGCCAGTTGATGCGGCCGGCGCGCACGTGGGCGACCGAGGCGGTCGCCGCGGAGACCGCGCTGATGGCCAGGTTGGTCCCTGCTCCCGACGCCGGCGAGGTGGCCAGCAGCAGGACGAGCGGGAGCCGCAGGTTGCCCAGCACGAGCCCCACCAGACCGCCGGCGAGGGCAACGGCGAAGCACCAGCCGGCGAAGGCCGCGTATTCCAGGACCACGCGCGGGATACTCCCTCACCGTGGTTCTGGAGTACCGCTGAGCGTGGAGCGCTTGTTCGAGCCCGGTGACGCGCCCCGGGGGCGCACCCCCGTCCCGATCGCGGAGGGGCCGCTCGCCGTGCGCATGCGGCCGGCGACGCTCGAGGACTTCGTCGGGCAGGGCCATCTCCTGGCCGAGGGCAGCACGCTGCGACGCGCGATCGAGGAGGGCCGCCCGCACTCGATGATCCTCTACGGGCCACCGGGGTCGGGCAAGACGACCCTTGCCCGCATCGTCGCCGCGCAGACCCGCGCGGCCTTCGAGGAGGCCAGCGCCGTGGAGGCGGGGCGCGCCGAGGTCCGCGGCGTGATCGAGCGCGCCGAGCACCGCCGCCAGACCGCAGGCGAGCCGACGATCTTCTTCCTCGACGAGATCCACCGCTTCAACAAGGCCCAGCAGGACACGCTGCTCCCGGCCGTGGAGGAGGGGCTGGTCACGCTGATCGGGGCGACGACGGAGAACCCATACTTCGAGGTCAACTCCGCACTGCTGTCGCGCACGCAGGTCTACGAGCTCCACGCTCTGACCTCGGAGGACCTGCTGGTGCTGCTGCGGCGCGCCGTGGAGCGCGGCGAGTGTGGCGCGGCGAACGTGGGCGGCGACGTGCTCGAATTCCTCGCGGCGCGCGCCGGTGGCGACGCGCGCGCGGCGCTGTCGGGACTCGAGCTGGCCTGCGAGGCGGCCGCCGACGGAACCGTGACCATCGCGCACGCGGAGGACGCGCTCCAGCGCAAGGCGCTGCGCTACGACCGCGACGCCGACCAGCACTACGACTATGTCTCCGCCTGGATCAAGGCCACGCGCGGCTCGGATCCCGACGCCTCGCTCTACTACCTTGCGGTCATGCTCGAGGGCGGCGAGGACCCCCGCTTCATCGCGCGCCGGATGGTGATCCTCGCCTCGGAGGACGTCGGCAACGCGGACCCGCGGGCGTTGGAGGTCGCGGTGGCGGCCGCGCACGCCGTGGAGCACGTGGGGCTGCCCGAGGGCCAATTCGCGCTCGCCCAGGCCGCCATCTACCTGGCCCTGGCGCCCAAGTCCGACGCCGTCAAGCGGGCGATCGGCGCGGCGCGCAGGCACGTGCGCGACCACGGGGCCGAGCTGCCGCCCGACTACCTGCGCTCCGGCGCCTATCCCGGCGCCGCCAAGCTCGGCCGGGGGGAGGGCTATGACTATCCCCACGCCCGCCCGGGCCATGTCTCCCCGCAGGACCTGCTTCCCCCCGACGTGGAGGGAAGCCGCTTCTACGAACCCGGCGAGGCCGAGGCGGAGCTCGCCCGCCGGCTGGAGGAGATCCGCCGCTCGCGCGGGCGCGACGCGTGACGTGACCTCGGTCACAGACCCGGTTTCTTTACAGGGAACGTATGTGCGCCTGCGAACCTGGCCGGCGATGCCTTCGAGTCGGGACCCAGGCGCCTTGCTGTCGCGCTCCTACGAGCTGCCGGCGGGCCCCCGCGTGCGGATGCGCTTGGCGCGGCGCACCGATCTGGCCGGATTCCGCGATCTGCTCGCCCAGCGTGGCGTTCCGGCGACGGACTTCGAGCTCGAGCGCCTCGTGCGCTACGACCCGCGCCGGCGAATCGTCATCTGCGCCATGGCCCCGATCCGGGGGGCCGAGACCGTCGTCGGCGTCGGCGCCATAGACCTCGACCCCACGGCCGAGCCGGACACGATCGTCGTGGACGAGCACCTCACCGACGGCTTGGCCATGCTGCTCGCCGATGTGTTGGTCCAGCGTGCGCGCACCCACGCGCGGCGCTCCGCGTAGGCGATAATCGGCCGCGATGGCGGCCACCGAACAATCCGTCGCCGCGGCCGACACGCTGGAGTCGTTCAACCCGGCGACCGGCGAGCGCCTGGGCAGCGTGCCGACCGTCTCGCCCGAGGCGGTTCAGGGCATCGTCGACGACGTCGCACAGGTGCAGCCCTTCTGGGCCGAGCTCCCGTTCGCCGACCGCGGCCGATACATGCGCCGCGCCGCACAGGTGATCCTGGACGAAATCGACGACATCCGCGACCTGATCGCCCACGAGCAGGGGAAGCCGCGCGTGGAGGCCTACACGATGGAGCTGCTGCCGACGATCGACGCGTTGCACTGGATCGCCGCGCAGGGCCCGGAGATCCTCGGCGACGATCGTGTCCGCACTCCGCAGCCGTTCTTCTGGACGAAGCGGGCGACCATTGCCTACGAGCCGCTGGGGGTGGTCGGCGTGATCGCGCCCTGGAACTACCCGTGGACGATCCCGCTCGGCGAGGTGGCGATGGCGCTCATGGCGGGGAACGGCGTCGTGCTCAAGCCGGCGTCGCTCACCTGCCTGATCGGAGAGCGAATCCAGCGCGTGTTCGAGCGCGCCGGCCTGCCCGAGGGGGTGCTGAGGGTCATCCACGGGGGTGGCGCCGTGGGCCAGGCGTTGGTCGAGTCGAGCGTGGCGAAGGTGTTCTTCACGGGGTCGGTCGAGGTGGGCCGTGTGGTGGGCGAGTCGTGCGCCCGGGGCCTCAAGGGCTCGGTGCTCGAGCTCGGCGGCAAGGACCCGATGCTCGTGCTCGCCGACGCCCAGCTCCCGAACGCCGTCTCGGGTGCGCTGTGGGGCGGCTTCGCCAACGCCGGGCAGACGTGCTCGGGCATCGAGCGGGTCTACGTCGCGCGCGAGGCGGCCGACCGTTTCATCGAGGACGTGGTGGCAAGCGCCCGTGGCCTGCGCGTCGGCGACCCGCTCGACTGGTCCACCCAGGTCGGGCCGATGGCCTCACAGGAACAGTTCGAAACCGTCCGAGACCTGGTGGACGACGCCATCGCGGGCGGGGCGCAGCTGCGTTGCGGCGGGCCGGTGACGGTGCCCGGGTTCGATGCCGCAGCGTTCTACGCCCCCACCGTCCTCACGGGCGTCACCCACGGCATGCGGATCATGCGCGAGGAGGTGTTCGGACCGGTGCTGCCGATCGTCACGGTGGACAGCGAGGACGAGGCCGTCGCGCTGGCCAACGACTCGCCGTTCGGTCTCGGCGCCTCCGT
>Ga0066652_100002159_pt1 | contig 10650 bp, 5 predicted proteins | sample GraSoiAngelo_101_FD_71413 | JGI IMG/M metagenome (GOLD analysis project Ga0066652, IMG submission 71413) | Grasslands soil microbial communities from the Angelo Coastal Reserve, California, USA - 14_0903_02_30cm | ecosystem: Environmental > Terrestrial > Soil > Grasslands | place: USA... | reverse complement strand
TCGGCCTGGACTTCCGACTCCGCCTTCTTTAATTCCTCGGCCGACAATGGTTTCCCGTTTACCTTGATCTGAATCACCGATCCCTTTCCGCCGGTGATCTGAATCAGCTTCTCCTTTCGTTCCTCCACGCGCCCTTTGCCGTCCAGCTTTTCACTAGTGGACCGCTTCAAATAGACATAATTCGCGCGCGGACTTCCGTTGGTCGCGGCATCCGCCTTTGCTACCATTCGGCGGACAATCTCATCCGCGGTAATCGCCGTTTCTGAACCGGCGAATACTTTGCCCGCGGTGAGTACCAGCAGAACAACTGCTATCCTCCAAATTCCCGTCACGATGCTCAATGATGCTTCTCAAGCGTGGTTCGCGCAAGCAGGGATTTCCCCTCATTTGCCGTCAGCCGTGCGCCTACACGCCTCGGCGACCAGCGCCAAATGCTCTAAAAATGGCTCCCGATCCGCTTCCTGCAGAACGGTCAGCACCTCCGACTGCAAGGCAATCGCAATCTTCCGCGCGGCCACGTACTTGCGCCGTCCCGTTGCCGACAATTGAATCCGATGCGCCCGCCGATCTTTCTCATGCTGCCGCCGCGCGACCAGACCCGCCGCTTCCATGCGCTCAAGCAACGAGCCGACGGTGTTGGGATCGCTGGTCATAAAATGCGCCAGGTCGCGTTGGCTCACTCCGGCTGGATCGCTCTCGAGCAAAGTCCGTAAAACGGTGAACTGATCCGGCGTAATCCCCAAATGCGCGATTCGCCTGCGAAACGCCTGGTTCAGGCTGTACCAGGCCCTTCGCAGCAGCGGCGGCAACCGTCGCCGGTCCGGCGAATCGATGGGCATATCTTCGGGTTCGAGTTGCATCTGCTTGGTTGTAGGAGACGCCAAGAGGAGTCTCTAGTAAAAAAATGAATGTTGCGCGGAGATCATACGTATACTTATTATCTGGGTTGCGACGATTATGAAAAATGATTCGCTGGGTTTGCGCTGGGTGTCCGTGTTCATCTGTTTGCTTGCCTCGCATTGTCTCTCCGGTGCCGCGCCAGTCAAAGGCTGGCTCGGCTGGCGCGGGCCGCATCAAACCGGCTATTCGCTCGAAAAAGGTTTGCCCGACAAGCTCGAGGCTGCGCGAGCGTTGTGGAGTGCTGATTACCCCGGCCAGTCAACACCAGTCATCGCCAACGGCAAGCTGTACATCATGGGTTACCTCGGCGACGGCCCGGATTTGCAGGAAGGCATCGGTTGCTTCGATCCGGAAACCGGCCAGATGCTCTGGAGCCAGCGCTACAACGATTTTCTGAGCGATGCAATTTATTTACGATATTCCACCTCCAGCCCTGCGGTCGATTCCGAGACGGGCAACGTTTACATGCAAGGATCGCAAGGCATCCTCGCCGGGTTTACTCCCGACGGCAAACTGCTGTGGCGCCACTCCATGATGGAGCTTTTCGGGCGGCTGACATTTCCCAACAGCCGCACCGCTTCGCCCCTTGTCGATGGCGATCTGGTGATCACGCGTGGGATCACGGCCAACTGGGGCGCTCACGGTCCGGCCGGTGACCGTTTCTACGCGTTCGATAAAAATAGTGGTGACCTGGTGTGGTCCTCAAGTCCTGGCGGACAACCCAAGGACAATTCATTTTCACATCCGTATCTTGGGTGGCTCGAAGGGCGGCGCGTATTTTATTCCGCGCTCGGGGACGGCAGCGTCGTTTGCGTGAATGCGCGCACCGGTGACCCGATCTGGCGCGTGCCGTTGTTTCGGGCAGGCATCAATGCGACCGTTCTGGTGCATAACAACGATAAGGTGATTGCGATCTACGGCACGCCGTACGAACCCGGGCAGATGGTCGCGTTGAAGATTCCGAAGGTGCCAATGCCAAGCCCGTCCACCGGCGCTGTCGTCATCGCGCGGTCGCAGGTTCAACTCTGGGCGAATGATCTTTCGACGTCTACCAGTTCGCCGATTCTGGCGGGCGACCGCGTTTACGTCGTCACTGAAAAGGGCGATCTCTGCGCTGTCGACGCCAAGACCGGGAACATTGCGTGGCGAGTAAAGATCGGCATCGAGCAGCGGAACGCGTGCCCGCTTTTCGCCGATGGGAAACTTTATGTGCCGATGCTCGATGACCCGGGCAGCAAAAGCCAGGAAGGCAGCAACGCGGGGACTGCGGGCGCGCTTTACGTGATCAAGCCCGGCGATACTTCGGGTGAAATCATCAGCCATGCCGTCCTCAATGGCCGCATTTTCGGCACACCGGTGGCGTACAACGGCAAAGTTTATATTCAAACCACATCGAAGCTTTATTGCTTCGGGAAGAAGGGGAATAACCCCGGTCTGCCGCCGGAGCCGGAGCCTGAGAAATGGCCAGCCGCCGGTCCAGCGACGCAGTTGCAGATTGTTCCGTCCGAAGTGCTTTTGCGCCCGGGTCAATCGCAGACGTTCCATACGCGCAAGCTGGATGCTAATGGACTCACGGTCGAAGAAATCAAGGACACGAAGAGCGTCAAGTGGGCGCATTACATTCCGCCGACGGCTCGTGTGCGTTCAAATATGAAGGGCGATTTCGATAATGAAGGAAAGCTCGTAGCTGCGAATGACAGCATTCCTTCGGCGGGCGCTTTCGAAGCTTCCGCGGGTGATCTGAAGGGTTACATTCGCGGGCGCGTCTTGCCTTATATGCCCTTGAAGGAAGACTTCGAGGCATTCCAACTCACCGAAAAAACCACGAATACCGTTGAAGAGCCGACCGCGTTCGCATATCCGCCGTTGCCGTGGATCGGCGCCCGGTTTAAGTTCGATGTGCGCGAAAAGGATGGGAACAAGGCTTTGACCAAGACAATTGACAATAGATTTTTCCAGCGCGGGACGGTGTTCATCGGCACACCCGAAATGAAAAACTACACGATCCAGGCGGATGTGATGAGCGAAGGCACCCGGCGCAAAATGTCCGAAGTGGGTATCATCAACCAGCGCTATCTGGTCGTGCTCAAGGGCAACGAGCAAAAGCTCGAAGTGAACTCGAACCTCGAACGGCTGCGCGTTCCCTCGGCCGATGAGCCACCCAATTTCAAGTGGTCGCCTAACACATGGTATCGTTTAAAAGCGCGTGTAGATGTCGCGAGCGATGGTGCGGGCGTTGTGCACGCGAAAGCATGGAAACGCGACGACCCTGAGCCGGAAAAATGGACCATTGAAGTGCCACATCGCACGGCGCACCAGAACGGTTCGCCCGGCCTCTTCGGTTTCGCACCGCAGGACCAGCGCGTCTACATCGATAATATAACTGTCACCGCCAACCAACCGTTATGAAAAGCCTCGTTACGTTTGCACTGAGCTCTGGAATTCTCACAGCGCTGGCCGCCGATTGGCCGCAATGGGGCGGCACGCCGCCGCGCAACATGTATTCGCCGGAGAAAGGTCTGCCTGCGGTCTTCGACCCAGGCAAATTCAAGCAGGGCACGGAGGAGGTCGACCCCAAAACGACGAAGAATGTCAAATGGGTCGCAAAGCTTGGGTCTCAAAGCTACGGCAACGTCACCATCGCTGCCGGGAAGGTTTTTGTCGGCACCAACAACGAGTCGCCGCGCGATCCGCAACATCAAGGGGACCGCAGTATCTTGATGGTCTTCGACGAGAAGACGGGCGAATTCCTCTGGCAATTGGTGATTCCCAAACTCAAGTCCGGCAAAGTGAACGACTGGGAAAGTCTCGGCCTGCTCTCTTCGCCCACCGTCGAAGGCGATCGCGTCTACATCGTCACGAGCCGCTGCGAAGTGATGTGTTTGGACATAAACGGTATGGCGAATGGCAACGACGGCCCATTCAAGGACGAAGCCAAATACTTCGTAATGGACACCGGCAATCCGCCGGCCAAAGCCGGGCCTAAAGATGCGGACATCATTTGGAAATACGATATGATGGACGAACTTGGCGTGTTTCCGCATAACGCCTCCAATTGCTCGGTGCTCGTCCTGGACGATCTGGTGTATGCCTGCACGTCCAATGGGCAGGATTGGACGCACTCGAACATTCCGTCACCGCTTTCGCCCAGTTTTATCGCCCTTAATAAAAAGACCGGCGAGTTCGTCGCTGAAGACGACGCGCACATCGGACCGCGGATTTTTCACGGTCAATGGAGTTCGCCATCGACGGGGACGGTTAACGGCAAGAAGCTTGTTTTCTTCGGCGGCGGTGATGGCTGGTGTTACGCCTTTGATCCCAAGCCCGTGAAAAGCGAAGACACGAGCGTCCTGAAGGTGGTGTGGAAGGCCGATTGCAATCCGCCCGAATATAAAACCAGGGACGGCAAGCCACTCCGTTATCCCGCGGCTGAAGGGCCGAGCGAAGTCAATGCGACCCCCGTGATTTACAAGAACCGCGTCTACGTTGCCACCGGCCAGGATCCCGAGCACGGCGAAGGCGTTGGCCATCTCGTGTGTCTGGACGCAACGAAGACCGGCGATATCACCAAGTCTGGTTTGCTTTGGGATTACAAAGGCGTTCATCGTTCGATTTCGACCGTCTCGATTGATCCAGCCACGGGTTTGCTCTTTGTGGGCGATTTCTCCGGGTTTGTGCACTGTCTCGATGCCGAAAGTGGCAAACTTTATTGGGTTCACGACATGAAAGCGCACATGTGGGGCTCGACAATGGTGGCGGATGGTAAAGTCTATGTGGGGGATGAGGACGGCGATTTCGTGGTGCTCGCCGCCAGCAAGGGCAAAAAGATTCTCAGCAAGATGACCATCGACGGCCGCGAACAGGACGGGCCGAATCTTGGTGCGCCCGTATACGGCACACCCGTCGTGGCTAATGGCGTCGTTTACATCCAATCCAACACGCACCTTTACGCGTTCCATGATGCCTCGCGCGGCACTTCGGACGAAGTTCCCAAGGTGAACATTAAGCCCGCCGGCTCGAAGTAAAACTTTATGCAATCGAATGGTGTTGACCCTGCCGCGATCAAGGCGGCGCAAGAGAAACTGGACGCGCACGTCCGCGAAATTATCCAATGGCATTTCTCGCCCGAAACCGGCTCACCGTTCTGGCTCGAATGGGCCGCAAAGGCAGGCTCGAATCCGGTGAAGGAAGTTCGCAGTTTTGCTGACATTCAGCGCTTCCCGCATTTTCAGGATGAATGGCTGCGCGATCTTCAGCCGGAGGTCTGGGTGCCGCGTGCGTTCAAGGGCAAACCGTTCAACATTTTCGAAACTGGCGGTACCACCGGCATGCCGAAGCAGCGCATCGGGTGGGAAGATTACAAGGTCGACTATAGCGAGTTTTCGGAAAAGATTTCCGACGCCCATTTTCCGCGCAACCACTATTGGCTGATGATGGGACCCACGGGTCCGCGCCGCTTGCGCCTGGCGATCGAACATCTTGCCAACCTGCGCGGCTGTTCCTGCTACTTCATTGACCTTGATCCGCGCTGGGTAAAGCGCCTGCTTTCGGGCAAGCAATTCGAACAAGCCAAAGCTTACATGGAACATGTCGTCGAGCAGGCTGCCACCATTCTCAAATACCGCAAAGTCAGCGGCCTGTTCACCACGCCGAAACTCCTCGAAGCGCTCGGCGAAAAAGTGAACATCTGGGACGCAGGCATCCGCGGCGTGTTTTGCGGCGGCACCACCATGGCTCCCCAATACGTCCGTTTCATCGTCGAAGAACTGTTGGAGAATCGGATCGGCTTTTACCCGACCTACGGCAACACGCTGATGGGCCTCGCTGCAAGTGTTCCATTGCTACCCGAAGACAAATTTTCGATTACTTATTACGCCCCGCAACCCCGTGCCGTTCTTCGCATCGTCGATCCGAACAACACGACACAGACAAAGAATTACGGCGAATGGGGCAGGGTGGAGCTGACGACTCTCACGCGAGAATTTTTCATGCCCCGCTTTCTCGAACGCGACGAAGCCATCCGCCGTCTACCACGTCCCCCGTACGCCTGGGACGGCGTGGCCGAAGTCCGTCCGTTTGGCGCGATGGAAAAGACCATCGTCGAAGGGGTGTATTAATCAGCTCAATCCGCTTTTTCCGGTGCTGCCGTAACCCGGCACACCGGGCGAATTCGAGGGTGAGGTGCCGCCGCCGGTGGACTCCACGCGTCCACTATGGATTTCGCCACGCCACGCGCCGGTTTCCTCAATACGCGACTGCACAAAGTCGCGAAAGCGTTTCAAATCTCCTTCGATGCGCGTGCCAACAGCGCCCAGCGCCGCCCCAAGGTTTTCGATCGCGCCTTCAGGATCATATTCCATGCGCACGGTGACGTGCGTGCGGTTGGCGGCAATCGGCCGGAAGCTCACAATCCCCGCGTTGGGCGCGCCGCTGGTGCTGCGCCACGCGATCTTTTGATCGGGCACCTGCTCAAATATCTCAGCGTCCCACTCCTTGCGTTTGCCGGCAATTTCAGCGATCCAATGAAGCCGCTTGTCATCCAATTGCCGCACCTCTTCGATGCCCTGCATGAACTTTGGGAAATCCTCGAACTGCGTCCACTGGTTGTAGACCTTGTTCACGGCCGCTTCGACTTCGATCGACTTTTCCACGTGCATACGTCCGCTAACTTACCCGGTGCCCTGCCGCGGCGAAGTAGAGGATTCTCCCCATGCGTTTGTAGGACGAAATGTTACGGCAAACAGAGTGGGATGGACGATATTCCTTCTTCCGACAAACGCATAGGGTACACGGATGATGGGGAGAAATTGGCTCGCGGCCATGGCAGTTTTTCTGGTCGCAGTGTTTAGCCTGAGGGCCGCAAGCGTCGTTGATTATACCGACCTTGCGTTGCCCAGGCCGGGGGACTACACATTGCACATTCTTTCCCCGAACGTGCTCGAATTGCTGCTCATTAACAGCAAGGCGCCCGATCCCGCTCACGTCGACACATGGGACCTGGTGAACGCGAACACGCAATTCCAGGCGCCGCCACCCTCCGCCTTTCTGGTGACCGCGAATGGCCAGCAGATCGCCGTGCAGGCGGTCGGCTTCAAGCGGCGCGTATTGTATGCGCCACTCGCGAAGCGCGATTTGCGCATTCAGAACTCGATCGTGCTCCGCCTGGGCACCTCGATTGTCGATGGACAGACCGTCGAAGTCAGGAACCCGAGCGGAACATTATGGACTGACGCCACAAAGTTCATCAGCCTCGCCGACCCGAACCGTTACAGCCCTGCGCTGCACGTGAACCAACAGGGTTACGCGCCCGGTTTGCCGAAACGCGCAATGGTCGGCTATTCCCTGGGGAATCTTGGAGAGCTGGCGATTAACGCCGCCTCGGGCTTTCACCTGGTCGATGCCACATCCGGTTCGCAGGTTTACACCGGTTCCCTGACATTGCGGCGAGACGTTGGGTTCGAATATCTCCCGACGCCGTACCAGAATGTTTACGAAGCGAATTTCACGTCGTTTACCACGCCGGGCGCTTATCGGCTCGTCGTGCCAGGGGTGGGTTCGTCACTCCCATTCAGGATCGAGGACGGGATTCCAATCGGCGCGACTCGTGCCTATGCGCTTGGGCTCTACCATCAACGTTGCGGTACCGAGAACCGTTTCCCTTTCACGCGCCACATTCACAATCAGTGCCATACAAACCTCGCGGATGTGCCAGTCCCGCAAACCTCGTTTGCGAACACGTGGACGATGATCGCTTCTGAATCGTCGGACTACACCAACGAGCCGCGCCACACGGCGATGCAACTTCGCAGTGAAGCCACACAACTGTATCCTTTCGTAAACCGCGGAAAACTAAACGTCTCCGGCGGGCACCACGATGCGGGCGATTATAGCAAGTACACCATCAACAGCGCTGCCTTGGTCCATTCGTTGATATTCGCCGTGGATTGCTTCCCGGGAGCGGCGGCGCTGGATAATCTCGGACTCCCGGAGAGCGGCGATGGGATCAGCGACCTGCTGGAGGAAGCGAAATGGGAATCGGACTTTCTCGCGAAATTGCAGGACGCCGATGGCGGCTTTTACTTTCTTGTGTACCCGCGCGATCGCGCCTACGAGAGCAATGTTTTGCCGGATTCCGGCGACCCGCAAGTAGTCTGGCCGAAAAACACCGCGGTCACAGCGGCGGGCGTCGCGGCGCTCGCGCAAACCGCATCGTCGCCTCTCTTCAAGCAGCGTTATCCTGCCGAAGCTGCGGCTTATTTGCAGAAGGCGCAGCTGGGCTGGAATTTCCTGACCAACGCCATTGCGCGTTTCGGGAAAGACGGATCCTACCAAAAGCTTACACATTATGGCGATGTATTCATGCACGACGACGAACTGGCGTGGGCGGCGTGCGAAATGTATTTGGCAACCACCAATGCCGCGTATCAGCAAAAGCTGATCGAGTGGTACAATCCGCAGGACCCCGCGACGCGCCGCTGGGGTTGGTGGCGATTGTTTGATTCGTACGGACGCGCCGCGCGCAGTTATGCATTCGGCGCGCGCAGCGGACGTGTCGCCGCCGGGCAGTTGAACGCTAGTTATCGCGCGCAATGCGAAACAGAGCTTGCGGCTGCCGCGCAGGACACGCTTCGTCGCACCACAAACAGCGCTTACGGCGTGGGTTTGCCGATTGAAGACAAGAGCTATCAGACCGCCGGCTGGTTTTTCCCGAGTGCGCGCGCTTTTGATCTGACGGTCGCATATCAAATCGATCCACGACCCGAATACCTGGACGCCCTCATCAGTAACTTGAATTATGAGGAGGGCTGCAATCCCATCAACGCCTCTTTCATCACCGGCGTGGGTTGGAAACGCCAGCGCGAGATCGTGCACCAATACGCGCAAAACGATCGCCGCGTTCTGCCGCCCTCGGGCATTCCGCTCGGGGCGGTGCAATCCGGGTTCGATTGGGTGGCGCAATACGGCAGTGAACTCGGCGCATTGAACTTTCCCGCGGATTGGTTTGTCACCGGTCCTTACGCGTTCTACGACCGGTGGGCCGACGCCTACAATCTGACGACCGAATTTGTGATCGCCAATCAATCCGCTGCGCTGGGCAGTTTGGCTTATGTGGCTGCGCTCAGTTCCGTGCGGTCGCAGGCGTGGGTTTCAGCGTCGGCGCAAATCGTGGTGCCCGCGCAACTTCCCATGAACCTACCTGCAACCGCCTCGGTTCAAGGCATCGGATTGGCCCTGTCGCAGGCGCAGATTGTTTGGGAGGCGCGCGACCAGGAGCCGGCGTTCGGCAGCAATTTCATTTTCGTGCCCAAGACCCTTGGCACCAACTGGATCGAAGTGGAAGCCGCTCTGGCCGATGGTCGGCGCGTATTTGCCACAACGAATTTCATCGTCACCAATGGGCCGCCTTCAGTCAGCGTTACCGCAACTGACCCGAACGCGTCTGAATCGGGCGATCCAGGCGTCTTCACATTCAGCCGCAGCAGCTCCACTGGCGCACTCACAGTCTTTTTCACTCTGTCCGGGACCGCGAGCAGCGGCGTGCATTATGCTAATATTGGAAACAGCGTCATAATTCCTGCGGGCGCGACTAATCGCACTGTGAGCATCTTGCCGATTAACAACTCAGTCGCGGACGGCAACAGAACGGTCATTCTTGCGCTGGCCACGAACACTTCGTATGCGCTTAGTTCGCCGACGCAAGCGGTAGTGACCATCTTTGACGACGAGATGAACGTGCCTCCGAACGTGAACATCTTGAGCCCGGGCGCCCCGACGATTTATCTGCAAAATACTAACAACTGGCTCACGGTCCAGGCGGCCATCAGCGATGATGGCAAACCTATACCGCCCGGGAACCTGACGATCACGTGGAATCAGGTCGCCGGCCCGCCGGCGCTGACGTTCGTGCCCTCAAATTCGCCGAATTGCCTTATCAAGTTCCATGCGCCCGGCATCTATACGCTGCGGTTATCCGCCTACGATGGTCAATATCAGGCTTCGGACGAATTCACCGCGGTCGTGGACCCGGACTTTGCGATTTCGAGCGGCCTTGTGGCCTACTGGCGCTTCGCCGAAGCCAATGGCGCCGCTACCGCAGACGCCTCGGGCAACAATCGCACGGTGGGCATTTCGGGCGGCGCGACCTTCAGCACCGGCCGGATAAATAATGCGCTTAACTTCGATGGTAACGACGACGTCGCCAGTTTTACCTCGCCGGAACTGTCCCAGGTCACTATCGCCGGCTGGCTGAAAATGGCCGGCAATGGCAACAGCCTGACTCCGCGAATCATCGAGATGCCTGCTTTCACCGTGCGCCTTCAACGCGATGCAACGGTTGGCCACCGTCTCGGTTTCCAATCCGCGCGCTCGGACTTTGCCGCCGAATGGCGCATCGACCCTGGCCTCATCACGGACAACGTCTGGTTTCACTTCGCCTGCGTTTATGATCCCTATCGCCCCGGTGCGGTGGCTGACATTTACATCAACGGCGTGCTGCAGACCGTCAGCGAACTGAGCGGTGGCGGCGGCAGCCTCGTCTCGAATGCGGGCACCGGTTACATCGGCAATCGCGCGACGCTGGACCGCGGCTATCAGGGCGCGATCGACGAGTTGCGCGTTTACAACCGATTGCTTACCGCCGATGAAGTCGCTTTGCTCGCTTATACTTCGATTGGAAACATGGCGCCGGTCATCAACATTAACGATTCATCCTTCTTCACCAATGTATTTACACTTCGCGCCGCTGTTGTT
>Ga0066652_100002158_pt1 | contig 10650 bp, 5 predicted proteins | sample GraSoiAngelo_101_FD_71413 | JGI IMG/M metagenome (GOLD analysis project Ga0066652, IMG submission 71413) | Grasslands soil microbial communities from the Angelo Coastal Reserve, California, USA - 14_0903_02_30cm | ecosystem: Environmental > Terrestrial > Soil > Grasslands | place: USA... | reverse complement strand
TCAAGACGACTGGTGACAAACATCTCCCCTTCGTCACTAAAGGCGATCGCGGTGGGATTAACGATGTCTCCTGAATATTCCGAGACCTCGCCAGCGACGTCGATACGAAACAATGTGACGGGGAGCTCCTCACCACGTGAGCCTGAACGAGTGACGAATAGTGCGCCATCATCTGGATCAAAGGCAGGATTTGTAACTGGATGAACATCGCCGACTAGCTTCTTTGCGATTGTGAACTGAACCGGATCACTCTCAATCTCGCCTGCTCGTAATCTAACTGACACCTGACCGGTTCGCGTCGATTCGGGAACGATGGCAAGTACTCTTCGTGAGCCCAGCGCGACAATCTGAGCGACGTTATCATCGAAGATAACCGCACACTCTGCGGGAAGCCTGGTATCGAAGCCTTCACAATCAATTGCGACCTCGCCGCCCGGAATCCCATAAAGTGGATCGATTCGCGTAATTTTGCCTGCACGTCCTATCGTCAAACGTACTCCTTGTTACTGGTTAGCATAGTGCCAAAAAGTGGCCATGATACGCCGCCAAAGATGTCATGTCTAACGCCACTATTGGTGCAGAGCTGACGGTTGCGAATGATGGCGCTATGTTATAATCCCCGCCGCAATAAGGTTAGTGCGGGACTCAAGTTGTGTTGATCCTGGCGTTTGAGACCAGGCAAAAGCAGGAAGTTGCGCACAATAGAAAACTCGATGCTCAAGCTACTCAGCGACGTATTTTCGCCGAGGATAAAAGCCAGAAGTCACCAGCGTACGACATCTACCGCCCGCGACACTGATTCTGTAATTAACGCACACCTCAACCCCTTCATCGTTCCAATTCAAAGTAATAAGGCGTCTACCTTCCTGGGAGGGTCAAACTATTTCTAGTGTTTTAGGCAATACTCTGGGCCTCAAGCCAAACCAACTTCGACGCATAGAAAAACTCTATACGCGCCGGATACCTCCAAACGAGATCGTCACGCCAGAGTTTGCCCGACAGTTGGGGGAGCTTTCGCATGAAACCCGGCGGCAAATCGGAGTACTTATTGATCGGAAGGGTCACATTCAATACGTGATGGTTGGCGACAATCGTGAAATTGAGTTGCCGGACTTCAAGCGCGTTCGTGTGGCGACCGGACGATTCCGAGGACTGCGCTGCGTACATACGCACCTGCGTGGTGAATCGCTGACCCAGGACGACTTGACTGACCTTGCGCTACTGCGACTCGATTTGATGGCAGCAATCGATGTGGATGCCAAGACGGGTCTGCCGGGGTTAGTCCATGCCGCGCACCTTTTACCGCTTCACGCCGGCGAGTTAGACAACACAAAGGCTCCTCGTCTTTACGAGTTTCTGGAACCGAAGGTTGTTTCGCAATTAGACAGCGATTTTCTCGAACTCATCAATTCGTTAGAAGAGGAGATGGCCCGGAACCGCCGCACTGTTCGGCTCGCCGAAGTGCGCGACCGCACAATCCTCGTTGGCGTTGCGACGGGACCGCTGTCAGATGCCGAGGAGTCAATGGCCGAACTTGCCGAGCTGGCAACTTCAGCGGGCGTCGTGGTCCAGGACGAGATCATTCAGCGACGCCAGGCAATCGATCCGCGAACGGTTCTCGGAAAAGGCAAGTTGGACGAACTTATCATCAGGGCTCTCCAACTTGGCGCCGACATGCTCGTATTTGATAGTGAACTCTCAGCCGCCCAGGTTAGATCGCTGTCGGAAGCAACGGACCTGAAGGTGATAGATCGCTCTCAGTTGATTCTCGATATTTTTGCGCAACGTGCACAGTCGAGTGAAGGTAAAATTCAGGTCGAACTTGCACAATTGAAATACCTTCTTCCTCGTCTTATCGCCGGTCAGGACTCTGCGTTTTCACGACTGGCTGGAGGAATTGGCGGTCGAGGTCCTGGCGAAACAAAACTCGAAACTGATCGACGCCGCGTTCGAGACCGGATCAATCGACTGGAAAAAGATATTGAGGAACAACGACAGCGTCGCCAGGAGCGTAGAAAAGGTCGGGCGCGGCAGGGCCTACCGGTCGTCTCTATTGTTGGCTATACAAACGCTGGTAAATCTACTCTCCTGAATGCACTAACCAAGAGTACGGTGCACGCCGAGCAACGAATGTTTGCAACGCTGGATCCGACTTCGAGGCGCCTTCGGCTGCCGCGGGAACAGGAAGTAATAGTGAACGACACGGTGGGATTCATTCGAGATTTACCTCCAGATTTGCTTTCTGCGTTTCGCGCGACGCTGGAGGAAATCAGTGAGAGTAGTCTGCTGATACACGCGGTTGATGTCTCAAATCCGAGGTGGACTCAACAAATTCAGTCAGTCAAGCGTATCCTGGCCGACCTCAAGCTGAATGAGATCCCTACAATTATCGCACTCAACAAAGCAGATTTGATTGATAAAGAGGTTTTGGCGATAGCGATCAGACAGGCACAGTCTGAGGCGTCTGAAGTGGTGGCCATCTCTGCTCTGCGTGAGTCGACGTTGGCTCCGCTACTCGAAAAGGCTGGAGCGGTTTTAGCTCGGAATCTGGGCGGACAGCCCGACGAGAGTGAACGGTACAGCGAAGCTGTATCTCGTATTGCATAATGGGACTTCGTCCACGTTTCAAAACCCCCTTTAGTCAGGCTCGCGACAAACTCGTGGGCTACGCGATTCGTCCATTCATGCTGTTCGAGCCGCGTACTCGATTTCTGATCGGGTGTGGGATTCTCGTAATAGTCACGTCGCTCCTCCTTCTCAGCGGCTCCGCTTCCACGTTCATCGATAATTATAAAGAAGGTGACGTTCTCATCCGGGCGATCATAGCTCCAGCCGATATCACGACCGTTGACCTGGCGGAGACTGAACACAGGCGCGACGCTGCTCGACGATCTACTCGTCCCATCTTCAATTTCGACTCCAGTCGGGCAGAAACTTCAGTTCAGAGTTTTCGCGCCGCGTGGGAAGAACTCAAGAAACAGAGCGCCACCGCCGGCCCAACAAAGATACCGCAGTGGAGCGGGGATGGTGGTCAGGCAGTCGCACGCGCGATCATCGCGCACAACTTTAACGAGGCAGAACTTGATCGACTAACATCGATCATTCGCGAAGTTGCAGTTAGTTTCATTTACGATGACAACGATGCGGACCGACTCACACAGGAGATCGTTCTGGTAGATGTCCGGAACCCTGTCGCTCAGATGATCATGCCTGCGCCACGCACTCGAATGATCGCTGCATCAGCAGCCCGACGAAATGCGGAACTCCGAATCCTCAACCTCCAGGGCTGGACGAGCGAACAGAAAACCGCGTTAGCCCTCGCGCTTATTCCACTTATCCGACCCAATGTTGTGCTGGACCCGGTTGGTACGGCAACAGCGCGCGAGAGTGAGGCCAATCGGATACCGCCCGTCGCAATCTCCCTGAAACGCAACCAGGTTCTGGCCCGTGAAGGCGACACTATCACCCCAAACATCCTGGCGCAGATAGCTGCAATTAAGAGCACGGGACATAAAGGACGCCCGTGGCAAAACCTCGTCGGACTTCTGCTCGTGGTTATCGCGATCTATTGGGCCGCCTGGAAGTTTACCGAGCATCGATCGTCAAGCAATTCAGTGACGCTAAGCAAACATACAGCTTTCGCATTAGTGGGTTCAGCTCTTGTCGTTCAGACGGCGCTAATGAAGGTAGGGTTTATCCTTGGCGACAGCATTGCAGCACCACGCCTCAACGCCCCTTTCAACGATCCTGGTATCTGGAACTTTGCGATTCCTTTCGCAGCCGCTGCATTGTTGGTGGCAATGTTGGTCGATACACAACTAGCGTTCTTAACCGGAATCATCACTGCCCTTTTTGCCGGTATGCTCGCGCCCAGCGGCATGCCGAAGGCGCTCTTCGCGATGGTTTCGTGTTCGGCCGCAGTGTATGGCATAGGTCGATATCGAGAGCGTCAATCAGTTACGCTGGCAGGACTATTGGTGGGTGGGATCAACGTGGTAATGGCTATTGCGCTGATCGCCTATGCCGAGCAGCCTCTCACCGTCAACACGATCTTATTGGGCATGGGATGTGGCCTTGCAGGCGGATTATTAACAGCCGTCTTCACCGCTGGCGGCTTGCCAATCAACGAATCGCTGTTTGGAATCTTGACCGACGTAAAACTGCTTGAACTTTCGAATGCAGATCTACCAGTTTTAGGCCAGCTTGCCTTGCGAGCCCCCGGAACAAACCAGCACTCACATGCGGTTGGTCAGTTAGCTGAGGACGCTTGCCGGGCGGTCGGGGGGAATCCACTGCTCGCAAGGATTGGCGCGCTGTATCACGACATCGGAAAGTTGGCTGCTCCCGATTACTTTGTTGAAAATCAACAGGGTGTTAATCCACATGATCGACTGCGCCCACACCAGAGCGCAAAGATCATAACCAGTCATGTAACGTACGGGAGTCGACTCGCTAAGGAAATTGGTCTACCGGAAAAGATTGCTGACTTTATCCCCCAACACCATGGGACGCGAACCCTCCATTACTTCTTACGCAAGGCGCAGTCACAAGCAAAGCCCAATGAAAAAATAGACGAAGCCGACTTTCGCTATCCTGGACCAAAGCCACAATTCAAAGAAGCTGCGATCATGATGTTGGCTGACTCATGTGAAGCGGCGGCACGTTCACTGGCGCGACCCGATCCGGAAAACATTAGAGCTATCGTCGTCAAGATTGTTGACGCGATAATAACTGACGGACAGCTCGACGAGTGCAACATCACCCTTCAGGAACTCACAACGATCCGCGAAGCGATGATCAGTGCACTTACGGCCATATATCACGCTCGCATCGACTATCCGGGTTTCAACCCACCACACTTGACTGGACCTTTACCTACGCTGCCGGCCGGCGATCTTGACAGCGAAGAGCGCGGCGTTGGATACACCAAGCCCTCCGAGGTTCCGATTAGCCTGGGTGGAGAGGTGGAAGACGAAGCGATTCCTCGCAAAGTCGGAAACCGCTAATCCAGCAAATTCCTACAAAGCACTCTCTTGGGAGAATCTCGCGCGTACTTTTGCGTAGGTAGTTTCCAGCTGTTCAGGAATCACTCTGGCGTCGCCTACCGTGGTCATGAAGTTTGTGTCGCCCGACCACCTCGGCAGTATGTGCAGATGAATGTGATCGACAATTCCCGCGCCTGCAGCTGCACCAAGATTCATGCCGATATTAAAACCGGAAGGTGCGTAGACGTCCCGCAGAGCTGTCTCGCTGCGTTTCGTTAGATCCATCAATTCATCGGTAATTTCTTTTGGCGTTGATTCAAGATCCCCAAGATGAAGATTCGGAATAACGAGTAAGTGGCCGGTAATGTAGGGATAGAGATTAAGTGCGACGAAGTTATGCTTTCCGCGATGTATGACGAGGTTAGCTTCGTCGTTAGCAACTTCCGCTGCCATGCGACAGAACACACACGTCGCAGACTGTGCATCAACGCCGGAGGCAATGTACTTCGCACGCCACGGGCTCCACAATCGATCCAATGTTTAGATACCTCTGGGAATGAATGAACTAGAGTACGGGTGGTTGTCGATTATCAGCGAGTGTTGAGGAGTTGTTGGACGTAGATGTCGCGTTCGAGTTGTCGTCGTTAATAAGTTCTTTCAGCTCTTTTCCAGGTTTGAAGTAAGGCACACGTTTGGCAGGAATACTGACCGGGTCACCGGTTTTTGGATTTCGACCCCTCCGAGCGCCTCGTTCACGTACTCTGAAACTGCCAAAGCCGCGGAGTTCAATCTTTTCGCCATGATTGAGCGTTTCGATGATGCTTTCAAAAACAATTTCGACTAAACGCTCGGCGTCTTTCTTCGTAAGTTCTGCCGCCCGAGCCACGTCCTCGACGAGTTCTGCTTTTGTCATGCATCACCTCGATTGCTCAAAATGGTCCAAGCTAAAATACAACTAATTTCTCGAAAGATATCTTAGTTAACTTCTTTATATTGGCGAGATTAGCTAGACCGTACACTACCAGAAAACAATCTAGTCGGGCAAGACTAACAACGTAACGAGAATGAAGCCAATCGACGCGTGCGACGTGCACTGTACTAACCTGAAAACCGACCAATAAAGAAGCCCTGCGTCATGCGGATTACTCCGCGTGAGACAGGGCTCCTGGATTTATCTTCGTCCGCGTTTACTCGTCAGTTGGCTCAGGCTTGCTTAAACCAAAGTCGGCAAGTTCGCCGAGTGAAGCCATGCCGCCACCGGCTTCGGACGAATAGATCTTCGTGTCGATAATCGGTTCATCTTTTCCGACGGCGCGGGCCGAAAGGCCAATCTTCTTAGTTTCAGGGTCGATACGGAGAATCTTGAAATCCATCTCCTGGCCCAACTGAACGATGTCTTCGGGCTTATTGACGTGCTCCTCAGACAGTTCTGAGATATGGCACAACCCTTCGAGATTATCATCGAGCTCAACAAAAGCTCCGAAGTTTGCAAAACGAGCGACCTTGCCATGGACGACATCTCCAGGTTTATGCTCGTTCGTAAACTTCTCCCACGCGTTCGGCTCGAGATCCTTAATTGAAAGGGATAGCCGACGGTTTTCGCTGTCGATGCTGGTGATAACGGCGTCGATCTCCTGCCCCTTCTTCAATACTTCACTGGGATGCTTGATTCGACGCGACCAGGAAATGTCGGAAACATGGACGAGACCGTCTACGCCATCTTCAATTTCGATGAAAGCGCCAAAATCGGTCAGGTTCCTGACGCGCCCGTGAACACGAGTGCCAACCTGGTAACGCTCGTGCAGAGTCTGCCAGGGGTTTTCCTGCACCTGCTTCATGCCAAGACTGATACGACGTGCCTTGGGATCAACGCTAAGTACTTCGACTTCGACCAGATCGCCAGGATTGACGACCTTGCTTGGATGCTTGACGCGCTTGGACCAGCTCATCTCAGAAACATGGACCAGGCCCTCGACGCCGTTTTCGAGCTCAACGAAGGCGCCATAATCAGCCACACTTGCAATGCGCCCGTTTACCCGGGTGCCTACCGGAAATCGCTCTTCAACGCTGGACCATGGATCAGGCAATAATTGCTTGTAACCCAGTGACACGCGTTCGCGCTCACGATCAAACTTCAAAACCTTTACCTGGATGTTGTCGCCCACATGAAATAGTTCATTTGGGTTCTGCAAGCGTCCCCACGACATGTCGGTAACGTGCAACAAGCCGTCTACGCCACCCAGATCGACGAATGCGCCGTAATCAGTAAGGTTCTTGATTTGACCTTCAACAACAATGTCTTCCTCGATCTGATGAAGCGTTTGATCTTTTCGACCAGTATTCTCCTGTTCGATAACAGCTTTGCGAGACAAGACAACGTTGGACCGTTTGCGGTTGAGCTTGATTACCTTCGCTTCAATCGTTTGGTTTCGAAGACTGTCGAGGTTTCGCACTGGCCTTACGTCTACCTGGGATCCAGGTAAGAACGCAGCAATGCCGTCAATGTCGACGCGTAAGCCACCTTTAATGCGATCGATCACACGACCTTTTACACTCGTTCCATCGCGATACGCCTTCTCGAGGTCGTCCCAGGCCTTCATGCGAACGGCATCAGCACGTGACAGCACTGGCAAGCCATCGGCGGTTTCCATGCTCTTCACGAGCACTTCAACTTCATCACCAGGCTTGACTGTCAGTTCGCCGTTTTCGGTAAATTCAGCGGGGTTAACTATACCTTCCGACTTGTAGCCAAAATCAATGACCACGCCGCGTTCGCTAATACCGACGACAGTTCCGCGTACAACTTCTCCCTCTTCGAGAGTCGCCTGCTCCTGTTCAAATTGATCTAAGAGTTGACCAAAGTCGACATCGCCACTCGAACGTGATTCAGATTCATCGGAATCATCGAGTGCAGCGGCATGAGCCACGGCGGCTGGTTGACTGGAAACTTCGGATGGTTGCGGCGCAGTCCCTGACTCGCCGGATGTTGGTTTGTTTTCGGCCTCGCTGTCGTTCAGCTTGGGTTGTTCACTAGACATGCAGACTCCTGTAGTTCCGGTAACTTGCAGCGCGTTCCAAGAACATTTCGCGCCTCAACTGTCAGTCACAATCATCGCAGGTCTCGATGATGCCAGACAGTGTTTTAGCGGCCTGTGTGGTGTTTGACCTTGGCGTTGTCGGGAATTGGGGTTGGCGAGGAAGGAAGCCGTTTGGATTTGGAAATGTCGAGCTAATTTGTTTCGATTACCACCCTGCCGTTATTCACCCGCTTGGTCCGACAAACACCCGCCGCCTTTTTTACCGGGTAGGGCGGCAATGTACACGCCAGTATAAGGGCATGTCAAGGCGGAAGGGCCCGAACCATCACCGACGATGTTCGTAAAAACGGAAACACCGCCGGAATATCAGACGGCGTTTCCATTGATTGACCTATTAAGCGAGTCTATTGACTCGTTGAGAGGTTGTCCGTGTTTCGTGGAACGACGTAGACACCGGCCGAATGAGATCCGACAAAAAGTACATTTTGATCTTGAGCGTCAAAAGCCAATGCCCAGATTCTCTGGCTCGGCAGACGTCGCCCCTTGGGATCAATGCGCGCCCAGGTAACCCCGCCATTGGTTGTGCGATAGACGCCCCCGCCGATTTCGGATGTTTGATAGGCATTGCCGGCAAATATCTCATCACCGTTCCGAGGATTAACTAGAATGCTTGTGAAATCTCCAAACGGGAGATTGCCTCCTCGACGATTGAATGTTGCTCCACCATCGTGGGACATGTAAAACGACTGCTTAGTGCCGACATAAATATAATTGGGACGTTGTGGATCCTGAGCAATTGTATTGACTGGAAAATCACGCGGCACGCTATCCGCCCAACGCCAGGTCTTACCACCATCTTTAGTGATCAAAACACCCGAAGCGGGAGTACCAACCAGGATGGTTTCTGGCTGACGAAGGTTAGTCGAGATGCACGTCGTCCGAGGATCCATGCCCGGACCAAAAGAAAGCTTCTGCCACCCCTTGCTCAGATCGTAACTGCGATACAAGCCTGTGTTGGTCGCCGCAAGAAATCCGGGACGTTGGGTTTCGGGGTCGACTGTATGGACCAGTGCGTTAACAGCATCGGCCAGAATCAGATCTGATTGCTCCACGCCATCGGCATTACTCACTTTAGAAACACCCAGAGCCGACAAAGTAATGTCGTCAAATCTGCCGGTTGCGGGAAGGTGGCGATCAGCCTGAAACCGTTTTAACGCAGCTAGTGTGGCAGGACCACCTCTGCCGTCGGGAACACCTAAATGGTAACCAGCAATGTTGAGTGCTTCCTGGACCCGGGTAATCGTATCGACTGAAAGTGCCGGTTGTCTGACAACGGGAGTCGCGGGCCGTTTTGCTTTTATTCCTCGTCCTGGAGTCCTTTTGGGCTCGGACTTAGTGGGTGCCCATACGGGCGACCATGAGGTTCCACGATCAAGTGATCGATATACACCCAGGTTCGTTCCTAAGTAGATCAGGTTTGGATCACGTGTGTCCTGAAGAATTGCGTAGGTGATCAACCGAGCAGGCATACTTTTCATGGAAGGACGCCAACTCTCGCCATTGTCATTGCTGACAAAGAAAAAGCCGCCACCCGTCGCAGTGTTAATGGTGGAAGCATAAACTCGGTTCGGCATTTCACGATCGGCGAGAATCGCATTTGCAAACCGACCACTAAATCCCCCATTGGTCGGAACGAACGACTTGCCACCGTCCATCGAGACCATGACGCCATAGTTATTAGTGCCGATGTAAATCATTTCCGGCCTGGATGGATGGACCGCAATCGAATTAATTTCGAGTTGGCGAGATGTAGTTACCATCCATGAATCAGCGTCGCCACCGCGATCGGACCGCCAGAAACCTTCTGTCGTTCCGGCAAAGACAACGCCGGGAATTGAGGGGTGTTGCAAGATGGCGCGAGTACGGCGCGACTGTGACGGAATACCTTGCACCTTCCTCCAACTCTCACCCGCTGTCTTGCTCTCGTAGATACCACTACACGCGGACGCAATGATGTGATTTGGATCGTGCGGATCTATATCGATAGCGAAAATGTCGGAGTCGTCAATTATCCCGTTCTTAATTGATCTCCAATTCTTACCACCATCGGTCGACTTATACGGGAGGTACCAGGTACCTGCATAAATCGTGTCGGTAGTTCGCGGATCAATAGCGAGCGACTCGACGTGGACCAGCCCCGGAGTGGTTGACGTTGGGAGTTGCTTCCACGATTCGCCTGAATCGTCCGAGCGGAAAATTCCATTGAAAGTTCCTGCAATGAGAGTGCTCGGATCAGCCTCTGCCTGGGCCAGAGAGTGGACAGCTTCATTTCTCAACTGGCTACTTTCACGCCAGGTTTGCCCCCCGTCAGTTGATTTGAAAAATCCACCGGGCTCCTTGTGACGATGTGCTCCAACATATAGCACCTTAGGATTGCGTGGGTCGACTATCACATGATCGACGAATAGACGCGGCTTGCCGAAATTGTAGAGCAACTGCCACTGCTTGCCGCCGTCCGCTGAAGTATAAATCTGACCATCGAGCGTGCCGAAGTAGAAGCGATCCGGATTAGTTGGATCAACCACCAGTCCGCGAACATCTCCTCCTGGAGGTCCGGTTGTGCGCCA
>Ga0066652_100002155_pt1 | contig 10658 bp, 10 predicted proteins | sample GraSoiAngelo_101_FD_71413 | JGI IMG/M metagenome (GOLD analysis project Ga0066652, IMG submission 71413) | Grasslands soil microbial communities from the Angelo Coastal Reserve, California, USA - 14_0903_02_30cm | ecosystem: Environmental > Terrestrial > Soil > Grasslands | place: USA... | reverse complement strand
TTGTCCCCAGCCATAAACGGTCCTGTTGTCTTCCCTGCCCGGAGTTCTTGAATTGACCCGCGTACTTTTAAACCCGAGGCTATCGAGAATGGTATTGATCCTTGTGCCGGTACCGGCCAGGCCCTGCAACCAGAGGCTGGCGGTATTATCGCTGGTGGTGAGCATCAGCATAATTACTTTTTTCAAGGCGATCTTCACCGTGTCTTTGAATGAAGCCACTACATCGTAATCGGAATAGGCCAGCGAATCGCGGTATAACAATTCCTGGTCATAATCCAGTTCTTTTTTATTCAGTTTATCCATTACACCGATCAATATCGGCACTTTGACAATGCTTGCTGTCGGAAAAACCGTGTCGGCATTAATGGCCACTGTTTTGCCGGTTCTGAGATTTTTTACATAGATGCCTACATCGCCATTGAAACCGGATATTGCTTTCTGCAGTTTCTCCTGTAATTTTTTATCAGGTTTTTGTGAAAGAACAATAGTGGATATCAGTAAAGAAAGAAACAATAAGAAATTTTTCTTCATGGCAGTTATTTCGCGTTCATATAATCAATTACAAGGTGGCAAAATGCTTTAATCCCGGTTATCATTCCTGCATCGTCTACAAAGAATTCCGCAGTATGATGCGGTGGCGCTTTCTTCGGATCATTGCCTTTTGGCATTCCCCCAAGATAAAAGAAAAAGGAAGGCGCTTTGGTGCCATAATAGGAGAAGTCTTCGGCACCGGTCACCCATTCTCTTTCTGTAACATTATTAACTCCAGCAGCCGATTGCAGGGAAGGAAGCATTTTTTTTACAAGTTCAGGAGTATTGTAGGTCACCAGGGTTTTTGAGTCGATATTCACGGTAGCCGTTGCACCGCCCGCTTCTGCAATATTTGTGACAGTGTGTTTTATTCTTTCATGAACTTCCTGTTGCATTTTGCTGTCAAGGGTCCTGATCGTACCATCCATCACGCATTCGTCGGGAATGATATTGCTTCGAACCCCCCCGCTTATTTTACCGACCGTAATAACTACGGGTGCCCTGGTCAATTCGGACTGGCGGCTGACAATTGTCTGCAAGCCTTCAATGATCTGGGCAGAGATGGCAATCGGGTCTACCCCGAGCCAGGGTTGCGAGCCGTGACTTCCCTTGCCTTTCACTACAATATGAAACCAGTCGGAAGAGGCCATAAAAGCACCGGGTTTGTATTGTATCTGTCCCACTTCAATATTGGATTCGATATGAAGCCCAAATATGACATCTACTTTGGGATCGTCCATCACGCCTTCTTTTACCATCAGTGGTGCTCCACCTTCCTCTCCTTCAGGCGGTCCTTCTTCTGCGGGTTGAAAAATAAATTTTACGGTTCCTTTCAGGTCGTTCTTCATGCCTGCAAGAATTTCAGCAACACTCATCAGCATGGCCACATGAGTATCATGACCACAGGCATGCATTACGCCAACTTCCTGCCCATTATAATTTGCTTTTTCTTTCGAGGCAAATGGAGTATTTACTTTTTCGACAATGGGTAATGCATCCATATCGGCACGAAGACCAATGCAGGGGCCGGGTTTGGCTCCGCGTAAAATACCTACAACGCCTGTTTTTCCGATACCTTCTTTTACTTCGAGGCCCAAGCTCCTGAGATGACCGGCGATAAGTTTCGCCGTATTAAATTCACGGTTTCCCAACTCCGGATGCTGGTGGATGGTTCTTCTCCAATCGATACATTGTGATTCGATTTTTTGGGAGGCGGCATTGACCTTATCTTTTAGTTTTGTTATGTCAGTTTGTGAATGGGATTGAACAAATAACAAAACAAAGACGGCAACAAACGGTAGGTGCTTCATTACGCAATTTTGCATGAATTTACCATAAAACCGCTTTCCGGCGGGGATTAATAAACCGGCAGCGTCGCAGTTATTATAACAAGGTTGTCACGGATACATGCCAGATGCCAGATGCTGGGTGCTGGTCGCTTAACGTTGGAATCAAGTATCCAGTATCAAGTATCCACACTAGTGACGACAAGCTATCAACTAACCACTCCGGACCGAAAGACAGCAGATTCGTGACTATGAACCGGCCCCGGATTAGAATGCACAAACAATAAATTGGCGGTGCCTGATTTGTTTTATATTTATTACCAGGATGCTAATTCGTCACGTACATTTTCTAAAGGCTGTCTTTTTACATAGCCTTACTGCTTATGGGGGTCCGCAAGCCCATTTGGCGATGATGATGAAAACCTTCGTCCGCCAGACACCCTATTTGACCGAAAGCGAGCTGATGGAATACAATGCATTTTGTCAACTGCTTCCCGGCGCTTCATCAACGCAGACCCTTACATTGATCGGTTATAAACGCGGCGGCGTAACCCTCGCGATACTCACATTACTTATCTGGATCGCCCCCGCCTGCATATTGATGGGAGCTCTTTCTTTTTTATTGTCTTACATTGATAAGAATGCATTGAACGGGAACATCTTCAAATTCATCCCGCCAATGGCAGCAGGGTTTTTATTATATGCCTGCTTTACAGCTTTCCCGCTTTCTATAAAGAATTCGATTACCTGGGCCATAATGATTGTCAGTACAACGATCACTTATTTTTTCTTTAAAATGCCAGGCATTTTTCCTGCTCTGATCATTTTGGGTGGCATAGCCACGAACCTCAGTAAGAAACGTATTCCTCAAATAGAACAGAAACCCCGGAAAATAAAATGGTGGAACTTCTGGTTATTCGGTATCATTTTCATCGCCGCCGGTATCGTCAGTGGCATTGCAAAAAGAGATAATTGGCCCAACCGAAAACCTATCAATCTCTTTGAAAACACTTATCGTATGGGCAGCCTCGTATTTGGAGGTGGGCATGTACTGATGCCGATGATGTATGAGCAATTCAGTGTAAGACCAGAAGCGATTAAAACAAAAGATAGCAGCGTTGTGCAGATAAATGAAAATGATATGTACACCGGCATGGGGATCGTCAGGGCCATGCCTGGGCCAGTGTTTTCTATTGCCTCGTTTACCGGTGGTATGGCTTTAAAAGACATGGGTACTGAAATGCAGGTGGTGGGCTGTTTGATCGGCACGATCGCTATTTTCCTGCCCAGCGCTTTATTGGTCCTGTTCTTTTTTCCGATATGGAGTAACCTAAAAAAATATGCAGCAGTTTATCGCTCCCTGGAGGGCATCAATGCCGTGGTCGTTGGCATTATGATAGGCTCTACTTTTTATATCATGAGAGATATTTCATTAATTGAACCCAAAACCATCAGTTTGCTGAATGTGTGTGTAATCATCGGAACCAGTTTACTATTATCTTATACCAGGCTCCCCTCTCCTTTTATTGTTGCCGCCTGCCTGTTACTTGGCTTCTTTATCAATAGTTCTTCCTGAATAATAGCCGCTCCGCTCAATTTCTTCTTTTACTTTATCCGGAACGAGATAGCGGATAGATTTTTTTTCTTTGATCAGTTGACGAATGACTGTTGAGGAGACCTGTATCAGCGGTGCATCAAGTACTATAAGCTTTGCATTGAAGTCATTTGTTATTTCAAATCCTTCTCTTTTGTAAACATATATCGGATAGTGTTTGACAATGGCTTCATAGTTCTTCCATTTGTCCAGGTTTTGAAAACTATCGCTGCCCATGATAATGCTGAATTGACTACCGGGGTATTTTTCTTCGAGGTGTATTAATGTGGTAACTGTATAGGATGGCTTTGATAATCCAAACTCAATATCTGAAACCCTGATCCTGTTATCATCTTCCGTAGCAGTTTTGGCGAGATGAAGCCGGTGATATTCATTTAACAGTCCCTGGGTTTTTTTAAAGGGATTCTGGGGAGACACTACCAACCAGACCTTTTCAAGATCCGTGGAATTTAAAATGTGATTGGCTATAATTAAATGTCCGACGTGTATCGGGTTGAAGGAGCCAAAATACAGTCCGATTTTCATTAACTACTTGTTAATCAATCAATTACAGAGACAATGATCTGATCCGCTTCATTAATCCTGAGGCTTAATACATAACCGGCGATATTCACGGAAACAGGATCCCCCAAGGGTGCTTTCTGCTCTACGGAGATCTCTTCACCGGGCAAACAGCCCATTTCCATTAACTTTAAATGTATTTCCTGGTTATTAAAATGCTTTATGATTGCCCGCTGCCCGGGTTTAAGTTGAGATAATTTCAAGTTCATAATAATAATGCAAATCTACATCACCCCATTTTGAATTGTTTACGAATCCTGAAATCATGCCTTCAAAATCAAAAGTTTATTTCTTTTTTAATAAAAAATTCCCCTCTTTTCGGAACAGGAACCAGCTAAAAAAGCACATCGAGTCAATTTTCGGACGGGAAAAAAAAAGGCTCGCCCGGCTCAATTACGTTTTCTGCTCCGATGGCGAGCTTTTAAAGATTAATCAGCAATATCTCGGACATGACTATTACACAGACATAATAACTTTTGATCTATCTGATTCGGAGACCGAAATATCAGGGGAAGTTTATATAAGCGTTGACCGGGTAAGGGATAACGCAGCCAAACTCGGGGAACCCATAAATACCGAGCTCGCCAGGGTTATTTTTCACGGTGCCTTACATTTATGCGGATATAGGGATAAATCAAAAAGAGAAAAGTTATTAATGAGAAAAAAGGAAGAAAAGTATCTACAACATCATTTTCCCTAGTTTCACGGAACACTGTTTCAGCCTGAAACAGTGTTCCGTGAAACGACTATCTTTGTGGCATGGGTAGAAAACGCTGGCAGGTCAAAACCGAAATTACTCCAGAGCTGCTAAAATTTAGAGAAAAACGTAAGTGGCAAATTGCCCTTCGCCGATACGTCATTGAAAGGAGTCCCAGTTCCTTCTATGCCCCTTATTTCGGCCTGGATATAGAAAATCTCAGGAACTGGTTTGAATATCAGTTTCGAAATGGAATTAACTGGGAAACCTTTGCTAAAACCTGGCAGTTTGACCATATCATCCCCGTCACATACTTTGATTCCGGCGATGAAAAGGAATTGAAAATGTGCTGGAACTTCACCAATCTGAGGATAGAGCCGTTTCAATTGAATAAAAATCGGGGAAACAGAATAGATGTCCTTGGTGCAAAAGCCTATTTCAGAACACTATATGAGAAGACGCATTATAAACCCTGTGGTGATCTCCTGGAAAAAATTGATCGTATTGAAATATCCGAAATTCTAAGTACAGAAGGACAACAGGCATTTATCACAGACCATTTAGAATATCTTCAACAAATCGAAGGATATAATGCCTTTGAATTTGAGTTGTTAAACCACGGCCGCACTGTAGAGGATGTACGAAAAGAGATTGAGTTCCTAAAAAAGAAAAGTTCCTGAGCTTGGGCTTAAGATAGAAAGTACCTTTGCGCGATGTTTCCCGAATATGATGTAATAGTTGTTGGTGCCGGCCATGCCGGATGTGAAGCTGCAGCTGCAGCGGCAAACCTCGGTTCCAAGGTGTTGCTTGTCACCATGAACATGCAGACCATTGCCCAAATGAGTTGTAATCCGGCTATGGGCGGAATTGCAAAAGGCCAAATTGTAAGAGAAATTGATGCCCTGGGTGGGTATTCTGGAATCGTTACCGACCTGTCTATGATACAGTTCCGCATGCTCAACCGCTCAAAGGGCCCTGCGATGTGGAGTCCGAGAGCCCAGAACGATCGCATGTTATTTTCCGGCACGTGGAGGGAAATGCTGGAAAAAACTCCAAATGTCGATTTCTACCAGGACATGGTCAAGGGCCTGCTTGTAAAAAATAATGTGGCTTGCGGAGTAATAACCGGCCTGGGTCATGAAATAAGATCTAAAGCTGTCGTTCTAACAAACGGAACGTTCTTAAACGGCATTATTCATATTGGGGAAAAGAATTTTGGGGGAGGAAGAGCTGCTGAGAAAGCGGCCACCGGGATTACTGAACAATTGGTATCCCTTGGTTTTGAAAGCGATAGGTTAAAAACGGGAACCCCGCCGAGGGTCGATGGCCGCAGTCTCGATTATAGCAAAATGGAAGAGCAGCCGGGCGACGAAGAGATTACAGGGTTCTCTTACACAAATACACTCAAACCTAAAACACAAAGAAGCTGCTGGATAACCTACACTAACTCCACCGTTCACAATATCCTAAAGACAGGGTTTGATCGGAGCCCAATGTTCGCGGGTAGAATCGATGGGGTAGGTCCCCGGTATTGCCCAAGCATAGAAGACAAAATAAACAGGTTTGCAGAACGGGAGCGGCACCAATTATTCATCGAACCGGAGGGATGGAACACAATCGAAATATATGTCAACGGATTTTCAACTTCCCTTCCAGAAGACATACAATACGAAGCTCTTCGTAATATAGTTGGTTTTGAAAATGTGAAAGTGTTCAGACCGGGATACGCTATTGAATATGATTATTTTCCGCCTACGCAACTAAAACACACGCTTGAGACTAAGCTCATCAGTAACTTATTTTTTGCCGGCCAGATAAATGGAACTACCGGTTACGAGGAAGCCGCTTGCCAGGGACTGATGGCGGGTATCAACGCTCATCTTAAAATCAGGGATGAAGATCCACTCATATTAAAGAGGAGCGAAGCTTACATTGGAGTTTTGGTGGATGATCTTATCAGCAAAGGAACTGAAGAGCCTTACAGGATGTTTACTTCCCGTGCCGAATTCAGAACCCTGCTTCGGCAGGATAATGCCGATCTGCGTCTAACCGAATTAAGTTATCGGCTGGGTTTAGCATCGCAGGACCGAATGGATAAAGTAATTGAAAAGAAGAAAGATGTTGATAAAATAAAAAGCCTTCTCGGGGAAGTTTCTATTCAACCTGCCGAGATCAATGATTACCTGCTTTCGATTAATTCAGCACCGATATCTGAAAAGCAAAAGGCGGACAAGATTCTTCTACGTCCCGATATCGAATTACCCGATTTGATCACGAATGTCACGTCGATTAAGGATCTCTTGCACGGTTTTCCGAAGGAAACTATCGAACAGGCTTCTATCCAAACAAAGTATGAAGTCTACATTGAAAAAGAAAAGGAACTGGCTATTCGCATGAGCCAGTTGGAAGATCTCCAAATACCCGAAGCGTTTGATTACAAGAAAATTCAGTCGCTTGGAAATGAGGCAAGAGAAAAACTGGCGCGTGTAAAACCAAGAACGCTGGGCCAGGCGAGCCGTATATCGGGAATCAATCCAAGTGATGTACAGATCCTGATGGTCTATATCGGACGGTAAAATCTATTTCCCAATAAGAACATAGTGCTTTTGCTCACGCTGCGTCACTGAATTGCCAACAACACCCTTGATCAACCCACGGCAATTGGATGCACCGCACCTGCATTGAAAGGGTTCCATATTGTCATCCAGGAACTGTGAATAGTCGAGTGTGAGCTCTTCGTTCTTTCGGATATTCCTTAATGCTATCACATTTAGGCCGTTTATAACGGTATTGGGATCGCAGCTATGATTTTGGGGAGCCCACTCGGAAGGGTCTTCGTCCCAAAGGATGAACAACTCATCGCTTACTGCATAAGCATAGCGGCGGAAATTCAATTTTTGTTCTTCGCTCCAATGCTTTTCGACAAATCGTTTTGTTACGATCCTTTGTGCTTTCTCTTCTCCAAAAAATATTACATCACCTTTCTTTATCGCTCTCGTGGCATAAATACCGAATCCCGCAATGGAGTTTCCTTTCATCACGTACGGCTTCATTTTCCTGCGATGCCTGGCAATGCCTTCAGCAATTATCTGTTCTAAAAAACCTCTCTGCCCCGCTTCGTCGAATTTCAACACAAAATCTGCGGATCCTTCATATCCATCGGTATAAAAAACAGAACAGGTAAAATTGATTTCCAGGAAAAATATCTCTTTCCTGTCATTAACCCTGAAATCGAGCCTGGCATAACCCATGCCATTGAATCCTTTAAAGATCTTTTCTGCAGCAGCTCTAAGTTCTTTATCCAGGACCGGGTCTGTGCAGGGAAAATTACAATCGGGATGAAGCTCCGAAGTCTTTAAGGAATAAGTTTTAAATGATTTTCCTTCAGGAAAAACATATTCAACCGGTTTAAACACGCTACATGTTTTCCCATCTTCATTGGCCGCTACCAGCACTGTAAATTCCCGGCCATCAATATACTCCTCAACCAGCAGGGGACCATATTCGTTAAATATTTCCACGACTTTCCTGAGAAGGTCTTCCTTGTTATACAGCACAGAATTTTCATCGATCCCAAGGCTATCACCTGCTTTGGCAGGTTTGATAAACATCGGATAGGAGAGATACTGTTCCACTTTCTCGATATCCTTTGGCTGATCTATCATAAAATACCGGGGCGTCCTTACTCCTTCGCAATGGGCCACGTATTTCATCAACTCTTTGGGCGGATCATATAGTTTGGCGGTTGGCCCGGTATGTGGAAGATCAAGGAGCTCGAATGAATGTATCACATCAATGGAAGGTACCTCCCATTCAAGATAGCCTTCGCAAAGGTTAACGAACACGTCGTACTTCTTCTTTTTCAGCTCTTTGAGTTGGCGATAAGTAGTCAGTTTATTCAAAAAAACGTGATCGACTTCATCATTCGGCAGCAGTGACGACAGGTTCCTTGGGGGATCATAATTTTTATAATCAACTCCAGTGGTGGAATAGTCAGCTTGCAAAACACAAACCTTCATTACGATAAAATATTAGATGATTAAATTTCTTCTTGCAAAGGCGTCATGGATGATTTCTCTTATCAGCTGAGTAAAAGATTTATCCGCATACCTCAATATCGCGCCAATAGAAGTATAGTCTTCGTCTTCACTTAATCCACATTGGGCATTAACCTCGAGCATATACAACTTGCCGGTATTGGCGTCCATCCGTATATCAAGCCTGCCATATCCTGTTCCACCAACCGCAACGTATGCATCCAGGCTGATTTTTTCCAACGCAGCCATGATCGAAGGATCTGGCCGGTGATAGGTATAGAAGTTTTCATTTTCGGGCATGGGATTTTCATTTTCATAAATTTCCCAAAGCCTGTCAAACGACAAAAATTTCTCCTCATCGGGCAAGGATTCATGAAATATCCTTTCTACGGCGGGGTAAACAATACATTTTGCGGGTTCGGAAGACGAACCAACAATAAGTGTAGTGAACTCGGGGCCGGTAATAAACTGTTCAACAAATAGTCCATCGGCCAGCAAATTCCATCCGCGATAGCCGTCCTGGATTTCCCTGGTTCTTTGGCTTACTTCGTCATCTGTGTAGACAACATTTTTCACCGACACACCCATACTGCCCCCGGACACTGCCGGTTTAATAATTAAAGGCGCTCCGACTCTTTTACAAATACCCTTTGGCTCCTCTCCATTAATTACTTCCCATTTTGCATTGGTAACCCTGGCTTTGTCGAAAGCCTTCTTCATGGGGATCTTCGAAGTGGTAATATTATAATAGTGGGCATCTGAACCTGTATATATAAGCTGGCTAAGGTCCAATTCATGAATCACTGAAATACCGGGTGTACCGTTTACCTCATCGCCATCGCAAAGGTTGAGCACCAGGGGAACCTTTCTACCCGATTTCCTTTTTATTGAACCGATGACCTCTTTAAAATTTTGCAATGTTACAGGTTGCCAAATCCAGTCGGCATCTAATTCCTTAAACACCTTTGTGTATTCCTGCAGACTTTGCTTGAAATCGTAGTAATGCTGAAGATTGGGATCTGTTGTTTCAAGATGGGGATACAATACCCAGATCTTTAATTTCCGGATTGGGTCGGTTGATACCCGGGAATTTTTCTTCTTAAGCTCTTTTTTCTTTATTTGAGCGATCATGCAGTTGCTGTTGTATGAAGCGGGTTAGCTTGTATTTACTAATGACATCAGCACTGATATGTGCCGCGCCTTTTATTTCACCAAGACATCTGTGACTTCCACAAAAGCAGGTGAAGGGCTGTGCCATGTCCCATTCGGTAGAAGGATAAAAGAAAGTCATTTCATCTCCTTCCTCGATAGGACGCAATGCTACAACCTGCATTGTGTACGTGTCAAAGAAAACATTCGGATCGCAACTGTGATTAATATACTGCAGATGCTCGGGCTGCAACATAATGTGTTTGTCGATATCAACCTGAACTGTTAGGTAGGTAGGTTCTGAAAGAATCTCACCTGCCGAAAAGTTTGCAATAACATCTCCCGGCTGATAGGACATTTGGGCGAAGAATGCTTTTTGGTTATTTACTAAGTTTTGCCTGACTACGGCAAATTGATGATCGCTGATAACGCGATATTGGGGGTTAGTAAGTGTTATCATATTAGATTCGTTATGAAAAGATATTATATAAACTTTTATCAAACAAATCTTATTCATGCAAATGTGAATAAGTAATGATTATGGTTGAATAACATTGTTCGTTCAATGCATCATTAATAGCCATTCAATACAATCATAGTACCATTAATCGCATCCTTTATTGGTATGATGACCCTTCTTTCATTGTGATTATACTAATAGCTGTTCGGTTGATGGCTTAATGAAATCCATCATTGCTTTTTGAGTCGTCTATCTTATCCTGGAGATCAATCAAAATATAATAATATTAAAGCTTGCCTCCGAAACTGGCCGTGGTGGCCTG
>Ga0066652_100002153_pt1 | contig 10661 bp, 11 predicted proteins | sample GraSoiAngelo_101_FD_71413 | JGI IMG/M metagenome (GOLD analysis project Ga0066652, IMG submission 71413) | Grasslands soil microbial communities from the Angelo Coastal Reserve, California, USA - 14_0903_02_30cm | ecosystem: Environmental > Terrestrial > Soil > Grasslands | place: USA... | reverse complement strand
TCGCCCCCGCGGACCCCCCACGCCTTCGCTCGCGGGGCCCCACGATCCCCGCTCCGCTCCGGCGGGCGCGCCTGTGGCGCGCCTAGCCCGTTATGCGGCTCGCCCACAACGAGTACAAAACTCTCGCTGCGAGCCGCATAACGGGCTAAAGCTCACAGGATCGGATGCCTGCGGCTGAAGTCCGTCGCCGCCTGATAGCGGCGTCCCGGTACCAGCACGCTCCCTTCATGTGTGAGCCAGCCAGCACCCGCCGATCGCGCGCGAACCGACGGCTGATGCGCCGACGCCGATCGTGCCGACTGGCCTGCGCTGAAAGCGTCTGGTATAGCTGTCGCGCCAGTTGTGGCAGATGCCGCGAGGAGGGCAGCCTATGCTGAAAGACAAGATCGTCGACGCCGTGCTGGATCCCGCGCTGGAGAAATGGCAGACGAAGGCGCCGATGCCCGCGCCGGTTCCGATTCCCGCCGGGCCCTGCGTGCTGATGTGGAAACAGGATCCGAGCGTTACCGAGATGGGCATCCGGAGGATCTTTCTCCCGCGGCCGGTTTCGACCGGTCCCTGCGATGCGCGGATCAAGGTGAGTGTCGGGGGCATGCTGCCGATCGTGGCAAACGCGATGGGCGACTTCATCGAGACGCCGCTCACCGCCGAATTCGACGCGGTGCACACGTTCGCCGTCGTCCGCGCCACCTTGACCATGTACCAGCGCGCGCTGACGACCGGCGGCGTGCCGGCGATGGTGCCGTGGCAGTGGAACACGGCCGCCGACGGCAGTCCGGTCGAGATCTTTCCGCGCCACTCCAACATGCAGAATGCCTTCTACAGCCGCACCGGGCGGCTGCTGGCCTTCGGCTTCTTTTCCCAGCGCGGCGCGGCCATCTTCACCTGCCGCTCGCTCGACATCGTCGCCCACGAAGCCGGCCATGCGGTGCTCGACGGGATGAAGCCGGACTGGCTGCTCGCCGGGAACCCGCCGCAGACCGGCGCGCTTCACGAGTCGTTCGGCGACCTGACCGCGATCTTCCTCTCGCTGTCGCAGCTCGATCAGGTGGAAGCCGTGATCGCGCAGACGAAGGCGAACCTGCACAACAAGACGTTTCTCGCCGACCTCGCCGAGCAGTTCGGCCTCGCGCTCGGACTGCCGATGGGGCTGCGCAATGCCGACAACGATCTGAAACTCAGCCAGGTCGGCAACGAGGTCCACGCGCTGTCGCAGGTCTTCACCGGCGCGATCTACGACATCCTCGCCGATATCTTCGCCTTCGAGCGCCAGCCGCAGGTGTGCGACGATGCGGTGACGCTGCATGCGGTCGGAGAATACGTGCGCAGCCTGCTGGTGCGCGCGATCCACGCGGCGCCGGCGAAGGCGGCGACGTTTGCCGACGTGGCCAACCAGATGCTGCTCGTCGCCCAGGCCGACGGGAAGCCGGTGGCCTACCGCAACTTCATACGCAACCGGTTCGTGCTGCGCGAGGTGGTAACGTCGCCGACGCCGCTCGGCGACGATCATCGCCTGGCCGACGTCCTGGTGGCGGTCCCGCACATCGCCGACACCATGCCGCAGAACCGCGAGGCCTGCTGCGGCACGATGACGCTGCCGGAGCACAACGGCGTGGACGAAGCGATCCGGCGGGAGCTGGAGGAGTTTCTGAAGCGACTAGAGTCCGATCATGTCCACCGCCCACAGGATCTCGGTCTCACGCCTGAGTACTGAGCGGCGCTCGTCGGCCGCGCTGTGGGCGATGTGACGGAGCAGCAGCTCGATCATCGGCTTGAATCGCCACTCGTAGACGTCGCCGACGCGCTGCACGTCCATCAGGTCGGAGGGCGGCCGGCAGAACAGCCGCCGGTTGAGCGGATCGAGCAGATGCGTCAGTCCGCCGCGCTCGAGCGCGGCGAACGCCGACATCGCGAGGTCGCGCATCTCGCGCCGGCCGCGTATCCTGATGCCGCCGTGGGGGTTCATGTCGATTCGATTTTATTCACAACTCATCAATAACGGTATCATGATCTCATCCCGGTCGAACCAGTTGCAGCCGGCGGCTGGTGAGCGGTCAAATACTGGCGCGCCGGAAAACTCCGTGACATTCAGCGCCTGACGATGCGGCGCCGGACTGGCCAGCGAAGGATCCTCACAAGTTCTGAGAGCATGAGAAAAAATCGGCCATCCGGTATCCGGGGAACCACCACGCTCACAAAGACCACAAAGCAGCCATCATTATTTTTGTGAGCGTTGTGGTTCCTCGCCCCGGCGCGTTCGCGGCCTTCGTGTCGGCGGAGGGCCATGCTCGATCGCTGGCAACGGTGGCGTTCGCGATAGCGCTGGCCGGCGCGTCGGCGGCGACCGCGCATGCGGCCGGCTTGTCGTTCCAGTCCCAGGACGGCCGCCGGGTCGTCGAAGTGGTGGAAGCACACGCGCCGATTACGATCGACGGCGCGCTCGACGAAGAAGTGTGGCAGGTCGCCGTGCCCGCCTCCGAGTTCGTGCAGGCCGAGCCGCACGAGGGGCAGCCGGCGACCGAGGCGACCGAAGTCCGGGTCGCGTTCGACCGCGAGGCGCTTTACATCGCGGTCATCTGCCACGATTCGGCGCCGGCGGAGCTGATTGTCAACGATATCCGCAAGGATTTCACCGCCGGCGAGCAGGACACCTTCGAAGTGATTCTCGACACGTTTGCCGATCGCCGCAACGGATTCGTCTTCGTGACCAACCCGCTGGGGGCGAAATCAGACACGCAGATCGCCAACGAAGGCCGCGACGTGAACACCAGCTGGGATGCGATGTGGACGGTGGCGGCGCGCATCGGCGAGGACGGCTGGTCGGCGGAGCTGCGGATTCCGTTCAAGACGCTGCGTTTCGAGCGCGGCGCCGATCGCCTGTGGGGTGTGAACTTCAGCCGGCGAATCCGGCGGAAAAACGAGACCGATTACTGGTCGCCGGTCCCGCGCGTCTACAACCTGTATCGCGCCAGTCTCGGCGGCACGCTCTCCGGCCTGCCGGACGCGAGTCAGGGCCGCAACCTGCGGGTGAAGCCCTGGCTCGCGACGAATGCCGCCCGCGCGGTGGGCAGCGCCGAATTCAACGATCGGCAGCAGGCCGGCGTCGACGTGAAGTACGGCGTCACCCCGTCGCTGACGCTCGACGTCACCGTGAAACCCGACTTCGCCCAGGCCGAGGCCGACGAGCAGCAGGTGAACCTCACCCAGTTCAGCCTGTTCTATCCCGAGAAGCGGGAGTTCTTTCTCGAGAACTCCGGGATGTTCTACTTCGGCGACATCCCGCGCGAGTCACGGGTGGGCAACGCGCGCTTCGTGCCGCCCGAGGAGGAGATGCTGCTGTTCTTCTCGCGCCGGATCGGCCTCACCGCGGGGGGCGAGGAGATTCCGATTGCCGCGGGCGGACGGCTCACCGGCCGCGCCGGCCGCTACGGCGTCGGCGCGATGACGATTCAGACCCAATCCGAAGACGGCCTCGCCGGCGACAACTACACCGTCCTCCGCGGCCGCCGCGACCTCCTGCGCAATTCCGACATCGGCGCGATCTTTCTGTCGCGCCGGTCGAGCGGCGCGGCCGGCGATCGGAACGAGGTGGCGGGTGCCGACTTCAATTTCCGGTTCGTGCGCGCGCTCAGCCTGAACGGATTTCTCACCCGGTCCTTCACGCCGGGCGTGGCGGGCGGCGAGATGGCGGGCAAGGGATCGGCCACCTGGAACGACAACTTCGTCCACGCGCAGTATTCGTTGCTCAGCGTCGGCGATCATTTCCGCGACGACATCGGCTTCATCAAGCGGACCGGCGTGCGCAAGCACTTCGTCGACTTCGGCATCCGGCCGCGTCCGGCGTGGCTGCGCAAGTACGGCTTCCGCGAGTTTCACCCGCACACGCGCTACAACATCTACACCGATCAATCCAATGCCGAGGTCTCGCACACCAACCATGTGGCGGCGGCGTGGTTCTTCGAGCGCGGCGGGTATCTGGAGCTGCAGTGGAACCCCCGCTTCGAGCGCATCGTGGCGCCGTTTCAGGTGCGGCCTGATCAGACGTTCGCGCCGGGCGCCTACGGCTGGAACGAGTACGCGATCGAGCTCGAGACCGATCACAGCCGCAAGATCTCAGGGTCGGCGCTGATCACGACGGGCGGGTTCTGGACCGGGACGCAGAAATCGACGAAAGTGGGAATCGTCGTCAGGCCGTCGTACCACCTGACCCTCGACACCGCGCTGCAGCGCAACGACGTCGTGCTGCCGCTGCCGATGCACGCCTTCACCACCAACCTGGTCACCTCGCGCATCGGCTATGCCTTCAACACCCGCACGTTTCTCGACACGCTGCTGCAATACAACACCGATCTGAACCAGTTCAGCGCCAACGTCCGCCTCGACATCATCCACCGGCCGCTCAGCGATCTCTTCGTCGTCTACAACGAGCAGAAGCTCACGAACGGCGACCTCAGGCCGGGGCGGGGACTGATCGTCAAGTACACGCACATGCTGGCGTTCTGAAGAAGGCAGGCAGGGCACGCAGGGCAGCCCTACCTGCCCCCACCGGCTGTGTCACCGTCTCACCCCTCGGAACCCTTCGCTATATCCCTGCTGGAACGCCGTTCGATAGTCGCGCTTGTATTCGTCGCGCGAGCCGTAGCGATTGTCGTATTCGTGGTCGCCGTCACGATACCGCCGCGAGCGCTGTGGCTCGAACGATCGCCGATCGCGGGCGTCGTCCCGTCCGGCTTCGAGTCCGTCGCGATAGCCGACGTCGGCCGCTCGCGAGCGCACCACCGCGCGTCCTGGCGCGGGATACGCGGGATACGTGGGATACGTGGGATAGCTTGGGTACACGCGCGGGTCGCGCGAGTATCCGCCCAGCCGGTTGTACGACTCGGTGTAGCCGGCTTCGAATCCACGCCGGTAGTTCCGGCGATAGAAATCGCGATCGCCGTAGCCGCGGCTGTAGCCGCCGTCCGCGTCGCGCCACGCGTCGTGCCGGTTGAACGAGAACGAGCGGCCGCTGCGGCCGTCGCGCTCGCCGTTGCGCACACCGTCCCGATACCCGTAGTCGTACGCCTGCCGCTGGATGTCGCGCCCGTAGACGTCGCCGCGATACCCGTACGTCTGAGTGGCGCAGGCCGGTCCTGCCATCGACAGGCCGGCGACGAGCAACGCCGCCGGGATCGCCTGGTTTCGCTTCAACACGTTGTCCCCCAAGAACGCTGGCCGCATCGTAATCCGTAAGGATTTCAAGTGGCGTGCCACCCAGGGTGCTCGATTTTTTTATGGAAAATGCGTGAGCGATGAGCGAGCGTCCTCAGAATGAATCAACAGGAACCTCGATGATCGCTTACTCGGTCCAGATCAACACCTGCGCCCCGTGTCGATCTCTCGTATCGAGCACCAGGCCGGGGCCGTGGCGCTCGAGATCCTCGATGGTCAGACGAACACGATCGGAGTCGATCTCGATGCCGTTGTCGTTGAGGAAGGAGAAATGGTTCGAGGGGACCAGACGAAGCAGCCAGAACGGAATCGATACGCGCACGAGTTTCCCGGCGCGGAGATCGTAGGCGAGCACGCGGATCGAATCGAGCCGATGACCGGGCGTGCCCTTCGCCAGCTCGCGGTGCACGACCGGTTCGTCGCCGTGCGCAAGCTCGATGAGCGGCCGCTGGCCGGCAAAGCGCGCGCGCGCCGCCGAGAACTGCTCGGTCGCGCTCTCCTGGCCGGTGAACGAGGTGTTCACGTGCCGGTAGATGAAGAACGCGGCGCCGCCCACCGCCGCCACCGCCAGCATGCCGACGATGATGACGCCGGCGATGAGGACGGCCGCCCAGGTCGGGATCCTTTTCTGGGCCATATGCCGGCTTTGACGAAATTTACCGCACCGTGTTCAACCAGCGCCGCGCCTCGGCCGCCGGTCCCGGATCGTTGTCCCGCTCGCACAGATTGACCGCGGCCTGAAATTCGTCGCGCGCCGCCGCCTCCTCCGACTGCTTCGCCGCCAGCTTTCCCAGCTCGAGATGCGTTCGCCCGTAGACCCAGTGGCGCCCTTCGACGCTCAACGCGTGGCGAAGGTCCGCCTCCGCCTCCGCGCTGCGTCCCTGCTGCGATCGCGCCAGGCCCCGCTTGTAAAGCCAGAGCGCCTCTTCGCCAAACATGCGCGGGCGGCGATCGCCGGCGAGCCGCGCGAGGCCGTCGGTGAGGAAGCGTTCGGCGTCTGCCGGCCGCCCGGCGCGGACAAGCGTGGCGCCGGTTTCCAGCCACAGCAGCCGGTTCCGCGGGTAGCGCTCGCGCAGGCCCGACAGCGTCTTCAGCGCGTCGTCGTAGCGGTGCTCGCGGTTGTAGATAAGCAGCAGCGCGAACCGCGCGTCATCCTGATTGTCGCCGTCGTACGCGGCCGCCTCCTCGATCATCGCCAGCCCGCGCTCCTTGCCGCCGCCGAATCCAACGACGTAGGCCATCCATCGCACCGGCAGCGACAGCGCCGACACCACATAACGGTAGGTGCCGACGACGAGGCCGGCATCCTTGCGGCGGGGATCCAGGCTCAGCACCTCCTCGTGCTCGTCATACGCCTGACGGGCGGCGCGGAATGCGCTCATCACGGTGCCGTCGACCGTCGCGGTGTAGGAGGCGCGCAGGCCGACGGCGGCCCCGAGCTGGTAGTGCGCGTCGGCGTCGCGCGGGTCCTTCGCGATTCGCCTCCGGGCGAGCTCCATCGCCCGCTCCACCGCGGCGTTGAAGGCCGCGGCCGTGTCGGGCGGCGGCGGCACCGGCACCGCGCTCGGCTTCGTGATGCGGCCGAGGTAATCGTCCACCGTCATCGTGCCGCGTCGAAGGGAAATGCTGAGCCATAACGCCGTGGCCAGGCCGCGGTACGCGGCGGCATCGTCGGGATCGGCCGCGATGGCCTGGCCGTAGAGCGCGATCGCTTGTTCGTAGTCGAGATTATAGGTGTGGTGAGAGGCCTCGGCGCGCAGGGCATCGGAGCGCGGATTCGCGGCCGCGGCCCCGGCCGTGAGCGCGAGCAGAACCGCGGCGAGCGTCAGACCGGCGGCGCTGCGGTGCATCCTTCGATCTTACGCCTCCAGCCCGGCCCCTCGGCTTGCGCCCGCTTGTGCCTTCTGCATACAATCGCACCCTTATACACGCACCCACGAAGGAGTTTGGCCGTTGGACAACGTGAGCACCCACGGAACCCCGGCGCCCGGCCACCTGCACGAGCACCCGCATGAACACGTGCACGAGGAGCTCGGCTTCTGGCGGTTGTACGTGTTTTCGGTCGATCACAAGGTGATCGGTATTCAGTACGCCGTCACGGGGCTCCTGTTTCTTCTCTTCGGCTTCACCCTGATGATGATCATGCGCTGGCAGCTCGCCTATCCGGGCCGGCCGATTCCTCTCATCGGCCAGTGGCTCGGACAGGCGCGCGCGCCGGGCGGCATCATGCTTCCCGAGTTCTACAACCAGCTCGGGGCCATGCACGGCACCATCATGGTGTTCATGGGCGTCGTCCCGCTTGCCGTCGGCGGCTTCGGCAATTTCGTCCTGCCGCTGCAGATCGGCGCGCCCGATATGGCGTTTCCAAAGCTGAACATGGCGAGCTACTGGGCGTATTTCCTCGGTGGCGTGACCATGCTCGCCAGCTTCCTGCAGCGGGGCGGCGCCGCGCAGTCGGGATGGACGTCGTATCCGCCGCTCGCCGATATCGCCGACGGCCAGACGATGTGGCTGATTGGGATGGTTTTCCTGATCACCTCGTCGCTCCTCGGGTCGATCAACTTCATCGTCACGACGGTGCAGCTGCGGGCGAAAGGCTTGAGCTGGATGCGCCTGCCGTTCTTCGTCTGGGCGCAGTTCGTGACGTCGTTCCTGCTGCTGCTGGCGTTCCCGCCGCTCGAGGCGGCGGCCGTGCTGCAGTTGATGGATCGCGTGGTGGGCACCAGCTTCTTCCTGCCAAGCGGGCTGGTCATCTCGGGCCGGCCGCTGCAGGTCGCCGGCCAGGGCAATCCGGTCTTATGGCAGCACCTGTTCTGGTTCCTCGCGCACCCCGAAGTCTACGTACTCATCCTGCCGGCGATGGGCATTGTCAGCGAGGTCATCGCCAACAACACGCGCAAGCCCCTGTGGGGATACCGGGCGCTGGTCTACTCGGTGGTGTTCATCGGCTTCATGTCGTTCGTCGTCTGGGCGCACCACATGTTCATGACCGGGATGGGCACGACCATGAGCGCGTTCTTCCAGACGACGACGATGATCATCTCGATCCCGTCGGTGGTGATCCTGACGGCGCTGCTGCTGTCGCTGTGGGGCGCGTCGATACGATTTACCACGCCGATGCTGTTCGCGCTGGCGTTTCTGCCGATGTTCGGCATCGGCGGGCTGACCGGTCTGCCGCTCGGCCTGGCGCCGTCGGACATCCACCTGCACGACACCTATTACGTCATCGGCCATTTCCACTACGTGGTCGCACCCGGCACGATCTTCGGGCTGTTCGCGGGCGTGTACTACTGGTTCCCGAAGGCCACCGGGCGGAAGATGAACGACCTCCTCGGCCATCTGCACTTCTGGACGTCGTTCGTATTCATCAATATGGTGTTCATGCCCATGTTCATCGAGGGGCTGGCGGGCATGAACCGGCGCATGTACGACGGCGGGCAGCAGTATCCGCACAACGCCGCGGTGCTGCACTGGAACGTGGTGCAGGGCTGGGCGTCCTGGGGGCTCGGCCTGGCGCAGCTTTTCTTCATCGTCAATTTCTTCATGAGCATCAAGTGGGGGAAGGCGGTCGATCGCAATCCGTGGGAGGCGACCACGCTCGAGTGGTCTGCGCCGTCGCCGCCGGGACACGGCAACTTCCTCACCGAGCCGATCGTGTATCGCGGGCCTTACGAGTACAGCGTGCCCGGCGCGGCCAGGGACTTCACACCGCAGTTCGAACCGGAGAAGGCATGAGGATGAACCGTCCTCCGTGGTGGAGATTGATGTGAATATCCCATATACCGTCGAAACCAGGCCCGACACCGGGCTCACCAACGGCAAGCTCGGGATCTGGTTGTTCCTCGCCTCGGAAGTGATGCTCTTCGGAGCGCTGTTCTCCACCTACATCATCTTGCGCAACGGCGCGGAGGAGTGGCCGCACGGCGAGCTGAGCGTGCCGCTGGGTGCGATTAATACGGTCATCCTCATCAGCTCGTCGGTGACGATGGTGATGGCCTGGGCGTCGCTGAAACTGAACGACTGGGCGAAGCACCGGCTCTACCTGATCGCCACGTTCCTCCTTGCCGGGGTGTTCCTCGTCAACAAGTACTTTGAGTACTCGGACCACCTGGCGAAAGGCGAGGGCCCGTGGCACAGCACGTTCCTCGCGATTTACTTCACGCTCACCGGCCTGCACGGACTTCACATCCTCGGCGGCATGATCGTGATGGCGTATCTGGCGGGTCCGGGGGCGAAGCTGTGGAAGGCCAACGCCGAGCAGTTCACGAACCGGGTCGAATACACGGGGCTGTACTGGCACTTTGTCGACCTGGTTTGGATTTTTCTGTTCCCGGTGCTGTACTTGCTGTAGTTAACGGAGGGTACGGAGGTAACGGTATTACACAGAGAAGCGGAGGAACGGAGACGGAACGGAGAATTTATCGGGAATTCTTCTCCGTTTCGTCTCCGTTCCTCTGTTCCTCCGTGTAATACCGTTTCCTCCGTCTCCTCCGTTAGCTTAGGAGGGAGACACGGATGCATTCTGATCACGGCGACATGAAGGCGGGCGTTCGCAAGTACTTCATGATCGGCGCGGCGCTGCTGGTGTTCACCGGGATCACCGTCGCCGCCAATCTTCTTCATTTCGCTGTTCCGATCGCCGTTGCCGTCGCCCTGGCGATTGCGATCACGAAGGCGTCGATGGTCGCTGCGGTGTTCATGCACCTGAGCGACGAAAAGAAGTGGATCTACGGCTCGCTGCTGCTGACCGTGGTGTTCTTCATCGTGCTGCTCTCGGTGCCGAGCTTCACCGTCATGGACACGATCGGAAAGCACGAGCCGGCACTGGGCGGAACCGTGCACCGCGCCGGCGGTCATTGACGTCTCGAACATGTCCCTGAGGGCCTTTCATCTCCTGTTTATCACGCTGTCCGTGATCCTCACGGCGTTCTTTGCCGCCTGGGCCGCCGGCCAGTATTCAGCCGTGCACAACGCCAGCTACATTCTCGTCGCCGCCGCCTCGCTCGCCGCCGGCTTCGGCCTCGTGCTCTACGGCGCGAGATTTCAGCGCAAGACGAGGAATCTATGAGGCGACCGGCGGCAACCGCCCTGATCGCGATCGCGTTCGTCATTGCGCTCTCGCCGCCGGCGTTCGCCTGCCCGGTATGCTTCGGCGCGAACGACTCGCCGATGGCGACGGCTACCAATCTCGGGATCATGGCGATGCTGGTCGTGGTCGTGGGCGTCCTCACCGCGTTCGCTTCCTTTTTCATCTATCTGATGCGCCGCGCCAGGCTCGCCGCGCAGCAGCCGGATCCGGCCGAAGCGGCCGGCTGCCTTGATACCGGGGGAACCGCTCAATGCTGAACTGGCTGGGAATACCCGTTCAGGCGTCGGCCCACGCCGCCGAAATCGATCACATGACGGTGCTGGTGCACTGGCTGATGCTGGTGCTCTTCGTCGGCTGGGGC
>Ga0066652_100002152_pt1 | contig 10663 bp, 9 predicted proteins | sample GraSoiAngelo_101_FD_71413 | JGI IMG/M metagenome (GOLD analysis project Ga0066652, IMG submission 71413) | Grasslands soil microbial communities from the Angelo Coastal Reserve, California, USA - 14_0903_02_30cm | ecosystem: Environmental > Terrestrial > Soil > Grasslands | place: USA... | reverse complement strand
GACGAAGAAAGCAAAAGCAGTAAAGTCAGCGGGCAATAAATTTGAATCATCAAGAATAAACAGCCATAAATGAGACAGCACCTCTATAAAATTTTTCTTTCGGCCATATGCATCGTGTTTATTGGTGTTTCGGTTAATGCTCAAAAAGACAGTACCCGGGGCAAATCGGTTAATATCACTTCTTCATTCAAACCGGTGTTGAGGGAATCTGCAAAGATCAATTTCAATGCCTCACCACCTACAGCAGATACAGCAAAGCCCAAATTGCAGTACGATATTCCTAACCCCAGTTTATTGCTTGCCTATCAACCCGGATCCCTGAAACCGCTGGCGCTGCAGGTAGATTCCGTTGGAAAATTTGATAATAAAAATTATATCAAAGCGGGATTTGGAAGTCTCCGGACACCGTTGGTGCAGGCCGGTTTTTCGTTTGGTGATGGTAACACTGCAGGGTTAAATGTATACGCAAAATATGTTGCCTCGCAGGGGAAAAAGGAATTCCAGGATTTTGCCAGCACAAGAGTTAAGTTGAGCGGGTTTTACAAAACGGCAAAAAACATAGAATTGAATGCAAGCCTGGGCATGAATGCCGAAAAATTTTATAAATATGGTTTTTTGCCGGAGAGTTTGTCTTTTGCCACTGATTCGATCAGGCAGAACTTTCAGACCATTTCGGCCAGGGTAGGGGCTCATAACATCGATAAAACCGAATTCGGTCTTCTTTATTCGCCGGAAGTCAGGATCGATATATTCAGCGACCACCTGAAGAACAGTGAAAGTAATACCGTTGTGGACCTTCCCCTGGAAAAATCAATCAACCAGAATTTCGCTGTAAAGCTGGGCCTGACCTTCGATCTTACACGTCTCTCGCCAAAGGTCAAAACTGCCGGTACTATCAACAATACGATGTACTTTATTTCACCTTCGGTATTGTATAAAAAATCAACATTCGATCTGCAGGCGGGTATACGTCCTTCCTGGGATAATAAAACATTCAAAATGTTCCCGAATATCCTGGCCGACATTGGAACGGAGGATAAGCGGTTCACTTTCCAGGTGGGTTGGACCGGATATCTGAGGAAAACGACTTATCAATATTTAGCCTCACAAAATCCCTGGTTGTGGATGCCGGGTACATTGCAAAATACGAGGATAGAAGAACGATTTGCAGGATTTAAGGGATCCATAGACGAGCATTTCAGTTATGCTGTAAAAGTTGCATTCAATAAGTTGAACAATCAGCCTTTATTCGTTAATGATACGTCTGCCTTGGGAGATGGCAAATCTTTCCGCGTGGTAAATGAAGAGCAGATGAAGGTGTTGAACTTCGGTGGTGAGATCGGTTATAATATAGAGGAAAAATTCTCGCTGATCGCGAACCTTAGCTTCAATCAATATACCGGGTTAAAAACAAATAAAAAGGCCTGGGGTCTTCTTCCTCTTGAGTTGAACACGGCTATGCGGTTGCAGATATTGAAGGATCTTTGGCTGAAAGGCGATCTGTTTGCATGGAGTGGACCTCAATATCTGAAAAAGAATGGAAGCGACGGCAAATTGCCCGGAGCTGTTGATCTCAATGCAGGGCTCGAATTTAAAGCTACAAAGAACCTCGGTGTGTGGGCACAGTTCAATAATATCTTCAACAAAGAATACCAGCGCTGGAGCCAGTATCCTGTTTATGGGTTCAACTTTGTTGCTGGAGTCGTATTTTCGTTCGATCAAAAGAACTGATAATGTACCAGGATTTGTATGAGTATCTCGTTTTGCACAGACAATTGAGCATTCCGGGTATTGGTACAATCCAGCTGGAACGAAAACCTGCAGGGACCGATATCACGCACCGCCAAATAAGCCCCCCTGTTTATTCGATCAGTCTTGATCCTGGTAGCGAAACGCCCACGAAGAGATTGTTTCATTGGCTCGGAGAGCGTTTCCATATACATTATCATGAAGCGATCGTTCGCTTTAATAGCTTTTCCTACGATTTCAAGCAACAGGTTTTATCGGGGAATAAGGTTGATTGGACAAACGTGGGAACGTTCAGTAAAGGAATGTCGGGTGATATTAGGTTTGAACCGGCCATAAAGGATCACCGGTTTGATCCACCTGTCAGTGCAGCCAGGATGATCAGGGAAAAAGCTGTGCATACCGTGCGGGTGGGTGAGCAGGAAAAAACCTCGGTGGAAATGTCTGAATGGCTTCACCCCGAAGAACAACGAAGAACCTTCTGGTGGGCTCCCGTTTTGATCGTTGCCATCATACTTGTAACAATTCTTTCTATCTATATCTCTCAAAATGGTTGTAATCCTTCGTCGGCAGGAAATCAGAAGAGTGTAACTCCACTTAAACCCGATTCGGTTTATACCCTCCTCAAATGAAGTTGGTTGATTAGTTGATCAGGCTAATTGGTTAATCCGTTGATTTGTGTGAACGAGGAAACCAATCAACTACTCGACAACTAACTAGCCAAGATGTTACCAATTTACCATTACTTTGCACGATTGTCCAGCAAGATTGATTTATGAAGAATCTGGTCCATTATTCAGTTTGCCCTGTCTGTACATCCGCTGAAATAACTATCGCTTTAACCGCAAAAGACCACACAGTAAGCGGCGAAAGTTTCCAGGTCATGGAATGCAGGAATTGCACTCTTCGGTTCACACAAGACGTCCCCGATGCGCAGTCTATTGCTCCTTATTATAAAGCGGAAGGATATATTTCTCATACAGACACTTCCAAAGGTCTCATCAACCGCGTTTATAAAATGGTTCGCCAAAGAACATTGGTGAACAAGCGGAGATTGATTGAAAAATATACGGGTTTGCAAAAAGGAGATTTGCTCGACGTTGGTAGCGGTACAGGTAGTTTTGTAAATGAAATGACACAAAGCGGCTGGCGGGTTGAAGGCCTGGAACCCGATGAAGACGCAAGAAAACTGGCTGCTCAGCAATATGACATTCAACTCGCAGATACAGGTAGGTTTTACCAGTTAAAGCCGGGCAGCTTTGACGCCATCACATTATGGCATGTATTGGAACATGTGCATGACCTCAAAGGTTATGTTCAGCAACTAAAAAACATATTGAGGCAAACAGGGAAATTATTTATAGCTGTGCCCAATTATACTTCGGAGGATGCAGGAAGGTATGGGGAATATTGGGCTGCTTATGATGTTCCGAGACATCTCTATCATTTTTCACCGGCCTCAATGCAGTTATTGATGGAAAAAAATGGATTGAAGATAATCCAGTGCAAACCGATGTGGTATGACAGCTTTTATGTTTCTCTTTTAAGCAGCAAATACAAAAACGGAAAGACGAACTGGCCTGGTGCGGCCTGGATCGGCTTACATTCGAACCTGAAAGCTCTTGGGGACGTGAGAAAATGCAGCTCGGTGATCTATGTTGTTGCGAAGGAAGTTTAGGGTTGAGATGTATGAGGTAAGATGTATGAGGTAAGATGTATGAGGTATGCGCCATTCATAATTCATAACTCATAATTCTAAATTACTGTTGAATTACCTGTCCTCCACCACTCGCCTGGACATTTTTAACAGCAGGATTTCCTTTGTAGTAAACCCTGCTTCCGCCCGTGGCTTCTACAAACAACCTGTCTGATACTTTCACTTTTGCTTCGGATCCGCCGGACACACCAAGGTCTACCTCCGTTGAAGTAAGATTAAATGCTTCCAGTTTACCTCCACCGGAAATATTTCCATATAAACTCTCTGTTGCACCATTTATGGTCAGTTCTGAAGCGCCGGATATTTCAACCTGTGTACTGACACCCGTTCCATTTAGAAGACATTTGGAGGCGCCCGATAAAACTGTTCTGATGACATTGGATACGGCCTTGAATCCGTTTACTGTTCCTGCAGCAGCACCCGATAAATTCAATTGGACCAACATAGGAAGAGTGATGGTTATATCTACTCTTGGCCGGTTGCCCTGGTAATGGTTGTATTCTATGTCAAGAATATTATTGGCGACGCTCCAGTCGATGTCATTAACGGAATTCGAAGGGCCTTTTGCCTTTACAGAAAAAACAGTCCCACGAGCGATGGTAATATTGAATCTCTCACCGGCATAGACCTTATTAAATCCTGTAATATTGATTTCCTTTTCAATAACGGGCGAATTGTCGGAGTTTTTCCTGCAACAGAAAGCGAAAAATAGCAGGGATGGTAGGAGCAGCCACTTCCTCAGTTGGATAAGGTTACTTTTCATAATAGGAGGTTTAATGGTTCAAATAATACCAGGCAAAAGTATCAGTGTTCTTTTTTACCAGGGGTTTCGAAGAGGATGAAAGGCAACCGATGTTAAAAGATTTTAAGCGATCACCCTTAAGAACGCTTGTTAGTGAGTTGATCGCCTGATTATTTTCAGTATGCGCGTTGTTGTTTAAATTGAGACAGTTAAATCTGCATTATGACCCGATCTACTCGTCGCCAATTCATCGGCAACACTAGCAAAGCTGCTATGGCAGGAACGCTTATCTTAGCTGGCAACTCACAACAAACCGAAATGAAAGACATTTTTGTTCATCACGTTTATTTCTGGCTTAAGAATGCCGGAAGTAAAGAAGACCTTGATAAGTTGGTAGCTGGCTTAAAAAAGCTTTCTGCTGTCAAAACCATCAAACAATTCCATATTGGCAAGCCTGCGGATACCAAACGCGATGTCATTGACACTTCCTATTCGGTTTCATGGCTGGTGTTTTTTACCAATGGTGTCGACCAGGCGAGTTATCAAACTGATCCCATCCACCTGAAGTTTGTGGAAGATTGCTCATCGCTTTGGCAGAAAGTAGTCGTTTACGATTCAGTTAATATGTAATATTCCTCTTCTTTTTTATGGCCGGTTGATAAAAACCGGTAGTCTAGTATTAATTTCATTTCTATAAATCACCAGAATGAATAAATATCTTCTTTTCGTTTTTTCACTGGGTATGATCTATACATATGGTCAAACACCAAGAATGGATTTTGAGAACTACAACCCGCCATCAACGCTGGTTGTTCCTGAACATAAATTGACAAAGGCGAAATTCCCTTTTATAGACGTACATAATCACCAGGAAGATATGCCTGATATGAATCTCGGGACGTTGATCACTGATATGGATAAGCTGAACATGAAAGTGATGGTAAACCTGACCGGGCGTAATGGAGACGCGTTGAAAAAATCGGTAAAGAATATCAAAGATCATTTCCCGAAGCGATTTATCGTTTTTGCAAATATCAATTTTAATGGGGTAGGCAATCCCGGATGGACAGAGAATGCGGTAAAGCAACTGGAAGAAGATGTAAAGAACGGGGCCAATGGGTTAAAAATATTTAAGAACCTCGGTTTCTCTGTGAAAGATAATACCGGGAAAAGAGTAACTATTGACGATCCGCGACTTGATCCTATCTGGAAAAAAGCCGGCGATTTGAAAATCCCGGTGATCATCCATACAGCTGATCCGAAATCATTCTGGTCGCCGATGGACTCTATGAATGAACGATGGTTGGAATTGGCAACTCATCCCGGCCGGAAAAGAAGTAATACCGACCCGGCTCCCTGGGATACATTAATAGCCGAGCAGCATCGCATGTTTAAAAAGCATCCTGGTACTACTTTTATAGCGGCGCATTTCGGATGGTATCCAAACGATCTCGGCAAACTGGGGCAACTGTTGGATGAAATGCCAAATGTCGTTGTGGAATTTGGCGCAGTGATCGCGGAATTGGGTAGACAACCCAGGATGGCCAAGAAGTTTTTCACTAAATACCAGGACAGAATATTATTTGGGAAGGACAGCTGGGTGCCTGAAGAATATACTACCTATTTCCGGGTACTGGAAACGGAAGACGAATACTTCCCTTATCACAAAAAATATCATGCATTTTGGGCCATGTATGGAATGGGATTGCCTGATGATATTCTTAAGAAAGTTTATTACAAAAACGCTTTACGGATCATCCCTAATATTGACAGAACGCTGTTCCCGGATTAATTTGAATAAATGCGAAGTCTGGATTCCGATGCCATCAGACGAAATTCGAAAAGGGCGCTTCCTGCAAACAGGATTTTTTCGGATTTCGTCATTCCTGTCTTCGGATTTAATTTAGTGCTATCTTTTGACCATTTATGAATAATTTCCAGCCCGGAAACCTTATCCGTTTTTTCTATTTCTTTTTTTTCTTTTTTGTTAGCAGTACAATTACTTTTTCGCAGGTGCGAATTAAAGGAATTGTGGCCGATAGCATCTCGCATAAACCGCTGCCATTTGCGACAATCAGGGCGAATGGCAAAAACGTTTTTATCACGGGAATCAATGGGCAGTTTTCTTTTGTGCTACCCGTCGGCGTAGACCAGGCAGAAGTATCATACATCAGCTATGCCAGCAAAACGATAACGGTTGCGTCTTTAAAAGATCGCGATACTGTTTTCCTGCCACCTGCGGTTTCAACGCTGGGGGAGGTGGTCGTAAAGCCGCAGACAGATAAGATCCGAAGGATTATCAATGCAACCATCGGGAACAAGCCTGTTCATAATCCTGAAATGTATGAGCTCTACCAATGTAATATTTATTATAAGATGAGAGCTGATGTAATGCCTTCGGGTGTTGTCATGGATTCGGTAACCATGGAGCGCCAGGCCAGGGCCATTGCCAGGCAAAATAAAAAGGATTCAGCCAGAAGAAAGAAAACCGAAGAAGCCAATATTCTTACCGACAACAACCATCTTGCTTTTTCAGAAACCTATAGCCGGCGTTTTTATAAAAGACCGCAGCAGTTGCAGGAGACTGTTATTGCTTCCCGGTTTTCAGGGTTTCACAAGACTTATTTTACCAACCTGATAACCGATTTCCTGCCGTTTCATACCTACAGCGATTATATTCAATTGAACGGGAAAGATTATATCAACCCAATTGCAAAAGGGTGGCAGCAACGGTATAATTTTCTGCTTGCAGATGAGATTGTGAGCGAAACTGATACCACGTTCATATTTACGTTCAGTCCAAAAAAGAATGTCACTTTCAATTCACTCTCGGGAATGGTTTATATCAATAGTGACGGCTATGCTATATCCCATTTTATCGCTTCCAACAGCGATACGGCTTCCGGCAGGGAAACCCATTTTGAACAGGTATATAACCGCGTCAATAGCAAATGGTTTCCGAGGGAATTGAATTATGATCTTGTATTCAAACATTATATCAGTCCTTACCTGAAACTGGAGATCAACGGGCATTCAGTAATAGATTCCGTTTCCTTTAACGCCGGGAAGGATTTCAAGATTGAAAAAGCCTATTCGGTGAAACTGGGCGATTCAGTGGACCTGTATTCCGAACAGCAATGGAAAAAGTTAAGGGCGGATACGATAACGATGAAAGAGGAGAATACCTATACGGTTCTCGACAGTGTGTTTAAACAGAAAAAGATTGAAAACATTATTGCCGGTACCGGCAAACTTGTAATAGGAAGGCTGCCCTTTAAAAAACTGGATATAGACCTGCAGCGGTTGATAGCTTCCAATGATTATGAAGATACAAGGGTGGGTCTTGGATTGTTTACAAATGAAAAGATATCGAAGTACTACGAGTTAGGCGGGTGGTTTGGATATGGTGTTCTGGATAAAAAAGTGAAATATGGTCTTACGCTCACCGGTTTTGCAAAAGGCAATAAGGATAACTGGTTAAGGCTTTTCTATGATGACGATTACCATAACGCAGGCAACGTACATATTCACGCTGATATTGACCGCGAAGGCTACCGCACCTGGTTATTGACGACGCCAGATAGGGTAAGAGAGTTCGGAATCACGGCGCATACTCAAAGAGGTTATTGGGAGATTGAGCTGGATGGAAGAAAACAACAGCTTAACGCACTTTATCCCAACAATTTTTTTTACCACGGAAAAAATTATAAGGAGTTTGATGTGAGGGAAGCGAGCATCGGACTTCGCTATGCGTACGGAGAAAAAAGAGCGCCGGCGTTCGGGTATTATTTTCCTGTTGCTACCAAGTATCCCATTTTTTATTTGCGCTCAGCATACGGCTATGCGAGAGCGGGTGATGATTACTCGGCCCGGTATATCCGTTTGGTAGCCGCTGGCGATTTTAGCAAGCATATTAACCGTTGGGGAAATGATCTGTATCGAGTGGAGGCAGGTATTATTCATACATTCAATAATGCCCCGCTTTCCCGATCTTTTTTACTCGCATCAAAGGGGTTTAGACGAAGCGGGATAAATTATTATGCCTGGGGAGGGTTCCTGACCTTAAGGCCTTTTGATTTTTATTGCGAACGATATGTAAGTTTTCTCTATAAACATGATTTTGATAAATACCTGTGGCGCTCAAAAATCAGCAAACCGTTCATTAGTATTGCGCATAACATGATGTATGGAACACTCAGCCCGGAAAGCAAGGTCGCAACGCCCACTGTTGTTGCGCCAACAAGCGGTTATCACGAATCGGGTATTTTACTGAACCAGCTACTGCAGAAGAATCTCTTTCATGTTTTTTACATTTACCTTAATGCCGGGGCATTTTATCATTGGACACCAGCATTTGAGTGGAAGAAGAACGGCCTCTTCGTGGTTGGTCTTTCCGCGGGCTTTTAACTTTTCTGGAACCTTCGCGCAGACAATGCTTTCAGCGATCTATTTCCTTCTTGCCTTTAGTATTTTCGAAAATTCGGCCGCCTCATCGAGTAATTCTTGCGGAGAAGTATCTTCCTGTATGAGCCGTTTACCTTTTTTGATATTGTGTATTAATTTATCATTATCGAAATAATAACGTCCTTCAAAAGCCAGGGAAAGCTTCCCAATATTACCAAGGCTATCGGGCGGGAAATCCTTTTCCGTTTCAAAGACAAAGATCAGCTTACCGTTTCTAAAATAATATTCGCGATTTTTCTCTCCATAAGAAACTCCAACGCTAAATGCAATTTTTATAAGCTTATCATTTTTAAAAGAACCGGTTAGTTCTGCGCCGCCATCGGTAGCGTGTCCAAGAAAATCCTCCGGATCATCCAGGGTGAACGGTGTCATTGTGCTATCGCTGTTAATCTTCCTGAATTCCTGGCGGATCGCAGCTATTTTCTGATCTTTTGTCTGGGCACATGATGGCCCGATCAAACTAAATAGTGATATAAAGCAGGCTATGAAAGCGACTCGATTCATAAAACAGGGTTTAAACTCAGGCGCCCATCCTCCGGCTTATTTACAATTTTGCGATTTCAGGTTTTCGGTCCCATCACCGTACATTATAGTAAATCCAGGTTCAATTGCTTAATCTATATCGGCGCAGGCCTTTTGTTTTTCTTTTTTATAGAATGATTCAGGAAGGATGACTTTAAAAGTCGCAATAATTCAAAATTTCCAGGATATCCTGCTGACTAAGCAATTTGAGTTTTGAATTAGCTACTGCCTGGTCTGGACCCATCATTGTCCGGGACAAAATAAGTGTAAAAGCTTCTTTTTTCCGGGCTGCGTCGATTTCTTTCCTCGATTTGACATAGCTTTCGTAGGCATCAGCCATTTTCGTCCAAATTATAATTTGGCGATCCCTGTCAGGGTCTTTTTGAAAATCTGAAATAGTTTCTTCCAGGCTGACGGGGTAAACTTCAGAAAAAACGGCCTGTATCCTTGTGATTTTTTCCAATTGGATATCACTCAGTGTATCCTGCATTACCTGGCCAGCACCGCTGGCATTGGGTTTTGTTGTTTCCTCATTTTCGCCAGGATGATTGTTACAGGCGTTCAGAAACAAGAGCAGTATCAGTATAGAAATAAATACTTTCATTTTTCAGATTCGCTGAGCGGCACCGGCTTTAGCATGGTTTTTTCCCAATCCTCGTATTTCTTTTTAAGGCTTTCGAAAACATCTTTTTCTCTTTCCTTCAGGTCATTTTTTTCCGCACCATCATAAAAAAGATCAAACAGGTATTCGCCGCTTTCGTCTTTCAGGTATTTCCAATAACCATCGCGCACTGCTTTTTGCTGGGTACGCTGGGAAAGTCGCCAGAACAAAGTGCGGGGGACCGGTCTTTTTTTCCCGGAAATGATTGGCATAAGATCTATTCCATCCAGTGGAAATTTGGGATCAGCTTTTGTTTCAGCAAGAGCAAGAATGGTAGCCGACCAGTCCATGGTGATCACCGCTTGTTCGCTGACGACACCGGCAGGGATCTTCCCGGCCCATCGTATAAACGCTGGGATCCGTATACCTCCTTCCTTTAACATTGCTTTTCTTCCGCTGTATCGTCCCATATCCGAGAAACGCTCACCTCCGTTATCACTCGTGAAAATGACGACAGTATTATTGGAAAGCCCTTCTTCATCCAGTGCCTTCAAAATAGCTCCAACCGCATCATCCATACTTTTTACCATGGCTGCATACGTTGATGGTGAACCTCCTTTTCTCCAATTATCATTACCAAGGGCATATACACTGTCACCCGGAGCCTGCCAGGGCCAATGCGGTGCGTTAAACGTAACGGCGAGAAAGAAAGGCCTGCTGTGATCCCGGTGAATTATATCGATAGCTTTATCTGCGATCAGGTCCGTCAGGTATCCTTTTTCTTTCACTGGTCTGTCTCCTTCAAAAAGATCGTTTTGGCCATTGGGATTTGTATGAGAGATATAATCAAGGCCTCCGCCATGAAACCCAA
>Ga0066652_100002151_pt1 | contig 10665 bp, 10 predicted proteins | sample GraSoiAngelo_101_FD_71413 | JGI IMG/M metagenome (GOLD analysis project Ga0066652, IMG submission 71413) | Grasslands soil microbial communities from the Angelo Coastal Reserve, California, USA - 14_0903_02_30cm | ecosystem: Environmental > Terrestrial > Soil > Grasslands | place: USA... | reverse complement strand
GAGTCGGCGCGCTGGGTGAGCAGGATCTCGCCCCGTTCGTTACCGACGATCGCCGCGACCGCGACCTTGGGCGTGACGTATCCGTGCACACCCTCCCCGATCGACGCGACCCACTCGTCGTAGAGCGTCTCGGACTGCGCCTCCTCGATGGCCGCGGCGCGGATGTCGGCGGCGACCTTGAGCACCTCGTCGAAACGTTCCTGCTCGTACAGGCTCTTCGTGAACGCGAGTCCGGTGCGCGCGATGGCGGAAAGTGTTTCGGCCCAGCGCAGCAAGTCGCCGGCCGACGGCGTGAACGGTTCGCTCACAGCCACCCGGCGCGCGCGAGGACGCGCTCCTCACGCGGCTCGTATCCCTCGGGAGGGTTGCCGAGCTCGCCCGCCCACACCCGCTCCAGGAGCGTGCGCACCGCGTCGACGATCTCCGGAACCGCGTCGCGCAATCGCGCCGCGTCGCCGGGATCGATCGTCGACGGATCGACGTCGGACCGCGCGAGCAGTGCGTCGAGATCGGCGAGTTGGCGGCCGACCCATGCGACCGGGTCCGCGCCGAGGTCGTCGTCCCACTCGCGGCGGCCGGGTTCCCAGCCGCCCCGCATGCGCGGGTGGTGGTGCGTGCGGTCGTGGCTGCCGGGTTCGCCGGCGACGGTCTCGAGGAGGTCGACCCGCCAGACGGCGCGCTCGAAATTGATCGGTTGCACCGAGTACACGGAACCTTGCAGCTCGGGACGTTCGACGACGCGCACCTCGAGCCGCACGCCGCGCTCGGCACCCTCCTGACCGGGGCCGGGATCGGGATCGACGAAGAAGAGGTCGCCCGCGACGACTCCGACGGTCTCGAAGCAGAATGCGTACAACACCACATGACTCCTTTGGATCGCTGCCCCCGGATCAGCGTAGGCGGCCCCGCCACCGCGTTCCGGTGGTCAGTCGAGCGTGACCGCGGTGGTGAGGCGAGCGAGGAGCGTCGCGCGGAGCGATTCGACCGCGAGGCGATCGGTGAGCTTCTGGCCCGTCGCGTCGCGGAGATAGAAGACGTCGACGACGCGGTCGCCCAACGTGGAGACGATCGCCTGCGTGACGTCGAGCCCGAGGTCGACGAACACCGCTGCGACACGCGCGAGCAGCCCCACGTCGTCGGGCGCGTGCACCTCGACAACGGTGGCGAATGCCGACGCCTCGTTGTCGACGTCGACGCGCACGTCGCGCGCGGTCGGCCGCGACCCGCTCGGCCGGTAGCGACGCGTGCGCTCGCGGAGGCGGTCCTGGAGCGCCAGCTCGCCGGTGAGCGCGCCCGCGAGCGTGGCGGCGAACCGCTCGCGTCCCGCGGCGTCGCGCAGCCGGTCGTACCGGTCGCGGCCCGCGAAGACCTCGAGCGCCATGTTGTCGTGGTGCGTGTACCCCGACGCCGCCTCGATGTCGAAGCCCACGAGGCTGAGGCTTCCGGCGACGGTCGCCAGCAGCCCGGTGCGGTCCGGCGCGACCACCGTGCAGCGCAGGCGTCCGTCGTCGAGGTCGTCCCACTCCACCGCGAGCGCGCGCGCCGCGATGAGGTCGCGGTGCCGCGCGAGCTCGCTTGCCGTGAACGCGGTCGTATAGCCAGGCGGCATCGCGTCGAGGTACTCGTCGGCCCCCGTACCGACGAGCGCCGCCAGCTCCTGCCGGCGTTGTTCGGTCGACTCCGAACCGATCACGCCCGCTTCCAACAGCGCGTCGGTCTTGGAGAACAGCTCACGCACGAGGGTCGCCTTGTTCGAGCTCCAGGCCGCGGACCCGGTGGCGCGCGAGTCGCCGATCGTGAGCGCGTAGAGCAGATCGAGGCGTTCGGTGTCGCCGACCGCGCGCGCGAAGCGCGTGATCGTACACTCGTCGGACAGGTCGCGCCGCGTCGCCATATCGGCGAGCAGAAGGTGGTTGCGTACGAGCCACACGACCACCCTCGTGCCGGCGTGGTCGAGCCCGATGCGCGCGCACAGTGCCTCCGCGACCTGTGCGCCCACCTCGGAGTGGTCGCCGGGTCTGCCCTTCCCGATGTCGTGCAACAACGCGGCGAGCAGCAGGAGGTCGGCGCGCACGCGCCGTGCGACCACCCCGTCGAAGCCGTCGCCGCCGCGGATCGCCGCGCACTCGGCCACCGCCTCGAGTGAATGACGATCGACCGTGAAGCGGTGGTACGCGTTCCGCTGCGGACGCGCTCGTACGTGCTCCCATTCCGGCAGCAGCCGCACGAGGACGCCTTCGTGGTCGAGCGCCTCGAACACCGCGATCGCGCCGCGCCCGGCCGCGAGCAGCGCGACGAACGCATCGCGTGCCCCGTCGGTCCACTCCACGTCGTGCAGGTCGCGGATCCGTGCCAGCGTCTCGCGCTCGATCGGGAGCTCGCGGCGCGCGGCTTCCGCGCCCAGCTCGAGGACACTCGCCGTGTCGAGCGATGCGTCTGCTTCGAGCGCGAGCCGTTCGTCGCGCACCACGATGCCGTCACCGACGGGCCTCACCCCGGTACCCCGCGTGCCGGGCCCACGCCGGAGCGCGCGCAGCCGCGACCAGAGGTCACCGGTGATCCACATGACCGCGCGCGCCGCCTCGCCGACGGCGCGGATGAAGACGTCGGCATTGGGCGCGCCGACGAGTTGGGCGACGGCGTCCTGATCCTGGAGCGCGAGCCGATCCGATCGTCCCGCGGTCACGCGGTGCAGCGCCACGCGCGCGTCGAGCAGGACGTCGCGCGCCTCGTGGAGACGCGTGCGGTCCTCGTCGCGCAGGTATCCGAGGGTGACGAGCGTCGCGACGCCGGTCGACCAGCCGCCGCGCCCGGGGATCGCGCCAGGCCCGCCGGGGTCGGGTCCGAGCCCCCAGCCGATCCAGCCCGGCCCCTGGATGTCACGCAGGCCGCCGGCGCCGACCTTGAGGTCGGGCTCGAGCATCTCCGCGATCGGCCCGGGTTCCTCGACGCGCGCGGCCGCCCGGCCGGCGAGGTCGTCGATGAGGCGGTTCCGCCGCTTCGGGGCGAGGCGCCGGATGCGATCCGAGAGATCGCCGAACAGGTCGTCGTCGCCGGCGACGAGGCGGGTGTCGAGCAGCGCGGTGAGCGCGTCGAGGTCGTCGTCGGCCACGGACAACGCCTCCTTCACCGTCCTCGTCGAGTGCCCGAGCACGAAGCCGGCGTCCCACAGCGGGTACCAGAGCTGCGCCGCGTCATCGCGCAGTGACGAGGTCCGGCGCCCGCCCGCGTGGAGCAACATCACGTCGAGGTCGGATCCCGGGCACAGCTCACGGCGCGCGTACGAGCCCAACGCGACCAGCGCCCAGCTCCGGCCGCGCGCGCCGAGCGCGGTCGTCGCGTCGATCAACGCGTGGTCGACCAGGTTGCTGAGGGCACGGCCGAACGACGCGCCGCGCACCTCTTTCGACGCGACCAACTCCGCGCGCGCGGCGCGGAGCGAGTCAGAGCGCGTCGGGTCCCGACTCACCTGTGCGGATTCGCCACGCCTGTTCCACCGGCACGACCCATACCTTGCCATCGCCGATCTTGCCGGTGCGCGCGGTCTCGATGAGGCGGGTCACGACGCGGTCGACGTCGTTGTCGTCGACCAGGATCTCGACGCGCACCTTCGGCACGAAGTCGATCGTGTATTCCGCGCCGCGGTACACCTCGGTGTGGCCGCGCTGGCGACCGAAACCCTGTACGTCGGAGACGGTGAGTCCCTGGACGCCGAGGTCTTTCACCGCATCCTTCACGTCATCCACCTTGAACGGCTTCACGATCCCGACGATGAGCTTCATTCCCAGACTCCAATCATGGCGCGTCGTCGCGTTCACACGCGCTCGAGCGAGTAACCGACCTCGGAGTGCTGCGTGAGGTCGAGCCCGGTTTCCTCGTCCTCGTCGGACACGCGGACACCGCCCGGCATCACGAGATCGAGCACCTTCACGATGATGAGCGAGAGCACACCGGACCAGATGATCGTGGCGACGACGGCGATGACCTGGTCGCCCATGAGCTCCCAGCTCCCGTTCACGAAGACACCCTGATGCACGACCGCGGAGTTGAACGCGCGATCGGCGAAGAAGCCGAGCAGCAGCGAGCCCACGATGCCACCCACCAGGTGTACTCCCACGACGTCGAGTGCGTCGTCGTACTTGAACCGGAACTTGATGCTGCACGCGAGGTAGCAGAGCGCGCCGGCGACGAGGCCGATGTAGATCGGCGCCATACCGCCGACGTATCCGGCGCACGGGGTGATCGCGACGAGACCGGCCACGGCCCCCGATGCCGCGCCCAGCGTGGTCGCGTGCCCGCTCTTCATGCGCTCGATGAGCAGCCACCCGAGCATCGCCGCGGCGGCAGCCATGTTGGTGTTCACGAACGCCTGGGCGGCGATGTCATTGGCCGCCAGTGCCGACCCGGCGTTGAATCCGAACCACCCGAACCACAGCACGCCGGCGCCGAGCAGTGTCCACGGCAGCATGTGGGGCGGCATCGGGTGTTGCGGCCACCCGCGTCGCCGACCGATGACGATCACCACCGCGAGCGCCGCGATGCCGGCGTTGATGTGCACGACGGTTCCACCGGCGAAGTCGAGCGCGCCGCGCCGGAACAGCCATCCCGCGGGCGAGAAGACCCAGTGCGCGACCGGTGCGTACACGACGATCAGCCAGATCCCGAGGAACCAGAACCACGCCGCGAACTTCATGCGGTCGGCGATCGCACCGGTGATCAGCGCGGGCGTGATGATCGCGAACATCAGCTGGAACGCGAAGAACGCGAGCGGCGGGATGTGAAGGCCGCCGAAACCGGTCGCCGGCACCTTGGCGACGTCGTGCATCCATGCGAGATCGAGGTTGCCGATGTACTTCCCGGTGCCATGGAACGCGAGCGAGTAGGCAACCGCCGCCCACAACACGCTCACGAGGCCCATCGAGAAGAAGTTCTGCATGAGCATCGCGAGGACGTTCTTCGCGCGGACCATGCCGCCGTAGAAGAACGCGAGGCCCGGCGTCATGAAGAGCACCAGCGCGGCCGACGCGAGCACCCAGGCGGTATCGCCCGGGCTGATGATCCCGATGGTCATGGTCCCTCCCCCACGCCGCACCACGTTCACCTACACGTCAGGTGACCGTCAGGCGCCCGACAGAACTCAGTGCGGGAGCATATTCAGACGCGGGACGGTGCGCGGCGACCGTCAGGACCCGGCACGCGCCCGCAGCACCGCCGCCTTCGCCATCCCCCACGCGAGGAGCATCGGCGCGAGGTCGGGGTCACCGAGGTCACCGAGCGAGTGCGGTACGAGGCCGTACCGGTCGTCGGGCCACGCGCGCTCCTCGAACGCGTCGCGCTGGACTGCGGGGACACCGGCCCGCTCGAGCACGACCGTCGGCTCGCGGTACGCCGTGCGCGCCACCTCGAGCGGTGTCGACGTCTGCGCGGCGGCGTCGGCGGCGAACAGTTCGCGCAGCCGCGCCGTCACCCGCGCCGCGGCGGCGGCACCCGCGCCGCGCGCCGCCTGCCGCGTGGCTTCGCGTGTCGCCGGGTCGAGGCGGCCCCAGGCGTCGACGATCCGTTCCACCTCACGTTCGACCCATCCCGGGAGCTCGCGCTCGACGCCCTCGACGATCGCCGCGCCCGCGTCGGCGAGCCGACGCGCCGCGCGCTCGACCTCATCCCTCGAGGACGTCACCTTCCATCGCGTTCACGGTGCACCCGAGCTCTTCGAGGTATGCGACGGCGGCGTCGCGCTGCTCCGGCGCGCCGCCCAGCTCGAGGATCACCCAGCCGGAGTGTGCTTCCACGTTGGCGCGGCGGATGTTCGGCACGACGTCGAACCGCTTCACCAGCTCGTAGATCATCGGGCGATCGACGAGCTCCTCCGGGAACGACACGAACAGCCGCACGTGCTCCACCGCTCGCCGTCCTCACAGCCCGACGCGCGCGAGCGCGTCGGGCGGCTCGGCCAGGAGGCCGACCACGAACGGACCGAACTCGGCGTACTCCGCCGACACCGGGTCGAACCGCATCTCGTGCACGATCTCCTTCAACGCGACCGGGTCGTCGACGAGCAACGTGACACCCCACTCCCAGTCGTCGAGACCGGTGGACCCGGTGATGAGCTGCAACACGCGTCCCGCGTACGTACGGCCGACGCGCGCGTGACCGGCCATCAGGCGCTTTCGCGCGTCGAACGGCAACGTGTACCAGTTGGCATCCGGCGCACGCCGCTTCGACATCGGGTAGAAGCAGATCGCGCGCTTCAGCGGCAGCCGCGGATGCAGGCGCTGCTCCTGGTAGTGCGCCGTCCGTTCCCGCCACGCGGCCAGCGACGCTTCCTGCGCGGCACCGACGAGACCCTGCTCCGTCTCGAGCCGCGCCCGCTCGTCGTCCTCGGTGGACGTGTACTCCGACAACTCGGTGAGTGAGACGTACGAGTCGACGAGTGCGAGGGGCGTGTACGTGAGCTCGCGCTGGAACGCCTGCAACCGGGCGAGGTCGGGACCGAGCGCCAACACGCCGAGGTCGGCCTTGTGGCCGAGCACCGCGAACAAGAGCGCCTGGTGACCGGCGGCGACGAGGGACTCCACCGCGTCGAGCACCCGCTTCCCGCCGTGCGGGTCGTTCTCGGCGCGCGCGCGATCGACGCGATAGAAGAGGTGCAACACCCCCCATCCCTGCGACGGTTCCACCGGGTCCATCGCCGCCGAGGGTACCGGTTCGAGCGCGGCCAGCAGGTCGACGGCGCGTGTACCGCGAGGCCTCCACCGCGCGGTCACGGGGCGCGCTCGCTTGTCGCAGGTCAGCGGCGGCGGGCGCGGAGGACGATGTCGGCGACGTGCGGAGTATCGGGTGGCGGGTCGACCCGCGGCTCGACCGCGTGCATCTCGATGCTGAACTCGTCGCCGAGCAGGCCGGCGAGCTCGTCGGCACCGACGTAGTCCGCGGGGTCGAACCCGCGCTCCTTCATGTGCTCACGATGTTCGTCGTCGAGGTCGTGGTAGACGGCGAGGAGCAACCCGCTCGGGCGCACCGCGTCGAGCAGCCTCCGCACCGCCGCCTCGCCGGCAGCCTTCGGCAGCGCCGGGTACTGGATCGACACGAGGTCGGACGAGCGATCCGAAAACACGGCCTGCAAGGCGTCTCCGTGAACCCACTCGACGGTCGCACCGACGAGCCCGGCCGCCTCTCGCGCGCGACGTATGGCGACATCGGAGATGTCGATCGCGGTGACTGTCCAGCCGCGTTGGGCGAGCCAGATCGCGTCGGCGCCCTCACCACATCCGACGTCGAGTGCACGGCCCGGGTCGAGGTCGGCGACCTCGGCGACGAGGCGCCCGTTCGGCCGTCCGCTCCACATGGCGCCGTCGCGCTCGCTGTATCTCGCGTCCCACTCGGCGCGCTGTGCCGCTGCGTCGAACCGCTGCTCGCCGCGTCCGTGGTGGTGCATTGGTTCGGACGCTAATGGGGGCGGAACAGGCTTCCGATGTCGAGGCTTCCGACTTGATCGGGCGGCGGCGCCTCGACCTGGACCGGCACGCCGAACTCGGTGATCTGCATGGAAACGGACTGGTTGACGCCGGGCACTTCCGCGTCGAGCTTCACGACACGGTCGAGGTCGTCGATCCAGACGTCGATCGGCGTATCGCCTGCGGGCGTCTTCAGTGACGCGCGGTAGTGCGTGGCATGGCTCCCCGCGACGGTGTCGTCGCCGACCGTGGTCACGGGGCCGGCGATGTCGTCGAGCAGTTGCAGCGCGTCCGCCGGGGTGGTCCCGAAGCTCCCGAACGACGACGCGCCCCCGAATGCGTCGGAGAGCGCGTCCAGGTCGACGCGGTACCACCGCGCGCCGTCGGACGCCCCGCCGAAACTCGATGCGTCGAAGTACGCCACGCCGTCGACGACGCGTTCGTCAACGGAGCGACCGTCGCCGAGATCGACGAGCACACTGCCGTTTCGCCCGTCACCCGACACGACGCCGGTCGCGCTTGCGCTGATGAGCCCCGTGACGTGCACCTCGAAGCGCGCCGACTCCGCGTCCTGGGTGTTGCTCGCGGCGAGGTGCAACGTGTCGATCGAAACCGCATCGCTGCGCTCGCCTCCACCCCCGCCCCCACACGCGGCAAGGACGAGCAGAGCGAGGGCCGCGATGACCAAGACGATGCGTCGCACGGACAAGAACGGTAGACGGGCACCGTGTCGATATGTATTCAGCACGACGCCCGACACCACGTCACCACGCGGCGAGCCGCATGGGAAGAGGCATCGGAGGGGGGCCTGCCCCCTCCGAACCTCTTTAGAAGTCGCCCATGCCGTCCATGCCGCCGGGCATGGCGGGCATCGCGGGCTTGTCCTCGAGCTTGTCGGCCACGACCGCTTCGGTGGTGAGGAAGAGGCCCGCGATCGACGCCGCGTTCTGCAGCGCGGAGCGCGTCACCTTGGCGGCGTCGGTGACGCCCGCCTTCACGAGGTCCTCGTACTCACCGGTGCGAGCGTTGAGGCCGTTGGCGCCGCGGAGGTTCTTCACCTTCTCGACTGCCACACCGCCCTCCATACCGGCGTTCACCGCGATCTGCTTGAGCGGCTCCTCGAGCGAGCGGGCGACCATCGTGGCGCCCGTGGCCTCGTCACCCTCGAGCGACTGCGCGAGCGCCAGCACCGGCTCCTGCGCACGGATGAGCGCCACGCCACCACCGGGCACCACGCCTTCCTCGACCGAAGCCTTGGCGGTCTGGACCGCGTCCTCGATGCGGTGCTTCTTCTCCTTGAGCTCGACCTCGGTCGCCGCGCCCACCTTGATGATCGCGACACCGCCGGCCAGCTTGGCGAGGCGCTCCTGGAGCTTCTCGCGGTCGTAGTCGGAGTCGGTGTTCTCGATCTCCTGCCTGATCTGGTTGATGCGGCCGGTGACGTCGGACTTGGCGCCCGCGCCCTCGACGATCGTCGTCTCGTCCTTGGTCACGACGACGCGACGAGCGCGGCCGAGCAGGCCGAGGTCGGAGTTCTCGAGCTTGAGCCCGACTTCTTCGGAGATGACGGTGCCGCCGGTGAGGATGGCCATGTCCTCGAGCATCGCCTTGCGGCGCTCGCCGAATCCGGGCGCCTTCACCGCGACCGACTTGAACGTGCCGCGGATCTTGTTGACGACGAGCGTGGCGAGCGCCTCGCCCTCGACGTCCTCGGCGATGATCACGAGCGGACGGCTCGCCTGCATGACCTTCTCGAGCACGGGGAGGAGGTCCTTGACCGCCGAGATCTTGCCCGAGTGCAGGAGGATGTAGGGGTCGTCGAGGACGCCTTCCATCCGGTCGGTGTCGGTGACGAAGTACGGCGAGATGTAGCCCTTGTCGAAGCGCATGCCCTCGACGAAGTCGAGCTCCATGCCGAAGGTCTGGCTCTCCTCGACGGTGATGACGCCGTCGGTGCCGACCTTGTCGAGCGCTTCGGCGATCAACGACCCGATCTCGGGGTCGGCGGCGGAGATGGCGGCGACATTCGCGATCGCCGCGAGGTCGGTCTTCACGCTCTTCGAATTCTTCTTGATCGACTCGACCGCAGCGTCGACCGCCTTCTCGATGCCGCTCTTCAGCACCATCGGGTTCGCGCCGGCTGCGACGTTCTTGAGGCCCTCACGCACCATGGCCCACGCGAGCACGGTCGCGGTGGTGGTGCCGTCGCCGGCGACGTCGTCGGTCTTCTTGGCGACTTCCTTCACCAGCTCGGCCCCGACCTTCTCGTACGGGTCCTCGAGCTCGATCTCCTTGGCGATCGAGACGCCGTCGTTGGTGATGGTGGGTGCGCCCCACTTCTTCTCGAGAACGACGTTGCGGCCCTTCGGACCGAGGGTGACGCGCACCGCGTCGGCGAGCTTGTTCATCCCCGTCTCGAGGGCGCGGCGGGCGTTCTCCGCGTAGGCGATCTGCTTGGGCATTGGTGGTACCCCCTGGGCGTGGGCCGGTTCTTGGTTCGGTATCGTGATTCGATCGGTCGGCGGGTCGGAGAGGCGGTTAGCACTCAGGACCGCAGAGTGCTAACCATGTTGGCACTCGAAGCCCGAGAGTGCAAATCGAGGGCCCGCACCGAGCGAGCCATTGCGGAAGCGACGTAGCCTTGGCCGCGCGTGGACGTGAGGACCGGCTCCGGGACCCGTGAGACGATCCTGGCGGTGGCCCGTCACCGCTTCGCCGAGAACGGGTACGCCGGCACGAGCCTCGCCGAGATCGCCGAGGCGGTCGGGATCCGGACGCCGAGCCTCTTCCACCACTTCCCGTCGAAGCTCGAGCTGTACCGCGCGGTGCTGCTCGACGCCTTCGACGACTGGTTGGCGCTGGTGGTCGAGACGACCACCGACCCGGGGGCGGGCTGGCCACAGGTCGAGCACACACTGCGGGCCGCGTTCCGCTTCTTCGAGGAGCGGCCCGACTTCGTCCGGCTCGCGCGGTGGGAGGCGCTCGACGGCGGGCCCGTCCTCGCGCAGGAACTCGCCGCGTTGCTGCGCCCGATGTTCGAGCGCGCGGTCGGCTTCCTCGAACGCGACATGCGCGACGGGCTCATCCGCCACTGCGATGCTCGGCGGCTCATCATCACCGGGTACGGCGCGGTGCTCTCGTATCTCTCCGACGCGGTGCTCGTCGGTTCGTTGCTGGGTGAAGATCCGCTCAGCCGGGAATCATTGGCAGC
>Ga0066652_100002149_pt1 | contig 10668 bp, 11 predicted proteins | sample GraSoiAngelo_101_FD_71413 | JGI IMG/M metagenome (GOLD analysis project Ga0066652, IMG submission 71413) | Grasslands soil microbial communities from the Angelo Coastal Reserve, California, USA - 14_0903_02_30cm | ecosystem: Environmental > Terrestrial > Soil > Grasslands | place: USA... | reverse complement strand
GGCTTGCCGCGGAGCGCGCCCTTGTTCGAGAGGAACCACGAGTGGGCTTTGGTCCCCGGGATCGGGAGTCGGTTGAAGGAGCGCTCGAAGCCCGGGTAGGGCTGCCCGGGTGATGAGCCGCCCGCGCCGCTGTCGAACAGGACGCGGATCGGCTTCAGGTGGTTGAACGCCGCCAGGGCTCCCGCGTAGGTCGGCTGCTGCTGGATCGGATCGAGCGGCATCGTCACGCCCGGAACCCCCATCGCCTCCTCGTAGATCGCCGGGGCGGCGGGCTGGTTCGGCGCGCAGTAGGTCATCGGCGTCCGTTTGGCGACGTAGAGCTGGAGGAAGTCGCACCAGCGGTTGTAGGTCTGCGGGTCGAGCGAGTCGACGTGGGTGCCGTTCGTGAAGGTGAACCACTTGCGCCGTGTCTCGCTGAAGTGCTCTGCGAGGTCCGGGCAGTGGCCGCCCGTCTGCTCGTCCGTGAACTGGCACGCCATGTACACCGGCACGTGGATCTTGTGCACAAAGGTGATCGGCGAGAGCGGGTCGGCCACCTTGGGCTTGTAGTGGTTGTTCTGCCGGATCTTCGCCAGGAGGTTCGCCGCCTCGCCGTGGAGCGCCTGGTTGCGCTTGCAGGTCTGGTCGCCCTGCTGGATGCGCTGGTGGGCCCAGGGCTGTCCCCCCTTGGAGGAGGCCGGCTTGGCGTCGTGGATTCGCTCCTTCGCCCACGCGACCGCGAACCCGGTGTTCAGGATGCCCCCTGGATAGAGCGTGGTCTGGGTGTTGTCGATCACCGAAAGCGGGGCGATCGCGGCCAGGTGCGGTGGATGGGTCTGGGCGGTGAAGAGCTGGCTGATCCCGCCGTAGGAGATCCCCATCATCCCCACCCTGTGGTGCAGCACCCATGGTTGCCGCGCGATCGTCTCGATCACGTCGTAGCCGTCGAGGTTCTGAAGCGGCTCGAAGAAGTCGAACGCGCCACCCGAGCAGCCGGTGCCGCGCATGTTCACGTCGACCACCGTGAACCCCATGAGGTTGGCGAGGACCTCGATCCCGTTCTGCGGACCGGAGGGGTCCGCGTATCCGTAGCCCGAGTACTCGATCAGGGTCGGTGTGGGGCCGCTCGGGACCGGCGGGGCCGGCACGCCCAAGGCGGTCGTCACGTCCTGCGGCGGATGCACGTCGATCGCGAGCTTGGTCCCGTCGCGGGTCCTGAGGTAGCCGTAGCCGCTCGACGGGATCTGCTGGCCATAGACGTGCTTGTTCGGTGGCTTCGGTCGGGTCGAGAGCACCCTCAGCGGCCCCGACTTCGCTCCTCCCCCGGCGCGGCGGACGCGATAGCCGGCTCCCGACTTCACATGGCGAAAGAGCAGGCCGCCCTGCCCGTCGGCCCGCTTGGTGGCGATCGCATGGCCATGGCGGTTGAGCAAGGCCATCCGCGCCCGTGGATGCAGACCGGTCACGTAGACCTGCTCGACGCTGCCGCGGGCATGGAGCTTGTGCGCCGCCCGGCCCGCGGCGCTCGCTCCGGTCGCGAGCATCAGGACCAGCGCCCCGCAGCCCAGCGCCACGCAGCCCAGCGCTGAACCCGGCTGCCAACGATTCTCGAGCACCCCGCCTCTCCTCAACAGATGGCCAGTTCTACCAGGCGCCGCACGCCTGCGTCGCAGTTTCCGGACAGCGCGGTGCGTCTCGGCGACCCCGCGGCGGCCGTGAGATCGAAGTCATGGGACGTCCCACCCGAAGTACACCTCCACCCTCGAGATCTTGTCCCCGTCGAAGGTGAGGACCTCGGTGTTGCGGGAGCGTCCGGCGTGGCTGCGCGTGCTCTCGTATGTGACGATCACCTCGTCGCCGGATTCGACCAGGCGAACGAACTCGAACTCCTGCCCGCGCCCCGCCCCAGGCCAGCAGCGCTCGAAGTAGCCATCGCGATCGAGGTGGGGATCGGGGGGGCTGGAGAAGGTGAACCTCTCGCTGAGGCGTTCCTCGAAGAAGCTCCGGTCACCCGCCGCGAACGCCGCGTAGGAATCGCGGACCGTCTGGAGTCGGTCTTCATCAGCCATGTTGGGCGCCTCCTTTTCAATCGAGCGTGCCGGGGGGCCGCGCCGAGCGCTCCCTGGCTTGCAGCCTTCCGGCGAAGGGCCGGAGCGCCTTATGATCGATGAATGGCGACGCGAGCGGAGGGCCCGATGCTCCAGATAGCACGTGCCCTCCCTGGCGCGCCGCCACGCGTGTTCGCCCTCTTCAGCGCCCCGGGCGAGCTGGCGAGGTGGTGGGGGCCGGCAGGCTTCACGATCCCCGGCCTCGAGTTCGACCCCTCGGTCGGAAAGGCGTATCGAATCGGGATGCAGCCGCCGGAGGGCGATGCCTTCTATCTGACCGGCGAGTTCCGCGAATTCGATCCGCCCAACCGGCTCGCCTACACCTTCAGGTGGGAGGATCCGGATCCTGACGACGTGGAGACCCTGGTCGAGCTCTCGTTCAGGGATCTTGGCGACTCCACGGAGGTCGCCTTGAAGCAGGGCCCGTTCAAGACCCAGGGGCGTTGGGCGCTCCACCGGGACGGCTGGACGGACAGCTTCGACAAGCTGGAGGAGCTGCTGTCCCAGAGCGCGTAGACATCACCTCCCCGGGTGAGAGCCCGCCGGTCGCCGCCGAGAACGAGGAGGCGACGGAGGCGTGGAGCGGGGTGCTCTTCGAGCGCTTCGTCCAGTACCGGAACCTGGTCGTCAACGGCCTCGGCGCTCACGGCGAGGTCGCGATGAGTGACCATCCGCCCCGGCCGGGGGACCGTGTGCTCGACGTGGGCTGTGGCTTCGGCGACACGACCCAGCGGCTGGCCGGCCTCGTCGGCCCGGAAGGCGAGGCGGTCGGGGTCGACGTCTCGAAGCCGTTCGTCGAGACCGCGATCGCCGACGCGAGGGAGGCGGCCGCCGAGGACGTGAGGTTCCTGGCCGGGGACGTCCAGGTGATGGAGCTGCCGGGGCCCTTCGACTACGTGTTCTCACGCATGGGGATCATGTTCTTCGGCAATCCCGTGGCGGCGATGCGCAACGTCCGCGGCGCGATGGCGCCAGGCGGGCGGTTCGTCGCGGTCGTGTGGCGGCGAAAGCTCGACAACCCGTGGGTCCACCAGGCCGAGGAGGTCGTCGACCGCTACCTCGAGGAGCCCGAGGAGACGGACGAGCCGAGGTGCGGGCCCGGCCCGTTCTCGATGGCGAACGCCGACACCGTCACCGAGCAGCTCAAGATCGCCGGATTCGACCGGATCTCGCTGCGGCGCTGCGACCTGCCGATCAGGATCGGCGACGACCTCGACCACGCTGTCGAGTTCAACATGGCGATCGGCCCCGCGGCCGAGCTGATTCGCCTCGCGGGGGATGAGGCGGAGCGGATCCGCCCCAAGCTCGAGGCCGAGATCCGCGAGGTCCTGGCCCAGTTCGACCGGGGCGCGGACGGGGTGACGGCCCCGGCCTCCACCTGGATCATCAGCGCCGCGGCCGGCTGGAGCTAGCCGGGGTCACTCGCTCGATCCGCCGCGGGTGCGTAGATGAGGATGGCCACGCCGTCCCCGACCATCTTGGAGTCGACGAGCCGCAGGGGCTTCTTGTCGCTCGTTCGGTCAAAAAGCGGCTTCCCGCTCCCCAGGACGACGGGAAACACCATCAGGCGGAGCTCGTCGACGAGGTCGTTTTCGAGGAGCGCCTGCACGAGCTGGGCGCTTCCGTGGACCACGATCTCCCCGTCGGATTCGCGCTTCAACCGCGAGACCTCCTCCGCGACGTCGCCCCTCAACACGGTCGAGTTGCTCCACTCGGGCTCGCCCATCGTCGCGGACACGACGTACTTGGGCATCGTGTTGAACTTGTCGGCGAACTCGCCCTCCCGCGAGGGCCAGGCCGCCGCGAAGCCCTCGTAGGTCACCCGACCCAAAAGCAGGGCGTCCGCGGCGAGGGTCTCGTCGAGCTTGAACTTGTCTCCATCCTCGCCGCGGTCGATTTCGAAGCTCCAACCGCCGTGCTCGAAGTTCTCGCCCCCGCCCGGGTCCTCGATCACCCCGTCGAGCGACACGAACTCCGTTACGACGACCTTTCCCATCTTCGACCTCCTTCTCGTTGGTATATTCAACCTATCAGTTGATCAACCGATCAGGTAAACAACCGTCGCCGTCAGACCACCTGAGCGCGACCTTCGCCGCGTTGGCCGACCCCACCCGCCGGGCGATCATCGGGCAGCTCGCGAGAGGCGAGGCGACGGTCAACGAGCTCGCGGAGCCGTTTTCCGTGAGCGTGCAGGCGGTCTCGAAGCACCTCAAGGTGCTCGAGCGCGCCGGCCTGATCGCGCGGGGGCGCAGGGCCCAGCTTCGCCCGTCGCGCCTGCGCGGGGCAAGGCTCGGGGAGGCCGTCGAGTGGCTCGTCACCTATCGCCGCTTCTGGGAGGGAAGCTTCGACCGCCTGGACGAGCGCCTTCGAGCACGCGACAATGAGGCGGCGGATGGCTGAGCGAGCACCATCAGGCGATGGGGAGTACGGGATCGCGGTCACGCGTGTGTTCGAGGCCCCCCGCGCTCACGTGTGGCGGGAATGGACGGAGCCCGATCGCTTCGCCGATTGGTTCGGCGGGCGCCAGGCGGAGATTCCCCTCTCCACCGTCTCGATGGACGTGCGACCGGGCGGCGAGTGGCGGGCGACGATGTTCGCCGGGCCCGAACGCCGCGAGATCAGGTGGAAGGGCGAGTATCGAGAGGTCGTGGAGCCCGAGCGCCTCGTTTTCACCGTCACCGACCAGCCGGAAGAGCCCGCCTACGAGCTGGTCACTGTCGTCCTCGCCGAGCTCGACGACCAGCGCACCGAGATGCGCTTCGAGCAGCGCGGCCACATGCGGCCCGAGGAGTACGAGCGCGCGGAGGCGGGATGGGGCACCTTCTTCGACCGGATCGCCGAGCGTCTGGCCGAAGCGGGCCCCTCGGGATGAGCCGCAGACGCTCCGTGCAGATCCTGGGAGCGGGACAGGTCGCGCTCCTCGTCCCGCTGCTCGTCCTCGAGCGCCGGATGAACCGGAGCGGCGGGCCGGGAATCATCCCCTTCGAGCTGGCGGGGACGCCCGAGCGTTCGCGCACGATCATGAAGAGATGGGGCTCCGAGGGCCGCTCGGCGGCGCGGCTGTCCCTGCTCCTCGACTACCCCTATCTCGTCACCTACTCCGGGCTTCAGCTGGCCGGCTGCCGGGCGGCCCGCCGGTCCCTCGAGCGGCGAGGCCACCACCGGCTCGCGAGCGCCGGCAGGGGAATCGGCTCGATGCAGCTCGCGGCGGGCGCGTTCGACGCCGCCGAGAACACCGCCTTGCTCGGCGTCCTCGCGGGCCGCGACGGCAGGCTCCCCGCGATCGCGCGGGGGTGCGCCAGCGCCAAGTTCGCGCTTCTCGCGGTCGGCTGGCTCTACCAGGGGCTCGGCCTGGCGAGCCGGCTGATCAAGCACTGAGCGACCGCGGTTGAGCAGAGGCTGGCCCGGGTACCCGTGAAGCAATGAAGAGCTTCTTCATCGCCCTGGGACAGCGGCTCACTGGCGAGCGGCCGTCGGTCCTGCGCGCCGCCGCCGGAGCGACGGTCGCCGGCACCACCACCGGCGTGCTGGTCTACCGGCTCCTACGGCAATCCGACGAGGACTGAGCTTTCGAGCGCCCGGCGGCGGGCTTAGCGATAGCCGCCGGTGATGGTGTAGTGGCCGCTGGCGCACGCGGTCACGCTCCACCCCCCGCCGACGCGTTCGCGGTGAATCCGTCGCAGGCCCGTCCCGTGCACCGACGGGCGACGGTGGTCGCGGCTGGGGACCCAGAGCTCGAGCTTGCAGCTCCCCTGGCGGCTGCCGTCGACGCCGGTGAATTGGAAGTCTCCCGAGCTCCAGTCGCTGTGCAGGCGGGTGATCCGCCCGGGAGCGGCGCGCGGGTACGACCGCTCGAGGATTCGCTTGATCGAGGGGGGCGTCGGCAGACGAGTCCCCTCGGGGCACTTGTAGGGGGCCAGGTTCCCGGACGGCGAGGCCGGCGTCTGGTCGTCGGGGCCCGAGAAGTTCGTGGGATCGCCGCACCCCTTCTTCCACTGCCACCAGACTCCGCCCCAGATTCGCGCGTCCTGGAGGCGGGCGAACTCGGCGATCTTGGGCTTGTTCTCGCGGGGGTTCCCGAACCAGCCCCACTCGCCGATCCACACCGGGGTGCCGTACCGGCGGCCACGCCGGGCGCCGTTTCGAAGCTCGTCCTTGGTCCGCCGCAGCGTCCACCGCAGGCCATGGGGGTGGGCGGCGATCGCCCCGCCGTAGACGTGTGGGGCGAAGACCACGTCCCGATCGTCGGTGAACCCGGGCGGCGCCGAGTGCTTCGCCGGGGCGCCGCGCCACCACAGCAGGCTCGGCTCGAAGAGGATCATGTGGCGAAAGCCGCCGCCGTCCGCCTCGCCGTGTCGGATCGCGGTGATCGAATGTCGATAGAAGCGGCCGAGGAGATTGGTCTGGCCGGGGGGCCCGGCGTTCCCCGGATCGGGCTCGTTCATGAGGTCGAAGCCCGCCACGGCCGGATCGTCGGCGAACGCTGCCGCCAGCTGGCGCCAGGTGTGCACGAGCTCGGTCTGGATCCCATCCGTGTCGAGCCAGAAGTTCTTGAACGCCTGCAGCTCGGCCGGCGTGCGCTTGTTCAAGACCTCACGCGGGCGGCAGGTCGTCTCGCCGTCGAGAATCGTCGCCCACTCCGGGGCCCCGTCCCATCCCTGTCTCGCGTGCCAGCCGTCCGGGCATTGCGTTCCGGGAGGCGTCGCGACGTACTTGCCCCAACCGTCCTGGTGCATGTCGATCACGGTGTAGATCCCATGCTCCCCGCCCCAGTCCACGGCCTGGCGGATCCGGTCCACATAGTTCTCGTTGAACTCGCCCCGGTTCGGCTCGAGCTTCGACCAGCTGACGACCAGCCGCACGACGTTGAATCCGAGGCGCGACAGCTGCGCGTAGTCCGAGCTTCGAAGCGGCACCGTCGTCGGAAGCGATGGGTTCACCTGGTAGAGGTCGGAGAGCCCCGAGACGTTGATCCCCCGCAGAAGGATCTGCCTCCCCGCCGAGTCGCGGATCACCTCGTGGCGGCCCAGGACCGCGTGCAGCCGGAGCAGGCCGCTCCCCCCGCCCGCCGCGCGGGTCACCTCGGCGCCCCGGGTGCCGGCGAGCGTCGCGGCTCCCGCGGCTGCGGCGATGATCGCGACCGCGGTCGCGATCAGCCGGCGGCCCCGGGGCCGTGGTCGCGGTTCCTGCCGTCGCCGGCTCCCGTGCATCCCGGCGTCTTAGCACAACCGCGTGTCGGGATCGCCATCCCATGGTTGGCGTCGCGTCCGATCCAGCCGTCGGACCCGGTGGGGATCTAGCCGGGATAGCCCCCGTGAAGCCGGTACTGGCCCGTCACGCAGGCGTTCGCGAGCCAGCCGCCGCGAACGCGCCTGATGCTGAGGTCGCTCGCGCCAACGCCGCGCACGAATGGGTGGCGCTTGCCCCGTGCCGGGATCCAGATCACGAGGCGGCAGTTGCCGCTCGGGGGAGAGGGGGCAACCCCCTCGATCAGGAACCTCGCCGCGTCCGGGTGGCTGCGAAGGAGTGTCAGGCGTCCCGGGGCGGCGCGAGGGTAGGGCCGCTCGAGGATCCGGCGGGTCGTCGGCAGCGGGGAAAGGGGTCGCTGATCGGGGCACGAGTAGCGGTAAAGGTTGCCCACGATCCTCGTGGGACGTCGATCGCGGCCGTTTCGGAACGCGTTCGGGTTGCCGCAGGCGTTGTTCCACTGCCACCAAGCCGCTCCCCATAGGCGGGCGTCGATCTTCCGCGAGAAGTAGGCGATCCGTCGCCTATGGGGAAGGCCGAACCAGCCGTACTCGCCTGTCACGAGGGGAGCACGGTAGAGCTGCGATTCGGCGGCGGCGTCCTGAAACTCGGAGTTGATGGCTCCCCGCCAGCGGGGACCGTCGGTATCGCCGAGCGAGCCGGCGTAAAGATGGGGCGCGTACACCACGTTCGGGTCCTGGGTGAAGCCGGGCGGGGGCACGTGCGACTGGGGCGAGTTCCCGGGCCAGCGGCTCGACGGCTCGAAGAACACGACGTGCTTAAAGCCGCCCTGCGCTGCCGACTCCCCCTCGCGGATCGCGGCGATCGCACTCCGGTAGAACGCTCCCAGTAGGGCCGGCTCCCCAGCCGGATCGAGGTCGCCGGAATTCGGCTCGTTGAAGACGTCCCAACCGGCGATCGCGCGCTCTCCCGCGAGGGCGTTGGCGAGCTGTCTCCAGGTGCCGAGGAGCTCGGATTGAATGCCGTCGCGATCGTGCCAGAACGAGGTGAAGGCGCGTTCCACCGCGGGGCTGTTGCGCGAGTCCCGCACCATGCAGGTCGAGAGGCCGTCGCTGAGCGTGGCCCACAGCGGGGCGCCGTCCCAGCCCTGGCTCGGCCGGGAGCGCCGCGGACAGACCTCCCCGTCGGGGGTCGCCAGGTACTTCGTCCAGGCGTCTTGGTGCAGGTCGACAACGGCGTAGATCCCCTGTGCGGCTGCCCAGTGAACCCGTTCGCGGATGTGCGCCACGTAGGTCCGGTTGAAGGTGCCTCGCTGCGGCTCGAGCCGCGACCAGTTGACCGGGATGCGCACTAGGTCGAAGCCGAGGGCGGCCATTCGCCTGAAGTCCCTTCTGCGGAGGGGCACCGTCGCGGGCAGCCGGGGCTTGAGCTGGGCATAGTCGAGGAGGCCATTGACGTTCACCCCGCGCAACAGCACCTGGCGGCCCGCCGAGTCGCGGATGGTCGGCGAGTCGACGTGATCCACGTGCAACGGGAGCAGGTCGGCGTTCGCCACCGGCGCGCTACACATGAGCGAGAGCGTCGCCAACGACACCGCGATCCACAATGAGGTCAAACCGGGGAACGCGCCCCCACCTGAAGCGCCCCTGCGCACACTCCGGTCTTAGCAGATCGCGCTCGGCGGGATCCCGGTTCCGCGCGCGTCGCTGGTCGACTTCCGACGACTATGACAACGCAACTCGACCAGCGATGGTCGGGCCGCCTCCCCAGCGTCGCTGCGCCGCCGGGGCGGGGCGCGATCCCGCCCATCGTCATAGCCTCCGCCTCGGATGGCGGCGTTTCTCCTTGCCCGGCACGGCGAGACCGAGTGGAGCCTCAGCGGGCGCCATACCGGGCGCACCGACCTGCCGCTGACCGACGAAGGGCGTCGCCGGGCGCGCGCGCTGTCGAGGGCGCTGGACGACCGGTCGTTCGCCCTCGTCCTCACGAGCCCTCTCAGGCGCGCGGTCGAGACCTGTGAAGCCGCCGGCCTGGGGCCCGACGCACTGGTTCGGGACGACCTGCGCGAGTGGGACTACGGGGCCTACGAGGGGCTGACCACGGACGAAATCCACGAGCAGCGGCCGCACTGGAGCCTGTGGCGCGACGGCTGCCCGAACGGCGAGGCCGCGGTGGACGTGGGAACCCGCGCCGACCGTGTGATCGCCGAGGTCCGCGCGGCCGACGGGGACTCGATCGCGTTCGGGCACGGTCACATGCTCCGGGTCCTCGCCGCCCGCTGGCTCGGGCTGGCTCCCGCTGACGGCGGCCTCCTCGCCCTCAGCACCGGCTCGCTGAGCGAGCTCGGCTACGAGCACGGGACGCATGTGGTCGTGCGGTGGAACCTGATTCCGGGCCCGACGTAGTCGGCCGGCGCGACGTGATCCTTGCGTCTGGCCTCCCGAGCCCCTCTACCATCACCGACCATGCGGATCGATGACATCCTCGCGGCCGAGCGGCCTGTGTTCTCGTTCGAGTTCTTTCCACCTCGCGACGAAGCGGGGGTCGAGCTCCTGTTCGAGACGGTCGAGGCGCTGAAGCCGCTGGAGCCGGCGTTCGTCTCAGTCACCTACGGCGCCGGCGGCGCGACCAGGGAGGGCACGGTCGAGATCGCCGCTCGGCTGAAGCGCGACCACGGCCTGGAGGCGATGGCGCACCTGAGCTGCGTGGGCGAGACCGCCGCCGGCCTCACCGAGATCCTCGACCGGGTCGAGGCGGCCGGAATCGACAACGTGCTCGCCCTGCGCGGCGACCCGCCGCGAGGGGAGCCCGACTTCAAGCGTCCGGAGGGCGGCCTGAGCTCGGCGGCCGAGCTCGCCGCGTTCATATCGGAGCGCTACGACGTCGCGATCGGCGGCGCCGGCTTCCCCGAGGTTCACCCGGAGGCCGCGAGCCCTGAAGCCGATCTGGCCTATCTCAAGACGAAGGTCACCTCCGGGGCGAGCTTCCTGATCACGCAGCTCTTCTTCGACAACCGGGCGTACTTCGAGTTCGTCGGCGCAGCCCGGGCGATGGGCATCGAGGTGCCGATCATCCCGGGCGTGATGCCGATCACGAGCTACGAACGGATCGCCCGCTTCTGCGAGCTCTGCGACGCCTCCATCCCGGGTCCCCTCGCGGCGGCGATGGCGGATCTCGGCGGCGATCCGGAGGCCGAGGCCGAACTGGGGATCGCCTACGCCGCTCGGCAGTGCGAGACGCTCCTCGCCGGCGGCGCGCCGGGCATCCACTTCTACACGCTCAACCGGGCCCCCGCGACCCGAGCGATCCTCGCGTCGCTGAAGGCGGCCCGCCCCTGGGAGTCGGCCGCGGCGGAGCCGGCGTTGCCGGCCGA
>Ga0066652_100002148_pt1 | contig 10671 bp, 9 predicted proteins | sample GraSoiAngelo_101_FD_71413 | JGI IMG/M metagenome (GOLD analysis project Ga0066652, IMG submission 71413) | Grasslands soil microbial communities from the Angelo Coastal Reserve, California, USA - 14_0903_02_30cm | ecosystem: Environmental > Terrestrial > Soil > Grasslands | place: USA... | reverse complement strand
GGCGCGCGGCTCGAGCCCGGCGAGGTGCTCGTCGCTCCGGCGACGGATCCAGGGTGGACACCGCTGTTCCTGACCGCGAGCGCGCTGGTGATGGAGATGGGCGGGATGATGTCTCACGGTGCCGTCGTCGCGCGCGAGTACGGCATACCCGCGGTGGTCGGGGTCCCAGAGGCGACGACACGGATCACGACGGGCGAGCACATCGTCGTCGACGGCTCGGCGGGCACGGTCGCGACCGAGACGCGCTAACGCCAGCGCGCCGCTACGAGATCCGCTTTGTCTTCGCTCGGCGTTCGACCGCCGCGCCGAGGATCCGAGCGTAGAAGGCGGCCAGGAGAACTTCGAGACTGGCTCCGACGACGGCGACGATCAGCACGACCACAAGCGCTACCGCGAGAAGCAGAAGTCCGAGAATGTCCACGCTCCAACTCTATGACCGAGCGAGCGAGCGACGGTGGCTAGGCCTTCTTCGTACTCTTCGCCGCGCGCTTCGCGACCCGGCTGCGACTACGGCGCGCCGCGTTCTTGTGGATCGCACCGCGCTTTGCCGCGCGGTCGAGCATGCTCGCGGCCTCGGCCACGGCCTCCTGGACGGCTTCGCCGCCCTTCTCGATCGCGGAGCGCGCGGTCTTCACCGCGCTGCGCGCGGCCGACCGCGCAACGGTCTTGATGGTGGTCCGACGCTCCGTCTGACGGATGCGCTTGAGAGCGGAGCGCTTCTTCTTCGCCATAGGGCCGGAACGATAACCCAACGGCCCGCCAAAATCTCGTCGCATCAGCCACGAGGCTTATCAAGACCGTATCGTCGCCCCGCTCGCTCATACTCACGCCGTGACGATGTCCATCGCTCGGGCGTCGCTCGTCATGATCGCCGCGCTCATCGCCAGCCGGATCCTCGGGTGGCTTCGTCTCTCGGTCTTCGGTGCGGCTTTCGGCGAGACGCCGCAGCTCGACGCCTTCTGGGCGGCCTTCCGGATCCCGGACGCACTCTTCAACCTCGTCGTGGCGGGCGCGCTCGCCTCGGCGTTCATCCCGGTCTTCGCGGGTTACCTCGCGAAGGAGAACGAGGACGAGGCCTGGCATGTCGCGTCGAGCGTCATGAACGTTCTCGTCCTCGCCCTCGTCGTTCTCTCCGGCGTGATGTGGCTGTTGGCGCCGTGGATCGTCCCGACGCTGATCGTCTCTCCGGCCTTCGCGAGCAAGCCGGGTCAGCTCGAACTGACGATCGAGCTCACTCGGATCATGCTGCTCAGCCCGATCTTCATGGGGCTGTCCTCGCTCGTCACCGGGGTGCTCCAGTCGTACCGGCAGTTCCTCGCTGGAGCGATCGCGCCTCTGGTCTACAACGGCGTGCAGATCCTCTTCGCGCTGTTCGCGTCGCCGTTCGTCGGCATCAACGCTCTTGCGTACGGAGTTGTCGCGGGCGCCGTGATGATGTTCCTCGTACAGCTGCCGGAGCTCACGTTCCGTCGCACCAAGTACCAGCTCACATTCGATCTCGGCCACGCGGGTGTGCGCCAGATCTTCGCCCTGGCCGGTCCGCGCACCCTCTCGCTCGGCGCGGTCCAGGTCGTGTCCTTCGTCGACACGTATCTCGCTTCCGGAATGCGGGACGGGTCGCTCACGGCGCTGAACTACGCGTTCCAGCTGATGCTGCTGCCGCTCGGCGTCTTCTCCATCGCGATCTCGGCGGCGGTGTTCCCTGCGCTGTCGCACTACGCCTCGCTCGGCCAGGCGGCCAGGATGCGCGACGCGCTGCAGCAGGCCATCCGCTGGATCCTGTTCCTCACCCTGCCGACCGCGATCCTCATGGTCGTGCTTCGCCGACCGATCGTGAACCTGCTCTTTCAGTACGGAGAATTCGGCGCCGATGCCCGCGAGCTCGTCCAGGCCGCGTTCCTGTTCTACGCGCTCGGACTCGCCGGTCACGCGCTGGTGCAGATCCTCGCGCGGGCGTACTTCGCGTCACGCGATACGACGACGCCTCTCGCCCTGACGCTCGTGTCGATCGGTGCGAATGTGGTGCTATCCGTGACGCTCGCGCCGGTCTTCGGCATCAACGGCCTGGCGTTCGCGAACTCCGTCGCGACCTTGCTTGAGGCCGCGCTTCTACTGGTGCTGCTCGCCCCGCGCGCGCGCCTGCGCTTGGTCGGCCTCGGCTACGCCACCCTCAAGCAGGTCACTGCGGCGCTCTTCATGGGGGTCTCGATGTTCCTGTTCATCAATGTCACGAACATCCCGCTGAACCTGGCGCAGGATCCACCAAAGCTGCTTCTATTCGTGCAGACGCTCCTCGCCGCGACGTTCGGCGTCGGCGTCTACCTGCTCGCGGCGTGGGCGATCCGCATCGATGAGCTTCAGGAGGTCATCGTGGCCGTCCTCGCGCGCTTTCGCAGGCGGTCGGTGAAGGCAGCCTGATCCGCGACTGATCCCCCGCGAAGCGTGAATGTCGCGAATGCTTCACTTGACACTAATCTTTAGCCTCACATAGATTATCTCTGTGGGACGAACCGATGTCGAGCTCGGGGACCTGCTGCACCAGTGGCGTGAGCTCATGGCCTCCGCGCGACCGCGCTGGACGGCTGCCGATCTGACCTTCACGCAGCTCCGCGGACTGTCCGTGCTCGCCCGCAAGCAGCCGCAGCGCATGAGCGATCTCGCGGGGGCGCTCGACATGACGCCGGCGAGCGCGTCGGCACTCATCGACCGGATGGATCAGAGAGGTTTCGTCACGCGGCGTTCGGATCCCGAAGACCGGCGCACGGTCCTCGTGGAGCTGTCACGGCGTGGCCAGCACATCCTCGATGTTATGGAGCGCGGGTCCTCCGACCACTTCGGCCGACTCATCGAGAAGATGACCCCCGCCGAGCGCGACGCGCTCGCGACGACCCTGCGGGCATTCCTTCGCATCAGCGCGGACATGACTGCAGGGAAGACCGGCAAATGCTGATCCGACTACTGCGTCGCTTCGTGCCGAAGTACCGCACCGAGGTCGCGATCGTCACGGTCCTCGTGTTCATCCAGTCGATCGCGAACCTCTATCTGCCCAACCTGAACGCCGACATCATCAACAACGGCGTCGCCAAAGGTGACACCGACTACATCTGGCGCACCGGCGCCGTGATGCTCGCCGTCACGCTCGTCCTCGGCGTCCTCGCGATCATCAGCGTGTACTTCGCGTCGCGCGCGTCGATGGGCGTTGGCCGGGATGTCCGAGGCGCCGTCTTCGAGCGCGTCCAGCACTTCTCCGCGCGGGAGATGACCCGCTTCGGGACGCCGTCGTTGATCACGCGCAACACGAACGACGTCCAGCAGGTGCAGCTCTTTCTCCAGATCGCGCTCACCATCCTCCTCACCGCGCCGATCCTGGCGATCGGCGGGGTCATCATGGCAATCCGCGAGAACGCGACGCTGTCGCTGACCTTGGTCGTCATCGTCCCGCTCATGGCCGGCGTGATCGGCACGCTGGTCGCGATCTCGGTGCCGCTCTTCCGGCAGATGCAGGGGCGGGTCGACAAGATCACCGAGGTCCTGCGCGAGCAGATCATGGGCATCCGGGTCGTGCGCGCGTTCATCCGGACGGAGTCCGAGCAGCGCCGATTCGATCGGGCGAATGGCGATCTGACCGCGACCGCGCTCCGCGTGAACCGGATCTTCGCGCTCGCGATGCCGAGCCTGCTGGGCATCATGAATCTCTCGACCGTCGCGGTGCTGTGGTTCGGCGGTCATCTCGTCGACAGCGGCGCGATGCCGATCGGCAACCTGACCGCGTTCCTCATGTACATCTTCCAGATCCTGTTCGCGGTGATGATGGCCGTCTTCATGGTCATCCTCGTGCCGCGCGCGGAGGCGAGCGCGCAGCGGATCGAGGACGTGGTGCGTACGATCCCGTCCGTATCCGACCCGGCCACGCCGGTCGAGCCGGAGCGCAATACCGGCATGGTCGAAATGCGGGACGTGACTTTTGCGTATCCGCACAGTGAGCGGGCAGTGCTGCACGACCTCTCGTTCGCCATGCGGCCCGGCACGATCACCGGGATCATCGGTGGCACCGGGTCGGGGAAGACCACGCTCCTCACGCTTGTCACACGCGGCTTCGACGCCACGGGCGGCGCTGTCCTGGTCGACGGCGTCGACGTGCGGGAGCAGTCTCTGGACCGCCTCTGGAGCCGCATCGGTCTCGTGCCGCAGACCGCCTACCTGTTCAAGGGCACCGTGGCCGACAACCTGCGCTTCGGGAATCCGGACGCGACGGACGCTGAGCTGTGGCGCGCGCTCGAGGTCGCGCAAGCGCGTGACTTCGTCGCGGCGATGGTCGGCGAGCTCGAGGCCGCGATCGACCAGGGCGGCACGAACGTGTCGGGCGGACAGCGCCAGCGGCTCGCGATCGCACGCGCTCTGGTGAAGCGTCCCGCGATCTACCTGTTCGATGACTGCTTCTCCGCGCTCGACGCCGCGACCGACGCGCGCCTGCGCAGGGCGCTCCGGGCCGAGACGGGCGATGCGAACGTCGTCATCGTCGCGCAGCGCGTGAGCACGATCCTGCATGCGGATCAGATCGTGGTCCTCGACGAGGGCCGGGTCGTCGGCATCGGAACGCACGACGAGCTCATGGCCGGTTGCGTGGAGTATCGCGAGATCGTCGAGTCCCAGCTCGGTGAGGCAGCGGCATGATGATGATGGGGCGGCCTGGAAACCGGCCGGGCGCGCGGCCGGGTGGCGGCGGCTTCATGGGCATGGGCATGCCCGTCGAGAAGTCGAAGGACTTCCGCGGCACATTCCGGCGGCTTGTCGCGCGCCTGCGTCCGGAACGGGTGACGATCGCGATCGTCGCGGTGCTCGCGTCGGCGAGCGTCGTTTTCAGCGTGATCGGCCCGAAGCTCATCGGCAACGCGACGAACGTGATCTTCGACGGGGTCATCGGCAAGACGCTGCCCGCGGGCATCACGAAGGAACAGGCCGTCGAGGCGCTGCGGTCGCGCGGCCAGAGTCAACTCGCCGACATGCTGTCGGGGACGAATGTCGTGCCCGGAGCCGGCGTCGATTTCACACAGCTCGCGCAGATCCTGCTCTTTGCCGCGGCCGTCTACCTTCTCGCGGCGGTCCTGGGGTGGCTGCAGCAGTACCTCATGGCCGGCGTCGCGCAGCGGACCGTGTACGGCCTGCGCCGCGAGGTCGAGGCCAAGCTCGCCCGGCTGCCGCTGAAGTACTTCGACAGCCATCCGCACGGTGACCTTCTGAGCCGCGTCACGAACGACGTCGACAACATCGCGACGACGCTGCAGCAGGGCATGAGTCAGCTGCTCACGTCATTCCTCACCGTTGTCGGCGTGCTGGCGATGATGCTGTGGATCAGTCCGCTGCTCGCCGTCATCTCCATCCTCACGATCCCCCTCACGCTGGTCGTGACCGTCGTCATCGCCGGTCGCTCGCAGAAGGAGTTCGTCGCGCAGTGGGCGCGGACCGGCGCGCTGAACGGGCATGTCGAGCAGATGCACACGGGACACGCGCTGGTGCAGGTGTTCGGCCGGCGCCAGATCGCCATCGCGCAGTTCGACCAGCTTAACGAGGGGCTGTACGCGGCGAGCTTCAAGGCGCAGTTCCTGTCCGGGATCATCCAGCCGGCGGTGGCGTTCCTGTCCAACCTCAACTACGTCGGCGTCGCGGTCATTGGTGGCTACCGCGTCGCGTCCGGAACGATGACGCTTGGGGACGTGCAGGCCTTCATCCAGTACTCGCGCCAGTTCACGATGCCGCTCACGCAGATCGCCGCGCAGGCGAATCTCCTTCAGTCTGGCCTCGCATCTGCCGAGCGTGTCTTTGAATTCCTCCAGGCCCCCGAAGAGAGCGTGGACCGCGTCGCGCCGACAGCGCCGCCCGCGCTGGCCGGTCACGTGACGTTCGACCGCGTCTCATTCCGCTATCTGTCCGACAAGCCGCTGATCGAAGACTTCACGCTCGACGTGCGACCTGGGCAGACGATCGCGATCGTCGGACCGACGGGCGCGGGCAAGACGACGATCGTCAATCTCCTCATGCGGTTCTACGAGATCGACGGCGGTGCCATCCGGCTCGACGGCGTCGACACGCGGGAGTTGCCGCGTGACGTCGTGCGGCGCGCTTTCGGGATGGTCCTGCAGGACGCGTGGCTCTTCACCGGGACGATCCGCGACAACATCGCGTATGGCAAGGAGAACGCCACGATGGAGGAGATCGTCGCGGCGGCAACTGCAGCGCACGCCGATCAGTTCATCCGGACGCTGCCCGATGGCTACGACACCGTCCTCGCCGAGGACGCGTCGAACATCTCGAGCGGGCAGAAGCAGCTCCTCACGATCGCGCGCGCCTTCCTGGCGGATCGCAGCGTGCTCATCCTCGACGAGGCGACGAGCAACGTCGACACGCGCACCGAGGTCCTCATCCAGAAGGCGATGGCGCGGCTGCGGCACGGTCGCACGAGCTTCGTCATCGCGCACCGTTTGTCGACGATCCGCAGCGCCGACACGATCGTCGTGATGGACCAGGGCCGCATCGTCGAACAGGGCAGCCACGCGGAGCTGCTCGCGAAGGGCGGCTTCTATCACGATCTCTACTACAGCCAGTTCGAGGAGAACGTCGGGACCGAGGCCGTCGCCGTATGACGGTCCAACAGACCACGGACGCGCGGGCCACCGACGCGCGGGCCGCCGACGCGCGAGCTGGCGGCGATCAGCGCGAGTACGTCATCGAGACGAGCGCGCTGACCAAACGCTACGGCGACGTCGTGGCCGTGAACGATCTGACGCTGCGCGTGCCGCGTGGTGGCGTGTTCGGCTTCCTCGGCCCCAATGGGTCGGGGAAGACCACGACCATGGGAATGCTGCTCGGACTGGTGCATCCAACGTCCGGTGGCGCTCGCATCTTCGGCGATCCGGCTGGTCGTCCGGCCACGCTGCGCCTCGTGGGCGCGATGATCGAGACGCCAACGTTCTATCCGTACCTCTCCGGGCGCGCGAACCTGCGTTACTTCCAGGGCATCGGTCGGCGCGGCTTGCCCGCCGATATCGACCGGCTCCTGACGCTCGTCGATCGCGGCAAACGCGCCGACAGCAAATTCGCGACGTACTCGCTCGGCATGAAGCAGCGACTCGGGATCGCCTGCGCGCTCCTCGGCGACCCCGAGCTCGTCTTTCTCGACGAGCCGACCAACGGCCTCGACCCGGCCGGCGTGGTTGAGGTCCGCGAGCTGATCCGTGAGCTGGGCACCGGCGGGCGCACGGTCGTGCTGTCCAGCCACATGCTCGCCGAGACCGAGCTCGTCTGCGACAACGTCGCCGTCCTGTCTCGCGGGCGGCTCATCGCGCAGGGCACGATCAAGGAGCTGCTGCGGGAACATGATTCACTGCGCCTCCGCACGACGGACAATGCCGGCGCGCGGACCGTCCTCAAAGCACTTCCATGGGTCGAGGAGGTCGCCGAACAGGACGGCGGCCTCGCGGTCACGGCCCCGCAGGCTCGCGCGTGGGAGGTCTCGCGTGCGCTTGCAGACCGGCAGATCTACGTGAACGAGCTCGTCCCCGTGCACCGCACGCTCGAGGAGTTCTTCATGGAGATCACGGAGACCGACCCAACGACCGGACGGGTGCGCACGTGATCGGGCACATCGCGAATCTCGGTCTCTGGGAGTGGTTCAAGCTCCGGCGGCGCTGGATGATGTGGATCCTTCTCGTCTTCGCAATCCTCTTCGCGCAGCTCGCGGTCTGGGGAAGCTTCTTCTCTTACCAGAATCTCCGCGACACCGGCGGCGAGCTGACCGTGCCGGCAACGTTGCAGCAGCAGCAGGGCCGCGTGCCCCGGACGGTCCGGTGCAATGACCTCCTTTCGGGCGATCCCGCCCGGCAGCCGACCGATCTCGATGCGCAGGTGACGGCGGGGCTCGCGGCTCAGTGCCGCGCGCAGGCCGCGACGCTGCCGGCGCGGATGTCACGCGCGTACGGCAACTTCACGCTTCCCGGCAGCATCCCCAACGCGCTGGGTACGGTCCAGACCCTCGGACTGATCCTGATGGCGATCCTCACCGCGTCGGCGATCGGGATCGACTACGGCGCTGGGACGCTTCGCTCGGTCCTGACGCAGGGCACCGGACGATGGCCCTATCTGACCGCGAAATTCCTGACGCTCGCGATGCTCACCGCGCTCGGGCTGCTCGTCGCGGTCGCGAGCATCGCGCTCAGCAGCACCATCGCTGGCAATCTCGCCGGTGCCGCTCCGGACGCTGCCGGCGTCGTCGCGACCTGGTCGGATGCGGGCATCGCGCTCTGGAAGGCGTGGGTCTCGATCCTTCCGTACATCGCGCTCACCGCGTTCGTGACGGTCCTCGCGCGTTCGTCCGCCGCCGGCATGGCCATCGGCCTCGGCTATTACTTCGCGGAGCAGCTCATCGTCGCGCTGCTGACGAACTTCTTCAGCTGGTTCCAGAACGTCGCGGACTATCTCCTCGTACGGAACATCTCCGGGTGGACCGGCGGCGCCGGCGGCTTCCCCGGCACGGTGCTGCCGGACCAGACGCACGCGATCGTGGTGCTCGCCGTGTACACGCTCGCGTTGGGTGGCATCGCGTTCTGGCTGTTCGAGCGACGGGACGTGCAGGGCGCGACGGGCGGCGGCTGAGTCACGGGGAGGCAAGGCATGAACATCGCTCTCTGGGTAGTGCAGGTGCTCACAGCGCTCGCGTTCGGCGGACACGGATGGCTCATGACCTTCGGTCTGCAGCGGATGACAGCGCGCGTCCCGTGGGTCCGAGCGCTGCCTGCGCCTTTCGTGCGGCTCCTCGGCGTCCTTGAGATCCTCGGCGCCATCGGCGTCGTCATACCGGCCGCGACGGGAGTGTTGCCGTCGCTGACCGTCGCGGCCGCCGGCGGTCTCGTGGCGATGATGCTGCTCGCGATCCTCTTCCATATCACGCGCCGCGAGTGGCCGAACATCGGACTCAACCTCGTCCTGGGAGCGCTCGCGTTCGCAGTTGCGTACGGCCGCCTGGTGATCGAGCCTCTCTAAGCCCCCTATCCTCGACCGGGTGGCAGACGCGCAATCCCGCATCCGCAACTTCTGTGTGATCGCGCACGTCGATCACGGCAAGACGACACTGTCCGATCGCCTCATCGAGCTCACCGGCACGGTCGCGCTGCGGCAGATGCGCGAGCAGCTGCTCGACTCGATGGAGCTCGAGCGGGAGCACGGCGTGACGATCAAGGCCCGCGCCGTGCGCATGGCGTGGACGGCTCGCGACGGCGAGATCCACGAGCTGAACCTCATCGACACGCCCGGCCACGTCGACTTCAACTACGAGGTCAGCCGGTCGCTCGCGGCCTGCGAGGGCGCGCTCCTGCTCGTCGACGCGTCGCAGGGCATCGAGGCGCAAACCCTCGCGAACGCCTATCTCGCGATCGAACAGGGGCTCGAGGTGATCCCGGTCATCAACAAGATCGACCTGCCGAGCATCGACCTCGATGTGGTCCGCGAGGACCTCCGCACGACGCTCGGCTTCAAGGACGAGGAGATCCTCCTCGCATCGGGAAAGACCGGACAGGGTGTGGCCGAGCTCCTGCACGCGATCGTCGAGCGCGTTCCGCCTCCGAAGGGCGATCCGAGCGCGCCGCTGCGTGCGCTCATCTTCGACTCGCATTACGACGCATACAAAGGAGTGGTCGCGCACGTCCGCGTGGTGGACGGCCTCCTCAGCGCCGACGACCGCATCCTGCCGATGGCGACGCAGAAGCCGAGCGAGATGCTCGAGCTGGGTGTCTTCACGCCGGAGCCGCGGCCGGTCGCGCGTCTGGCAGCGGGCGAGGTCGGTTACGCCGCGACGGGTCTGAAGGCGGTGGCCGACTGCCGCGTCGGCGACACCCTCACGCTCGAATCGCGCCCGGCCGAGTCGCCACTACCCGGCTACCGGCCGGCGAAGCCGATGGTCTTCGCCGGCTTCTACCCGCAGCGCGCCGAGGACTACCCGTCGCTGCGCGATGCGCTCGAGAAGCTGCGGCTCAACGATGCCTCGCTGATCTACGAAGCGGAGACGTCACAGGCGCTCGGCTTCGGTTTCCGCTGCGGCTTCCTCGGCCTGTTCCATCTCGAGATCATCCAGCAGCGGCTCGAGCGCGAGTACGACATGGACCTCATCGCGACCTCGCCGTCGGTCGAATACCGCGTCATCACGCAGAAGGGCGACGAGGTCGCGGTCGACAACCCGGCGATGCTCCCCGATCCGGGGACGATCGAGGAGATCCGCGAGCCGTGGATGAAGACGACGCTCATCACGCCGACGAACTACGTCGGGCCGATCATGGATCTCGCGCAGAACAAGCGCGGCACGCTGCTCGAGATGACGTATGTCGACCCGACGCGCGCGATGCTCAAGTACGACATGCCACTGTCCGAGGTCATCGTCGATTTCTACGATCAGCTCAAGAGCCGCTCGCAGGGCTACGCCTCGCTTGACTACGAGTTCGGCGAGTACCGCGCCGCCGACCTCGTGCGCCTCGACATCCTCGTTGCGGGCACGCTCGTCGACGCGCTGTCGGTCATCGTGCACCGCGACAAGGCGCAGCACATCGGTCGCCTTCTCGTCCACAAGCTGCGCGGCCTCATCCCCAAGCAGATGTTCGACGTGCGCATCCAGGCGGCGATCGGCGG
>Ga0066652_100002147_pt1 | contig 10672 bp, 10 predicted proteins | sample GraSoiAngelo_101_FD_71413 | JGI IMG/M metagenome (GOLD analysis project Ga0066652, IMG submission 71413) | Grasslands soil microbial communities from the Angelo Coastal Reserve, California, USA - 14_0903_02_30cm | ecosystem: Environmental > Terrestrial > Soil > Grasslands | place: USA... | reverse complement strand
GCCGCCTTCTCGATCGTCTCGATCAGGAACGTGCGCTCCGACTCGGGTTCGACTGCCGCCGTGTCTTCCTCCACTTCCGTTTCGATCTTCGCCAGCCGCCGCGTGCGACGCAGGGCGTTCAGTGTCCGATTCACCGCGATCCGGTGCGCCCACGTGCTGAACTGCGAGTCGCCCCGGTACTGCGGCAGCGCGCGGAAGATCTGGATCCAGATCTCCTGAGCCACGTCCGCGGCCAGGTCGAGATCGTTCCCCACCAGACGCCGGACGACGGCGTCGATGTGCGGCGCATGACGCGACCACAGGGCGCGCATGGCCGCCTCGTCGCCTTGCATGGCGCGCTGGATGAGGAGGTTCTCGTTCTGCATCGACGTCACAATCTTGGTCACGGCGGGACCGCGGAGGGTTTACGGCAGGGCGCCAAAGTGTAACGCCGTGAGCCAGCTCACGATGCGCTTTTTGGCGCCTAGTTGCCCGGAAAATGCCTTGCTCGTTCTAATGAGTGCGGACATCTTGTGTGTCCCACCGACCGTGCCAGGAACATTTGGATACCTGGAGCCGTATGTCCAATGGTAGCACCGGCATACGCCTGGCACATCCATAGCCAAAGGCTCTTTCAGTCACTTTGTAACAGTGCTCACGACGCTTCTCACTACGCTCCTTCTCCTCGGCGGTAACACGCCGACAGACGGTCTCCCCTCCAAGGCTCCGGCCCAGGTGGGGATGTCCGCCGCGCGCCTGGCCAAGATCGACCGGGTCCTGGCGAGGGGGATCAAGGCGGGGGGCTTTCCCGGCGGAGCGGTCGTCATCGGACGGCGCGGGGCCACCGTCCTGCAGCGGGGCTACGGGAACCTGAGCTGGAGCGACAAGTCGCCCGTCGTGCCGGATGAGACGCTCTACGACCTGGCGTCGCTCACGAAAGTCGTCGCCACGACGACCGCGGTCATGCTGCTCTTCGACCAGGGCAAGATCCACCTGGAGGATCGCGTGTCGCAGTACATCCCGACGTTCAGCGGCGGGATGAAGGACGACGTCACCATCCAGATGCTGCTGGAGCATCGCTCCGGTCTGCCCGCGGGCCGCGACCTCTGGCGTATCGCGCTCACTCCCGGTGAAGCTCGTCAGGCCGTGATCGACACGCCGCTCGAGTACGCGCCGGGAACGGGGTACATCTATTCCGACCTCGGCGCCGACCTCCTCGGATTCGTCGTGGAGGCGGTGAGCGGTGAGCGACTCGACGTCTTCATGCAGGAGAAGGTGTTCGAGCCTCTCGGCATGTCGAGCACGTATTTCCGCCCGCACTGGACGCTGCGCGATCACATCGCGCCCACGGAGCTCACCCCACCGCGCGGCTATCCGCTGCGTGGTGAAGTGCACGACGAGAACGCATTCGCCCTCGGCGGTGTCGCGGGACATGCGGGGCTCTTCAGCACCGCCACGGATCTCGCGGTGTTCGCGCAGATGATGCTCAACGGCGGTGAGCTGAACGGCACGCGCATCATCTCGGACAGCACCGTCGCGCTCTTCACCAAGCGCACGGAGGCGCCGGGGACGCGTGCGCTGGGCTGGGACACCTGCGGGCACGACGGCAGCTGCGGCAAATACCTCAGCCAGCGCGCCTTCGGTCACACCGGATTCACCGGCACGTCGCTGTGGATCGACCCCGACCGTGACCTGTTCGTCATCCTGCTCACGAACCGCGTGCACGCCGCCCGCGCGCGGCGTCCGTCGAAAGTGATCGCGGACGTTCGCGCCGATGTCTCCGATGCGGCGGCGCTCGCGGTGTTCGACGCGGAGGGCGATCTGCTCGCCATGCCCTCCTCGTTCCGCGCCGATCGCGCCGTGGGCTGGAACCGACCCGTCCGCTCGCGCTCCGCGCGCTCCAAGCACGCGAAGAAGTCGTCATCGAGCAGGAAGAAGACGCTCGCGAAGAGATAAAAGCGCTTCGCCGTCGTCGTGACGATCAGGCGTCTTACATTTCGGTATGGACCAGTCGAATCCGCCCAGCCAGGCGCCGGCGGCAGATCCCGCGGATGACCTCACCGAGGATGGCGTGCGTCTGGCGCTCCGGAAGGTGAAGGATCCGGAGCTGAACCTGAACATCGTCGACCTGGGGCTCGTGTACACCGTCGTGATCGACGAGGGCAACAAGGTGATCGTCGACATGTCGCTCACGTCGCCAGGCTGCCCCGCTGGACCGCAGATTCTCGGCGACGTGGAGCGCACGATCCAGGCGATGCCGGGCGTGGGGAAAGTCGTGATCAACCTGGTGTGGGAGCCGTACTGGACTCCGGATCGCATCGAGCCAAAAGTCCGGGCGTACCTGGGACTGTAGCTGCGCTGTTCGTTACTACGCTGCGTACGGGCGCCTGGACTTACGGTGTCAAGCGGTCTTTCCTTTCAGCGCTTTCACGAACCGTTCTCCCATCACCTCCACCTGCCAGCGGCGCAGCTCCGGGACGTCGCGCAGGTCGTCCACGGACTTCGGATCCCGCCGAGCCACCGCCTCGAGCCGCTCTCGCGAGCCAAGCACACCGGGGTCGAGGTCCAGCTTCGCGGCAACGTCGTCGCGCACCGTCTTCAGCGCGCTCACCTTCGTATCGAAGTTGGGGTCGCGATCCCACCGCTGCGGCCGGGGAAACTTCGGTAGCTCGCTTTCCGGGACCGCGACGCCACGCGCGACGGCGTCGAGGATCTCCGTGAAGCGCTTTTCGAGGAGGCCGCGCGAGACGCCACGCACTCTCGCGAGTTCGTCACGGCTGCGCGGCTGTGCGCGTGCGATATCAAGCAGCTGCTCGTTCCCGATCACGCGAAACGTCGCGCGGTCCATGTCGCGAGCCACGGCGTCGCGCCAGGGCGCCAGCTCGCGCAGGACCGCCAGCTCGCGTCGTGTGAGATCCCGCGCTCCCTTGATCCTCAGGAACGCCCCGGACGGGTCCTCATCCTCCCACTTCGTGCCCTCCAGCCGGGTGAACTCCTCCTCCGCCCAGGCCAGCCGCTCCTTCGCGCGCAGCTCCTCACGCATGAGATCGCGCAACTCCAGCAGGTACATCGTGTCCAGCGCGGCGTACTCCAGCATGTCCCGCGGCAGCGGGCGCATCGACCAGTCCGCGCGCTGGTGTTTCTTGTCCAGCTTCACGCCGACGTACCGGTCCAGCAGCGCCGCGAGGCCGAACGCTTTCAGGCCAAGCAGCTGCGCCGCGACGCGCGTGTCGAAAATGCGGCGCACGGTCCAGCCGTAGTCCTGGTGCAGGAGACGCAGGTCGTAGTCCGCATCGTGAAAGACCGTCTCCACGTCCGCGTCCGCCAGCAGTGATCCCAGCGGGGCGAGCGTTTCCGCCGAGACGGACAGTGGGTCGATGATCGAGGTGTGCTGCCGAGTCGATAGCTGCAGCAGGTAGATGCGGTCGAGAAAGCGATGGAAGCTCGCCCCCTCGGTGTCGACCGCGATCTCGCGCGTGCCCGCGATCGCGCGCAGCTGCCGGGTAGCGGCGGCGGCGCTGTCGAGAATATCGGGGTGGGGGTGCGGCGCGTGCTCGGTCATGCGTGCGTCGGTGTCAACGATGCTATCGGGAGCCCGGCGCCAATGGAAGGATACGTGGGCACTTCCTGTTCCCGCGACGATCGACCATCCTCATCCCCCATGCACGAAGAACGCTCCGTCGGATGGCACAGCCGGGATGTGGCGCGCGCCGCGGCGCTCGTCATGGGCATCTACCTGCTGCTGCAACTCCTGTGGTTCGTCAACCAGCTCGTCATCGTTTCATTCCTCGGCGTGCTGTTCGGGCTCGCGGTGGGAGCCGGGGTGGATCGGCTGCAACACGTGGGCTCGAGCCGCATCCGGATTCGCCGAGGATTGGCGGCCGCCATGATCGTCGTCGTGTTCTTTGCGCTGCTGAGCGGCATCGGCGCCTGGATGACCCCCACGCTGCGGACCCAGAGCGTCGAGCTGCGCGCCAAGATTCCGGAAGCCGTCGATCGCATCGAGGAGTGGTTCAACCGCCGGCGATCGGGGATCTTCGGCATGGTGCTGGGCGGATCGAAGTCGGACACCGCCGTCGCCGACACGGCAGGCCTGCGCGCATCGAGCGAGCGAGCCGCGGAGGGTGACTCGGCATCGACGGCGGCCGCACCCCAGGCGACGGAGACGCTGCGCAGCAGCCTCACGCGCCAGGTCGGTGGCGCGTCCCGATTCCTGTTTCCGTTCGTGACGCACACGATCGCGGTGTTCGGCGGCATCATGCTGATCATCTTCATGTCGATCTACATCGCCGCCGATCCCGATCTCTATCACCGCGGACTCATGGCGATGTTCCCGCATCGCATGCGGGAACGGGCCGGCGAGGTGCTGAGCTCCATGGCGGAGGTCCTCCGCCGATGGCTCGTCACGCAGCTCATCGCGATGGTCGTCATCGGCTCCATCACGACCGTCGCACTCCTGATTCTCCGCGTGAAGGCGGCGTTTGCGCTGGGCGTCATCGCTGGATTGCTGGAGTTCATCCCGACGGTCGGTCCGATCCTCAGCGCCATCCCAGCGGTCGCCATGGGCTTCCTCGATTCGCCGGAGAAGGCGCTCACGGTGGGCGCCGTCTACGTCGGCATCCAGTTCCTCGAGAATCACATCCTCATCCCGCTGCTCATGAAGGGCGGTGTGGACGTTCCGCCGGTGCTCACGATCCTGTCGCAGGCGCTGTTCACGCTGCTCTTCGGGTTCATCGGTCTGATGGTCGCTGTCCCGACCCTCGCGGCGGCGATGGTCGCGGTGAAGATGCTGTACGTCCAGCGTGTCGTTGGCGACGACATCGCTGTCGTGAAGCAGGCGGAGGCCGGATGATCGCGCGGCCGGCGGCGTGACGCCGGAGGGCGACGCGCCGGCGATCGTGCGTCGCTTCCCTGCGCTGCGATCGGTACCTCGAGTTTCCCTCGGATCCCGCACGGCCGTCGAGCGCGTGACGCTGCCCGACGGACGATCGCTTCTCGTGAAGCGCGACGACCGCTTCGGCGACGTGATCGGCGGCAACAAGGTTCGCGGCCTCGAGTGGCTGCTCGGATCCGTCCGCGCCGCGGAGGAAGTTCTCACGGTCGGACCGCGTGGATCGACACATGCGCTTGCCACGGCGACCTACGCGACGCGGCTCGGCGCGCGAGCCACGGTGGTGCGCTGGAACCAGGAGATGCACCCGGTGGCGCGCGAAGTGGACGAGCGGATGCGTGTCGTGGCGAGGACCATCGACGCGCGAGCCGTGCCCGTCGCGTACGCCATCGCGGGCGCCATGCGCCTGGCGCGCCCGTTTCACTGGATTCCCGCGGGCGGCGCGACGCCGCTCGCAATCCTCGGGCATGTGAGCGCCGCGCTGGAGCTGGTGGATCAGTGCACGCTCGGCGAGTGCGCGATGCCGCGCCAGGTCGTGGTGCCGCTTGGGACCGGCGGGACGGCGGCAGGCCTGTGGCTGGGATTCGCGATCGCCGCTGCGCCGATCGACGTGATCGCGGTTCGAGTGGTGCCGCGGATCGTGGGCCGATGGCGACGCGTGCGACGACTGGCTCGAGGCACGGTGGACCTGCTCCACACGCTCACCGGCGAGCGGATCGCCGAGCCGCGTCCGGAGCGGCTGCGCGTCGAGCACGCGTTCTATGGTGGACGTTATGGCCGGCCGCTCGGCGGCGACACCGTGGATCTGGGACGCGGTATCCGCGTCGACGCGACGTATTCGGAGAAGGCGCTCCGCGCGGCGCTGACGACGCTGCCTGGAACGACGCTGTTCTGGCTTACCTTCGATGGCCGGCTTTTGCAGCATTGATCGGGTCGCCTTCGCTCTCACGCAGACCATCATGTCATTGCCCGAGGTGCGGTTTCACATCTATCCGACCGACTGCGACATGCTCGGTCACCTGAACCACGCGACGATGCTCAGCTTCCTCGAGCGCGCGCGCTGGGCGCTGCTGGAGCCGCAGATCGATCTGCGGAACTGGACGCGCCAGCCCGTCTACTCGGTGGTGCGGCACGTGGACATTGGCTATCTCGCGCAGTCACTGCCCGGCGAGGACCTGGTGGTGCGCTCCGGATTGCTGGCGGTGAAGAACACGAGCTACATCGTGCGGCAGGATGTGCGAAAAGTCGCCACGCGCGAGAAGGTCGCGGAGGCGAACATCGTCTTCGTCGCGGTAGGTCAGGACGGGAAGCCGGTCCGCGTACCCGACGGCTGGCGCGACATGCTGCCGCACTGGCCGGAGCCCGATTGATCGCGGTCGTCGATTCCCTCGAGATTGGATACGACGATGTCGGAACGGGAACCGGGACGACGCTCCTGTTCCTCCACGCGTTCCCCCTCAACCGCACGATGTGGGCGCCACAGCTCAGCGCGCTGGTGGAACGTTGCCGCTGCATCGCCGCCGACTTTCGCGGCTTCGGCGATTCGACGGTCGCCGCGCCCTACTCCATGGAGCAGTACGCGGACGACGCCGCCCGTCTGCTCGACGTCCTGCACATCGAGAAGGTCGTGCTGGTCGGCTGCTCCATGGGCGGCTACGCGGCGTTCGCGTTCTGGCGGCGGCATCGTCACCGCGTTCGTGCCCTGGTCCTCGCCGACACGCGCGCGGGCGCCGACTCCGCGGAGACGCTCGAGCGCCGTCGCCAGCTCATCAATCTCGCACGCACCGAGGGCGCGACGGCGGTGGCAAACGCGCAGATCCCCAATCTCGTGGGACGCACGACGCGTGAGAGGCAGCCCGACACCTACGACGCGGTGCACCGCATCGTCGCACAGACGTCCGTCGACGGCATCGTCGGCGGACTGGAGGCCATGATGCTGCGCGTGGACTCGACCGCCACCCTCGCCACGATCGACGTGCCGACGCTGATCGTGGTCGGCGAGGAGGATGTGCCGACGCCCGTTGATGAGGCTCGTGTCATGCACGAGCGACTCGCCGGCAGCCGGCTCGAGGTCATTGCCGGCGCGGGTCATCTCAGCAACATCGAGCGCCCGGCCGCCTTCAATCACGTGCTGACCGAGTTCCTCGTCGCGCTCACGTACTCCTAGATTTCGCGTGTGGCCACGATCTCTCAGGCGGAACAGACGCGCGCGGCGCGCATCGGCGCCGTGCTGTTCCGGTACCGCGGGTTCCTCCCCGTCCCCTTTCTGCTCATCCCGCTCCTCGTGCCGTCGGAGCAGACCCGTGCGGGATGGCTCGTCGGCGCCGCGTTCATCCTGGCCGGCGAGCTCATTCGTCTGGCCGGCGTCGCCGCCGCTGGCACGGTCACGCGCAGACGCTCGCGCAACGTCCAGCGCCTGGTCACCTACGGCGCGTTCGCGTGGATGCGGAACCCGCTCTATGTCGGAAACTTCCTCATCTGGATCGGCTTTGTGATCGGGTCCGGCGTGCTCTGGTTCCTGCCGGTCGCCGTCGTTCTCTTCGCCATCGAGTACTCGCTGATCGTGCGCTACGAGGAAGGCGTGCTCGAGTCCACATTCGGGGAGGAGTACGTCAGCTACAAGGGACGCGTGCCGCGATGGATGCCGTGGCCGCCGAAACAAGCGGCAAACGGGGAGCACGATTGGGGCGAAGCCGCGCGGTCCGAGGTGAGCACGCTGCTCCAGTACGTCGCGCTCGGGGGCGCGTTTTACGTCAAACAGCGGTTGATGTAGCTACGCTACGATCTCTGCGGCTTTCCCGGCGGATTCTCGCTCTGGAAGACGTCGCGGTTCTTCGCGATGTACTGCTTGAGATTTCCCGGCACGTCTTCCTCGGGAAAGATCGCCGTCACCGGACACTCGGGCTCGCACGCGCCACAGTCGATGCACTCGTCCGGATGGATGTAGAGCTGGTCCGGACCCTCGTAGATGCAATCCACCGGACATACATCCACGCACGCGCGGTCTTTTGTGTTGATGCAAGCTTCGGTGATGATGTAGGGCATCTCGACCTCGAGTATTGCTGCACAGCGACGGTATGCGGGCTAAGATAATGACCGCCGCGGATTCGTGACTAGTCATACCGGATGCAACTGATCGTCAACGGCACGACGCACCAGCTGGACGTCGCGGGCAGCGAGACGCTGCTCACCGTGCTGCGCGACCGGCTCAACCTTACGGGAACCAAGTTGTCCTGTGAGCGCGGCGAGTGTGGCGCGTGCACGGTGCTGCTGGCCCCGCGGAATCAGCCCCGGCGCGCCGTCTACTCGTGCCTGACGCTCGCGGCTGCATGCGACGACGCGTCCGTCATGACCATCGAGGGTCTCGCCGAGGGAGACGTGATGCACCCGCTGCAAGAGGCGTTCATCACGCGCGATGCCGTCCAGTGCGGATTCTGCACGCCCGGACAGATTCTCGCGGCGGTGGCGCTCCTCGAGCAGAATCCGAGGCCGACCGAATCCGATATCCGCGTCGCGATGAGCGGCAACCTCTGCCGCTGCGGCACGTACCCCAAGATCGTGCTCGCGGTACGCGACGCTGCCGAACGCATGAGCCATGACCGGCCATGACCGGTAAACGCTTCGTCATGACGAAGGTGGAGGTCGAGGGACGCGAGGACACGCGCCTGGTCGAGATTCCCGACTTCGAGCCGGCACCGTGGACGCTGGACGCACGGCTCGAGATCGTCGGTCAGTGCGTGCCGAGGGCCGACGCGCCGGAAAAGGTCACCGGTCGCGCGGTGTACACGGCGGACGTGGCGCGGCCGGGGATGCTGCATGCGGCGATCGTCCGGGCGCCGATCGCGCACGGAAAGGTGCTGTCCCTCGATCTCACGCCGTGCCTGGAGATCGCGGGCGTCCGCGACGTCCTGACGCTCGCGGACGTGAAGGACATCCGTTACGACAGCGGCCAGCTGTTCGATCAGACCATCCGCTTCGCCGGGCAGCCGGTCGCGGCGGTGGCGGCGGAGACGCGTGAGGCTGCGGAACGCGCCGTGGGCGCCGCGATCGTGCGCGTGGACGCGTCGCCGCACGCCGTGACGATCGCAGCCGCGCTTGCCCCCGCCGCTCCGAAAGTCCGCAGCACGGGAAATACCAGCAAGCACTCGCCACATGTGCAGGAGCGCGGTGACGTCGAGGCGGGGCTGCGCGACGCGGACGTCGTGGTGACGCGGGAATTCTCGACGCCGTGCGCACTGCACACGGCCATGGAGCCGCACTGCGCCGTTGCGGAGTGGAACGGCGATCAGCTCACCGTGTGGGAATCGACGCAGGGCATCTTCAACACACGCAGCGACCTCGCGAAGGCGTTCGGCCTCAGGCTCCAGCAGGTGCGCGTGATCAAGGACTACATGGGCGGCGGATTCGGCGCGAAGAACGGCGCCGCCGCGTCCACGTACATCGCGGCCGCGCTGGCGCGCAGAACGCGTCTCCCGGTGCGCTGCGTGCTCGATCGCGAAGGGGAGCAGGTGGACACCGGCAATCGGTCGGCGACGACGCAGCGCGCGACGGTGGCGGCGAAGCGCGACGGGACGCTGACCGCGCTCGTCCTCCAGGCCGACGTGCAGATGGGAGTCGCAGGCTGGTTCGCCGGTCCCGGGAAGATCTACCATGAGCTGTACGCGTGCCCGAGCGTGCGCACGACCGAGACATTCGTCTATACGCACACCGGCGCGATGGCGTCGTTCCGCGCTCCGGGCCATGTGGAGGGCGCGTTCAGTCTCGAGCGCATGATGGACATCCTCGCGCGCGAGCTCGGCATCGATCCGCTCGAGCTGCGGCGCAGGAATTACGCGAAGCACGATCAGGAGAAGAATCGACCGTACTCGGACAAGAACCTCGATAAGTGCTACGAGGAGGGCGCTCGCCGTTTTGGCTGGAACGCGTTCTCGGCCCCCCCGGCCCCGCCGCTGCGCGGCGGGCCGGTTCTCCGCGGCGCAGAGACCTCCTTCGGTGTGCAGGCCGGCCGCGCCGCAGGCGCGCCGAGTATCGGCCAACCGCGCGCGTCGCGCGCGGTTGCCGAGAACAACGTGAAGCGCGGCCGAGGGATGGCCTCGGTGGCCTGGCCAGCGGGAGGCGGCCCGCCGTCCTACGCCACCGTGCGGATCAATCCGGACGGCAGCGTCGACGTGCTCACCGGTTCGCAGGATCTCGGAACCGGGGCACGCACGGTGTTCGCGCAGATCGCGGCGGAGGGTCTTGGCGCTCGCGTCGCCGACGTGCGCACCGTGCTCGGGGATACGGAGCGGCTGCCGTTCACCAGCAACTCGTGGGGATCACAGACCACGGCATCCGTCGGTCCCGCGGTGCGGATGGCGGCGGAGGATGCGCGCCGGCGGCTCTTCGACGCGGCGGCAACACTCCTGGACGCGTCATCCGACGACCTCGAGTCGCGTGACAGCACGGTGCGAGTCCGTGAACAGCCCAACCGCGCGCTCACCTTCGCCGACATCGGCGCAAAGCTGCGGAACGTGATGCTCCTCGGCCACGGCAGCCGCGGCCCGAACCCCGACCAGACCGCCCTGTCCGCGTTCGCGGCGCAGTTCGCCGAAGTGGAGGTGAACGTCGAGACAGGCCAGGTGCGCGTGCTTCGCATCGTCGCGGCACAGGACAGCGGCCGCATCATCAACCCACGCCTCGCGGAGAGTCAGCTCGAGGGAGGTATCCTGCAGGGCGTCGGCTTCGCGCCCTTCGAGGAACGGCTGCTGGACGACGCGCCCGGGCTTCCCCTCAACCCGACGATGCACGACTACAAGATTCCGA
>Ga0066652_100002146_pt1 | contig 10676 bp, 9 predicted proteins | sample GraSoiAngelo_101_FD_71413 | JGI IMG/M metagenome (GOLD analysis project Ga0066652, IMG submission 71413) | Grasslands soil microbial communities from the Angelo Coastal Reserve, California, USA - 14_0903_02_30cm | ecosystem: Environmental > Terrestrial > Soil > Grasslands | place: USA... | reverse complement strand
TACGCCACCAACATGGTCGCGCCGGCGATGCCGGTGATCATCCAGAACAACAAGACCACGATCAGCTTCTTGGCGATCGGCGTCAACCGGCACTTCAACTATCCGAAATACTTCTCCATGGTGCCGGTCGGGCCGAAAGGGGCGGGCGCGTTCTCGGACGGCTTCTTCGAGCTCGCGGCGGCGCAATCGCCGAAGCCGCAGACCGTGGCGATCGTATCGGCCGACGCGGAGTTCGCCAAGACCGTGGCCGACGCCGCACGCGACAACGCCAAGGCGGCCGGCTTCACGATCGCTTACGAGCGATCCTATCCGCCGCCCACGACCGACTTCTTGCCGGTCATGCGCGCGGTACAGGCCGCCAATCCCGACGTCGTCTTCGTCGCCGCCTATCCGCCCGACACCGTCGGCATCATCCGCGCGGCCAATGAGATCAACCTCAGCCCGAAGATGTTCGGCGGCGCCATGATCGGCATGCTGGTGACGCCGATCAAGGTGCAGCTTGGTCCGCTGGCGAACGGCCTCGTTATCGGCGAAAGCTTCGTTCGCGCTCCGTCCTTCGACTTCCCCGGCGTCGCCGACGTGCTCAAGCGATACCAGGCCAAGGCGGCGGGACAGGGAGTCGATCCGCTCGGCCATGGTTACGTGCCGTTCGGCTATGCGGCCGGCCAGGTGCTCGCCAAGGCGGTGCAAGAAACCAAGAGCACCGATCCTGACAAGCTCGCCGCCTATATCCGCGCCAACACGTTCCAGACCGTGGTCGGCGACGTCGCATTCGGCAAGGACGGTGAATGGGCGAAATCGCGCCAGCTGTTCACCCAATTCCAGAACGTCGCACCTAATGACCTCGAGCAATTCCGCGCCGGCAGCAAGCAGGTCATCCTGTGGCCGGCCGAGTACAAGACCGGCAACATGGTCTATCCCTATAGCGAGGCGCGGAAGAACTAAAGTTGGCCGCGGGCGATCAGAAGAAAGGCAAGCTCCGCGTGATGCGCCGCCAGAGCCTTGCGGCGCTGGGATAGGGACGCGCACACGTCCACTCGATCGTTTCGATAGCTCTGCGTGAGTTCTCCAAGGAAATTCGATTGTACGGCGCCTGCAGATGGGCGCCCTGAACCGAGATCATGCTTCCCGCCTTCATCGCGTCGACCAAGGCATAGGGCAGCGCTTCAGCGCGCGTCGACAACGGAAGCGGCGACTTGACCGATTCCGTCACCTTCACGGCGAAGGTGTCTTCGTCGACGACGAGCTTGATGTCGCCATGGATGTCCGGTCCCGCCGCCGAGAAATGCAGACTGAGCGGCGCGCCAGGCCGATCGCAGCGGATAATAATGCAGAACCAGTCGCCGGGGTTCTGCGCACCCTCGGCGCAGCCCTGAACGGCTCGATCCGCTTCGCCGGGGAATTTGGCTGACGTCCAAGAGGTCGCATGCGCGGGCGCGGGCAAAAGAAGGGCCGTGCATCCGATCAGCAGGCTCGACGCCAACAACCGCATCTGACACCCTCCGGACTGGGGCGGTCTGAGAACTCGCGCCGCATCGCCCGCAGATTCGGGTCTGCGAGCAATCACTCGCGGCGCGCACACTGCCAGCGCGGAATTATCAAATCATTAACCGACCGGCGGAGGGCCGGTCGGGTTGCGACCCCGCGCGCCAATGACGCGGCATGTCCGGTGTTGAGTATCGGATCGGCGCTCCCAACAGCGCGACTGCTACAATAAGCTCGCAGGTCATGAAAATTGCGACCTTCAACATCAACAACGTCAACAAGCGCCTTGCCAACCTCCTCGATTGGCTGCGCAGCGCCAAGCCCGACGTCGTCGCATTGCAAGAGCTCAAGGCAGCGGATGCGGAGTTTCCGGCGCCCGCGATCGAGCAAGCGGGTTATGGCGCGGTCTGGCGCGGTCAAAAGTCGTGGAACGGCGTTGCGATCCTCGCCCGCGGCTGCGAGCCCATCGTCACGCGCACGCAGCTCCCGGGCGAGAAAGCCGGGGCAGAGAGCCGCTACATCGAGGCGGCCGTGCGCGGCGTGCTGATCGCTTCGCTCTACGCACCGAACGGCAACCCGCAGCCCGGCCCCAAATTCGCGTACAAGCTCGCATGGATGAAGCACCTCGCAGCCCATGCCGGCGAGCTCTACGGCGCCGACATCCCGGTCGTGCTCGCGGGCGACTACAACGTCGTGCCGACGGACCGCGACATCTACCCGACCACGTCCTATGCCAAGGACGCCCTGCTCCAACCGGAAAGCCGCGCCCTTTTTCGACGCATCCTCGACCAGGGGTGGGTCGACGCAATCCGCGCGCTTCATCCCGACGCGCCGATGTATACGTTCTGGGACTACATGCGAAACCGCTGGCCGCGGGACGCGGGGCTGCGGATCGATCATCTGCTGCTGAGCGCGCAGGCGGCGAAGCGCCTGCTTGCCGCCGGCGTCGACCGCAAGATCCGCGGGAAACAAGGCGCCAGCGATCACGCCCCGGCGTGGATCGAGCTGCGCGAGGAGGCGAAGGTGCGGCGAAATTCTCGCAGCCTGCCGAAGAGCGCGCCGCGTTCGGCGCGGTCGAAGGCGTCGTCGCCAACGCGCAGGCCATTGTTGGTCATCGACGGCGACTCGTTTGCCCATCGCAGCTATCATGCCTTGCCGAAAACGATCCTGGGACGCGGCGGCAGGCCCGCCGGCGCGATCCTTGGCTTTGCCAACGTGCTGTTGAGATTCTACCGGGCGGAGCAGCCGCGGGCGGTGCTCGTGTGCTGGGACACGGTGGGCGCGCCGACCTATCGGCACGAGAGATTTCCCGCCTACCAGAGCGGCCGCGACTTCGACGACGCATTGCTCGAGCAGCTCGAGGTGCTGCCGCAATTCGTCGCCGCCTGCGGCTTTGCCAATGCCAAGGCCGCGGGCTACGAGGCCGATGATTTTCTCGCCGCGGCGGTCGCCGCCGAGGAACGGCGCGGCGGCACCGCGCTGGTCGCCAGCGGCGACCGCGATACCTTCCAGCTTGCCTCCGCCAGCACGACCATCCTTTATCCGGTACGTGCGGGCGAAGTCGCGCGGATCGGGCCGGCCGAGGTTCGCGAGCGCTACGGCGTCGATCCCACGCAGGTTCCGGATTTCATCGCGTTGCGCGGCGATCCATCGGACAGGCTACCGGGAGTCGCGGGCCTAGGGGCGGCGGGAGCAGCGCAGGTCTTGCGAACCTACGGCACGCTGGAGAAGGCGCTCAGGGCAGGCCGTTTCGCCGGTCACGCGGAGAGGCTGCGGCTCTTCCGATCGCTCGCCACCATGGACCGCAAGGCGAAAGTGCCGCGCCTCGCCGACCAGCGGCCGAGCTGGGGCAAGGCGGCCACGCTGGCGCGGGATTGGGAGCTCAAGCAGCTCGCAGGCAGGCTCGAAGAGCTTGCGGCCGCGGCCGAGCGGGCGGCCGGTTAACCACGTCGTCCGCCCGCAGCTGGCTTCCGGCAGAATTTTTTCGACCCGTTTTGAACCCCACCGTCCCCTGGGCCGACTAACAGGCGAAGGGGAAAATGGGGGCTCATCATGAATACGTTGTGCCGTTTTGCGGCCGCCGCGGCTGTTGCCGTTGCCGCCAGCGCTTTTGCCACGCAGGCATCCGCCAATCCGTTCGGCTGGCTCGGTCTCGGCTACTCCTCGACCGACAATGGTAACCAGGTGCGGGCCGACTTGCGCCGGGCGACCGTGAACTACCAGACCGACGAGGCGCCGGGCACCGTCATCGTCGATACCCAGAACACCTACCTCTATTACGTCCTCGGCGGCGGCAAGGCGATCCGTTACGGCATCGGCGTCGGCCGCGAGGGTTTCACCTGGTCCGGCGTGAAGACGGTCGAGCGCAAATCGGAGTGGCCGGATTGGACGCCGCCGCCGGAGATGATCGCCCGTTCGCCCTATCTGCCGCGCTTCATGGCCGGCGGGGTCACCAATCCGCTCGGCGCCCGCGCCATGTATCTCAGCGGCAGCTTCTACCGCATCCACGGCACCAACGCGCCGGCGACCATCGGCAGCCGCGCGACCGCCGGATGCATCCGCATGGTCAACGAGGACGTGATCGACCTGTACGACCGCGTCAAGGTCGGCGCCAAAGTTATGGTGCTGCCGGCCGCCGAGCGTCACGCTTCGGGCTGGTTCGGCACCTACCGCTGAAGTTCAACGCTTCCAGGATTGAGTGATCGTGCCCGGCCTTGCGCCGGGCACGACGTTTTTGGTTTGCCGAGCCGGACTTGCGCGAGGCGGTCTATCCTTGCCGCCCGATCGCGATCACCGCCTCATCGGTGCGCGCCCCGTCGACATCCCAGAACTTCTGGAAGTCCGGCCCGTCGAGATAGGCGAGCTCCAGGCCCGCATTGGCGAGCGCGGTCTGATATTCGGGCGATTGCACCGCCTTGCCGATGGCCGCGCGCAGCGTCGTCACGATCTCCGCCGGCGTGCCGTGCGGCGCGAACAGGCCGGCCCAGAGATAGTATTCGACGTCATAGCCGAGCTCCTTGAGCGTCGGCACGTCGGGCAGCGCCTTGGAGCGGGTCCCGCCGAAATTGGCGAGTGGGCGCAGCTTGCCCGCTTTGATGTGCGGCAGCGTGGCCGACACGGTTTGCGTCGTGACTTGCGCATTGTTGCCGAGGATCGCGACGATCGCGGGACCGCCGCCGTTGGTCGGCAGATGCCGCAGCCGCAGCGGGCCCGTGGCCTTTTCCAAATACGCCAGCGGCAGATGCGACGCGCCATAGAGCCCGCCCGAGCTGAACACGAGCGTATCCGGCTGCGCCTTGGCACCGGCGATGAACTCCTGCAGCGTCTTGTAGGGTTGCGTCTCGTTCACGAGCAGCAGGACGGGATCGGCGATGATGCGCGCAAGCGGAATGAAATGGGCGCGGGTGACCTTGGCCGGGCGGCCGAACAGCTTATCGACCTCGGCGTAGCCGGAAATCCCGGTGTTGTGCGAGAGGAGCGTATATCCGTCGGGCCTGGCATTGGCGACGAACTGCGCGCCGACCTGGCCCGCAGCGCCCGCCTTGGTCTCGACCACCACCGGCTGCTTGAGGATGGGTTCCATCGCGCTGGCCAGCGGCCGCGTCACGATATCGTTGACGCCGCCCGGCGGAAACGCATTGACGATCGTGATCGCGTGCGAGGGAAAAGCCTCTTGCGCGGAAACCGGTCGCGTCGCCAGCGCGCTAGCGGCGGTGCCGATGAGAAAACGGCGGCGGTCCATATGTTGCCCTTTCGAAGCCCCCCAGCCGGCGTGACGGCGAGTATTCGCGCATGGCGGGTGCCGTGCAAGCCGGGCGCACACGGCAGCACAGGGTCAAACTGACACAGGTTTCCCCAACATAGGGCCAATCAGTGTGGGCGCGCACCCGGCCATGCGGCGGCGCGATCGGCAGTGGTTTGTCAGCTCCGCTTCGTAAGCACGACGTGCATGGCGTTCTCCGTGGCAACGTGCTCGGTGCACCGATAGCCGAGCTTGGCCGCGTCGATCCCGGCGAGAAGGTGTTCGCCGGACCCAAGGAGAACCGGAGATATGGCGAGGTGCATCTCGTCGATGAGTCCGGCGCTGAGGTACTGCCGAATCGTGGCAACGCCGCCGCCCAGCCGGATGTCCCGATCCCCCGCCGCCTCGCTGGCGCGTTTGTGCGCAGCATGGATGCCATCGGTGACGAAATGAAACGTCGTGCCGCCGTTCATGGCGATCGGCGGCCGGGCGTAGTTGGTGAGAACGAAAACGGGCGTGTGATACGGTGGGTCGTCGCCCCACCATCCCTTCCACGTATCGTCGGGCCAGGGTCCTCGGATCGGCCCGAACATGTTCCGGCCCATGATCCAGGCTCCGATATTGGCGAATCCGCGCGCCGCGAAGCCGTCATCGATGCCGCTCGTGCCGCCATCGTTGCCGAACATGCGGCGAAAGGTACGGGTGGCGAAGGCCCATTGGTGCAATGCCGTGCCGCCGACGCCGAGCGGGTTCTCGAGGTCTTGATTGGGGCCAGCGCCGTAGCCGTCGAGAGATACGCTAAAACTTTGGACGCGAAGCTTGGACATGGACAGGGCCAGTGACTGCGGACGCGAGCATGGACGCTTAGTCGCGCGGCTTAATAGCGTGCGTTGCCCGGCGTGCGCGGAAACGGGATGGCGTCGCGCACGTTGGCAAGGCCGGTGACATAGGCCAGCGTGCGCTCGAATCCCAACCCGAAACCCGCATGCGGCACCGTGCCGTAGCGGCGCAGATCGCGGTACCAGGCGTAATGCTCCTTGTCGATGCCGCGCTCCGCCATACGCGTGTCCAGCATATCGAGCCGCTCTTCGCGCTGGCTGCCGCCGATGATCTCGCCGATACCGGGTGCGAGCACGTCCATGGCGGCGACGGTGCGCCCGTCGTCGTTGACGCGCATGTAGAATGCCTTGATGTCCTTCGGGTAGTTCATCACGATCACCGGCTTCTTGGCGTGCTTCTCGGTGAGATAGCGCTCGTGCTCCGATTGCAGGTCCATGCCCCACTTCACCGGGAACTCGAACTTGTCCTTCGCGCGCTCGAGCACCGCGACCGCCTCGGCGTAGTCCATGCGCACGAACTGCGAGCCGACAATCCCCTCGAGCTTGGCGATGAGGCCTTTCTCGATCCGCTCGTCGAAGAAGGCGAGATCCTCGTGCCGTTCCTTCAACAAGGTCTCGAGGGTGAACTTCAGCAGCTGTTCCGCCAGCGTCGCGTTGTCCGAGAGATCGGCGAAGGCGATTTCCGGCTCGATCATCCAGAACTCGGCGAGGTGGCGGCTGGTGTTCGAGTTCTCCGCGCGAAACGTCGGGCCGAACGTGTAGACCTTGGTGAGCGCAAGACAATAAGCCTCGACATTGAGCTGCCCCGATACCGTCAGGAACGCCTCGCGGCCGAAGAAATCCTGCGCGAAATCCACCTGGCCCTGCGGCGTGCGCGGCAGGTTGGCAAGGTCGAGCGTCGACACGCGAAACAGCGCGCCCGCCCCTTCGGCATCGGAGCCGGTGATGATGGGCGTGTTGACCCAGAAAAAGCCGTTCTCGTCGAAGAACCGGTGGATCGCCTGCGCCAACGTGTGCCGCACCCGCGTCGCCGCCGCGATCACGTTGGTGCGCGGGCGCAAATGCGCCACCTCGCGCAGGAACTCGAGCGAGTGCGGCTTGGGTTGAATCGGATAGGTATCCGGGTCGTCCACCCAGCCGATCACCTTGATCGCGTGCGCCTGCATCTCGAACGGCTGGCCCTTCGCCGGCGAAGGCACGATCGTTCCCGTCGCCTCCACCGCGCAACCGGCCGTGAGCTTGAGCACCTCATCGGGGTAATTGGGCAGCGTGTTCGGCACGACGACCTGCAACGGGTGGAACGCGGAGCCGTCCGACAGATGTACGAACGAAATGCCCGCTTTCGAATCGCGCCGCGTACGCACCCAGCCTTTGACCGTTACGGCCGAGTCCGGCGGCGCCTGCCCGCCCAGGACCTCGCGCACGCTGCACTCGCGTTGGTCCAGGGATGGAGCGCTGTTGTTTGACGTCATGGAGTTTTGCCTTCCTCACGCATCCATCTGAGGCCAGGGTCGATCGTAGCAAGCTGCCCAGGTTTTTTCTCGACCCCGGTCCACGATCAATCGTCCGGCGGCACCGGACGCGGCCGGCGATCCTCGTCGATGGCAACATAGGTGAAAATGCCCTCGGTCACGGCGATCTGCTCCTCGCCGATGCCGCGTCGCACCCAGCTCTCGACCTTCACCGTGATCGAGGTTCGGCCGACCTTGACGATCTGCGCGTAGCACGTCACCTCGTCGCCGATGAAGACCGGGCGATGAAAGGTCATGGCGGTGATCGCCACGGTCGCGGTGCGCCCCTTGGCGCGCCGCCGTGCAACGGCGCCGCCCGCGAGATCCATCTGCGACAGCAGCCAACCGCCGAAGATATCGCCGTACGGGTTGGCGTCGGCGGGCATGGCAATGGCGCGCAGCGCCGGCTCCGCCCGGGGTGGCTCGTTGGAGCGCTCGCAACCCTGCATCGGACTTCCATTCTCCATCGCTAGGTTGGAAATATCCTCTCCCTTGCCTCGCAACTCCATTACCTTAACCCGTCGCGCCCGGGGAGGAGCGCGTCGGAAGACGCGCTTCTCCCCGCGCGTGCCGAGCTAGAATGAATGGCGGAACCCGCTCCGCAGTCACACGCTCCAGGAGGACCCTGCATGTCCAACGACATTCTCACCGCCCGCAAGGGACCGGTGCTGGAAATCACGCTCAATCGGCCACAGATCGGCAACGCCGCGTCCGACGCCATGGCGGTGGAGTTGACCAAGCTCCTTCTCGGCGCCGCCGAGTCTTCCGAGATTGTCGTCCTACGCGGCGCCGGCGAGGATTTCTGCGTCGGCCGCGAGACCATGGGCAAACGCCCGCCCGGCGCGCCGCCGGAAGCACTGGAGCTGCGCCGCCGCAACGACGTGATCTTCAACTGTTACGGCGCGTTCCGCCGCTGCGAAATCCCCGTGATCGGCGTGGTGCGCGGGCGCGCCTTCGGCTTCGGCTGCGCCATTGCCGCGGTCTGCGACATCACCCTCGCCGCCGACAGCGCCAAATTTCAGGTGCCGGAAATGGCGCACAACATCATGCCGACCATGGTGATGTCGGCGCTGGTCGATCGCGTGCCGCGCAAGGCGATGACGTATCTCGTCTGGTCGACCGCGGTGATCGGCCCACAGCGCGCGCGCGAGGCCGGCATCGTCAGCGAGGTCGTTCCCGCGGCGGAGCTCGACGCGGCCGTCGACGCGCTCTGCAAGCAGATCATGGCCGCGCCGCGGCCAGCCCGCGTCGGCTGCAAGGATTATGCGCGCGCCGCGCTGGACATGGACGTCGCCGGCGCCATCGACTTCGCGCGCAGCATCCACGCCGTGATCAATTCCTCGAGCGAAATGCTGCCGGCAGGCCACAAGTAGCGGCGGGATCGCGGGCAACAACGCCTTCGCGGAGGGTGGAACGGCTACCGGCAGCCTTGCTTCCCCCTCCCCTTTTTCTCATCGCATGCCGGCGGCGATGAACTTCTCGAGACTCATTGGCTCGCCTTTGCGCGCGGGCGCGCGCGGCTCGACGCCGGCAAAGCGGCTCGCCTCGACGAACCATTGCCGCCGCGCCGGGAGCTGCCAGCGGCGCTGCATCGCATGGCTCGCGTCCCAGCGCACCGGCTCGTTCTCGATATCCATGACCTGGTAATGCGTGTTGAAGAGCTCGATGCGGTGCCCATCGGGATCGCGCATATAGACGAAGAGTGCGTGGCCGGGACCATGGCGGCCGGGGCCGAATTCCACGTTGGCGGCAAAGCCCATTTCGGCGGCAAGGTCGCAGACCTGGAAGAAATGATAGGACTCCGGGATCGCGAACGCCGCGTGATGGAGCCGCGGCCCATCCCCCGGGGCAAAGACGATGTCATGCGGATTGCCTTTGCGCTGCAGGAAGACGAACAGCAGCTCCTCGGTTCCATCCGGCGAAATGTACTCCGAGAGCCGAAAGCCCATGCTCATCCAGAATTCACAGGCCTTCTGAACGTCCGGGACCAGCAGCTGGAAGTGATCGAGCCGCTGCGGCACCGCACCGCGGTGCTGCGCGAAGGTGACGAGGAGGCGCGGCTTCACCTCCATGGTGGCGCAAAATTCGATCGGCGCGCCGCTTGCGTCTGTGACATGCAGCGTTCGGCCCTGATGCGCGACCTCGACCCATTTCGCCGGCAATCCAGCCTTGTCGAAAAATGCCTTCGCCTTCTCCAGATCCTCCTCGCTGAAGACGCGCATGCCGACCCGCTCGGCTTGCGGCTCGCCGCTGCCACGCTTGAGCACAAGGCTGTGGTGACAGGCCTCGGCGACGCCGCGGAGATAGAGCGTATCGCGATCCTCGTCGCTGACGATGAAGCCGAGGAGATCCACGTAGAAATTTCGGCTTGCCGCCAGGTCGCTGACCGTGAGCACCGAATGGCTGGCGCGCGTGATGTTGAACGGCGGACTGTAGACCGGCTTCGGAATGCTCATGGCGCCCTCCAACCGACGCTATTCGAATCGGAGACCTTTCTAGAGCACGGTTCGATGAAATGGAATCGGCCCCGAGCGGCGGAACGCAGTCGCTTCCCGCTCAAATCGAAGAGGGGGGAGCGCACGGCAATCTTAAAGGCCCGATCCGTCCGCCGCCGCGCTAGCGGCTCATTGCACCTTGGCGGTGCTCGCCGGCTGCGCTGGCTGCTTGGCGGGCGCGCCCGCCGGGCGGGCAGTACGGTCCGGATTGCGCGGCCGTCGAATGGCGCAAAAGCCGTCCACCGCCTCCGTCACCGCCGCCGCGATGAGCAATTGGCGTTCCGGCGAGTTCATCACCAATTCCTCGCCGCGATTGATGATCGAGCCGGCCTCGAGCAGGACGGCGGGCATGTGCGTCGACTTGAGCACGATCAGCTGATCGTAGCGGTAGACGCCGACACTGGCATCGACCAGCAATCTCTGCCGATGACCCATGAACCTTTCGACGTAATGCGGGGTGTATTGCAGGCCTCGCCCCTTCAACTGCTCGCCAAGCAGCCTGCCGAACTCCAGGCTCCCCTCGGGATCGGCGTTGTCGATGGAGAAGAAGATGGAGTGGCCTTTGAAACGGTCGTCGAAGTGACGCGTCTGGCCCTCATACTCC
>Ga0066652_100002145_pt1 | contig 10677 bp, 10 predicted proteins | sample GraSoiAngelo_101_FD_71413 | JGI IMG/M metagenome (GOLD analysis project Ga0066652, IMG submission 71413) | Grasslands soil microbial communities from the Angelo Coastal Reserve, California, USA - 14_0903_02_30cm | ecosystem: Environmental > Terrestrial > Soil > Grasslands | place: USA... | reverse complement strand
CGGAACCTCGCGGTCGTCGCCTCGGCGCGAGGTGTGATCGCCGTGGGAGGCGAATGGGGGACGCTGGCCGAGATCGCCTTCGCCCGGCGCCTCGACCGCCCGGTCGTGGCGCTTCAGAGCTGGCGCGTGAGCGGCGCGGGCGCGATGGCGGATGGCCCGGGGATCGAGACGGCCGAGACCGCGGCAGAGGCCGTCGAGCTGGCCCTCCGCGTCGCGGGCTGACCACGGCCACACCCGCCGAGCGGCGAATTTGTCGTGCTACCCGCGACCCGGTCCACGGTCGGTGGATCTCGCCCGGGCCAGCGCCTCGTCGTCGTAGAGGTGGCAGCGCAGTCGCGCCGGGCCGGCCTCGACCTCCCGCGGGTCGATGCACTCGTGGAAGCGGACTCGAGCTCCGTGCGGCTCGGCGGCGACCGAGGCGACGCCGCGCCAGAACGGATCGTCTGGGGCCTCGGCACGCAGGCTGTCGAGCACGCCCTTGACCTCCTCCCCGCGTCTGCCCCCCGCCGCCGGCAGCACGCACTCGGTCGCCGGCTCGTCGAGCGCGGCGAGGTCGCCGACCAGCGCCCGCTCCGCCTGGAACTCGCGCTCGTCGAGCCGCGTCCAGCGCGCCTCGAGCTGCGAGCGGAGGTCGCGGCTCTCCCAGCCGCAGACCTCGAACGCGCGCGGGCACCGCGGGTGAAACGAACAGCCGAGCGGGGGTGCCACGGCATCCGGGACCTCGCCCCGGGGGAGGTCCCGCGGGACGGCGCGCGCCGGGTCGGGCTCGGGGATCGCCCGCAGGAGCGAGACGGTGTACGGGTGGCGCGGGTTCGAGTAGATCTCCGCCGCAGGTCCGATCTCGACGATCCGCCCCAGGTACATGATCGCGATCCGGTCGCAGAAGAACTTCGCGGTCGCGAGGTCGTGGGTGATGTAGATGTAGGTCAGGTCGAACTCGTGCTTCAGGGCGAGCATCAGCTCCAGGATCTTCGCTCGCACGCTCATGTCCAGCATCGACACCGGCTCGTCTGCGATGAGGATCTCGGGGTTAAGGATGATCGCGCGCGCCAGGACGGCGCGCTGTTTCTGCCCGCCCGACAGATCCGTCGGGTACTTGTCGAGGAACTGGTCGGCGGGCACCAGCCCCACCCTCTCCACGGCGGCGGCGGCCCGGTCGCGCAGCTCACCCGCATCGGAGACGAGGCCGTGGAAGCGGAGCGGGTCGGCCACGAGCGCCCCGATCGTCATCGCGGGATTGAGCGACGCATGCGGGTCCTGGAAGACGATCTGAAGCCGGCGGCGAAGCGGCCGCATGCGCCGCTCCCCGAGCCCGGCGATCTCCCGCCCGTCGAGCCGGATCGACCCGTCCGACGGCCGCACGAGGCCGAGCAGCGCGCGGCCCAGTGTCGTCTTGCCAGATCCGGACTCGCCCACGATCCCCAAGACCTCGCCGCGGCGCAGGTCGAAGCTCACCCCGTCGACCGCCTTCACCGAGCCGGCTTCGCGGCCCAGCAGCCGGTCGATGAACGACCCCCGCAGCGAGTACGTCGTGCGGAGGTCGCGGACCTCGAGCAAGGGCTCGGTGCCGCTGCGCATCGCCCGCTCGGCCGCCGCGACCACCATCACGCCTCCTCCGCCAGCGCGATCTCCCGCCGCTCAAGGGGCGCGTGGCCGCCCGGCGGGATCCGGTCCTCGGGCCCATGAAGCCAGCACAGCACGCGCTGCTCACCGGTCCTCACCTCGACCGGATCCCGCTCCGCGCAGACCCGCATCGCGTCGGGGCAGCGCGGGTGGAAGCGGCAGGCGGGAGGCGGATCGATGAGGTCCGGCGGCGCCCCCGGGATGTAGTGGAGTCCGGTGGTCGAAAGCGAGATCGTCGAGCGCAGAAGCTCGCGCGTATACGGATGCGCAGGCTCGGAGAACACCTGTCGGGCCGGGCCCTCCTCGGCGATCTTCCCCGCGTACATCACGGCGACCCGGTCGCAAGCCTCCGCGACGATCCCCAGGTTGTGGGTGATGAGCAGGAGCGCGGCGTCGAAGTTGCGCCGCAGGTCCGCCAGGATGCCCAGGATCTGCGCCTCGACGATCACGTCGAGCGCGGTGGTCGGCTCGTCGGCGACGACCACCTTCGGGTTCAGAACCAGCGCGAGCGCGATCATGATCCGCTGCCGCATGCCGCCGGAGAACTCGTGCGGGTACTGGCGAAAGCGTGTGGGCGGAATGCCCATCCCGCCGAGCGCCTCGAGCGCGCGGCGGCGCATCTCCTCGCTGTCGAGCTCGGGCTCGTGCTCTCGCAGCGCCTCGAGGAAGTGATCCTCGATCGTCACCAGGGGGTCGAGGCGGGTCATCGGCTCCTGGAAGATCAGCCCGAGCTCGGGGCCGCGGAGCGAGAGCAGGTCGCTCGGCTCGAGCTCCAGCAGCTCGCGACCGCGCAGCCGCACCGAGCCGGCCGTCGCCGCGCTGTCGGGCAACAGCCCGATGATCGCGCGCCCCAGGGTCGACTTGCCGCACCCGGACTCGCCGACCAGGCCCAGCGTCTCGCCGGCGCGCAGCGCGAGCGAGACGCCGTCCACCGCGCGGACCGGATCGCCCTCCGTGCCGTACCAGACCCGCAAGCCCGAGGCCTCCAGCACCGGCTCGCGCGCAATCATCGCCGCACGACCTCGCGCTCGCGCGCCGGCAGCGGCGAGACCTCGGGCTCGAGCGGCGGGATCTGCGGCCGGCGGATCCGCCGGTAGCGGATCACCGGGTTCAGCACGTCGTTGAGGCCCTCGCCGATCAGGGTAAAGCCCGTCACGAGCAGCACGATCGCGAGGCCGGGGAAGAGCCCGGTCCACCAGATGCCGGCGCCGACGTCGTCGACCGCGCGGCTGATGTCGTAGCCCCACTCCGCGGCCTGGGTGGGCTGGATGCCGTAGCCGAGGAAGCCGAGCGCGGCCAGCGTGAGGATCGCGTCGGCAGCGTTCAGGGTCGCGATCACCGGCACGTTCTGGATCACGTTCGACAGCACGTAGCGGCGGATGATCACTGCGCGGGATGCGCCGAGCGCCCGCGCCGCCTCGACGTAGGCCTCCTCACGGACGCTGATCACGTGGTTGCGGACGACGCGGAAGTACTGCGGCACGTAGACGACCGTGATCGCGGCTGCGGCGGTGAAGATGCCCTGGCCGATGCTGCTGGAGAGCAGGAACGCGATGACGATCGCGAGCAGGATGTAGGGGAACGCGAACAACGCGTCCATGATCAGCACCAGGCCGCGGTCGAGCTTGCCGCCGACGTAGCCCGAGACCAGGCCGAGGGGAACGCCGACCGTCAGCGAGAGGGCCACCGCGACGACGACGACCTCGATCGCCGTCCGCGACCCCCAGATCACCCTCGAGAGCACATCGGTCGACTGGACGGTGGTCCCGAACAGGTGCGCTCCCGAAGGCGGCGCCTGCTTCGGAAAAGGCGATCCGTTGGCCGCGATCTGGTCGAACCCGTAGGGGGCGATCTGCGCGGAGAAGATCGCGAGGATGACGAAGAAGGCAACGATGCCGAGGCCGCTGTACAGGATCCATTTCGGTACCCCGCGCGCCTCGTGGACGTCGCGACCGAGGCGGCGGAGCCCGGAGAGCCTTCCGATTCCGGCCATCAGTACCTCACCCGAGGATCGACGAAGGCGTTGATGATGTCGATCAGCACCGAGACTACGACGACGGCGATCGCGAACACGGTCACGATCCCCTGCACGGCGATGTAGTCGCGGTTGTTGAGGTAGCGGACCAGCTCCGCCCCGATCCCCGGCCAGTTGAAGGTCTGCTCGGTGAGGATCGCGCCGCCGAGCAGGGTCGCAAACTGAAGCCCGGCGACGGTGACCACCGGGACGAGGGCGTTCCGGAACGCGTGATGGATCACGACGCGGCGCTCGCGGATCCCGCGCGCCCGCGCCGCCTCGACGTAGTCGCCCTTCATCGTCTGGAGCATGTTCACTCGGACGAGGCGGATGATCACGCCGCTGATCAGAAGGCCGAGGGTCAGCGCGGGCAGGATGAGGTGCAGGACGACGTCGGAGAACGCGGACCAGTTCCCGGTGACGAGCGAATCGATGAGGTAGAAGTGCGTCGGCTTCGAGAGCTCGAACTCGGTGATCGGCCCGACGCGGCCCGACGTGGGAAGCCAGCCGAGCGCCGTTCCGAAGAGGAGCTGGGCGAGGAATCCGGTGAAGAAGACAGGCGCCGCGTAGATGACGATCCCGAACAGCCGCCCGCCGATGTCGACTGGCGTATCGCGCCAGCGCCCGGCGGAGATGCCGATCGGAATCCCGACCGCGAGCGCAATCGCGAACGCGGCGATCGCGAGCTCGAGGGTGGCCGACCCGTTCTCGACAATGATGTTGCCGATCGTGCGGTGGTCGGTGAGGGTCGTGCCGAGGTGGCCCGTGACGGCGCCCTTCAGGTAGTCGCCGTACTGCTCGAGGATCGGTCGGTCGTATCCGGCGCGGTGGCTTCGGATCGCGATCTGCTTCTGTGACACGTGGCCCCCAAGCGCCGCCTGGATCGGGTTCCCAGGCGCAACCCGCATCAGCAGGAAGACCATCGTCAGCAGGATCAACACGGTCGGCACCGCGAGCGCCACCCGCGTCAGCAGATAGGTGCGTAGCGAGCTTCCCTGCCGGCTCAATTTGCCTCGGGGTCGGCGCGCGCCCCACCCGCGCGCGCGTTTTCGCCTATCCCTTCGTGATCAGCCAGTAGCGGAAGATGAACGATGGATCGAAGGTCTCCTGCACCCCGCTGATCCCGTTTCTCACCGCGGCGACCTGCTTTCCCTGCCAGATCGGGATCGTTGGCGCGTCCTGCGCGCCGATCTTCTGGATCTGGGCGAAGTCCTTCGCCCGCACTGAGGAGTCGGTCGACGCCTTCTCCTGCGCCAGGAGCTTGTCCATCGTCGGGTTGTCGTAGCCGATGTTGAGGAAGCTCGTCTTCGCGTAGAACGACGCCGTGTAGTCGTCGGCGTCCGGATAGTCCGGGAACCAGCCGAGCTGGAACTCGGGGTACTTGTTCGTGAACGCCGCGGTCGAGTACTGGTTCCATTCGGTCGACTTCAGCGTCACGTTGAACAGCCCGCTCGCGTCGAGCTCGTGCTTGATCTCGGCGTACTCGTCCCCGGACGACGGCCCGTAGTGCGACGGCGTCCACCAGACCTCCAGCGGCACCGGCGTCTTCACGCCGGCCTGCTGGAGCGTCTTCTTCGCAGCCGCGACGTCCGGCGAGGCGCCATATTGCGTCTTGAACGCCTCGTCCGCGTACTGGAGCCCCTTCGGCACCATCGAGTAGAGCGGTGTGACGGTCCCCTCGTAGACGCGGTTCGCGATCGCCTGGCGGTCGATGGTCTGCGCGACGGCCTGGCGGACCGCCATCTTCTGGGCGTCGCTGCTGCCCGGCTGGAGGCCCAGGTTGAAGACGAGGTAGCGGATCTCGGTCCCGGTGCCGGCGACGATGTTGACGCCGCTCGCGCCCTGCAGCGACTTGAGGTCGGTCGGGGTGAGGCTGCGGTAGGCGATGTCGACGTCGCCCTGCTGGACCGCAAGCTTGAGCGCCGAGGAGGTGTTGAAGTACTGGATGAAGACGCGATCGTTCTTGGCGGGATCGGCGCCCGAATACTTCGGATTCTTCTCGAGCACCGTCTGCTGGCCGGGCTTGAAGGACGCGAGCGTGTAGCGCCCCGAGCCGACTGCCTTCGTGCTCGGCTGGAGCTTATCGGCCGGGTAGGCATTCGGCCCGTCGGCGGGCACGATCGCGAACGATGCGGCGGTGAGGACGAACGGGAACGTCGCATCCGGCGCCTTGAGGTTGAAGACGACGGTCTGCGGGTTCGGCGCGGAGGTGCTCTTCAGGTTGGTGAGGAGCGACGATGCTCCGGTCGGGCTGGCGATCTTGACGTTGCGGTCGAAGGAGAATTTGACGTCCTTCGAGTCGAGCGAGGTGCCGTCCGAGAACTTGTCACCGCTTTGCAGCGTGCACTTGTAGGTGGTCTTGTCGGTGAAGTCGCACGATTGCGCTGCCTCCGGGACCGGCTTGTTGCCGCCGGCCGGGATCGTCAGCAGGTTCTGGTAGACGGCGTAGACGACGTCGTACGACGGCAGGTCGTAAGCGCCGGCCGGGTCGTAGGACACGGGCTGGTCGGTGGTGCCGCGGATGATCGTTCCGCCCCCGCCAGTGCCGGAGCTCCCGCACCCGGCAACCGCGAGCGCAGCCACCGCCGCGCCTGCCACAGCAAATCCACGAATCCGACCCATCGATGAGCCTCCGTTTCCGCGGCGCGGCACGGCGCGCCATCTCTCCACGTGTGCCGCCGGCAGCTTACTACCCGCAAAACGAGCCGCCGACTCACTGCCCGGCGCTAGCCTTACGCCGCCGAGGCGAGGTAGCTCAGTTGGTAGAGCACACGACTGAAAATCGTGGTGTCGGCGGTTCGATTCCGCCCCTCGCCATCGCATAGCCAAGCGGGATTCGGCGCCTCCGGGCACCGTTTCCACGTTCCGGGGCAACGCCTACGGCAACAGGGGCAGGACGGCTCCGAGATATGGGTGCAGGCGAGGGGCTATTGACCCAGCACGCGCTCGGCGATTAGCCTCGTCACCCTTCGTCTGCGATGGAAACGACCTCCGTCCCGCTGCGCCTTCACGACTCGCGTGATCGCGGGCCCCTGATCCGTCGCGCGAAACTCCTGGCGTGGCTCGGGCTGGGATGGCACGCGATTGAAGTGGGGGTCGCCATCGGTGCCGGGATCGTTGCCGGCTCGATTGCTCTCGTCGGGTTCGGGGCGGATTCGCTCGTGGAGTCGTTCGCGGCGTTTGCGCTGCTTTGGCGGTTTGGAGCCAGCAGGGCTTCGTCGGCGCTGGCCGAGCGGCGAGCGCAGCGGCTCATCGGCGCGAGCTTCTTCGTGATCGCTGCCTACGTCGCAGTCGAGGGGATCCGCACCCTCGTCGGGGCAAGCCACCCGGACGTGAGCTATGTGGGGATCGGGCTCGCCGCCGTCACCCTGATCACGATGCCGCCGCTTGCAGCCGCGAAGGCGCGCGTCGGCGAGGAACTCGGGTCCTCGGCGACGAAATCGGAGGGTCGCCAGAACCTCCTCTGTGCGTACCTTTCAGCGGCGCTGCTGGTGGGCTTGGGGGCCAACGCGATGCTCGGGTGGTGGTGGGCCGACCCGGTGACCGCGCTCCTCATCGCAGCCGTCGCGGTGAATGAAGGCCGCGAGACGTGGGCGGGCAACGCCTGCGACTGCTGTTAGAACCCTCGCGCCGGATCCTCGAAAGCCGCCGGGCTGCGGGAGTAGGCGCGACTCGCGGCGCGTGCTCAGTCGACCACGAAGCTGACCGTGACCCGCTTAACCCGATGCGCGGCCGAAATCCTGAAGTCCGTGACCCGATGGCCGGGCAGGAAGCTTCCCTTGGAGCAGTGGCGGACGCCGGCCTCGGTGCGGCAGGTGATGCCATTGATCCGGTTCTTCACCGCCTTCTCCTTCGAGCCGACGCCCACGCCGCTGCGGGTCCGCTGGCGCGGGTCCCTGGTCGTGACGGCCACGACGGTGTCCTTCCGCTTCGGCCCGGAGAGGCCGGCCTTGGTCTTGCCGTAGCGCAGTATCCGCTGCTGGCCGAGGATCTCGTTCGGGACGACGCTCTCAGCGTCGGGCTGTCCCTTCTTCTTGATCACCTCGGTGCCCTGCATCCCCAGGTGGATGCCCATGATCCCCCTCTGGGGTGCGATCCGCGCCTCCGCGAATGACACGGTGAGCGCCAGAAGACACGCGGCCACGAGCACGACCATCCTCGTTGTCGCTCTCGTCCCCCTCAAACCGCGGGTAACGTACCACGGCGACCTCAGCGCGACACACGCTTGCGCTGCAAACTAACCCGCCGCTTCTAGGCTCGCTGCCGCCGCCAGCCGTGCGAGCATCGCTTCTCGTGACCCCGAGGGGGAACACCCGCCGATCCCTGCCCCCCGGCCGAATCTGCGACCGCTGCGGGGGATCAGGCAACGCGAAGCTCGCGGAGACAACCGGCAGGCCGCAACATGAAGGCACCAGCGCACCCGGAAACAGCCGCAAGTCGATTCCGCCCCTCGCCATGGGGGTCTCCGGCATCGCGGCCCTGGTGATCGCCGTCGGCGTGCTCGCGGCTGCACCGGCCTCGGCGGGTGCGACGACGGTCATCCCGCCGGGCGCGCAGCTCGCCGGCCACACCTACTCCCAGTGGCTGGTCAAGTGGTGGAAGCTCAGGTTCGCGAAGCCGGCGCGTGCCGATGCCTGCCAGCAGGAGGACGGCGTCGAGGTCTTGATCGGCTTCAGGCAGCGCGAGCGCGCGACCTGCCGGATTCCCGCTGGACGCCCGCTCTACGACATCGGCCCGACGAGCGAATGCTCGAGCGTCGAGAAGCCGCCAGCGTACGGCGCCACCGCCCAGGCGCGCAGGCGCTGCGCCAAGCAGAACGACCAGGTGCGCAGCTATCGGCTGAAGCTCGACGGCGTGCCATTGCCCCTGGGCGACCCATTCTCGGGTCGGTTCGTCGTCGCCACCCGCGACTTCAAGTTCAAGCTCGCGCAGGACAACGTGCTCGGCATCGAGAGGCCCGGCGGGCGAGCGTCGGCCTACGGCGAGGGTTTCGGCTTCCGACACATCGAGCCGGGCAGTCACTCGATCCGCAGCCGCCTGGTCTTCGGCGACGGCAGGACGTTCATCCAGCGTTACCGCATCGCCGTCCGCGGCGAAGAGGGCCGTTGAGCCGACGACGGCGTCCGCGCAGCGGACCGCGGCGACGGTGAGGGTGGGGTGAGCGGTGCGATCATCGGCGCGTGTACCGCTGGGTCGAGCACACGGGCGAGCTCGAGCTCGAGATCGAGGGCGAGGGCCCCGAGGAGGTGCTCGCGGAGGCCGCGACCGCGCTGCGTGAGCTGCTCGGCGCGGGCGGGGCACCCACCGGACCGGCAACGCGCCGGATCGTCACGGCGCAGGCACCCGACCGCCCGGCGTTGCTCGCGGCGTTCATCGAGGAGCTCGTCTTCCTTGCGGAGTCGGAGTCGCTCGTCCCGATCGGGCTTCGGCGGGTCGAGCTGGACGAGGGCCTCGCGCGCGCGGAGGTGGAGGTCGCGCGCGCCGATCCCCCGCACCTCGTCAAGGCGGTGACCTACCACCGGCTGGAGTTCGAGCCGGCGGAGCACGGATATCGCGCCCGGGTCGTGCTCGATGTCTAGCTTCGAGCCGCGCCAGGTCGACGAGGTGACCTGGGAGATCCCCGCCTCGGCGCGAAGCGACATGCGAGTGCCGGCCCGCATTCTCGCGGACGCGGAGCTGCTCGGCGCGATCCGCGAGGATCGATCGCTCGAGCAGCTGGTGAACGTCGCGACGCTGCCGGGCATCGCCGAGGCCGCGCTCGCGATGCCCGACATCCATCAGGGCTACGGCTTTCCGGTCGGCGGCGTGGCGGCGACCGAGCTGCCCGACGGCGTCGTCTCGCCGGGCGGCGTGGGCTACGACATCAACTGCGGGGTCCGGCTCCTCGCCGCGCCGATCGCGGCCTCCGAGCTCGCCGCGCGGCGGGAGGCGCTCGCGCACGAGATCTCCCGCGCCGTCCCGGCCGGAGCCGGGCGGGGCGGCAGCCTCAACCTGCGGGGTCCGCGCCTCGACCGGGTGTTGGAGGAGGGCGCGGCAGCCCTCGTTCGCGGCCATGGCCTCGGAACCGAGGACGACCTGGAGCGAACGGAGTCCGGCGGCTGCCTGGCGGGCGCGGACCCGCAGAAGGTCTCTGCGCGGGCGCGGGAGCGCGGCGGGCCTCAGCTCGGCACGCTGGGGTCGGGCAATCACTTTCTCGAGATCCAGCGCGTCGAGCGCGTCCTCGACCGGCTGGGGGCCGAGGCATACGGACTGGAAGAGGGGCAGGTCACCTTCCTCATCCACTCGGGCTCGCGCGGGCTCGGCCACCAGGTCTGCACCGACTACGTGCGGCGGATGGACGCGGCACTCGGCCGATTCGGGATCGAGCTTCCCGACCGCCAGCTCTCGTGCGCCCCGATCTCGGCCCCCGAGGGACGGGACTACCTGGCCGCGATGGCGGCGGCGGCGAACTTCGCCTGGGCGAACCGGCAGGCGATCGCGCACCGCATCCGCGAAGCGATCGCGCGCGTGCTGGGCGGCGATGTCGCCGAGCGCACGAAGCAGGTCTACGACGTCGCGCACAACGTCGCGAAGGTCGAGGTTCACGCCGGCCGCCGAGTGTGCGTTCACCGGAAGGGCGCGACGCGCGCCTTCCCGCCTGGCTCGACCGAGATTCCCGCCGACTACGCCGACGCCGGTCAGCCGGTCTTCGTTCCGGGCAGCATGGGGACGGCGAGCTTTGTGCTCGCTGGGCGCGACGGCTCGATGGCGAAGACGTTCGGCACCGCTTGCCACGGCGCCGGCCGGAGCCTCAGCCGTACCGCGGCGCGCAAGCAGATCGGCGGCGCCGAGCTTCGCCGCGACCTCGAAGCCCGCGGGATCGCGGTTCGCGCGCCCTCCAACCGCGGGCTCGCGGAGGAGGCGCCGCTCGCCTACAAGGACGTCGACCGGGTGGTCGCGGTGGCCGCGCGGGCGGGCATCGCGGCGCCGGTCGCGCGGCTGGTCCCAATCGGCGTCGTCAAGGGCTGATCGCAACCCCCGAACGTCCCGGAGTCGTTGCT
>Ga0066652_100002144_pt1 | contig 10679 bp, 11 predicted proteins | sample GraSoiAngelo_101_FD_71413 | JGI IMG/M metagenome (GOLD analysis project Ga0066652, IMG submission 71413) | Grasslands soil microbial communities from the Angelo Coastal Reserve, California, USA - 14_0903_02_30cm | ecosystem: Environmental > Terrestrial > Soil > Grasslands | place: USA... | reverse complement strand
ACGACGTGCGAGAACGCGGGGATGCGTGAGGCCTGAATGAGCGTCGTCGACAGATCTGGTGCGATCGGGTTATGACGGGCACACGCAATCGAGACGGTCAAGCCGATGATACACGCCTGCCCGCCACGTCGCTGGAGTGTGACAAGAGCCGGCAGCCGTCGCATCACCATCGCTCCTTCTTTACCGCCGAACAGCGAGGCGCTAAGAATAGAGGGGCGAGATGAACGTACGGTTACACGGAGATTACGGGGCCGTCATCTTGACGAACGACAGATTCTTCATACGGTCGAGCGGCGGGCTGGTTCAGAGGCAGCCGAAGGGTGACCTGCGTGCCTCGATCCGCTTCGCTGGCAATCTCGACGGATCCGCCGTGCAAAGCCACGATGCTTTTGACCAGCGCAAGGCCCAATCCGAGTCGTCCCGATCGGGTGGATCGAGAGGGTTCAACGCGATAGAAGCGATCGAACACGTGCGCGACGTGTTCCGGCGGGATCCCACAGCCGGTGTCCGACACCTGAACACACAGCGTATCGCCGTCGCGGGATGCCTTCACCGTTGCGTGCCCTCCTGGCGGCGTGTGATCGACGGCGTTCTCAATCAGGTTGCCGATGGCGCGCTGCCAGAGCGTCCGATCCAGGTTCGCGACCAGGTCGTCTGCGGCTTCGACCGTCAATACGATGCCCGCGTCAACAGCCAACGCATCGTAGAACTCGCGAACGAGATGAAGCTCTCGCGCAATGTCGAGTGCCTCTCGCGAAATCTGGGTCTCCGGGCTCTCGGCCCTGGCCACGAACAGCAAGCTGTCAATCATCCGAGACAGCCGCACGGATTCTTCCAGCAGCGATTCGACGATGGATCGGTACTCGTCGGTCGTCCGGACCTGTCGCAGCGCGACTTCGGCCTCGCCGCGGAGATTATTGACGGGCGTCCGCAGCTCGTGAGCGATGTCCGCCGAAAACCGGGAGAGCCTCGCGAACGAGTCTTCCAACCCGGCCAGCATGGCGTTGAACGTCTCGGCGAGCCAGGCAATCTCCGTTGGGAGATCCGCCGTGTGGATGCGCCGATCGAGCGTGCTCGAACGGATGTGCCCGGCCGTCTCGGTGATCGCCGCCAATGGGCGCACGCCACGTTTGGCGATGCCGTACCCGACGATCGAACAGACGAGCAGCGCCAGACTGAGGACCCACCAGAGACGCCTTCGGTATTCCGCCAGCAGCGCTTCTTCGTGCGCCTGGCCAAGCGCGACCTGGATGACGCCCGATTCGCGGTCCGTGCCGCCAACTCCCGCCAACGCCGAGATGGCGATGAACCGACCGCCTTCGGCCAGGGCGAGTTCAATTCCAGGCCCTGGAGACTGGTCGGTACCAACAGGCGTTGGAAACACGGTTGACGAAAGCGTCGCCGGCATCCCTGCGGTTTCGGCGATCAAGTGACCGCGTGGATCGAGCACGCGGACAAAGATCTGAGCGTATCGACGCCCCGACCACTCGCGGTCAATCGTCTGCTGCAACCCACGTGTGTCCAGCGGCCGGTCTCTGAGATGACCGCGTACAATGTCAACGATGTCGGCGGTAAATTCCTGATCCTCCCGATCGAGGTTGTTGACCAGCGCTCGGTACAACGCAATCGTCGAAATCAGAATCAGGACAAAGGCCGAACACGCGTACCAAATCGTCAGCCGCCCAAGGATGGAGCGCGGCATCCTCATCGGGACTCCTCAAGGACGTATCCCATGCCTCGCACCGTATGAATCAGCTTTACGTCAAAGGGATCGTCGAGCTTCGCTCGCAGGCGCCTGATATGAACGTCGACCACATTCGATTCGCTATCGAAGTTCATGTCCCAGACGTGTTCAGCGATGAACGTACGGGACAGCACTTCACCCGCCCGTCGGCCGAAGAGTGACAAGAGCGCGAATTCTCGCGGCGTGAGATCGAGTCTGCGACCCGCGCGAGACGCTCGCATGCGGGCGATATTGATCTCCAGATCCGCGATCTTGAGGATGTCGGGTTGACGTGCGGGTCCTCGACGCAACACCGTACGGACCCGCGCGAGTAACTCGGAGAACGCAAACGGCTTGACCAGATAGTCGTCGGCCCCCAGCTCGAGCCCGCGCACACGGTCCTGGACCTGGTCGCGCGCGGTCAACATGAGGACCGGCGTCTCGTCACCGCCGGCTCGCATCCCCGACACGATAGCCCAGCCGCCGAGCCCTGGCAGCATCACGTCCAGGATGATCAGGTCGTGATGGCTGTCCGCGATCACCTGGAACGCATCCTCGCCGCGTTCGACTGCATCGACCGTGAACCCTGCTTCTTCGAACCCTTTTCGCAGGTAGGCGCGAGTCTTTTGCTCGTCCTCGACGATCAGAATTTTCATCGCCTGATTCTTACTCCATCCTGATCGTCAAGGCATTGTGAAGGCGTTGAAGACGTAGGTGAAGCCCGTCGAGAACCCGACGGTCGGGTCGATGGTCGTCATGCCGAAGAACACGCCGGCGTCGAACCGAATCGGCCCGTACGTATAGCGCCCGCCCAGCTTCAGCAGCCCCCGGCTCTCCGTTCCCGGAAAGGGATCTCCGCCACGCGTCGACACACGCCCGTTCAACTCGCCCACGAGCTCGGCCTGCTGCGTCATCGCGCGCGCGAACGACAGGCCGTACGCGAGGACATCGTTCTGCCGGTGCCCCTCGGTAGGATCGGCCAGAATGCCGACGCCGATGTTGCCAACGACGCGAATGGACTGGACGGTTTTTGCGCCGAGGATCGTGGCGTAGAAATCGGTCGTGTCGAGCCCGAGGCCGCTTTCGTTCGACGCGTTGGGCAGCTTCGTGGCGAAACGGATCCCCAGCGCCGGCCGGCCCATCGTCTCGGACACGACGCGAATCTTGGTGGCGACGACGACGTCCGAGACGTCGTGCGTGCTGGCGCCGGCCGCCGTCACCTCGGAGGCCAGCGGCGCCTTCAGGTTGCGATCGGTGATGTTCAGGCGATCGTAGAAGCCGCCGTCGATCTGCACCTCGGCGATTGAGCTGACGCCGACGCTGATTCCGATCGTCGGCACCCGCAGGAGGTTGCCCTTCAGGCCCGACACCGGGTACTGCTGATCGTGGGCGAGGTCGAGCCCGCCTTCCAGGAGCACGCGGCCGGCGCCGATCGGCTCGGGATCTTCGGTGACAAGCGGCCGCTGCTGCGCGCGCGCGGAGCCGGCGGACGCGAACAACGCGAGCACAGTGCACAAGAGTCGACGTCGCATCAGCTCCTCGTAGTCCACGTTCAACCGCGGAGTGCGCATCCTTCGACACGCTCAGGATGAGCGCTCATGGTGAGCCTGTCGAACCATGCAGCCTCTGCGGTCAATCGGGCGTCAAAACCGTTTTCTGCTATCGAGCAGCAAGGTGATCGGGCCGTCGTTGACGAGCGACACCTGCATCATTGCCTTGAATTCACCCGTCTCGATCGGCAGCCCCTTGGCCTTCAGCTTGCGAATGACGTCCTCGTAGAGCGGCTCCGCTGTGACAGGCGCCGCGGCTGCGTCGAACGAGGGGCGCCGGCCCTTACGGCAGTCGCCTGCAAGCGTGAACTGCGGGACGACCAGCACCGACCCACTCACGTCCCCCACTGATCGATTCATGTGATGCGTGTCGTCCTCGAAGATGCGGAGGCCGCCGATCTTGTCCGCGATGTATTGGACGTCGGCGGGACCGTCTTCGTTTTCGACGCCGAGAAGGACGAGGAGGCCGTGATTGATTCGGCCGACGGTTCGATCACCGACGGCCACCGAGGCGGAGGAAACCCGTTGGACGACGGCGCGCATGCAGGGAGTGAGCGGCCCCGCTAAAGCGGCGCCCTGCGCACGGCCGGAGCCACGTCGCTGCTCGTGTCGTAGGTAGGGCCCCGCTTCAGCGGGGCCTCGTGGGCGGTGGCGTCCGCCTTAGATCGTGTGAAGAAATCACGTGCAACGCAGAAACCGCCGAACCCGCAGAGAAAAACGTTGAGGGTTTTTCTGCGATTTCTGCGTTCAACGTCGTGTTTCTTCACAAGCCTTTCAGGCCTCATACGTGGCGTCGGCCTTTGGGTGGTCGTACTTGGCGTCCGCCTTTAGGCGGAGAGTCGTATCGGTAGTGTCCGCCTTCAGGCGGACCGCCGTGTCGGTATTCTCCGGCTTCAGCCCGGCGGTCGCGCGCAACTCGCCAGGCGGGTTGAGCCGCGTGTCGAGCAGGTGCCGCGGCGCGACGTTGCCGAGCGCCTTCAGCATCGATTGTTTGACGCCGGGATGCTCGCGCTCGAGCTCCATCAGCAGGCGCTTGGTGCGCTGGCGCTGCAGTCCCAGATCGCCGCACGCCGGACAACAGCAGCCGATGATCGGCAGCCCGCACTCCTTCGCATATGCCCGCGCTTCCTCTTCGCCCACGTACACCAGCGGCCGGATCACCACATGCGCGCCGTCGTCGGACACCAGCTTGGGCGGCATCGCCTTCAGGGAGCCGGCGAAGAAGAGGTTCAGCAGCAGCGTCTCGATGAAGTCGTCCGCATGGTGACCGAGCGCTATCTTGGTTGCGCCCGTCTCTTTCGCGACGCGATACAGCACGCCGCGGCGCAGCCGCGCGCACAGCGAGCACGGCGTCGCGCCGTCGTCGAGGATGTCGTCGATCGTCTGCCCGATCCCCGTGTGCTCGATGCGGCACTCCCACTCGCGCGCCGTGCACGTGCCGGCGATCAGGTCGTGCTTGTATTCCTTGTAGCCGGAGTCGACATTGACCGCGATGAGCGAGAACCTGATCGGCGCGCGCTGACGGAGCACGTCGAGCGCCTGCAGCAGCGCCCAGCTGTCCTTGCCGCCAGACAGCCCGACCATGACGCGGTCGCCGTCCTCGAGCATGTCGTAGTCGACAATCGCCCTGGTGGTCTTCCTGGCGACACGCGCCTCGAGCTCGCTGCGGTATGCCATGAGAATCGATTGTAGCGGCGAACCAGTTCCGACGCTAACGGACCACCTGGGGCGACCACGGCGTCGAGACGACCAGCAGCCGTCTTTGTAGCGAACGACAGGAGTGTCAACGGCCGCCCGGCGTCGCCGGCAACGGTCCCGCCTGCAGGCGGACGCCACGACGGTCGTTGCGAGCCTCGCGGCCACGTCGTACGTGCGTCCGCCGTCAGGCGGACACCACGCTGAGAGGCGTGAGCGGTGATTACCCTCCCGCAATCCGCGGAACGAGGTGGACGTCGCTGTCGGCGCGAAGGAGCTGATAGCCTGGATCCTGGTAGATCTCACCGTCGATGGCGACGGCCATCTCGCCGAGTTGCTCCGCGATCTGTGGAAAGCGATGTCCGAGCGCGGCGATGAGCTCGGGCACGCGCGCGGCGTCGATGTCTATCGTCTCGACGCCGCCGGTGTACTGCGTGAGACCGCTCGGCAGATGAACGGTGGCCATGCCAACAAGGCTCCTCAGGCCCCGACAGAAACGGCGCTCGCCGCTTCAATCGCCTCGAGAACCCGAGGCGGCGACAGCGGCAGCTCGGTGAAGCGGATGCCCGTCGCGTCGCGCATCGCGTTGGCGACGGCGGCGAGCGGCGGCACGATCGGTACTTCACCGACGCCGCGGACGCCGTACGGGTGCAGCGGATTCGGCACCTCGATGATCACCGTGTCGATCATCGGCAGGTCCGACGCGACGGGCATCCGGTAGTCGAGGAAGCCGGCGTTTTCCATCACGCCGTCCGCGTCGTAAATGTATTCCTCGTTCAACGCCCACCCGATGCCTTGTGCGGCGCCACCCTGCATCTGCCCTTCGACGTAGCCTGGATGCACCGCCCTGCCGACGTCCTGGAACACGGTGTAGCGGACGACCTTGCTCTGCCCCGTCTCGGAGTCGACCTCGAGATCGCAGATGTGCGCGCCGAACGCGGGTCCGGCCATCGGCGCGTACAGCGACGCGCGGCCGACAATCGGTCCGCCCGTGTGCGCCATCTTCGCGGCCAGCCCGGCGACCGTCATCGCTTCTGCTTTCTCCGTCCCCGCCGGTGGAATCGCTCGACCGTTTTCCCACCCTACGGCGTCCACGGCGACATTCCAGATTTGCGCGGCGCGAGCCTTCAACTGATCGCGGACGTCTTCGGCTGCGCGGATGACCGCCATGCCCGTCGCGTAGCACACCCGGCTGCCGCCGGTCAGGTCGGTGTAGCCGCTGCCGTCGGTGTCGCCAACACCAGGCCGCACACGTTCGACAGGGATTCCGAGCTCCTCGGCCACCATGATCGCCTGCGCCGCGCGCGTGCCGCCGATATCCGGATTCCCGGTGACGACCGCGGCGCTGCCATCGGTGTCGAGGATCACCGTGGCGCTCGAATTCATGCCGGCGTTGAACCAGAAGCCGACCGCAATCCCGCGTCCCTGATTCGCCGCGAGCGGCGACGTCCAATGCGGGTGGTTGCGCGCGGCCTCGAGAATCTGCTTCAAGCCGATCGGACCGTACTTCGGTCCGTACGGCGCCTTGTCCCCTTCCGCATTCGCGTTCTTGAGACGGAGCTCGATCGGATCCATCTTCAACTCGCGTGCGATCTCGTCGACGACCGACTCGACGGCGAACGCCGCAATCGGTGAGCCCGGCGCGCGATACGCGGCCACCTTGGGCTTGTTGACGACGACGTCGTGCGCTTCGATGAAGAAGCTCGGGATCTTATACGCCGCGAGCGCGCACATCGCGCCGGCGCCGACCGGAGACCCACGGTACGCGCCCGCCTCGTACCACAGCGAGGCCGTCGCCGCGACGAGCGTCCCATCGCGCTTCGCGCCGAGCTTCACGCGAACCCTCGATCCCGACGTCGGCCCGGTGGCGCGGAAGACCTCGTCGCGTCCCATCACCATCTTCACCGGCCGCTGCGCCTTACGGGAGAGCGCGATGGCCATCGGCTCGAGATAGACGACGATCTTGCCGCCGAAGCCGCCGCCGATTTCACTCGGGATGACTTTGACGTGCGCCGGATCGAGGCCGGCGATCGCCGCACAGGCGTCGCGCACGACGAACGGCCCCTGCGTGGTGCACCACACGACCGCGCGCCCGTCCTCACCGCATCGTGCGATGCAGGCGTGCGGCTCGATGTAGCCCTGGTGGACCATCGGCGTCCGGAACTCGCGCTCGACGACGACGTCCGCTTCCGCGAATGCCGCGTCGACGTCGCCGCGCTTGAACTCGAGTCGCGACGCGATGTTGGTCGGTCCGGCGGCGCCTGGTGACGCCGCCCCCTTCGTCCTGAGCGCCGGGTGCAGGATCGGCGCGTCGGCGGCGATCGCGCGATCGATGCCTGTCACCGGTTCGAGTACCTCGTACACGACCTGAATCTTCTCTGCCGCCTCCCGCGCGATATCGATCGTCGTCGCTGCGACGGCCGCGACGGCGTGACCGTGGTACAGGACCTTCGTCCGCGCGAGCATGTTGTCGCCGACGTCGCGCAGATCGATCGCGGCTTCGCCCAGCGCGATCGTCGCGGTCGTCTCGGGCAGATCCTTGCCGGTGAGTACGGCCTTGACGCCCGGCGTGGCTTCAGCGGCTCTCGTATCGATCGAGACGATGCGCGCGTGAGCGTGCGGGCTCCGCAAGACGAAGCCGTGCAGCATGCCGGGCCAGACAACGTCGGCGCCGTAGCTGGCGCGGCCCGTCACCTTGTCGACGCCGTCGTGGCGGATCGGCCGCGTGCCGACGTACTTGAACTCGCGCGGTGTGGTCATATGGCGGACTCTTTCATCTCCGACGCGGCGTCGAGCACCGCACGAATGATCTTGTCGTAACCAGTGCACCGGCACAGATTGCCGGCGAGCCAGTACCGCGTCTCGTCCTCGCTCGGATTCGGCTTCGCATCGAGCAGCGCCTTGGCCGCGACGATGAACCCCGGTGTGCACACGCCGCATTGCAGCGCGGCATGCTCCAGGAATTTCTGCTGCAGCGGATGCAGCGCGTCGCCGCTCGACAGCCCCTCGATCGTCGTCACGGCGCGTCCCTGTGCTTCCGGCGCGAGCACCAGGCACGCCGGCACCAGCCGGCCGTCGAGCAGGATCGAGCAGGCACCGCAATCACCGGTGGCGCAGCCCTCTTTCGTCCCGGTGAGACCGAGCCCGTTGCGAAGCGCGGAGAGCAGCGTCTCGTGCGAATCGCACAGGAACTCTCGCGGCTCGCCGTTGATGGTCGTCTCGATATGAAGCTTCGTCACGGTCACTTCCGCCTGGCCCGCCCGGCCGCCATCGCCGCCGCGCGGCGGGTCAACACTCCGGCCACGGTCCGCCGATACCCGGCCGTGCCACGTTTATCGCCGATCGGCCGCGCCGCCGTACTGGCCGCCTCCGCCGCCCGCTTCAGCGATGCGGCGTCGAGCGATGATCCGACGAGCGCCTTCGCCGCTTCCGGCACGAGCAGCGCCGTCGGCGCCACCGCGCCGATCGCCACGCGGGCGCTCCTGCAGACACCGTTCGCATCGAGCGTCACGCTCACTGCGGCGCCAACCACCGCGATGTCCATCTCGCTGCGCGGAATGAGACGCAGGTACGCGTCCGATGTGCGCGCCGCCGGACGCGGCAGGCGGAGCGCGATGAGCAGCTCTCCTCGCTGGAGAACCGTGCGCCCGGGCGCGATGCAGAACTCTTCCACCGGTACCGTGCGTTCTCCGCCCGGTCCGGCGATGACGCAGTCGGCGCGGTTCACGATGAGCGCGCACGTCGTGTCGGCGGCCGGCGACGCGTTGCACAGGTTGCCGCCGACGCTGCCGCGCCCTTGAATCTGCGTCGATCCGATCAGCTGCACGGCTTCGACGAGACCGGGCCACAGCGTGCGGAGCTCGACGTGTTCCCCGATCACCGCGGCGGCGGTTGCCGCACCAAGGCGCAGTCCCTGGCCGTCGATGGTGATCGACATCAGCTCGGGAATGCGTTTGACGTCGACGAAGGCCGACGGCTGGCGCACACCGGCCCGGAACTGAACAAGAAGATCGGTGCCGCCGGCGAGCACGCGGGCGTCGGGATCGGCGGCCATCAGACGCACCGCTTCTCCGACCGACTGCGGCGTTTCGTAGCGAATCGCGAGCATGCCGTTCATTGTAATCGCTGGCACACATCTCACAAATACACAAATACCTGAGAAGGATCACCTTCGAAGGGCGCCGGCGTCGCGGACCGTCACACTGTAGAGAAAGAGCCTTACCACGAAGATCACGAAACACACGAAGCACACGAAAAAGAACGTTGAACCGCCGAGACCGCATTAGCACGCAGCGATCGGGGCGTGCGACCTGCGGCCGGCACCGCCGGCCGCTTGACGAGACGAAAAGAGCGTCGCAAACACGAACGACTCGCATGCCGCACCGTTTGTGTTCGCGGCGCTCTTTTTCGTCTCGCTGCCCGCTTCGCGGGCGGTCGCACGCTCAGTCTTTTTCGTGCCCTTCGTGTCTTTCGTGTCCTTCGTGTTTTCGTGGTCAAGGATTCGTCTCTGCGTGCTCTGCGGTTGAACCTGGCACGAATGCAGCCTGACAGGAGGGCAGCGGGTCAGCTTGTCAAGATGTCGTCGATCGCGAGCCCACTACGCGCGCCGGGATGCCGACGGCAATCGCCCGGGCCGCGACGTTCTCGCGGACGACTGCGCCGGCCCCAAGCACCGCGCCGTCACCGATCGTGACGCCGTCGAGGATCTTCGCGCCGGCGCCCATCCAGACGCCGTCGCCGATCGTGACGCCGGCCGACGTCCTCGTCTGCTCGATCACGGGCGTCGACGGATCGGAGAAATCGTGCCCGCCGCCGATCACGTAGCCATACGCGGCCATCAGCACGCTCTTGCCGATGGTGACTCGGCTGGCCGAGAACACTTCGCAGTTGAAGCCGATGTTCGCGCCGTCGGCCAGCTCGATGTCGCCGTTCTTGCACGACAGGATCGTGTTGCGCCCGATGAACACGCCGTCGCCGATTCGAATTCCGCGGTTGGTCTCGCCCTTGGCGTCGATCAGGCAGTTGTCGTCGACGACGACGTTGCTCCCGATGTGGATCTTGTGCGGATGGCGCAACACGACGTTTTGTCCGAAGACGACGTTGCGCCCGCACGAACCCAGCAGCAGCGGATACAGCCGCTTGCGCAGCACGAGCCCGAGCGCGCCCGCTCGCGGCTGCGCGGTCGTCATGATGAGCTCGTACTTCAGCAGCGACCCGAGCCCCGGACGGCCGACGACCAGCGCAGCGTACTTCGCGGAGGCGGAGCGCCCGGAATCGAAGAGCTGCTCCTGCGCTTTCGCGATCGAAGGCACATCTGGCAATCGGCGATCGGCGATCGGCGATCGGCGATGGTCGTTCTCAGATCCAGCCATGTTCACGGTACCAGTCCAGGGTCCGGCGGATGCCTTCGCGCAATCCGACGCGCGGCGCGTACCCGATTTCCAGCCGCGCGCGCGTGATGTCGAACGCGCGGCTCTTCGTGAAAAAATCGACGCGCCGACGATGGAGCGGCGGCTCCATGCCCAACGGCCCGCAGACGGCCTCGCATACGGCGCCGGCCGCCCGGAACGGCCAGACCGGCAGGTGCCATGTCGGCGGCGGGACGCCGGCCCCCTCGGCCACCAGCGTCACAAGCGCGTTCAGCGTCGTCACTTCCCCACCCGCGAGGATGTAGGTGCGGTTGGCCGCCGTGGGATGCACGCCGCACAGAC